>Ga0209948_1000019_pt1 | contig 71929 bp, 50 predicted proteins | sample SalPonR2_C_D2_MG_FD_185709 | JGI IMG/M metagenome (GOLD analysis project Ga0209948, IMG submission 185709) | Salt pond soil microbial communities from South San Francisco under conditions of wetland restoration - Salt Pond MetaG R2_C_D2_MG... ... | reverse complement strand
ATTATACCAAGGCCTCGTCTCAAATACCACCTGAAATAGACCGTTTTTCAAAAATCACTTTAGCAGATGGGGAGTTTTTTGAACCTACCGAGATGACCATTCTACCCAATAGTGATGTGCTGATAGCGCAACGAAGGGGCGAAGTAGTATTGTATAGCGACGCGACTAAAGAAGTAGCGGAAGTGGCCAAACTGGATGTGTATCACAAAACATTAAATACGCCTGGTGTAAATGCTGAAGAAGGTCTTATGGGAATTCAAAAAGATCCTAATTATGCAACCAACAATTGGGTGTATCTTTATTATGCACCTACAGGAGAGGCACAAATAAACCGCCTGTCCCGTTTTAAATACTCGGATGGTGTTTTTGATATGGCTTCGGAACAAGTGATTTTAGATGTTGATAGTCAGCGTGAAATCTGCTGCCATACTGGAGGTTCAATCGCATTTGGTCCGGACGATTTGTTGTATTTGTCCACAGGGGATAATTCGACACCGTTTAACGAAAAAGGAGCAAAATATGTCAATAGCGGGTATGCTCCTTTGAACGACATTCCCGGTCATGAGCAATTTGATGCTAGAAGGTCTTCCGGAAACACGAACGATCTTCGAGGCAAAATTCTTAGAATAAAGGTTAATGAAGATGGAAGTTATGACATACCCGAAGGGAATTTATTTGCCGTGGGTACGGAGAAGACTAGACCTGAGATCTATACCATGGGACACCGTAATCCATACCGTATATCTGTAGACAGCAAAAGGGGCTACGTATATTGGGGCGATGTAGGGCCAGATGCCAGAGTGGATAGTCTTGAGACAAGAGGGCCCAGAGGCTATGATGAAATGAACCAGGCTCGCGAAGCCGGTAATTTTGGTTGGCCATTATTTATTGGTGATAACAAAGCATATCGGGCTTATGATTATAAAACTGGCGAGTCTGGTGATGCTTTTGATGCTGAGAAACCTATAAACAACTCTAAGTTCAATACCGGTTTAACGGAGTTGCCTAAAGCGATGCCTGCTTATGCATTTTATCCGTACACGGCTTCCCAAGATTTCCCACAATTGGGTACAGGAGGTAGAAACGCGATGGCCGGTCCAACGTATTATTCGGATTTGTACGAGGGCACTGAAAAACTACCTAGTTATTATGATGGTAAGGTGATTATTTATGATTGGATGCGTGGTTGGATGAAGGCAATTCACTTGAACAAGGATGGTAGTTTCTCTAAAATGGAACCGTTTGCTTCGGATATAAGTGTAAATAATCTAATAGACATGGAAGTGGGTCCCAACGGGAAAATTTATCTGCTTGAATATGGGAGTGGTTGGTTTTCAAAAAACGCAGATTCCGGCCTGGGTTACATTGAATATAATAGTGGTAACAGGCCTCCGCTTATAGATAATTTAATTGTTGACAATGATTCTGGCCAACTTCCATTAACTGTAACGGCTACTGTTGAGGCGAGAGACCGTGAAAATGATGCGTTGAGTTACACTTGGAATTTAGGCAATGGCGTGGTCCAAGAAACTTCGGAACCTCAAATCTCCTACGCTTATGAGAAGGCCGGCGATTATAGAATTAATGTTGAAGTAAAGGATACTGCTGGCGAATCTGCTAAAAGCAATACGGTTACCGTTGTGGCAGGTAATTCAAGACCGGAAGTTTCTATTGAAGTCATTGGGGGGAATACCTCCTTTTTTGTTCCCGGACAAGAAGTTCAATACGCGGTAAGCGTAACGGATTCAGATACCAATACCGGAATTCTTGAAGATAATATTTTTGTGAGTGTAGATTACTTGGAAGGGATGGACAAAGTTGCAATGTCTGCCGGACATCAGCAAATATCGGCCGAGGTGACCGGGAAAGCCCTTACACAGTCCTTGGATTGCAAAACCTGCCATAAAGAATTGGAAGCATCCATAGGACCTAATTACATGGATATTGCACAAAAATATAAAGGCCAAAGAGACGCGATAGCCTATTTAAAAAAGAAAATAGTTTCTGGCGGTACTGGTGTTTGGGGAGAAGTGATGATGCCTGCTCACCCCGATATTACCTCCGATGAATCTAGACAGATAGCGATGTACATACAATCCTTAGCCTCAGAAGGACAGCAAAAACCTTCATTACCGGTAAAAGGAAAGATACGACCGGAGATTAAGAATCCAGGAGAACTCATGGTGATTACGGCTAGTTATACAGATCAAGGTGCAGAGGGAGCCATTCCACTAACAGGTGCTACGACTGTGGCTTTGTCAAGCAACACTATTGGGTTTTCAAAGGCGACCAAAACACAGGACATGACCGTCGTTACTTTTGGAGGTCAGGATTTGCTTTTGCTTGCAGGCGAAAAAGGATGGTTTGAAATTCATGATACGGATCTAACCGGTGTTAATATGATTGTTTTAGGGGCAGGTTGGCAGGAAGCACCAAAAGCAGTGTATAATTTTGATGTCCGTTTAGATTCTCCAGATGGTGACAGTATAGGAAATGGGTCCTTGGACGTTCAGCCAGCAGGTTCCCAGGGAGGTGCAATCATCATACCTTTGACTGCACAGGCAAAAGGCAAGCATAAACTTTATATTACAGGTGCGGTAGAAGAGGGTGAGACTCCTTCTATGTTGGCTATTGTAAATGCTACGTTCAAATAAGCACTTTTATTTTGAGATACAAAAGCCCGTTTTTGAGCGGGCTTTTTTTATACATTAGTTTACAGCCGGTTCTATTTTATATCATTGAAATATGCAAGTACTTCCTATGAGTTTACTTTATAACATCCGTATTAGTGACTTACAAATTGTCATTAGTCGAATTTTGGCTAAAATAACGACTTTTTGTTGTTATTTTTAAGAGCTATCATAAAGGATATTTACAACTATGAAAATCAATTCTTATATAAATACCTACGCACGAGGGGCAATCATTTTATGTCTTGCGCTGCTTGTAGGTGGTTTGTACTATTCTTGCAAAGAAAACCCTTCAGTTTCCGAAAAAGTCATCGCGAAAGCAGACCTTACGGGAATTCCGGATAAAATTGATTTCACTTTTGATGTAAAGCCGATACTTTCAGATCGTTGCTTTATATGCCATGGCCCTGATAAAAATGCTATCGAAGCAGGGCTGTCCCTGCATAAGGCAGAGGACGCGTATGCTGCCTTGGGAAAGTTAAAGGACAGATTCGCCATCGTGCCACATAAGCCCGAGGAGAGCGAACTGGTAAAACGTCTTTATAGCGAAGACCCGAATATGGTAATGCCTCCTCCGGAGTCCAATTTAGTATTAACGCCAAAGGAAAAGGCTATTTTAGAGAAATGGATAGCACAAGGAGCTGAGTACAAGGACCATTGGGCGTTTATACCACCGGTGAAACCAGAAGTTCCAGGAAATAAGGTTACGGATTGGGGCGTGAATGAAATCGATGATTTTGTATGGGATAAAATTCAGTTGAACGGACTTACACCTTCACCGCAGGCATCTAAGGAGAAACTGGCAAGACGGGTGGCTTTTGACTTAACCGGACTTCCACCAAGTCCCCAACAGATAGAAGACTTTGTAAACGATACTTCCGATGATGCTTATGAGCGCATGATAGATACCTTACTGGCCACCAAGGATTTTGCGGAGCATATGGCCGCAGAATGGATGGATATTTCGCGCTATGCGGACACCCATGGGTATCAAGATGATTTTGAACGGACCATGTGGCCATGGCGCGACTGGGTCATACATGCATTTGACGAAAATATGCCCTATGATAAATTTGTTACCTATCAGTTGGCGGGCGACCTTATGCCAGATGTAGATTTAGAAAAAATGGTAGCTACGGGCTTTAATAGAAATCACAAAATAACGTTTGAAGGGGGGACAATTCCTGAGGAATACCATATAGAATATGTAGAAGATCGCCTACAGACTTTTGGAACCACTTTTTTGGGACTTACGGTAGAGTGTGCTCGTTGTCATGATCATAAATACGATCCAGTAAGTCAAAAAGAACATTTTGAGCTGTTTAGTTTTTTTAATAATAATAAGGAAAAACTGACGATACCCTTACCTGGACAAACCCCGGAACCTTACATTACCATTACAGAAAAAGACACGGAAGGCATTCTCGATTTTGTAAACATGCAAAATTCTCCCAAGAAGGAATTGGAATTAATGGTGATGTACGAACGGGAAGAAACCAAACCGGCGTTTATTTTAAACAGAGGTGCCTATGATCAACCTACAGATGAGGTATTTCCGGATACGCCTAACTCGGTATTGTCTTTTCCAGAGACGTATCCAAGAAATAGATTGGGTCTTTCCCAATGGCTATTCAACGAAGAGAATCCCCTTACGGCAAGAGTTACCGTAAATAGGTTATGGCAGCGCATGTTTGGTACGGGTATCGTAAGTTCTTCCTATGATTTCGGTAATCAAGGAGCTTTACCTACCCACCCAGAATTGTTAGATTACCTGGCCATTAAGTTTAGGGAGGAAGGATGGAATACCAAGAAAATGTTGAAATACATGGCCATGTCCGATACGTACAAACAAAGTGCAGTAACAACACCGGAGCTGTTGGAACAGGATCCAGAAAACAAGTTGTTGGCTCGGGCGTCAAGGCTACGACTTACAGCGGAAATGATACGAGACCAAGCTTTGGCGATAAGCGGGCTATTGGTAAAAGAAGTAGGTGGGCCAAGCGTAAAACCTTACCAGCCGGCAGGTATTTGGGAAGAAACCACTGGCGGCGGCGGGGGAAGTACCTCCAACTATATTCAGGGAACAGGGGATGACCTATATCGTAAAAGTTTATACACCTTTTGGAAAAGAACGGTACCGCCACCAAGTATGATGACCTTTGACAGTGCTTCCAGAGATTTATGTTCTGTAAAACGGCAAGAGACCAATACCCCGTTACAGGCCTTGGTTTTATTGAATGACCCACAAATGGTAGAAGCTGCTCGGGCTTTAGCTGCAAATACCGTAAAGAAGTATCCTGAAAATATCGAAAAACAAATCGGACATGTATTTCAAAGAGCTACTTCCAGATTGCCTGACGTAGAAGAAGCGACTATGCTTTTAGAGCACTACAAGGACATGCGCTCCAAGATGGATAACGGGGTCTTTGAGGCGTCCGAGTATTTGACCATAGGTGAATTTAGTTCTGAAACAGGAGTTCCCGAAAAAGATTTGGCCTCCTTGGCTTTGGTTGCGCATACGGTACTTAATTTGGATGAAACAATTACAAGAGGATAGTTATGAGTGAAAAGAAAATTTTAGAGGATCGTTCACTTTTCTTAAATCGACGGTCTTTCTTGGGAAAAGCTGCATTAGGTGCAGGTTCTGTTGCCTTAGCATCTCTTTTAGGAAACCAATTTTTTAGGAAGGACAAAAACGGAATCATCACGAAGACCAATGATTTTGGCGGTAATAATGGAATGCTGAATGCACTGCACCATGCCTCAAAAGCGAAAAGGGTAATCTACCTCTTTCAAAGTGGAGGACCCTCGCAATTGGAATTGTTCGATTATAAACCCACGCTTATCAAACGCAGGGGGCAAGAATTACCAGACTCGATAAGACAGGGGCAGCGGTTAACAGGAATGACTTCGGGTCAGTCTAGTTTTCCATTGGCAGGCTCTGTTTTCGATTTTAAACAGTATGGTCAAAACGGAACGTACATCAGTGATTTATTGCCATACACCGCAAAGATGGTAGATGAATTATGTATCGTAAAATCAATGTATACCGAAGCCATTAACCATGACCCCGCGGTGACCTTTTTTCAAACCGGTTCTCAACAGCCAGGTCGCCCCAGTATGGGTTCTTGGTTGAGTTATGGATTAGGTAGTGAGAATAAAAACCTTCCAGCCTTTAGTGTTTTGTTATCCAGAGGTTCCGGCAGGCCCAGTGGCCAGCCGTTATATACGCGATTATGGGGTAATGGATTTTTACATTCCCTACACCAAGGCGTTCAATTTAGAGCAGCAAAAGACCCAGTTCTGTATTTAAACGATCCTAAGGGAGTCACCAAAGAAGGTAAACGTGCAATTTTGGACAAACTGGCCGAAATGAACGATAAGCAATTTCAGGATTTTGGAAATCCTGAGATACAGAGCAGAATAGCACAGTACGAGATGGCCTATAAAATGCAAACTTCGGTACCGGATGTGATGCGTACCGATGATGAGCCGGACTATATTTATAAAATGTACGGGGCAGATGCTAAAATTCCAGGAACGTATGCCGCAAATTGCCTGTTAGCAAGGAGATTGGCAGAACAAGATGTACGGTTCATACAATTGTACCATATGGGTTGGGATCAGCATGATAACCTTCCGGGAGCTATAGAGAAACAAGCTAAAGATGTAGACCAAGCTTCGGCAGCCCTTGTGGCAGATTTAAAACAGCGTGGTCTTTTGGAGGACACTTTGGTCATTTGGGGAGGCGAGTTCGGTAGAACTAATTATTCCCAAGGATTGTTAACAGACACCAATTACGGAAGAGATCACCATCCAAGATGTTTTACCATGTGGATGGCCGGTGGCGGTATTAAACCTGGTATGGTGTATGGCGAAACCGATGAATTTGGGTATAACGTTGTAAAAGACCCTGTTCATGTACATGATTTTCAGGCTACCATGTTGCATTTACTAGGTATAGATCACGAAAAACTTACTTATAAGTATCAAGGTAGGCGATTCCGGTTAACCGATGTGGAAGGTCATGTTTTAAATGATTTATTAGTATAATGAAGCGACGTAAATTCATGCGAAATAGTAGTTTGTTCTCTGCAGGAATCGTCAGCGGTGTTGCACAAGCTAATATGTTTGATGGATACAAGGATGCTATTATTGGACATAATTCCCATCAGTTTAAGATCGACTTACAATGGGGAGCATTAAATTCAAACTTTTATCCTGTAAATGATTGTCATGAAATGGTTCAGGATTCGCAGGGAAGGATTCTCTTACTCACCAATCATGTTAAAAATAATGTCATCGTTTATGACCGTTCCGGTAAACTGCTTGAGGTTTGGGGAACAGATTATCCCGGTGCTCACGGACTCACACTAAACGTTGAGAATGGCGAGGATATGCTCTATATCGCCGATAACAATCGGCACGAAGTCATTAAAACCAATCTGAAAGGTCAAGTAATTCAGGTATTTACCTATCCCAAGGAATCCGGTAAATACAAAACAAAGGAAAGTTATATTCCCACAGAAACCGCAATAGCACCAAACGGTGATGTTTATATTGCCGATGGGTATGGCGAACAATACATTATGCATTATAGTGCCAAAGGAGAACTATTGAACATTTTTGGTGGCAGGGGGGAAGAAGATCATCTTTTTAATAATGCACACGGTATTTGTTTGGATATTAGAGACCCGGCCAATCCTACCTTGTTGATTACTGCACGACAACAGAATAAATTAAAAAGATTTACGCTTTCTGGGGAATACATAAGCACCATCGATTTGCCAGGAGCATATATTTGCAGGCCGGTTATACATGGTAAAGATATTTATTTGGCTACGATTTGGTCTGGAGACGGGTCGGAAGGCACAGGTTTTATCAGCATACTTAACGAACAAAACCAATTGATATCGGCACCCGGTGGCTGTGCGCCTATTTACGAAGATGGTACTCTTAATCCCATGAGTCAGACGGTTAAAGTGTTTCACCATCCCCATGACGTCTGTGTAGATGATGAGGAAAATCTGTATGTGGCACAGTGGAACTCGGGAAAAACATATCCCATTAAATTATATCGTGTTTAATGAGGAGCATCATGTATTCTCTCGTTTGCTGTGGTACGCTTTTTTTCTCTTGTAAGGAAAAGGAAGTAGTCACCTATGCCGATACGCAACTCTTTGAGCTGGCCCCGCCCAGAATTCAGGTAGACTCCCTACTCTTCAACACTAGTGCTGAGATAACGGCCACTTTTGTTATGGACGGAGCAGAAATCAGATATACTACAGACGGAAGCGAGGTAACTCCCGAAGCCCCGCTTTATACTAATCCCATAGTCGTATCCCAACCAACTGCATTTACTTTTCGCTCCTTTCATTCCGATTATGCACCTAGTAAAGCAATAGGCACGCGTTTGTTACAGGTAAAACAAGATGTGTCTGCGGCCAAAGTGACACTTACACCCCAACCAGATGCAAATTATCAGGGTAGTGGTGCCAAAGGTTTGGTAGACTTACGTAAAGGTACAACCCAATTTAGGGCTGGTGATTATTGGATGGGCTTTCAAGGCAGGCAAATTAGTATTTTGATGGATTTTGAAACCGAAATAACCATTTCTAATTTAATTATAAGCTCCTTGAGCGACCATGGCTCTTGGATTTTTCTACCCAAGTCCATTCGTGTAATTACTGATCAAAAGGAAGAAGTAGGAACGGTATCCTTTACAGAACCAAAAGCGGCAGCACCAAAGGGTATTTCACTATTAGATATTCCGGTAACCAAAGGTGCATATAAGAGTATAGAAGTACATATCGATTTAATGGAAGCGATTCCGCAATGGCATCAGGGAAAAGGTACCGCACCTTTCTTTTTTATAGATGAAATCTTAGTAGAATAATATGACCTATTTATTTATCAATATTGGCAATTTTCATCCTGTGGTGGTTCACATGCCTATTGGGATTTTAATGTTCGCCTTTATTCTTGAAATATATCAGCGTATAAAACCAACTGAAAATTTAGGTATTAGCATTAAGTTTGCCCTAGGCTTTGGTGTGATAAGTGCATTAACAGCTATTGGAACGGGGCTGCTGTTAGAGGAGAATGGAGCATATGATGCCGATTTGCTTTTTAGGCATAAATGGATGGCAATTTCGCTTACAGTAGTTTCCATTATCATTTTCTTTGCAAAAGAGGCCAAGCAAGCCCTTTTTGCAAAGCTATATTTCCCCTTATTTATCGCTGTAAATATTATGCTAATCTTGGCAGGGCATTGGGGCGGAAGCATGACCCATGGTGAAGATTTTCTTACCAAGGATAGTGCAACTGATAAAATCAGTATTTCAAATGTGGATGAAGCCATTGTATATCATGATATCATACAACCTATTCTGGATACCAAATGCGTAAGTTGTCACAACCCTAAAAAAGCGGAAGGAAATTTGTTGATGACTTCCCAAGGAGATCTTCTTTCTGGTGGCGATACCGGAAGTCCTTTGGATACGGTCAGCGATTTTGGCAAACCTTTGATAGCACACCGTGTTGGATTACCCATAGAAGATGAGGAACACATGCCGCCAAAGGGAAAGGTACAGCTCACGGCTAATGAGATTGCGCTGATAAACTGGTGGATGGAAAATAAAAATTGCTTTGAATGCAAAACGGCCGATTTGGAGCGAAGCAAAAAAATACAGGAATATTTGAACGAGTTGGAAGAAGATACCTCTACAAGGGGTATATTGGCCAAATCATTAGAGCCGGCCCCTGAAGAATGGCTAGCGAATATAAGAGCTAACGGCACGGGTATTTATCCATTAAAAGAAGAGAGTCCGTTATATATAGTTCACTTGGCAAACAAAAAGAATTTGACTGAAACGTCGTTTGAGCTTTTAAGTGATTATTCTGAACATATAGTAGAACTCAATTTGGCGAATTCAAATTTTAGCGATTCCTTGGTTTCCAAGCTGTCCGACTTTGAAAATTTGACCAAGTTACAGCTGCAGAATACGGCTATTACGGATAAGGGTTTCAAAGAAGTAGTAAAATTAGAGCATTTAGAATCCTTAAACCTGTATGGAACAACACTTACAGATGCTGCTTTGGAAGATATGAATTCGCTATCAAAGCTTACAGATTTATACCTCTGGAAAACCGAAATTACTACCGATGCTATGAACGGGTATTCAGCATCCCAACCAAATACGACGATACATAGCATAGATATGGATATGTTTGCCGCTACAGAACTGTTGCCACCTACCATTATGGCAGATAACTTCTTTATCAAGGATAAAATGACCGTAGAAATAAGTTATCCGTTTGATGATACAAGCATCTATTATACCTTGGATGGTAGTGAGCCGGATACGACATCAATTAAATACACGACACCAATTACAATTACCAATACAACAAATCTTAAAGCTGTCACGGCCAAGGATGGTTGGGGAATAAGTGAGACAGCTTTGGCCTTTTTTAAGAAAAGCACTATTGATTATAAGAATGTGACAGTAAATAAGGCACCTGCTGAAAAGTATACAGGTGCAGGTGCGGCAATGTTGGGCGATTTACAACGCGGTTCTACCAACTTCGTTGATGGCAGGTGGCTTGGCTACGAAGGAACCCATTTTAATGCAACCTTTGAACTTAACGAATCTCGGGATATAAGTGCTGTCTCGGTAGGGGCTTTATCCATACCTGGAAGTTATATCTTTTTCCCTACAGGGTTTACTGTTTCCGTGTCTCAGGATGGTAAGCGCTTTACAAGACTGCATACTGAAAACCTAGGCCCACAAAAGCCAGATTCCAGTATTCAACTCAAATTTTTTGATGCCGAGTTTGTGAAAACAAATGCAAAATATGTAAGGGTAGATGTAAAGAGTATTCTTAAAAACCCATCTTGGCATCAGAATCCAGGCGCCGATAGTTGGTTGTTCGTGGATGAAATTGTAATCAATTAGCATTTAGGTTTCCACTGATCTTACATGTATTTGATTTCCTAATTTAGCGGTTCAAAAAGTATTGGTCCGTGCGCAGATAGTTGTGAAAAAAAATGACGAAGATACTAGCAAGATTGTAAAAAGACCCTGGCCTACGAAAGATGCGATGGAGCAGGTCTACGCCATGAAACTTTGGGGTAGTAATTCGTCCGCTTTTTATTCTGGTGAAGGCTCCCACCTACCAGACATTGTAAATCCATATATAGCTGCTATCACTAGCTTTTTACGTTCTTTTAAATCGCCATTAGTAGTTTGTGATTTAGGTTGTGGCGATTTTAATGTAGGTAAGCAATTGGTAAGGCACACCAAACACTACATCGCCGTAGATATTGTAACCAAGCTAATTACCTATAACCAGGAGGCATTTAGCGCCAAAAATTTAGAGTTTCACTGTTTGGATATCGCTGTTGATGAGTTACCAAAGGCCGACTGTGTTTTGATACGACAAGTCTTGCAACATCTATCTAATACAGAAATAAAGCACATTCTTCCTAAACTAGCCGATTTTAAATATGTTATCCTAACAGAACACCTACCAAAGGGCAATTTTCTGGCTAATACCGATATTATTTCCGGACAAGGAACCCGATTAAAAAAGCAGAGTGGCGTACAACTTTTACAAGCACCGTTTCATTTTAAGGTAAAAGAAGAAAAGCAATTATTAGCTATTGCTGTAAACGGCGGTAAAGAGATTATTGTTACTACGTTGTATAGGGTTTTTTAAACCAAAAAGCCTCTTTTTAAGACCAATCCGGGTTAAGAGAGTAAAAATCATACGCTAGTTGATTATTGTGTCCAATACGATAACATCCCAAGCCATCGGGTACTAATTTTAATCGTTTCGTCTTTCGGAGCAATAAACTTGGAGTAAGTCTATAATCCCTTCACATCTACATAAAAATTAGTATCCACCTCAAATGTTCCATCAAGGCGATATTTAGATGCGGTTTGCCAAGTTTCAGTTGGGTTAAGCCATACGTCCTTTTCGTTTATAAATACTCTTAATGGCATATCAAAGCCTTCTATGACATTAGTGTATCTGTATTTTAGTTTTTTCCCATCAATTGAGTATTCTAGAATAGGAATCATTGGGGAGCGCAGATACTGGTCAAAGACCGGTTGTAATTTTAGACCGGACTTATCAATCATATAGTTTTCTATCTGTTCTGTGGTTACCGTTTGGTGGTAGAAATCTTTATTCAATCCGCGGAGTATTTGCCGCCATTTTTCATCATCATTCACCAATTGGCGTATGGTATGCAGCATATTGGAGCCCTTGTAGTACATATCCTTACTGCCTTCTTGGTTTACGTTATACGGCCCTATGATAGGGATGTCGTTTACAATATTCTGTCGCAGTCCGATCACATATTCTTCAGAGGCTTTGGTACCGTAGTGATAGTCTAGGTATAGATTTTCGGAGTAGGAGGTAAAGCCTTCGTGCACCCACATATCGGCAATATCTTTGTTGGTGATGTTATTAGCAAACCACTCATGACCCGATTCGTGTATAATGATAAAATCGAACTTTAATCCCCAGCCGCTCCCGGAAAGGTCGCGCCCTAAATAGCCTTGTTGAAATTGATTTCCGTAAGTAACCGAGCTTTGATGTTCCATACCTAAATATGGTACCTGTACCAATTTAAAGCTGTCCTCATAAAAAGGGTAGGGGCCGAACCAATGTTCAAATGCGGCTATTGTTTTTGGAGCGTCCGTAAACTGGTTTTTTGCCTTTTCCAGATCATCGCGCAGCACCCAATAATCCATATCCAGTTCCCCGTTTTCGCCATCGTAGGTTTCGCCAAAATGCACGTAATCGGCAATGTTTACATTAACGCCATAATTGTTTATGGGGTTGGATACAAACCAATGCGAAGTGTTGGTTACCGTATCCAGTTTACGCAACCGCCCGTTGGAAACGTTCGTAAGTCCCTTGGGTACTTTAACGCTAATGAGCATGCTGTCTACCTCATCATACATATGGTCCTTGTTGGGCCACCATACACTTGCGCCCAAACCTTGACAGGAAGTGGCTACAAAGTGTTTGCCATTATCGTCCTTTTTCCAAGAAAAACCGCCATCCCAAGGAGCACGTTCGGCTTCTTTGGGATTCCCTGAATAATAGACGATAACCTCATTGAACTCCCCTGGCGTTTGTTGTTTGGCCAATCTTACAAAATGGGCATTGCCTTTGGTAAGGAATTCTAACTCTTTATCATCCTGCGTGACCTTTTCTATTTTTAAAGGCGGTTGTAAATCTACCTGTAATACTTGTTGACTTTCCAATACCTTGTACCTAATAGTATTCTTTCCTTCAATATATTTATCATCCGGTTTTACCTCTATATCCAAATGATAATAATTGAGGTCCCACCACGCCCGTTCCGGGGTAATACTGCCTCTAAGCGTATCTTGTTGGGTAAATGTATTTTTGTTTTCCCCTAATTGCGCCTGCATACTGCTGGTAGTGCAACACAGGGAGAGAACGATAAACATTATGTGATTTTTCATGATCGATGTATTTTATGAAATCTCAAATTTCATTACTAGATTTTAAAAATACACTTATTTCTAGAAATCGAAGGTTGTGTTTTTTATCGTTTTTTGATTTAGAACGAGCTATTTTCTTTTTAGTTAAACAATAGTTCTAGTCCTGTACAGGAATCTGACTAAAATAGTGTGTCTCCAAATACGTTGTCACCACCCTTACAAATGCCGTGGCAAAAGCTTGCCTATTGGCCGCGGTTTCCCTAATTCCGCTACGATTGCATTCCACTTGTATGCCATCTATGGTTCCACTTTTGTAAGAGCCGTAATTGGCGGTATTATACCCACCACTAAAATAATTGTCCGAAGCTAGCGGAACAGGATCTGGCAGGGATGGTACAGCCGCAAAACCTCCGAGATTCAATAAGGTTCCAAAGGCATTTTCACCTTTCAATAGGTTTGTATGTGATTTTCCGGATAGATTATTCTTTGCCAAATTTTGGATGGAACTTACCGCTAGGAGTTCTGGACTGTTCAGGATTTCATCGGATAGGGCCAGTTCATCTTCATATAATAGATACCCAAGTTCTATCCTTTGTTTTGGGTTACCATGTCCGTGAAGATCAATAAATAGGCCTTTTTGGAATTTCTTGTTTATGTCTGATCTACTATTTTTTATCTGATTGTGATAGAGGTCCCAAACGTCTTCGGCATTGATATTGTCGCAAGTTGCATCTTCCCTATTTCTATTGGCGTCCATTTTGGAACGGTGCATCTTATTTACTATTAGATAAGGCTTTTTGCCGGTTTTGGCAAACTCTGTCATAATAGCTTGGGATAGTTCTATGGTTAAATCGTCCATAACAGTAACGGCATTGTTACAGGTGCGATTTGGAATTTCGTTAGGTTTGAGTTCGCCGCCATGTGGAACACTTAAAATCAGCGGTATATTACCGGCTTCAAAATCGACAAACTCTGCTGCATTAAAAGGATTGGACTCTTCTATTGTAGTGGTATCTTCTGTTCCACAGCTGAATAAGGTAACGAGGATTAAAAAGAAGGAGTAAGTCCGTAATAGTTTAATTAGTTTTGTTTTCATACTTTTTTAAAATCATTAATTTTAATGGTTCTTCTAGAAGTAGATGTCAAGGAATGAGCTTAGATCTGTACTTAAACTTGGCAAGGCGTCAATAAGCTTAGTTTTCTCAATGCTGTATTATTGAAAGTGCTTTTAATATTAGGTTGGAACCCTTGAATAATAAAAGTAGTTTATGACCCCGTTATGAGCTGTTTACTAATAGATTGACCTTATTTATAGGGTACCGTTTCCAAAATATGTGCAATTGCAGCTGCACGTGCTGTAGATTTTTTGTTGGCTTCAATGATGTTCCAAGGAGCAAGCTCGGTATTTGTTTCTTTAAACATACGTTCTTTGAATTTGGTGTATTCGTCCCAAAGTTCCTGTGCTTTAGCATCTACTGCTGTCATTTTCCAACGTTTTAAGGGATTCTTTTTAATGTCCTTAAACCTTTTGTTCTGTTCTTTTTTGGTAATCGAAAAATAAAATTTTATGAGGTAGGTATCCGATTCAATAAGCATTTGTTCAAAGTAGTTTACGTGCTTCATAAAGATTTCATACTCCTTTGCCGTACAAAAACCGTTTACAGGTTCTACTACGGCCCTGTTGTACCAACTGCGATCAAAAAAAACGATATGGCCAGGATTGGGTAATTCATTCACATAGCGCTGAAAAAACCATTGCTTTTTTTCATCCGGTGTGGGCTTGTTCAGTGCTTTAATACTAAAATGCCTGGGGTTAAGATATTCCGTAATTCTGCGTATTGCACCACCCTTACCGGCAGCATCCCTACCTTCAAAAAGAATAACCAGTTTTTTATCATTTTCAATAACCCATTGCTGCAGCTTTATGAGCTCTTCTTGTTGTTTTCTTACTTCGTTAATGTAATTAACTTCTTCTAGAGCTTGTGCTATATTTACCTTTTTATTACTCAATAGGGTGTGAAGGCCAATTTTTGAATTGAGTAAGGTAAGTTCTTCTTGTGTCATTAATATGGTGTACTTGATTAAACCTGACTGTTGTGTTTAGGGTCTTTTTTGAGTATTATGTGCTTGATATCAACCGCTATAATTTGTGATGCTTAAATATCTATATGGGTAAGGCTACGATGATAGCGCATTATTACATTAGGATCGGGTAATAGTGTGGTCTTTGTGATTCCTTTTCCTTCATAATCAAACTGGGAAAGCACATGGCGCATGCTTTCTAGGCGCGCTTGCTTTTTGTCGTTTGTTTTTACGATTGTCCATGGGCTAAAGTTCGTATGGGTTTTATTGAACATCTGTTCCTTGTAATGGGTGTACTTATCCCAAAGTTTTTGCCCTTGCATGTCTACCGGACTAAATTTCCACTGTTTTAAGGGGTTTTGTAAACGAGATTCAAATCTTTTTTGTTGTTCTTCTTTAGAGATTGAAAACCAGAATTTTATAATTTTGACGTTATCTTCATACAAAAGGTGTTCAAATTCGGAAACCTGGTTCATAAACCGATTGTATTCGTCTTTACTACAAAAACCCATCACTGGCTCCACAACCGCTCGGTTGTACCAGCTACGGTCAAAAAATACCACCTCACCAGGATTTGGAAGTACTTTAATATAGCGTCTAAAATACCATTGGCCACGTTCCATTTCTGTCGGTTTTGTTAACGCGACCACTCTAGAAGTTCTTGGATTGAGGTGCTCCTTAAACCGTTTTATAGCCCCTCCCTTACCAGCGGCATCCCTTCCCTCAAAAATAATTGCGACCCGCATGTTATTCTGGGCGATCCATTTTTGTAGGTTTACAAACTCTGTCTGTAGTGTACGAAGTTCGGCTTCGTATCGTAATTTTTTCAGGGTGCTGCCTAAAGCAATATTATTCTTTTTTGCAATGGCTATAAGTTCTTTTCTGCTTTTTGCTCCTTGTAGTTGTTTTGCTGTAAATGACATAGATTTAGATCAATGTAAAAAAGGATAAAACTTTAAAATAGATAACGGCTAATTTACTTCTTTGACTCGTTATAAACTTACGAAAAATCCAGAGTATAGTGGCCCATTGCTTATTTAGCATTTGGCCATATACGCTTAGGACTAATTAAGATCCGTTTATGGAACTTAAAATTATTTATAAATTAACTACACCAAGCCACTTCGTTCTAATTTACCTAAAAACAGCATTAGGAAACACCACCTGACTCTCAAAACCATTCGCGCCCACTGCGGAGACGCCAAAAAAGTAGTTATCTATTACGATTCCTGTTAAGGTAAATTCATTTACGTCGCCTACATATCGGCTATGATCCCAAGTAGGGGAGGTGGTGTCCCTCCAGTAAATCCTATAACCGACCGCGCCATCTACTATGCTCCATTTGAACTTAGCGGATGGTTCTACTATACCCCCGATTTCTACCGTTTTAGGTGCGGGTGGTGCCCATGCCAGAGATGCCATACTAATGGCATTGACGGCAGTTAGCTTTGCTGCATAGTCAAAATCTACATGCTCCAATACATCACCATAGGCAATACCATCCTCCAATCGAATATCCTGATGTTGTTGCGTATAGTTTTCGTGTGCCTCCATAATTCGGATACCCGCAAAACCGGCATCGTTAAAGGGTCTATGGTGTCCACCTCTTCCAAAACGGTCTAGTCTGTAAATCATCATTGGATTCATCTCGGGCATATAAGTTTTGGTAGTTTTATGTACATAACGCGCCAGTTGTCTTGAAATTCCGTCTACCTCGCCGCCGTAAAAACGTCTAGCGTTCCGTTCCTTTTCGGTCTCTGTGGGCGGTACTGGTTCGGAAAATATGCGAAAATCGGTACTGCTAGTAATACCATCTACCCCCGTAATATTTCCGATCATATCATTATTGAGGATACCGATAATTTCCCAACCTTGTTCCTTAGCGTAAGCAGCCACTCCACCACCGCCAAAGAGGCCTTGTTCCTCCCCAGAGAGTCCCATATAGATAATACTGTTCTCGAATTTATAGTTGGAAAGTACGCGCGCTGCCTCAATGGCTCCTGCCATTCCGCTAGCATTATCATTGGCGCCCGGAGAATCGTCCGTAAAATTAGTTGGGTCGCTTACACGGGAATCAATATCCCCGCTCATGATGATAAAGCGATTAGGATATTTGGTTCCTCTCTGAATGGCCAATACGTTTACGATTTCCACATCTTTTATAATACGGGAGTTCGTTCCTTTTTTTACCAAATCTTTTTGGAACATCACATCTAAGCAATTGTTACAGGCTGCCGATGTTTTTTCGAACTCTGATTTTATCCATCGTCTTGCAGCACCTATGCCACGGGTTTGGGAAACCGTATCGCTCAGTGTATGCCGTGTGCCAAAATTGGCAAGGGTAGTAATATCATTTTCTATTCGTTCTGCAGAAACAGCTTCTATGATGTCATAGATGCGCTGATCTGTTTGGGCTGAAACTGTAAAGAAACAAAGTAATAGACCTAGTATTATACTATTTTTCATTTTGATTTTATTTGAGTTACAATGTATAAAAAATTAATCGATTTTATGTCCAGATAACTGCCATAATCCTACTAAGGGACCAAGCCCTAGCACTAAAAAACAGTAGTGGGGAGGCAACACTAGGGTTAAGCTGCTTAATAATTGAATGCTGCCAATAGTAATTGCAAAGCCTATACAGTTGACGAGTGTAAGACCGGTTCCCTTAACTTCCGAAGGTGCCGATGCGGCAACCAAGTTGGAAAATTGTGGGGAATCTGCGGTAACGGCCATGCCCCACAAACACCACCCGCCTAAGAATAAGAACTCATTCGACTGAAATAATAGCGGTGAAACCAGACAACAGATTCCGGATAATAACAATGCAGAAAAGGCTACTTTTTTACTGCCATAGCGTTCTGATGCTAGTCCGCCCAAAGCACATGAAACACTACCTAAGGTAATTACGAGGCCCGTCCATAAGGGTACTGAAAGCTGGTCTTTAGAAAGGATGTTGAAACTTTGTATGGCAAAAGGGGTAAAGGCCCAAAAAGCATAAAGCTCCCACATATGACCAAAATAACCGAAAGCGGCCCGTCTAAAATTTGAAATTTCAAATAGGCGGAAGCCTGCCGATAGCTGCAGCTGCGTACTTTTTTTTCTGTAAGGTCCGTTGGGCACGAAAAGTAATAGTACGAAACCTCCTAAAAGGGTCAACAGCGAAGTGGTAACGATAATCAATTTTGGATCTTTGCCAAAATCGGTTCCGTTAAGCAAAAATGGGAAAGCGGTTCCCAGCACTAGGGCACCAACCAAAAACCCTAAAGCTTTGCCCAGGCCTTTTTCGTAATAATCTGCCGCAATTTTCATTCCCACGGGATAAATTCCTGCTAAAAAGAATCCTGTGCCAAACCTAGCGATTAACAAGCCCCATTTAGTTATGGTTTCCGATAGCAAATAGAGATTGCAAACGGCAGCCAAAAGCGCACAGATAAAGAATACCTTGGATGGGGGAAAACGGTCTGCCAACATTAACAGGGCAAAAACCAGGGTTCCCGTAATAAAACCAAATTGCACCGAGGAGATGATATAGCCTACGAGTTCTGTACCGAGACCTGTCTTAACAAGGAGTTCATCAATGATAGTATTCCCCGCAAACCATGGCGAAGTACATGCAAACTGTGCAATTATGATTACCGGAAGAATGTGTGATTTATGTTTCAACCTTGTTTACCGAACAAAAGTGACTTTGGAAATTTTTCCGTTTTCAACCTCGTATAGGGCTACGGCACTAGATTTGATGCCATTTGCCGTAACTTCCTCTTCATCTATTACCATATTTCCGATAACGATTCTATTCTTTATGTCCGCATGTAAATCAGGAGTGGATGTAAAATAATTGCCATATCCTTTTCGCATGGCCTCCAAACCGTTTGTACGGAGCATATTTGGAAAATTATAAAGAGCAACATCTTTTGTATACGTTGCTAAAAACCCATCAATATCTCGGTTATTATAGGCATCCAATTGTTTTTGAACAATGATTTCTGGGTCGATATCTACTTTTTTATCCTGTATAAAACGCATACTTTTTATGAGTCCGTCTACTTCATAAATTGCTACTTGTAGATTTTGCCGACCATCGATAGTAACTACTTCATGGTCTATTACGGTAGCTCCAATGGTGATTCTGTTGGAAACTTTTACTTCTACATTTGGAGTTTTTTCATAAAAACTTTTATAACCTGCTTTCATTTGTTGCCTGCCCACGGTAATGGTATCCGAGGGATAATTTGTGACCAGAACGTTGTTCGTGTAACAATTCGCAAAGGCGTCTAAATCTCTAGCATTAAAGCTTTCTACCTGTTTTTGGACAATTTTATCAGGACTGGGTTCTGCTACGATTGCTATTTTTTTACCATCGGGACTTACTGCCATACGTGACATGTTATACAGTTTACGGGGTCTAAATTGATGAAATACGGGCCAAATGCCCGTTGTATCTGTTGGGACTTGAACTATCGCTTTTTCTGTTGTGGCTAGTATTGTATTTTCCGACAACCAAGTAATATCTTCCCTACCGTTCCAGATAAAATTAAGTGTTCGAGTTGTATTGGAGGAAGGATTAAGCGATTTAATCTCGAAGGGTTTTCCCGCTTTACTAATATAGCTTACCAATTCGCTGTTAGGAATCTTATGTAAGGATCTACCAACATTTTTTTGTACCGTATGGTTTGTTCCTTCTTTCAGATTTGCTACTACCAGATCCATCCGGTTTTCGATAAGAACGGAACAAACGACAATATGGTCGTTGTACCACACGTGATACCCAACTTTTAAATCCGGTAGCAGTTCTTTTGATACTCCAGTACGTAAATCATACTGATACAATCTTTGTAGTTCATTTACATCTAATCGAATTGCGGAAACCGACTCTTTTCCCGGAATTTTTATCGGTGAATATTCGCTACCGTTAGGGGTGTTGGAAATCCATGTTGTGGTGTCCTTGCTTATGGAATACACGGCAATATCCGTTTGCCCGTTTCTTGTGGATGAAAATAGAATATGATCTTCGTCCAAAAACGAAGGTTGATTGTCATAACCCTCGTTATTTGAGATATTAAGAGGTTTACCCAAACTCTGAGGTTCTTTCAAACTTTTGAAAACTTCTAGCGGAGTACGCTGGGTCGTCCTCATTTCTGGAGCTAGTACATCCACCAGATATATTTCGGTTTCTTGCTGTGCCAATAGGAAAACAGGTGTTAGACAGGCAAGTATTGCTTTCAGGGCCATTATTTTCATACCATTGGCTGCTTTAAGATGCACTTAAATTAACGTTTCTTGGAAAACCTTGCTAAAATATCCCTTACGTTTTTGGTGTTGTCCACAAAGTACTTGGCCTGTGTTTTTTGGCGCCCTACCTTTACGGTAACGGATTCTTCGGGCAACTCTTGGAACATGAATTCATCGGTCCAGTCATCCCCTATGGCAAAAATAAAATCGTATTCCTGTTCCGCATACACCCGCATGGCTGCCCTACCTTTATTTACGTTACTACTCTTTATCTCCATGACCTTGTTGCCGTTTAGGACACTTAAATCGTCATTGGCAATAAGGCTAGTTAATACTGTGTTGAGTTCCATGGCCCTTTTTTGACCAAAATCTGGGTCGGTATTTCGGTAATGCCATGCCAAGGAATAGTTTTTTTCTTCTATAAAACTGCCTGGGGTGCGATCTACAAAGGATTCTAGAACGGGCATTATTTTGGACATCCAGTCCTTTTTAACAGCTTCTAACATTCTAAACGCTTCGCCTCCTTGAGAAATCCAAACACCATGTTCAACAATCATATTATACTTTTTGGGAAGAAACCATTTGGAAAAGGTTTCATTATCCCTTCCGCTAATAAGGTACATATCCGTATTCGGCTGCGAGGAGATTTCGTCTAACAATTTGTAGAGTGCCTCATCCGGACTCGCTTTTTGCGGGTCGTTGTGAAACCCTGCTAAGGTACCATCGTAATCTAAGAATACCAGTCGTTTTTTAGCCTTGATATAATTCTTCATTATGGTATTCATTAGATCTACGGATAGCCTACGGGACACGTAAACATCTTCTTTTTCCTTTTGGTTGACCAAAGAGGTCATAAAGTCGTTGGCCCATTTTTCTACATTGTAGCGTTCCAATCGTTTTTGCAATATACCATTGCGTTCCTGTTGTTCTTTTTCTGGCATATTTATGGCTTGGAACAGCGTATCGGCTATTTGCTCAAAGTTATTGGGGTTGATGAGGAGCGACTCGTTCATTTCGTTGGCGGAACCTGCCATTTCGCTTAAAATAAGTACCCCTGTTTTATCGGTTCTGGTGGCTATATATTCTTTGGCTACCAAGTTCATCCCATCTCGTATAGGCGTTAGCCACGCAATATCGCAGGAAGTATATAAGTCTATCAGATTATCAAAGGGCATCGACCTGTAGAAATACCAAATCGGCGTCCAGCTTACGGTAGATAACTCTCCATTAATACGGCCTACTAATTCGTCCACTTCTTTTTTCAACAGTTGATATTGGGGTACGTTGGAGCGGGAGGGCACCGCCAATATAATGAGGCGAACCTTCTCCTTGTATTGTGGATATTTATTCAGGAAATACTCATAGGCATTTAAACGTTTCGCAATGCCTTTTGTGTAATCCAAACGGTCTATGGATAAAAAGAACTTGGCATCGGGAGCCGATTTCTTATGGGTGTCTAATCGTTTTTGTAATTCTGATTTTTTATTCTCGCTACGCTGGGAATGTTCCTTGGCCGCGGCATTGAATTTTTTATAATCGATGCCCATAGGAAAGGAATCTACCTTTATGACCCTATCCTCAAGATAAATATCATTAAAACTGACCTCCAAGCCCAACAGCCTGCGTACGGAGCTTAAAAAATGCCGCTCGTAGTCGTAGGTGTGAAAACCGACGAGATCTGAGCCCAACAGTCCTTGCAAGATTTCTTTACGCCATGGTAAGGTCCTAAAGATTTCATAGGAAGGAAAAGGAATATGCAAAAAGAAACCTATAGAAATGTTGGGACGCTGTTCTCGTACCATTTGCGGTACCAGCATTAATTGGTAATCGTGTACCCAAATCGTATCGTTTTCATCCGCTTTTTCCAAAATAGCGTCTGCAAATTTTTGATTTACCTTTTTATAGATTTCCCAATTAGAAAGTTCAAATTCCGAATACTCCAAAAAATAATGGAACAAAGGCCAAACAGTTCTGTTGCTAAAACCGTAATAAAATCCATCTACGTCTTGTTGGGACAAATTCACTTTAGATGATCCGTGTTCTGCTAATGCCTTATCAATTTTCGGTGCCAGTTCCTCTGGAATTTCTTCATCTGTGAGGCCACTCCATCCAATCCAAAGACTGTCTCCGCCAGAATGCACCGATTTCATTCCTGTTGCCAAACCGCCCACACTCGGTATAGCAGTAATGTTTCCATTGCTAATTTGTAATTGTACAGGCAGTCTATTTGAGATTATGATAGTTTTGGACATAAATAGCCGATTTTGTTTTGTTTTGAACTTAATTTCTCTCAATTTCGGCAAAAACATGGGTAATACCAATTGAAAGTTCATTTGAATCAAAATTTTTATCGAAACTGCATTTTAAAGGGTATTTATTAAAGGTAGCCTAGCAGTTAGTTCGAAAGATTTATTGATAATGGAACGGTTATCCTAGAAATGAAATAGAAACATAAACATGAATAATTTAGATTACGGAATTATAGGAAATTGTAGAAGCGCGGCCTTGGTGTCGAAAACAGGCTCCATAGATTGGTGTTGTTTGCCAGAGTTTGACTCTTCTTCTGTTTTTGCAAAATTGTTGGATGATGAAATAGGGGGTAGTTTTGAAATTCATGTTGATGATTCCTACACCATAAAGCAACGTTATAAAAAGCATACCGCTATTTTAATTACACGCTTCACGAACGGTGACGATATTTTTGAAATCCGAGATTTTATGCCCAGATACCGAAAGGAAGATGGGTATAATTCGCCACCGGAGTTGATTCGATTTTTCAAGCACATATCCGGAAAGCCCGTATTCAAGGTTAATTACAATCCAAAATTGGAATATGCCTTGGGTAAAACGGAGACTTATGTAAAGAAGAACTTCATCGTGAGTCTTACGCATGGTGAAAAGTTTGATACTTGTTTTTTATACACTTCCTTTAATAAAAATGCGGTGTTGGAAGGAAGGGAAATAGTATTGGAGGAAGATGGTTATTTTTTAATGGGCTACAACGAAAAGTTGTTTCAGCCGTCCGTCAGAAAAATATACACAGAACTGGAACGTACAAAAGTATATTGGTTGAATTGGAGCGATAAAACACCCAATTATAAAAAATACAATTCACAAATAAGTAGAAGTGCCATTACATTAAAACTATTGAGCTATGACAAGACAGGCGCCGTATTGGCCGCCGCTACGACATCGTTACCTGAAACTATTGGCGAAGTACGAAACTGGGATTATCGTTTTTGTTGGATAAGGGATGCCTCTATGGCCATTAAAGTAATAGGTGATTTGGGCCATAGAAATGTGGCCAAGCGCTACTTGCAGTTTATTGTGGACCTGATTCCGGATAAGGATGAAAAACTACAGATTATGTACGGTATCAACAAAGAAAAAAAGTTGACCGAAATTACGTTGGAACACCTTGCAGGTTATAAAGGTTCGGCTCCTGTTCGTGTTGGAAATGCGGCCTACAAGCAAAAACAGAACGATATTTATGGTATTTTGATGGATGTTATTTATCAGCAGTTATCCAAGTACAGTAATGATACCGAAAACGGCGAAGAACTTTGGGGCATTACCAAAGGAATTGTTTGGATCGTTTCTAACCATTGGAAAGAGGCCGATAAGGGTATTTGGGAATTTAGAGCGGAGGATCGGCATTTTACCTTTTCCAAGGTGCTTTGTTGGGTGGCAATAGACCGAGCGATTAAAGTGGCACGGATATTCAAAAAGACGGCAAAAATTCAAAAATGGACGGCTTTGGAGCAAGAAATAAAACACGATATCCATGAAAACGCATGGAATGTGGAGGTGAAAGCCTTTACACAATCTTACGGGAGTGCGGATATGGATGCATCTGTTCTATTGATGGAATCGTACGGATTTATTCATGCTAAAGACCCAAAATTTGTGAGCACTGTAAAAGCGATTGAGAAGGAGCTAAGCAACGATGGATTGCTGTATCGCTATAAAAATGAAGATGATTTTGGATTACCTTCATCCTCATTTACCATATGTACTTTTTGGTTCATCAACAGCCTCTTTAAAATTGGGGAGGAAGATAAAGCCATGAAGCAATTTGATAAACTTTTATCTTATAGTAATCATTTAGGTCTCTTTAGTGAAGATATTGATTTTAAGACAAAAAGACTTTTAGGAAACTTTCCTCAAGCCTATTCGCATTTGGCGCTTATAGAATGTGCGGTCCTTTTTTCTAACAAGGTAAGTGAGGAACAGGTTTTGGAATCTATATTAGCTAGGCAAAACAGATAGTTTACAAATTTTTTCTAATAGATTTTTAAAATGAATTTCAGTCGTAAACGGATTCATGACCGTAACCCTTAAAAACTGTACGCCTTTTAGTTTTGTTTGCACGATATAGAATTCGCCATCTTCCAACAACGCTTGCCTTATGGATTCGTTCTGTTTGTTTTGGGCTTCACTGGGTATACTATCATCCACATATTTAAAACAAACTATGTTGCACATCGGTGTTACGGCCAATTCAAATTTGGGGTGTTTTTTGATTATGCGTGCAAAGTGTGCCCCCATATCAAAAAGATGGGTCACGTAGGCATTAAAAACTTCTTCGCCATATAGTTTTAGTAGCGTAAACCAATGAATACTCATCATGGTCTTGGTACACTCAAAGGTTTTTTTACCAGAGTTGCACCAATCTTCCAGTTCGGATTCGGTGAGTAAGTAATCCGCTTTTTGACTAAAGGTGAGGTTTGTATGTATGCTCTTTTTATACAATAAGGCAGTGGTAAGGGCGGGCATCATCATCATTTTATGTCCATCTATGACAACGGAATCGGCTTGGTCAATTCCTGTTAAAAGCGACTTGTATTTAAGGGAAAAAATGGCAGCTCCACCATGCGCACCATCTACATGAAACCATATATTTTTGCTTTGTGCAAATACTGCTATTTGTTGTAAATCATCAAATGCACCGGTTGCCGTGCAGGGAGCACTACCAATAATGGCAAAAATATGGATGCCGGCTTCTTGGGCTTGTTCATATTTCTTCTCTAACTGAGCAGTATCCATGCTAAAATCTGACGTGACTGGAATCTTAATAATGCCCTGTTCACCCAATCCCATAATCTTGGCGGCACGATCAACGCAGTAGTGCGCTTCCTCACTTACTAATATACCCAGTTGTTGCTGTGTGCCCTTATTCCAGACATCATGCTCCAATTGTACTTTTCTTGCCGTAAGTAGGGCAGTTAAATTGGCCAAAGTGCCTCCTGAAGTTATAAAGCCGCCGGAAGTAGTATCAAAACCTATTTTCTTGCAGAGTACGTCGGTCACCACACGTTCTATTGCAGAAGGTGACATACCCATTTCGTAGACGGCCATCCCGTTGTTCAATAATCCACTTATCATAGCTGTTAATGCGGTTATGGGCGCAGCCGGAGTTACTTGGTGCCCAATATAATGTGGATGGTGTATATAGGTAGTACGTTTGGTGATTTCGGAGAATAATTGATTTTTATCTCCTTTTTGAAGGAATGTTTTCCAAAATTCCAGTTCCTTTTCAGGTTCGTTCCAATAAATGGCATTACCGTATTTCTGTTGTAGCTTACCTTCCAGATGGTCTGCAAGCTGATCAATTAATTGGTGACCTTGCTTTCTAAATGTTTCACTATCGTAAACTTGTTGCAAGAGGGTTGTATTCATTTGCTAAAATTAGACGCTTGTTGGAATATGTGCAAATAAAAACCGCTCCCTTTTAGGAGCGGTTTCTCTTCTGCTTGAAAACAAAAGTACCTTGAGTTAGTCAAATGTATAACCGTTGTCAGCCGCTACTTTGTCGGCAATCTGCGTACGTAAAGCAATGACATTAGGATTGTTTGCATACTTCGTAAATCGCTTTAAGCCCATAAGCATCATACGTTGCTCATCGCCTTCAGCAAAAGAAACAATCGCTTCTTTTCCTTTTTGTATGACAATTTCAGTTGCTCTGTATAAATAAAGTTTAGACATTGCAATTTGGGTAGCTTGTGCTTCCTCACCAAATCGTTTTGCGTTCTTTTCCGTTCTTAAAATGGCAGATTCTGCCAAGTATGCTTGTATCAAAATGTCGGATGAGGCCATCATCAATTGTTGGTGCTCCTCCAATTGCTGACCAAATTTTTGAACGGCACTACCGGCCACCATTAGAAATACTTTTTTCAAACGCTTGATTAGGTCTTTTTCCTCGGCAAACAGTTCAGAAAAATCAGGAGTGTCAAAGGAGGGAATTCCCATTAATTCTTCTCCTACCGCTGTAGCTGGTCCTAAAAGGTCTACATGGCCTTTCATCGCTTTTTTTACCAACATCCCCACTGCCAACATGCGATTAATTTCGTTGGTTCCTTCATAAATACGGGCAATTCTAGCATCTCTCCAGGCAGATTCCATTGGAGTATCCGCGCTAAAGCCCATACCTCCAAATATTTGGATACCTTCATCTGTTGTTTGTTGCACATGTTCGGAAACCGCAACTTTAAGAATGGAACATTCAATAGCGTATTCCTCAACACCTTTTAGTTCTGCTTCTTGGTGTGTGTTGCCATCTGCTAATCGCATTGCAATTCGGTCTTCAATATTTTTAGCTGCACGATAGGAAGCCGCCTCATCTACGTAAGCATTGGTGGCCATATCGGCAATCTTTGCCTTAATGGCTCCAAAATTAATGATCGGTGTCTTAAACTGAATACGCTCATTGGCATATTTTGTAGCTTCGTCTACAATACGTCTTTGTGCATCTAAACATGCGGCTGCTAGTTTAATACGGCCTACGTTCAAGGCGTTCATGGCGATTTTAAAACCACTACCTCGGTCCGAAAGCATGTTTTCTACGGGCACTTTGGTCTCGTTAAAAAATACTTGACGAGTAGAGGAGGAGTGAATTCCTAATTTTTTTTCCTCATCGCCCAAGGAGATACCATTGCTAGGGTCATTTTCAACAATAAACCCGGTAATATTCTTATCATCTTCGATACGGGCAAAAACGATGAACACGTTGCAAAAGCCAGCATTTGAAATCCACATTTTCTGTCCTGAGATGTGGTAATGTTTACCATCATCTGATAGTACTGCTTTGGTCTTACCTGAATTTGCATCGGAACCTGCCCCTGGTTCCGTTAAGCAATACGCTCCAAACCATTCACCAGAAGCCAATTTAGGAACATACTTTTGTTTTTGTTCTTCCGTTCCGTATAAGGTAATCGGCATTGTACCGATACCTGTATGTGCACCAAAAGCCGTACTGAAAGATCCAGTTGCTCCCGAGATATAATCACATACTAACATGGTGCTCACAAAGCCCATCCCCATACCACCATAGGATTCTGGTACGGCAACACTTAATAGTCCTAATTCACCCGCTTTACGCATGGTCTCCTCGGTATAAGCATAGTCCTTTTGCTCAAAGCGTTCCCAATGTGCCCATAGTTCTCTATCCACGAACTCCTTGGTGCTGTCACGCATCATTTTTTGTTCTTCGCTTAAGTCTTCTAAGGTGAAAACATCTTCACATTTTGTTTCTTTTACAAGAAATTGTCCACCTCGCAGTATTTCTTTTTTTAATGTTTCTGTACTCATTTTATAGTAGTATTAAATGAAAAGTATCAAGTAAAAAGCGACTTGTTAAATAGCTTCGTTCTTTTGCTTTAGTGATTAGTTTAAAAATTCAAAAATTCCAGCGGCACCTTGTCCTGTTCCCACACACATGGTTACCATTCCATATTGGCCTTGCATTTTTCTTTTACGCATCTCATCAAATAATTGAACCGATAATTTTGCACCGGTACAGCCTAAGGGATGACCTAGGGCGATAGCACCACCGTTTACGTTCACAATATCTTGGTTTAAACCTAATTCACGAACAACCGCCAATGATTGTGATGCAAAGGCTTCATTCAATTCAATTAAATTGATATCATTTTGTTTTAATCCGGCCTGCTTTAATGCCTTAGGGATTGCAGCAACTGGTCCGATTCCCATTATTCTTGGAGGAACACCAGCGGCGGCATAATTTACTAATCTCGCAATTGGCTCAAGATTAAGTTCTTTGACCATGTCTTCGCTCATAATTAAAACAAAAGCTGCACCATCGCTCATTTGAGATGAGTTACCAGCGGTAACACTACCACCAGCCGCAAAAACTGGTCTCAATTTGTTCAGCACCTCTACCGAGGTTCCCTTTCTAGGACCTTCATCCTTAGTTACCGTATATTTTTTTGTAGCTTTTTTACCATCAGATCCCACATAGGTCTCTTCCACTTCTATAGGTACAATTTGGTCTTGGAATCTATCCTCAGCTTGTGCATGTAATGCTTTCATGTGCGAATTATAGGCAAATTCATCTTGGTCTTCGCGAGATACCTTATACTCATTTGCAACGGCTTCTGCCGTATTTCCCATTCCCCAATAGTAATCCTCGTGCCCTGCTTTAACTACATCATAGTTTAATTCCGTTTTGTAGCCTGTCATTGGAACCGAGCTCATACTTTCTGCGCCACCGGCGAGGATACAGTCTGCCATACCTGATTGAATTTTTGCTGTAGCCATACCTATTGTTTCAATTCCTGAGGAGCAAAAACGGTTGACCGTTACCCCGGGAACATCAACGATATCCAATCCCATTAAAGAGATAAGGCGTGCCATATTTAGACCTTGTGAGCCTTCTGGCATTGCATTACCTACAATGACATCATCAATCCGTTTTTTATCAAAATCTGGCAGTTCTTTCATCATATATTCGATGGTTTCTGCTGCTAATTCATCCGTACGCTTAAAACGAAATACGCCTTTGGGAGCTTTCCCAACTGCTGTTCTGTATGCTTTAACTATATATGCTGTTTTCATGTTTAATTATGCTTTTAGCTATCGGCTTTTGGCTTTTAGCAATTGTATCTACATTTTTTAATAGGCTACTAACGCTACTAATTTCTTAACGGTTTTCCAGTTTTCAACATATGCTGAATTCTTTCCAAGGTTTTGCGTTCGGTGCAAAGCGAAAGAAATGCTTCCCGTTCAATATCTAAAAGGTACTGCTCAGAAACTAGTGTAGGTTCAGATAAATCGCCCCCTGCCATCACATAGGCCAATTTATTAGCGATTTTCTTATCATGCTCACTGATGTAATGACTCGCTTCCATTGAATCTGTTCCTACCAAGAACATGCCTAGCGCTTGTTTACCAAGTACTTTCACATCGTTTCTAGCTGGGGGTTGCGTGTAGCCAGCATCTGCCATCAGTTTTGCATGAGCTTTTGCAGTTGCTATTTGCCGGTCTTTATTCACCACAACGATATCTTTTCCTTTTTGTAGAACTCCCATATCAAAAGCCTCGTATGCAGACGTGGATACTTTAGCCATTCCTATGGTTAGAAAATATTCCTGTAAAATATTCAATTCTACATCTCCTTTTCTAAACGTATCCGATGCTCTTAGGGCTAATTCTTTAGAGCCACCACCACCGGGAATAACACCGACACCAAATTCTACAAGGCCCATATAGGTTTCAGCGGCCGCTACTACTTTGTCCGCATGTAAAGATATTTCACAACCACCGCCTAAAGCCATTCCATGTGGAGCAGCAACTGTTGGTATAGATGAATAACGCATACGCATCATCGTATCTTGGAACATTTTTATGGCCATGTTCAGTTCATCATATTCCTGCTCTACGGCCATCATAAAAATCATACCAATATTGGCACCAACGGAGAAATTAGCTGCCTGATTACCAACAACCAGACCTTGAAAATCCTTTTCGGCCATATCAATAGCCTTATTCAACCCAGCTAGTACATCACCACCAATCGTATTCATTTTAGATTGGAATTCTACATTTAGAATTCCATCGCCTAAATCTTCAACAACAACTCCGGAGTTTTTAAATACTTCTTTGGATTTTCTAATATTATCTAGAATGATAAATGCATCTTGACCCGGTATTTTCTGCATTTTTTTGGATGGGATGTCGTAGAAATAGGTTGCGCCGTCTTTAACCGTGTAGAAGGAGGTTATTCCGGCTGCTTTCATTTCTGAAACCCACTTTGCAGCTTTTTGGTTTTCAGAACCAATAAACTCCAAACCTTTATCAAGACCAACAGCATCCCATATTTGGAATGGCCCATGCTCCCAGCCAAAACCGGCCTTCATAGCATCGTCAATCTTATATAACTCATCCGTTATCTCAGGAATACGGTGCGATACATAGGCAAACAATTGTCCGAAACTCTTTCGGTAAAATTCACCTGCCTTGTCTTTTCCACCCACTAAAACAGCAAAACGATCAACTACTTTATCAACGGTCTTTGTTAATTCCAAGGTAGCGAACTTGGCACTCTTTTTAGACCGATAGTCCATCGTGTCCAAGTCCAATGTCAATATTTCTGTTTTGCCTTTGGCGTCTTTGGACTTTTTATAAAATCCTTGTCCGGTCTTACTACCCAACCATTTGTTTTCCATCATGGTTTTGATGAAATCCGGCAGGGAAAACAAAGCGTGTCGCTCGTCTTCTTTACAGTTATCAGCAATACCGTTAGCTACATGTACCAAAGTATCTAAGCCAACGACATCTACGGTTCTGAAAGTGGCCGATTTTGGTCTACCAATTACAGGACCTGTTAATTTATCTACTTCTTCAACCGTCATTCCCATTTCCTTAACGGCATGGAACAAACTTTGGATACTGAAAATTCCAATACGGTTTCCAATAAATGCCGGGGTATCTTTAGCGACAACGGACGTTTTTCCTAAGAATTTCTCGCCATATCCGTTTAAGAAATCCAACACCTCGGGAGACGTTTTTGGTCCTGGTATTATTTCAAATAATTTTAAATATCTAGCCGGGTTAAAAAAGTGTGTACCACAGAAATGCTTCTGAAAATCTTCACTTCTTCCTTCACTCATAAATTTAATGGGAATTCCAGAAGTGTTGGATGTAATAAGTGTTCCCGGTGTTCTGTGCTTTTCAAGATTTTCAAAAACGATTTTCTTGATGTCCAAACGCTCAACGACTACCTCAATAATCCAATCTACCTTGCTGACTTTTGCAATATCATCCTCTAAATTACCAGTGGTAATTCTATTGGCAAACTTTTGATGATAAATAGGTGAGGGCTTCGATTTTAAAGCTGCCGCAAGTGAATCGTTTACCATACGATTACGAACTACCTTATCTTTTAAGCTAAGTCCTTTGGATTTTTCTTTGTCGTTAAGTTCTTTAGGTACGATGTCCAATAAGAGAACCTCTACCCCAATGTTGGCAAAGTGACAAGCGATACCGCTTCCCATGATTCCAGAGCCAATTACTGCTACTTTTTTTATGTGCTTGTTCATGTACTATACCCTGATATTAATGATTTGTTGTGTCCTTTAAATATATCTTCTTATCTGCAATCAACTTATTTATAGTTTCCGTTACCTCAAAAAAGTGAAGTAACTTTTCGTGATTTACCTCTTGTTTTACTACCTCGTTAAACCGCATGACCACGTCTTTGGAATCCTTTCTTTTTTCCAAGCCAAATTCGGTTAGATGAATGAGAACACCACGTCCGTCGGCAGGATTAGGCTTACGTTCTATAAGTCCTTTTTCTTCCATACTTTTTAGGATTCTAGAGAGACTTGTTGCCTCCATACCCATTTTGGGTCCCAATGCCGTAGATGGAGTACCTGTTTTAGGATCTATACTTAACATGGTGAAGCCTATCGCCATCGTGGTCTCGAAGTTTTTCGCCTCTTCATTGTACATTCTAGCAACTGCTTGCCAAGTTGCACGAAGTGCATAATCTATGGTGATTTCTTTCATTAGACGTTAGATTGGTCTTCAAATATAAGTAAAATTTATTATGCATGCATAATAAATTTGTTCAAATGTATAGCTAAAGGATTGTTTTATAGAAGTTAAGATTTTTACTACTTTCTTTTCTTTAGTTCGCTGCTTATTAAGGCAGAAAAAAGAAGGGGAACAAATATGAGAGGAAGCAGGATAGATGGTCCTAAAGCGAGTATCCAAGCTTGCTCTGTGCCATTGGATATTTGCAGTAACGATATGGCTAAAAGGACAATCATGGCCAACAAAACTAAAATTGCCACACTAAGACATGTTTTATTCCATTTTTTAAGTTGGTCGGTTGTTTGGTTCTGAAGAAAACTCATGGTTTGGCTTTTAGCATTGCTATATAATATCGGAATTATAAAAATGATATGTAAGCTGCGGCTCTCTTGTATGGTTGATACCTTAATTAGCATGCTATGGCCATTACGGTCGTTACTGAGCTGAGACTGATGAATTTTCGCAATGTATCAGAACTTAGTATACAATGGATTCGATTGCTTTTAGGCTACATTTTCTATTAATGGCCATATATTGCGTTGTACAATGCTTCGTACTTACCTTTCACTATCTTGCGTCTTAATTTCATAGTAGGGGTAAGGTGTCCATCATCTATGGTCCATACATCTGGTGTTAGTCGGAAAGCCTTTACCTTTTCCCACTTTGCAAAATCTGCATTGGCGGTATCCACCTCTTCCTGGAAGCGCGCCAGTACTTTTTCATTAAGGACGATATCCGAATTTTCACTTAATGTGAGATTGTGTTTTTCTGCCCAAGCATATAAAAATTCAAAATTGGGCTGTATTAGTGCAGCGGGCATCTTTTCCCCTTCTCCAACAACCATAATCTGTTCTATAAACCGAGACTGCTTAAACCTATTTTCCAATAACTGAGGTGCTACATACTTACCTCCAGAGGTTTTGAACATTTCTTTTTTACGGTCTGTTATTTTAAGAAATCCATCGGAATCTATTTCACCTATATCACCTGTATGAAAATAACCGTCCTTTAAAACTTCCGCAGTTTGTTTGGCATCTTTGTAATAGCCCATCATTACATTGGGACCCTTACAGAGTATTTCACCATCATCTGCAATTTTTACTTCTACATCATTTATCACGCGCCCAACACATCCAATACGCCATCCACCGCCTTCGTATTGATTTACCGAGATTACAGGAGAAGTTTCTGTTAATCCATACCCTTCCATTACTGGTATATCCGCAGCACCAAAAACACGACTCAATCTGGTTTGTAACGCTGCGCTACCAGAAACCATAGTGTCTAAATTTCCACCTAAACCTTCTTTCCATTTACTAAAAATAAGCTTTCGGGCTAAACCTAATTTTTTCTCATACCACCAACCGTTTTGTCCGTACGGTTCATACTTTAGTCCAAGTTCCACTGCCCAGAAAAAGAGACTTTTCTTTATGCCGGTTAAAGCTGAACCTTTTGCTATAATACTGTCATATACTTTTTCCAATAGCCTTGGAACAACTGTCATTACGTTTGGCTTAACCTCTTTTAAATTATCACTGATCTTATCCAAACCTTCTGCAAAATGGATATTTATACTGCAGTATTGATATAAATATAATATCATACGTTCAAATATGTGACATACGGGAAGAAAGCTTAAGGCACTAGCTCCTGCTTCAAAAGGCACTCGTTCCTTACTAGCAATTACATTGGAAACGATATTATTGTGTGAAAGCATTACACCCTTTGGTCTACCGGTCGTTCCTGAGGTATAAATTAAAGTAGCCAAGTCCTCAGGTTTTACAGCTTCTTTACGAGCCTCTACTTCATTTTGGTTGCTCCTGTCAGATCCTTTTTCTAAAACGCTTGTCCAACTTTTGCAATTATCTAAATCGTCAAAAGAGAATACTTCTTTTATATTCGTAAGCTTTTCTTCTATAGCGAGCACTTTATCGAGCACTTCCTTACAAGAAACAAAGCAGTAGGTAGCTTCGGAATGGTTCAAAACATACTCATAATCCTCTTCTGAGATAGTAGGATAAATAGGCACGTTTTGTGCACCTACCTGTAATATTCCAATGTCACAAATATTCCACTCGGTTCTGTTTGTCATGGAAATGATTGCAATTTTATCATTAGGTTTTACCCCTAATCGTAAAAGTCCTCGACTTAAAGCATTGGCTTTATCTATATACTCCTGTGTAGAAGTAGCTATCCATTTACCATTCTTTTTACTCACTAGGGATTTGTCCAGTTTGAAATTTTCCAATTGGTAGTAAGGAAAATCGAAAAGGCGGGTCACTTTTTGCATCTTATGTTTCTTTTATGTCATTGCAAAATAGGGAAAGAACACCAATATTTAAAACGAGATTCATAATTTAATGTGTATTATTTTAAAAAATTCTTATCGGAATCATAATTCTAATTAATCCAAATCTTTGAAGGTTTGTATTCACGGGTAAATAGGTATCAGGTTGGCCTACTTTGGTTACTGGTATAATTAGGAAGGTCGTATAGCTAAGAATGACTATCTGAAATTCGTTTTTTAGTAACTTGAAAACATAAACTTGAGATTTATTAAAATGAAAAAGCTTTTCGTACTTTTTATTGTGGTATCTATTTTTAGTTCTTGCGCTGAAGAAAAATCTAAAATTCCTGTGTATGCTTGGACTGGTGGTCCGGGTAACGCAACCGATATGGAGTTATCCGAACGGTTTTTAGATTATAAGGAAAAAGGTATAGATGGACTTTTGTACAATGGCGGACATGATCCAAACACCTATAAAAGGGTAGGGGCATTGGTTAAGGAAGCAGGAATGGAGTTTCACGCCTGGATTCCGACGATGGTTCAGGGAAAGAATCCAAACATTTCAGAGGATTTATATGCCCAAAACCGTAACGGAGAATCGGCATTGGAAAAACCGGCCTATGTACCTTATTATACCTTTTTATGTCCGAGTAAAGAAGGGACTTACGACTTTCTGTCCAACTTGTATGGTTCTGTTGCTGCCGTTCCGGAAATAGATGGAATTCATTTGGATTATATCCGCTTTCCAGATGTGATTTTGGCAGAAGGATTATGGGACAAGTACGGATTGGTCATGGATGAGGAGTATCCCGAATATGATTATTGCTACTGTAATCGATGTACGGGTGATTTTATGGACAAGACAGGTATCGATATTAAATCTGCCGGGGATGAGGCACAAAACGTTGAAGAATGGAAACAATTTCGCTATAATTTGATTACCACGTTGGTAGGTCGTTTAGCCAAGATAGTGCATGAAAAGGATAAAAAAATAAATGCTGCCGTTTTCCCCGGACCGACTATTGCAAAAAAGTTGGTCCGACAAGAGTGGAACAAATGGGAATTGGATGCAGTGTATCCAATGAATTACAACGACTTTTATTTAAAAGGTCCTGAATGGGTAGGGGAGGTTGTTAAAGAAGAAGTAGCGGCCGTAAATGGTTTGAAACCTATTTATAGTGGATTATTCATTTGTCCTAATCCTGAGAATAAGACCAATGAAAACGACCCTGAAAATCATGGCCTTTTACCTTCGGAAATAGGGACGGCCATTCGCGTTTCCATGGAGAATGGTGCTACGGGTATTTGCCTTTTTACACCAGAACGGATGAAGCCAGAACATTGGGCGGCTTTTGAAAAGGCTATTTATGCAGAATATAAATAGTCCATACTTAAATATCTTACATTTTAATTTACATTAAAAGTTGCGGTTTGGTAAATAGGTGTGCCCAATGAGGAAATACCCTCCAATACAACTTGGTAGGCTCCCGAAATATCTCCCGTATAGAAAGAGATAGTACTTTTCCCCGCTGGATTCAATTCTATATATGGCTCCCAATGTAAGGTTGTACGTATGTCTAGGTCTTTGCTTACTTCTTGGTTTGAATTGTATTTTGGCGTATAGAATTTCCGAGCAGGGTAAAATCCAGGATGTTCAAAATTGAGCGATCCGCCTGCTTTTGTGTTTATTCCAGAGGACTCCATACCGTTCTTGGTATAAATCGCAATAACACCATTTGCAGCTCTAGCACCATAAATTGCCGCTCTTGGACCTTTTATAATATCTATGAAGTCTACTTCGTCTCCGGTTATTGGTAAAATAGCGTCCAATGATATTATTTCATTTGAATTTGCAGCACCGCCGGTGTTATCGACCGGAATTCCATTTAATAGAATTAGTGCCTTACTAGTGCCTGAGAATGAGGTTCTACCTCTAAGGTTAACACCACCATTGACGTAGGATAAGCCTGGAACTCTTCCTTGTAATGCAAATAATGCGTTTTGACCTGGAACTACATCAATGTCAACAAAATCTATAGTTTGCGAAGGCTCTCTATAGGGCATTCCCTGTCTTTTTCTTTCAAACTTGTCCAAGGCTTTTGGTTTCTTTTTAGCGTCTACGAATGCCTCTTCCAGCCGTATGGTTTTATTGTTGTACTCAAATGATTGCGATGTTTGCTGTGCTTTTTGATATGATGTTGTGAAGTTTTCCATCGTTTTAAATCGACTACTATTTACTATTGAGGTAGAATCTACTACGGATCGAATACTAAGTAGAGGAGGGGAGACGACAGAATCCAATAAGATTTTATAGTTAAGGGTAGGGTTTCTTTTCTTTTTAGGGTAGTATACATTCGCGCTTAACAACACATTGGTCGTATCGGTGAAGTTGAGATTAGCAAAGCTAAATGTACCATCACCACTTGTTTCAACCTTGTCCTGTAGCATTTCCGATGCGCTATTGGAAGTCAACGAAACAGATCCGGTTAGCGGTTGCTCGTTGTTGCTGGCATTGACCACTTGCCCCGAAAGCGTAAGGCCTTTTTCCGGTAGGAAGTAGTTGGAAGACGCCACTAATTCCTCTTCCAATGCATATTGCCGCCATCCTTGCGTTCGCATAAGTAAATCCAAATATTGCTCTCGCTTAGGGTCGCTAGAATAAAAATAATAGCCTGGTCGTTCTATCTTTCCTCTTACGGCAGAATTTAATAGTAGGTAAGTTTTGATATTGGTTACGTAGCTTTCGACCCCATTTACCGCTACATTGGAGACGGATAAAGACATATCTGCCGTAATTTTGTCAAGTTCAGGGGCATTCAAGGCAATTTCCATTACGACCGGTTCCCGTTTTTCATAGGCGTTTTTTAGGCTGGTAATTTTTACGTTAGGTATGCCGGTTCCCTTTTCGTGAAATAGGAGTCGCTCTGCAATGGGTTTGTTCTTTTGGTTTACCAAGGTAAGTTCTAAAATACCTTCATCCAAAATATTTTTTACCACTTTAACAATGGTCGAATTTTCCTGTTTATTGGCATTTACGGCCAGATTAAACCGTACCGTACCACCTTGTTTCCCCATTAGGAGGTAGTCCTTTATTTTTAAATCTTTGGTTGCCCTCAATTCTATTTTGTAGAAATCCTCTTGATTGGAAATGGTCATAAGCACCCCACTAGGAAATGATTTGTGCATTTCAAATCGTTGTTCTTTACCGCTGTGTGCTAGTATAGCATGGTATTTTCTATTCGCCTTTGGAATAAAATGGAACAGGCCCATGCCCAAATGGCTGGTAGTGAAACGTGTGACCTCATTTCCGAGATCATCTACTAAGCTCCCATTAATTTCAATGCTTTCACCGTTTTTATCAAGGGCTTTAAAGGCGATCGGATTTAAAAATCCGTTTATGATGTATCCACCTTCGGGAAAAAATTGAATATCTACCTTCTTATATGGGTTGTCTATGTCCGCATCGCTTTCTATTGTTGGGGAATTCGCGGTATTTACTATTATTTCTTTGGTGAAGAACGTCTGGCTTCCAAAATTACGCATGTAATTCGTGTACGCTCTAATAGTATAGGTACCCATAGTGGATTTCACCGGAATCTTAAAATCACCCGCCGCGGAGGCCTTCTTCGTTTTAAGTATTCTTTGCGCTATCACTTTGCCGTTTGGGTCTATAAGTTCTATATAGATGATTTCGCTTAGGGTATTGGGTGTATGGTCTCTAGCATCCATAAGATACGCCTTAAACCAAATATCCTCTCCGGCAGTATAAAAACCCCTGTCTATATGAAGGTATACTTTTTCAAGAGGAAGTTCCTTTTCCGATGCCGGATAGTCCTCTTGGGCAAATGTGTTTGCGAAAGGACAGATTAGAAAAAATAAACCAACAGCTGTAATAAATCGATGTACAATGGATGCACAAAGAATTTTTTGAACATTATTTTTCATACCTTCTAAAAATAGGTAAGAAAAGTTTGTCAAATTCAACAAAAAGTTAGGTTTAACTAAAAATTAGGCAGAACCCAGCAAGCTGCTAGTCATCAATCTATAATACTGTATATTTTTTATTTAGGATTTGAGGCTATCCATTCCCTAGCATTCACAAAAGCCTCCAACCACGGTGAAACTTCATCTGCTCTACCTTTTGGATAGTGCGCCCAGTTCCATGGGAAGGTAGATCGCTCTATATGTGGCATGGTAACCAAATGCCTACCTGTCTTATCACATAGCATAGCGGTGTTAAAATCGCTACCGTTAGGATTGGCAGGATAGGTCTCATATCCATACTTCGCTACAATATCATATTGGCCTTCCGAATGTGGTAAATTAAATTTACCTTCTCCATGTGATATCCAGACCCCTAAAGTGGCTCCTGCCAAGCTGGAGAGCATAATGGAATTATTCTCTTGAATCTGAACCGATGTAAAATTACTCTCATGTTTGTGGGAATCGTTATAGGTCATCTTACCATGAGTTTCATGTTCTGGATTGATGAGGTCTAATTCCATAAACAATTGGCATCCGTTACAGATGCCTACAGATAAGGTATCTGGTCTCGCAAAGAAGTCGTTAATGACCTTGTTGGCTTTTTCATTGTATTTGATTGCACCTGCCCATCCTTTGGCACTTCCTAACACATCTGAATTGGAGAATCCGCCAACCGCTCCTAAGAATTGAATGTCTTCCAATGTTTCACGACCGCTTATTAAATCGGTCATGTGTACGTCTTTTACATCAAAACCGGCCAAGAACATGGCATTTGCCATTTCCCGCTCGGAGTTACTTCCTTTTTCACGAAGAATAGCGGCTTTTGGCTTTGCTTCTCCGTTTGGCATAATAGTAGGCAACTTTCCATTAAAGTGAGTCGGAAAGAAATATTTTAAAGGTTGTTTTTTGTAGTTATCAAAACGGTCTTTTGCAAGTCCGTTTGCGGTTTGTTTGGCATCCAGTAAATAACTAGTCTTAAACCAAGTATCCCGAAGCGATGCTATGTTCAATCCCATTTCCATACTACCATTTTTAATACGCAAGGTAGGTTTGGCGATTACACTACCAATTTTCCGTATTTCGATGTTAGCGTCTATAAGTAATTGTTCAATGACGTTGTCTTTTAACTGAAAAACAATTCCGGCATTTTCTGAAAATAGCAGTTTAATCGTATCGGTTTCTCCTAGAGCCGACAAATCTAAATCAGCCCCTACATCGGTATCTGCAAAGCACAATTCTAAAAGGGTCGTAATCAATCCGCCAGATGCAACATCATGACCAGCAAGTACTTGCCCTTCTTTAATTAAGGTTTGCATTAAATCAAAAACCGATTTGAAATAAGCATCGTTCTTTATACTAGGTGCTTCATTTCCAATGGTATTCCGTATTTGAGCAAAAGAAGAACCACCTAATTTGTAGGCATCTTTTGATAGGTTGATATAGTAGATACTTCCTCCATCTTTTTGCAATACGGGTTCTACAACTTTCGTGATATCATTACAATTTCCGGCCGCAGAAATAACCACGGTACCCGGAGCGATAACATCCCCATCTTTATATTTTTGTTTCATGGAAAGGGAATCCTTTCCGGTGGGTACGTTGATACCTAGTGCGATAGAAAAATCAGATATGGCTTGCACGGCTTCGTATAATCGTGCATCTTCCCCTTCGTTCTTGCAAGGCCACATCCAATTGGCAGATAAGGAGACCGATTTCAATCCGTCCTTTAAGGGTGCCCAGATAATATTGGTCAGCGCTTCGGCGATACTATTTTTACTTCCTGCCGCTGGGTCGATCAATCCAGAAATGGGGGAATGGCCAATACTGGTAGCTATTCCTTCCTTGCCTTTAAAATCGAGTGCCATAACGCCCACGTTATTTAAAGGTAGCTGTAAAGGTCCGGCACATTGCTGTTTGGCTACTTTACCGCCTACACATCTATCGACCTTATTGGTAAGCCAATCTTTACACCCTACGGCCTCTAGTTGCAGAACTTGTTCCAAGTAATCATGAAAAAATTCCAATTCGTATTCCGGTGCTTTATAATTTCTGTTTATCGTGCTATCTGTCAATATGGTTTTTGGGGAGCTGCCGAATATATCCGTAAGGTGCACATCCATCGGTTTTTCTCTTGTTGTGGCCGATTCAAAGGTAAAACGGTCATCTCCGGTAACGTCACCTACTTCATACATGGGAGAGCGCTCACGGTCCGCAATTCGTTTGAGTAAGGCAACATCCTCTTTACCTATCACCAAGCCCATGCGTTCTTGTGATTCGTTTCCAATAATTTCTTTTGCGGAAAGGGTAGGGTCCCCCACGGGTAATTTGTCCAAGTCTATTTTTCCTCCTGTTTCTTCCACTAGTTCTGATAGGCAGTTGAGGTGTCCGCCTGCACCGTGATCATGTATGGAGACGATGGTATTTTTATCACTCTCTACCATACCACGAATCGCGTTTGCCGCACGTTTTTGCATTTCTGGATTGGAACGTTGAATGGCATTTAATTCGATAGCCGAACTAAATTCGCCCGTATCTGCGCTGGATACGGCTGCACCCCCCATTCCAATGCGGTAGTTATCACCACCCAGAATTACAATTTTATCTCCTGTTTCTGGTGTGTCTTTTAACGCTTGTTCCGCTTTTCCGTATCCAATACCACCCGCTTGCATGATTACTTTATCATAACCCAGTCTTCTTGCATTTCCTTTATTTTCAGGGGTACTGTCCGTAGCTTCATCATGTTCAAAAGTCAATACAGAACCAGTGATTAAAGGCTGGCCAAATTTATTTCCAAAATCAGATGCACCGTTGGATGCTTTTATCAAAATATCCATGGGTGTTTGGTACAACCATGGTCGTTCTGCCATGCTTTTTTCCCAAGGCCTATCTTTCTCTAATCTGGAGAGTGCCGTCATATAGACTGCTGTTCCTGCGGACGGCAAAGAGCCTTTACCGCCAGCTAAACGATCTCGTATTTCACCACCGGCACCTGTTGCGGCCCCATTAAACGGCTCTACCGTTGTTGGAAAATTATGTGTTTCTGCCTTTAGAGAAATGACCGAATCAAACTCAGATTCTTCATAAAAATCCGGTTTATCGGCAGTCTTTGGCGCGAATTGCACCACTTTGGGACCTTTTATAAAAGCGACATTGTCTTTATAGGCCGATACAATATCGTTGTGGTTCTCTAAGGAGGTTTTTTTAATAAGCTTAAATAGGGAAGAGGGCATTTCTTTCCCGTCGATAATAAAGGTACCGTTGAATATTTTATGCCTGCAGTGTTCTGAGTTTACTTGACTAAAACCAAATACTTCTGAATCGGTTAGTTTTCTGCCCATTTTTTTTGATAGCCCGTTCAAGTATTCTACCTCTTCATCGCTTAAAGCCAAACCTTCTTTCTGGTTGTATTTTGAAATGTTGTCAATATCCAGAATTGCTTCGGGTTGTATGTCTATTTCGAATAATTCTTGGTGTAACTGCTCGTACTTCTGAAAAAGCATGGGGTCAAAATTGGTATTTTCTTTAGAAGTTTCCTTAAATTCCTCAATACGACTGATACCCGTAATGCCCATATTCTGTGTGATTTCAGTAGCATTGGTACTCCACGGCGTGATCATGGCCGCACGTGGACCAATAAAAAAAGCGTCTACAGACGCCATAGGGATGTTAGTTGTTCCTGAAACGAGTTGGGGACATGCAAATAACCATGTTAGTTTTTCAATGTCTATTGGGTTGATTTCTTGAGTGGTTTGGACGGCAAAAACTTTGGTTGCGATATTCCCGAAGAAATAAATCATATATGCTAAGGTATTGAGCGGGTTATGAAAGTGCAAATTTACGATTTAATGGGCGACTTTTTTTACTGTTGCACCAACAGTTTTCAACCGTCACTGTTGATAGTGTGCTACAGGATAGCATCTATCTCGTTATATGAGAAGTTAGTGGCTGTAAGGATTTTTTAAAAACTCTGTAGTTATGCCTTTTTATTACTTTTTAGAGGTAAGGTTACCATATATGGTGAGCTTAATTTAGGGCGGTAGCTTTACTATTTTTAGAATTTCACTTTTTCTCAGTCGAATCACCGAAATACTTCAAAGGTGTTAAGCCTAAATAGTTATTTGTAGACTATGTGGTTCGGTGGGTTTACCGATGATTATTTAAGGTTTTTTTCCTGTAGAGTCTCGGGCTGCTGTAGTACGTCAAATTTAAAAATATCGTTTCGTGAATAATGACCATTAACATCAAAATCCAACTTGCTCATTTTTACATCGTCTAATTCTATTTCTGTAATCAAGGCACCAGCTTCATTTAGCAGTGGCCCGGCTAAAATTTTACCCAAAGGCGAAACAATAACACTTCCTCCGGCGCACATATTTTCTGGCTCCTCTTGCACTAAAGCTTGGTATTTATCGGGATACATATATTTTGTAAAAAACTGATTGCATCCTAGAACAAAACATCGGCCTTCCAACGCAATATGCTGCATCGTCGCTATCCATTCTTCTCTTGAGTCTGCTGTTGGAGCTATATAAATCTCAATTCCCTTTTTGTACATCGCCATTCTCGCCAAGGGCATATAATTCTCCCAGCAAATAAGGCCTCCAAGCTTTCCTATTTTGGTTTCAAACGTTACCAAGGATTCACCATCGGCTTCGCTCCAAACAGTTCGCTCGGTGCCGGTTGGTTTAATTTTTCTATGCACACCCAATAATCCATCTGTTGGAGAAATGTAGAGCATAGAACAGTACAAGCTTCCATGTGTGTTTTCCTTTTCCGTAACTCCAATTACTAGATAAACATCTTCGGATTTTGCAAGTTTTTCTAGTCTTTTTAAATCATTACTTTCTATGGCTATACTATTGTCATAATATTCAGAATATAGTTTCCTACCTTCATTTGATCGGCTTCCAATTTTAGCGCCAAAAGAAAACCCTCTTGGATAACCTGGTATAAATGACTCTGGAAAAACGATGAGTTTACACGCTTGTTTTGCGTATTTCTTTGTTAGTCTTTCAACTTTAACAATTGTTTTTTCCTTGTCAAAAAAAACAGGGCTGTCCTGAACTACACATACTTTTACTTTCATTTTATTTTTTGAGTGCGGTGAAAATTGCCATGATAATAACCGCTAAAAAAGCGGTGACTATTGCCCGAATCCAATCGACTTGTCCATCAACGAAATAATCGTACAAAGCGAATCCAGTTGCAAAACCTAGGCCCATTTTTAGGTTTTTAATATTTAAAAAGCGTTTCATTTTATCGATTGGTTGATCTTAATGTTATTGAATTCAAAAAATGGTTAATATTCGTGGTCATGAATCATTAACTCATATTAAAAATAATACAATTATTTGTAAAGAGAACAAAGCAAAAGGTTTTGTATTCGAGTATGTCTATTTTACCTTTGCCAAACGTATTTAGGTCTGTTTTTGTGTAGGATTTCATTTGAAGGGTTTAGTTGGTTTTGATAGGTGGTATTGAAATAAAAAGTGCTCGGTAGCGTATATTAGAAGGACATCTGCTTGTCTATTCATCCCTGCCTAGGGTACTATTGCCATTAATTCTTAAGGATTTCTTCCATCATATACGTTAATGTGGGATAATGAACGCTGTTAAATTTAATTGTCTTCTAAATTAAAACTAGATTTCAACATACGTAATAAGCTAAAGTTTTTCAAGAATAATGTACTTCTTCCTTTATTTAGTTGCCTACATACTAATTTATACACGGAATAATATTTCCGTTTTTTAGCATCAGTTCTTCTAAAAGCAGCCATAATGTAAAATCAGCGTTACTACCCTATTCGCCATCTAACAGGATTTAGTGACTTGCATTGCGCTTAGAGACGTCATGCGCCACCTCTTTTATCTTTGTAATTGATGATAGGGACTTATCCAAGGAAGTAGCAATATTCATTCTCATAAATAAGGCGCCTTCTCGGCCAAACCAATGGCCGGCATTAAGACCAATGCCCGCTTCTTGCGTAATAGTGGTAAACATTTCATTGGTATCCGAGAAGACCGCTCTAAAATCCAACCATAGTTGATATGTGCCTTCCGATCTTATCAACTGAATTTTAGAAGTTTCTAATTGTTTCTCAATCTCTGTAACATTACGCTCAATCGCAGTAATTGCACGCTTTAACCATACAGCACCATCCGTGTACGCTGCTTGTAGTGCAACTCTGGTTAGCGCATTTGTTCTGCCTAAGTTATATTTTTTAAACGTAGTGCTTATCGCATTTCTTAGTTCCTGATTTGGAATAATTGTCATGGAGTCGGAAATCCCACACAGATTAAAGGACTTGGCTTCGGAGGTGCAAACAATAATGTTATTATACATTCCAACAAAGCTTAAGGCCGAAGTAAAGACATTATCAAAAAGGATAATATCTTTATGGATTTCATCTGAAATTAGCAACAGGTCGTTTTGCTTACAAATACGAACTATTTCGGTCAATTCTTCTTTGCTCCATACACGTCCTACAGGGTTATGGGGATTACAAATAATAAGCACTTTATTATTCTCTATTTTGGCCTTTGCCTCCAAATCTTTAAAATCAATCTGATACTTTATTCCAACTAGTTTCAACGGGTTTTTACTAATCCTACGTTTTGTGTTCCGTATCACATCTCGGAACTCCATAAAAACAGGAGGCTGGATAATGATGCCGTCCCCTTCGGAAGTAAACTGTTCTATGATAATAGCTATTGAAGTTGTAATGGTAGGGCTATATAACACCTGTTCTTGAATGAGGTTTAGATTATAGCGCTGTGCATACCATTTCTTTTGGGCTAAAAAAAAAGCATCCGGTTTGTATTCATATCCAAAGCCGGAATTTGAGATGCGTTCAATTAAAGCATTTTGTATAGACGTCGCCATTTGAAAATCCATATCCGCAACCCACATGGGCGTAATGTCTTCTGTTCCAAACAAGGATGCCAAGGTACTAGGCTTGGACTTAGTTAAAGGCAGTTCATTTAGTTTCTGGTCAAGTTTCATAAGTTGCTACTGTTGAGGCTGAAATTAAAGTTGACTGTTCGTTTCGTGTGATAGCTTGGTTATTCGTGTTTATAAGGAAAATCTATGATTTAAGCTATAGACCGCACTTATTAATTCCTTTTACGATTTAAACTAAGATAATTTAATTTTTAAAACTGGTCTTTCTCGCTACTTAGGTTTTATGAATAATTATGGGATTCGTGCTATTTATTTCAGTTTAATTTGTGATTTGGAGGGAAGGCACCCTAACGAGAGTGTGGTTAATAGTTTTGTAATCTACTATCACTAAATATAGATCTTTCACAGTATATTCGCTAGTACTTCCTTTTATCGAATTTGCCAAATATTTTCTTATATCACTACAAAAAACTTTTCAAACTCAGTCTTGGATTTTTTCATCCAAACCATAGGCGCATGTTGTTTGATCAAGCGTAGGTTAATTTCTAGTAAGGTCTCGTAATGTGAAGTCCATTCCACTTTGGCATGCGGTGTAATGACCCATTGTGTTTTAAAGGGAATATAGAACTGGTAGTTTTTAAAGGTATCGCTCTGTAAATCTGCTATTCGTAACCAGTAGCCTACGATACAGTTCGGGTTTAACGGTCTTAAATGCAGGGGTTTGCTCCCGTAGGGTTCAAATAATTGTGCTTTGTAGCAGGCTTGGTGCTGTATTTCAGTACTATCTATATTATTTTCCGCCAAGGTAGTGCTGCCTGCCGATGTATGGAGAAGGGAAAACTGTGCGTTCTTTATTTTTTCCATTTTAGTAAAGAACATGTCCCTTCTATTGGGACCCATAAGCTGATGTATGGGTTCGGAGATTTCCGGGTTTATAATGTAGAATTTATAGGTCAGTTCCACATGTACTAATTGCTGAGTACTTGTTTCTTTTAGGATAAAATCGATTTCCCCTAGGGTCTGTTTGCCGTCTCGTATAGGTAGATTGTGCAGCAATATTTCGTATTTATCGCTATAGTCTAATAACTGTTTACAGATATGTTCCATTTGGTGACCCAAACGAATTTTTTGAGGAATTGGAATTGGAGCTAAATTAGTTATATCTAGCTGCGGAAATTCAAACTGCTCTATTCCAAATTGCGACTTTAACCAAATAGGTGGCGTGCTAAGGAATCCCGTAATTTGTTGTTTAAGGTGTACATCTAACATCGGTCTACCAAGATACGGGAATAAAGGTATTTTTTAATCTTACACCTTTAATAATGGTAGCATTACTTTGTGATACGATTCGGAACAACCGTAAATCTTAGCACAACGCTTTTGACCAAGTTTAAACAACAACGTTAACATTTCCCTAATACCAAGTCCATATAAGCTAAAAGTCTTAATTTTATAACATGGCTATGAATACAAGAAAAGGATTCCGTTTTGTGCCTTATGAAGCAGCGGAAATTTCTCCATTTGAAAAACTTTTTGATATTTTTCAGGAACTCATTACCCATACTTCGGGTGATTTTGATGAGGCCATTGATTGGCTGAGAGAATTGGATAAAGAGTATGAACTTACCGATGAAAACTATACCATTGAGGACTTTATTGAAGATTTAAAGGCGAAAGGCTATATAAGGGAAGAATTTGAAAATGGAGGTGGTACTGGAGCAGACGGTGAAGAGGGAGAAGGTAGTGGAGGTGATATTTCTATTACCGCTAAAATGGAACGTATTATCCGCCAGCGCGCCTTAGATCAAATTTTTGGTAAATTAAAGCGCAGCGGTTCCGGAAACCACAAAACTGGGAAATCTGGTCAAGGAGATGAGCATACGGGAGATTTTAGGGAATATCGTTACGGTGACGGACTGGAACATATTTCTATGACCGAGAGCCTAAAAAACGCTCAGGTAAACCATGGTATCGGTAGTTTTCAATTAAACGAGGAAGACCTGGTGGTTGAAGACACCCAATACAAGGCGCAGATGAGTACCATTCTGATGATCGACATAAGCCATAGTATGATTCTCTATGGTGAAGACCGTATCACACCTGCTAAGAAAGTAGCAATGGCACTTTCGGAACTTATTACAACACGATATCCAAAGGATACCTTGGATATTTTGGTTTTTGGAAATGATGCCTGGCCTATTCCTATTAAGGATTTACCCTATTTAAAAGTGGGGCCTTACCACACAAACACCGTAGCGGGATTACAGTTGGCAATGGATATGCTGCGCAGAAAACGAAACACCAACAAACAGATTTTTATGATTACGGATGGTAAGCCCAGTTGTTTAAGGCTCCCAGATGGTACGTATTATAAGAATAGTGCTGGATTAGATGATTTTATTGTGGAGAAATGCTACAACATGGCAAGACAAGCGAGAAAATTACATATCCCGATAACCACATTTATGATTGCGCAAGATCCTTATTTGATGCAGTTTATTCGGGAGTTTACGGAAGCGAACAAAGGAAAAGCGTTTTTTACGGGATTGAAAGGACTGGGGGAAATGATTTTTGAGGATTACGAATCTAACCGCAGAAAGAAGCTTAAATAGAATAGTAAAGAAATATTAGGATTACCAAAAAAATTGAAATTGAAACATACAGAAATTAAGAATTTAGGTCAGTTGAAAAAATCCGGATATACTAGTAAAAATATCAAGGATGAATTAAGGGATAATTTACGGGAACGCTTACGTACAGGGAAAGATAGTTTTGAAGGTGTTTGGGGATATGAAAATTCTGTAATTCCAGAATTGGAACGAGCTATTTTATCCAGGCATAATATTAATTTGTTGGGTTTGCGCGGGCAGGCGAAGACGCGTTTGGCCCGTTTGATGGTAGAACTGTTGGATGAGTGGATTCCCGTTGTGGAAGGTTCGGAAATAAACGACGACCCTTTACAACCTATGTCTCGCTTTGCTATGGAACTGATCAAGGAAAAAGGTGACGATACGCCTATAGCTTGGATGCATAAGAGCGATCGTTTTTATGAAAAACTCGCAACACCAGATGTTACCGTGGCCGATTTAATTGGTGATGTAGACCCTATAAAAGCTGCAAACCTTAGACTGTCCTATGCGGATGATCGAGTTATTCACTTTGGTATGATACCCAGAGCGAACCGCTGTATTTTCGTCATTAATGAATTACCGGATTTACAGGCTCGTATTCAGGTGGCACTTTTTAATATTTTGGAAGAGGGTGATATACAGATTAGAGGTTTCAAATTACGTTTGCCTTTAGACATACAATTTGTATTTACCGCAAATCCAGAAGACTATACCAACAGGGGTAGTATTGTAACGCCGCTTAAAGATAGGATTGGTTCTCAAATTTTAACCCATTATCCTGAGGATATTGAAACTGCTCGAAAGATAACAGCGCAAGAGGCTAACCTAGAAGCAAGGCAAACAGAGGCCGTTTATGTTCCTGAACTGGCAATGGATCTGTTAGAGCAAATAAGTTTTGAGGCACGGGATAGCGAGTATGTAGACGCCAAAAGCGGAGTTAGTGCAAGAACGAGTATTACTGCTTTCCAGAATTTATTAAGTACTGCAGAACGTAGGGCTTTGTTAACAGGTGCTGAGACTACCATGGTTCGTTTAAGCGATTTCTTAGGTGTTATTCCTTCAATAACCGGAAAGATAGAATTGGTATATGAAGGAGAGCAAGAAGGTGCAGACGCAGTTGCTGGTATTTTAATAGATGAAGCAGTTAAATCCATATTTCCAGAGTACTTTCCAGAAATAAATAAATTAGAACGAAAAGATGCCGAAACACCTTATGACGAGCTATTGCATTGGTTTTTTCAAGGGGAAGGTTTTGAGTTGCTAGATGATTTTACAGACGAAGAGTATAAACGTACCCTGGACAGTATTCCTGCATTAAATGAGTTGGTGAAAACACACCAACCGGATTTTCCGAGAGAGGATGTCTATTTTTTAAAGGAATTGGCATTATGGGGTTTAGTATCCTACAAAAAACTGAACAAGCAACGTTTTGAAGATGGTTTTCAGTTTAAAGATTTATATAGTGGTTTCATTAATGATTTATAAGACATAAATTATTTGGTCACTACGTATAAACACCTTTGCGCATTCCAAATTGGGTGTTGTAATGGCGTTTGTATATTATTTTCTGGGCTTTAGTCTCTCCAATTATCTACATGTTGGTTCATATCATCAAAATGATAGGTGCCCACTAAATGCTTTCTGTGTGCCACAGCTATCGTAGTAAGGAGTAGGAGCAGGAGATAGAGAAACAGTATGCTTAACCCTAAAGGGATAAAAGTATCGGGAATGAGGTAATTCTCGTATTCACTGTACGATAACAGAATAAATAGGGTATCAAAAAATTTAAAGGCATATATAATTCCAATAATATAAAGTAAGTATTCTAAATTACGCATTGGAGGGTCGCTAAGTTCTTTTTCTTTTATTTTGAACCAGAGTACATAAAGGAAAACAAAATGTATTATGGATAGTATAGGTATAATGTAGTTATCTATTTTAAAGACGTAGAATTTATTAGTATACAGACCGTAAAAACTAAATACATCAACCAAAAATAAAACAAAAACAGACAGTAAAAGTGTCGATTTCCAAGGTAAAACGCCATTAAAAAACTTCATTCTATACACTACTTTAGGGGGATATGGGAAAATATCAGGTGTGAAATTAACGCCTTAAATGTTTCTTTATTTTAATAAAATCGATGAACGGTTTTAAATATAGTGGAATGTTTCAAAATAGTAGTATTTTTTATTTGATGGATTTAAGTCCTATTTAATCCAAGCCTTTGCAGCCGCTTTATTTGCAAAAATTACAAGTGCAATTCCAATACATAAGACCAGAACAGGCATAATAATTCCCCCAGGACCATAAACTTCAATAGAATTACTAAAAAAAATGGAATAACTTATCTGGGCTATAATTCCAAACAAGGAAAGATATAATATGGGACGTGCCCACTTTTTACGCAAAAGTAGTAGTACACACCCTAAGGCACCACCCCACACGGCGATTGCATAAGCTCCTGTTACCCAAGCAGGTTGCGATTCATAAAGCAAACGCTCCGCTTGAGACATTTGTTCCAGGTCTTCAATTGACATATAGGCATCGGCCAGATAGGCAAGTATCCCCAGTATATTCCAAAGTAAGGCTAGGGCACTAAGAATCCAAAACCATCTAGGTGGCTTTATGTTTGATGTGGTTTTCATAATAAATTGGTTTAGATTAGTATGTTTAAAGTAAGAAAAATAAATATTGATTCTTATAATTGTAGGGTAATTATATTATTATCAAGTATTTACTGATGAATTGGAATAGAATTTATGCATAAAAAGCGTTTTTATTATATCGTCCGATTACAGTATTTGGGTTTCCGGTATAGTGGTTGGCAAAAGCAGCCTGGGCAGCTTACCATTGAGCGCATGTTAATTAAAACATTGAAATTTATTTTACCGGGTATTGAATTTAAAATACTGGGTGCAGGGAGAACAGATGCCAAGGTATCTTCATTAAATGGGGCTTTTGAACTTTTTGTCATGGAACGGGAACTTCCGCCATTAAACAAATTTATCGACCTGTTTAATACAAATTTACCCTCGGATATAAGAGTGACAGACATCATACCAACGACACCCGACTTCAATGTTATACAGCAAAGTAAACGTAAGGAATACGTTTATTTGTTTTCCTATGGAACAAAAAACCATCCGTTTTGTGCACCCTTCTTAACAAATGTCTTAGAAAACCTTGATATTGCTAGCATGAGGGAAGCGGCTGGTTTATTTGAAGGAACCCATGATTTTTCATCATATACCGCTAAATTAAAAGCTAATACTACCGTAGTCCGAGAAGTACTAAGCTGTGAACTCGTACCAAATAGTTTGTTAACGGCTAATTTCTTTCCAGAGGAAAGCTTTGCGCTTATCGTGAACGGTTCAGGTTTTATGCGGTATCAAATACGTATGATGATGGGGGCTTTATTTCAAGTTGGGAAAGGAGAATTGTCCATCAACGATATCAAGGAGTCGTTAAAGCCAAATTCGAACATAAAATTTACCACCGTAGCACCGGGATCAGGTCTTCTGTTAAACAAGCTTAGTTTTGATTAGCGCAGCTATCTTGTTTTAGTATCTTTAAAGCAAACAAAGATTTGTTTATGCCACAAAAAAGAAAAATTTCATTTCCTAAAATAAAGAAGCATGTATCCCGGGTCCAGACGAAAATGGGAAAGGCGCCGGGTACGGTAAGCTACCTAGGTACTAAGGACAAGACAGATAGTAAGGTATATACTACGGTCTATAATACGGATAGTTTTGAAGAGGAAGAAACTATAGATATAGCACATATTTTAGATATAAAAGCATCGAACAAAACCGCGTGGATCAATGTAGTTGGGATAAACGACGAGCCTTTTATTGAATCTCTTGGAACCAAGTTTGGTCTAAATCCTTTGGTACTGGAAGACGCCGTAAACACAGAACAAAGACCAAAAATAGACGAGTACGAGGATTATATTTTTGGTGTATTTCGGATGTTATATCTAAATGCCGACCAAGGTATTGTAGGAGAGCATGTAGCCATGGTACTAATGGAAAATACAGTACTCGTTTTTCAAGAAGTTGAAGATGACGTTTTTAACGGTGTCCGTAATCGTATAGAAGTAAAAGCGGGAAGAATACGAAGTAGGGGAGCGGATTATTTATTTTTCGCCCTTTTGGACGCCATAATAGATAATTACTTTATGGTTTTGGAACATATTAACGAAAAAATCGAAACCCTGGAGGATGAAGTTTATAACGACCCAAAACCAGTTGTAGCACAAAATATTCAGGAGCTCAAAAAAGAAATTCTCAAAATACGTCGTTGGATTTTTCCCGTAAAAGAGTTGATCAGTAGACTTATTGATTCAGAAAATCCGCTAATAACAAAAGACACCAAGTTGTTTTTAAGGGATGCCTTAGATCATATGCTCGAAATTAATGAGAGTCTGCAGATATACAGGGAAATGTCTATGAGTCTTATGGAAATGTACATGAGCAACATGAGCAATAAAATGAACGAAGTCATGAAAGTACTTACGATTATGGCATCCATCTTTATTCCATTAACATTTATTGCAGGAATATACGGAATGAATTTTGACCACATGCCAGAGTTGCATGCAGAGAATGGTTATTATTACGTATGGGGCGTTATGATCATGTTATTTATAGGCATGATTGTATATTTCAAAAAGAAAGACTGGCTTTAATTCTAGTTTTTGTAATGGCACGTCATTAATATTCAGTAACCGTAAGTTTTAATAAGGCAATTGAAAGTGCGTTTTAGGGAAGTGCCGTGTTACTTCCATACTATGAAAAATAATAGTTACGGTTAATTTTTGTAAATTACTCTTTATGTTTTCAGGCATGGATTGGACTTATATTTTACTTGTTGTTCTTGTCGTTTATGTGGTGTTGAATATCCTAGTTTATTTTTTACAGGATTATATCATGTTCAAACCAGAGAAACTTCCTAAGGATTTTCAATTCTATTACGAGCACCAAGAGATAGAAGAATATAATATAGAAACAAGGGATGGAGCTGTTATCAACGGACTTAGATTTAAGACCGAAAACCCTAAGGGTGTTGTTTTCTATCTAAAGGGAAATTCTAAAAGTATTAAGGGTTGGGGTAAGTTTGCGGTTGACTTTACGAGACATGGTTATGATGTGGTTATGGTAGACTACCGTGGTTTCGGAAAAAGTACGGGGAGACGCACCCAAAAAGCTATAAAAAGAGATTTACAAGTAGTATATAACAAGTTAAAGGATAATGTGGACGAGAAACACATCATTTTATACGGGAGATCTCTAGGTTCTGGTTTCGCCACCAAATTAGCTTCCATGAATAATCCTAGGATGTTAGTGCTAGATGCTCCCTATTATAGTCTTAGTAAAATGGCCAAACGCTACTTGCCCTTTATGCCCTTATCCCTGTTAATAAAGTTTCCAATGCCTACCTATAAGTGGCTTAAATATGTGAACTGCCCAATACATATTATCCATGGTACGGATGATACCTTAATTCCGTACAACACAAGTGTAAAACTTTCCCGTATTAAGCCTAAATCAACTACCTTGCATACGGTTATCGGAGGCGGACATAAAGATTTGAACACCTTTGAAGCCTATCACAAAATGTTGGAAGATATCATTACTTCCCGTCCAAAAGCCATAAATTTGGAAGGCTCCAGTATCCACGTAAAACACGGCTCAAAAAAGAGACATGCGAAGACTTAAAAAGTTGGCTAAATTTCTTGGGGTCTTATATATTTTAAGTTTACTTATGCTTTATTTCTTTCAGGAAAAACTCATTTTTCTTCCATCGCAGTTGCCACAAGAGTATGTATACTCGTTTACATTACCGCACAATGAGTTTAATCTAAAAACTGATGATGGTGCAGTGTTAAACGGCTTACATTTTAAAAATAAGGAACCCAAAGGCGTAATTCTCTACTTTCACGGAAATGCAGGCGACCTATCCCGCTGGGGAGAAATAGCACTTTACTTTGTAGAAAAACAATACGATGTTATTATTATGGATTACCGCACGTATGGTAAAAGCACCGGAAAATTAAGTCCAGGTGCCTTGTTCGATGACGCCCAGTTGTTCTATGACTATACCTTAAATCATTATGATGAAAATAAGATTACACTCTACGGTAGGTCATTAGGAACAGGTCTAGCAACCAAAGTAGCAGCTGCCAATGGTCCAAAACAATTGGTTTTGGAAACCCCGTTTTATAGTCTATTGGATGTAGCAAAAAGCAAGTTTCCCATATTGCCGGTTTCTCTGTTTTTGAAGTACAGGTTTCCTTCTTTTGAGTTTATACAAAATGTTACCTGTCCTGTCACCATTTTTCATGGTACTAGTGATTCTGTGGTGCCATATGAATCAGGTAAGCGATTATACGATGTTATACCGAACAAACGTAAAAATTTATTTACAGTGGAAAAGGGGGACCACAATAACCTTGTTTCATTTCCAGCATATCATGAGGGCATTCAGCAAGTACTGCCTTAGAACTAAATGATGATGTTTTAATCAAAACACGGGTCTAATTTGACCTGCAGCTTAGAAGAGAATTCCCTAAAATTTTAATGTATTTTTATTTTTTTGAATAGTAGATCAGGATACAGCCTAATATAAACAGTAAAATAACTGCCTTAATATGTTGTAAGTCCAAATAATGGCACCATCTTTGCTTCCTAATAAATATTATAAATTTAATTACATTACAATGGGTAAAGGAACAGTAAAATTTTTCAACGACACAAAAGGTTTTGGATTCATCACTGAAGAAGGAGTTGAAAAAGATCACTTTGTACACATTTCAGGATTGGTAGACGAAATTCGCGAAGGCGATGAAGTTGAATTTGATCTTCAAGAAGGAAACAAAGGGTTAAATGCAGTGAACGTAAAAGTTATTTAATATATACTTTCAAGTTTAACAAAGCCCCGTCAGCAATGACGGGGCTTTTTGTGTTTTATAGTATAATGTCTCTGGCAGAAAATGGAAGTAGTGGATAACCCATGGGGATATGTTTATAATTTTAATTGATTAGACACCTAACTTCCAATTTATTTCATTTGTTTTGCCGCATGCTAGGGTCGTCTAAAAAATATCTGGTAATTTCTGTAGTGGTTTATATGATTCTTTGCAACACCTTGGTTGCACAGGAGATAGGATTTTACGAGGGACCATTCACAGTGCTGAACTACCAGGGAAAGGCCACCTATGGATATGAACACGATGGGAAGGACACCGTTTTAAACGGACCTTTTCTCATGCAAAGCTCAAATCTGGAAGCGTTGCTTAGCAAAAAAGATTCTACATTTTTAATAGACGGTACTTTTGATAAAGGCTATGCAACCGGGTTTTGGAAGTTCCGTTTCGGTGTATTCGAAGCAAAACCGGAATCTAGCGTGGTTGATTATCAATACCGCATCGCCGCTAGCGGAACTCAGGAAGAAGCGCAAGGACTTATGTTGCAAGGCAAACCAGAGGGTTCTTGGAACTATACGGTGAGAGGCATCAAGGATGCAGAAATAGTGAATACACGATTCAAAAGCAGTATTACCTTTGACAATGGAATTCCACAACAAAATTTCCGCGTAGAAAACGATAGTACCGTCTTAGTCGGACGTCTTTTGCGCAACGGCTTAGCTCAGGACGAATGGGTGCTATATGCTACAAATCAATTAGACCCGATTGAGCGTTGGTTGTTTCAAAATGGGCTATTGGAAAAAATTGTACTGCGTGTAGACGGAAAAGAACAGTCTATATCAATTTTCGATGCAAACGTTAAAGAAACCAAGAAGGTATCCCTGGATAGGAGATTCCTTAGGGTTTTGGAAGTAAAGCTAGGTGGCATAGGAAACGTATCTTCAAATCATGTAGCACAGTTGTTGTCGCAAAATGAAAACTATTATGAAAATCTAAATGCAATACTCGGTCAACTGGGAACTGCTGACCTTTCCCCGAATTTTGGGGTAAGACTTCCTTTCTACCCAATGGATTCCATCACAAAAAGCTATGTATCTTCTGTAGTCCGCGATGTGGCGAACGCTACTCTTGTTAGTGATGCGTATATGGATAACACATTATTGAACATTTTAAAATTATCGGATACCGAGGCCTCAAAATTGTACGCTGGCTTGGTACGCATTACCGAAGAGCAATTGCCACCCCTCCAAAAATTGGTAAGCTATGAAGACAGTGACATATTGGAATTTCTTACGGATATGGACATCTTAGACAACCTTTGGCCTAACGGCATTGATGAATCCGTTTGGGCAGATATGGAAACCATTGCAACCAGCACTGGTTTTAAGTACGAAGAAACTTTAGCCTTGGATTTTCAGGAGAATGCCATGGTATCAATTGCGAAACTAGCCCAATATATAGCAGCGCATACCGCATTTATCGAAAAAGAACTCAAAGCGAAACTGTCAAAACAAGAACTGGAACAGGAACGTATCGCCTTGGATGAAAAGTTGCTTTCACAGAATAAAAAATTAACACAGCTTATTGATTCTCTTGGAAATTCACTTCCGAGCGAGTATCAGAAAACACTGGCATATATCCAAACCATAACAGTCAACAACCTTAGCAATCTATCCAGCACGGATGATTTGGAACGCGCCAGACAGTTGGTGGTATGTCATGAAAACATGTATCAACTTGCACAAACGGTTTCGGCCCAGCCGGCAAGAACAGAAACGCTAACCAAATTGTACACGGACCGGATATGGAATCCCTTCATGGCTACTTTAATGGACGAGGCAGTAAAAAAACGAATAACTACGGCCTACCAACAGGTACTAATTCCGTATTTCTTAGAGCAGATAAACACAAATTTAAATTGCGATAATGCGGAGGAGATAAGTCTGCTTCTGGATGCATTGTACAATAGAATGCTGGAGCTACCCGATGAGGAGACTAAAAAATTGGAACGTAAGTTAAGAAAGGAGACCGACGCTTTAAAGATACAGGAGCTACTAAGATTAAGGCCAGACGTAAATAACTCGGGGGAATGAATTGGTCGTACATCCATATTTACTGTTTTTTGTGCCTGTTTTTTTGTTTAGGTAATGCTGCAATAGCACAGGAGACTGTGCTCCCAGAGCAATCTGTATTTTCAGAACCTAAATCAAGACTATGGTTGAACACGTATGGGAACATCCGTATTTCTAAAAGGTTGTTTTGGGACGCGCAGACCCATTTTAGGTTTCAGGAAACTAAGAACACGCCTTTTGCCGGGCAAGTAGCACAAATTTATAATCGGCATGCCATCGGTTACATTTACTCCAAACAAATTAATTTTAGTTTGGGCGGAGTTGCACGTATCAATTTTAATACGGACGAAAGTTCTATGGACAGAAATGTAGTACCAGAGTGGCGAATTTGGCACCAGTATCAATTTGCGCAACCCTTTTACAGTGCAATGATTTATCATCGGATACGCATAGAACATAGGTGGACCCAAAGCTTTCCGGAAAACAGTGAATATATTTTCAGAAATAGATGGCGTTATATGTTCCGCGCCAAAATCCCTTTAAACAGCACAAAATTGGCTCCAAAAACCATTTACCTTTCGCCAGAGGCGGAATTGATAATGCAGAGCGGTAAAGCTGTAGTCGGTAGCCCTATGGAAGATTTGCGATTGACTGCTACCCTTGGATATATTGTAAATCCCAGACTTAGCATTGCAGCTGGCTTAATGTATTCGCATGGTCAGGAACTATCGAATCCGGGTATCTTTAAACAGTATTGGACTCCACGTATTCATATGTATTTTTCTCCCGATTTCAGAAAAGTAAGGAATAAACTACCTGCGATACATCTAGAGGACTAGTCTTCTTCGTATATGAAGCAACAAATGAAAAAAAGAATCGCCATACCCTACAGTTTACTTGTGATAGCAACAGTTATTGCCCTCTTGTTTATGCTTCGTAATACGAGTTTGCAGCGTGAGTTAGCGATACAGAAAAGTAAACTTGATAGCATTCAAAATGAAATAAACCATCATGAGGGCCTACTGGTCATTGATTCTGTCTTGGTGTCCGGTGATGTTGATGGTGCCATCGGCTTATACTCTCAATCACTGGAAACGAATAAGGGTAATAGGAGCGTGGAGCTGCGCATGGCACTTGCCAAAACTTTTTCCGAGCTAAAGGCGAATGCGAATTCACCAAATCGTGATAGTTATCCTAAGGATTCAACTAAAACTGAAAATCTATTTAGCTACGAGGAATTGAATAGATACGATTCCCTAAGTTTTATTCTTGAAAAAAAACAGGTGCAGTTAAACGCCATGCGACGACAGTTAGAACAGAAATCCTTTGGCGAATATTTACGGTTTAAAAGCAAAAAGAACAACCAGTTGCACTACGTGGGTCAGGTCAAGAATAAAAAGGCTAATGGAATTGGTATTGCATTATTTGATACGGGTAGCAGGTATGAAGGCGAGTGGAAGAATAACGAGCGACACGGTGAAGGTAAATTTTATTGGCCAGATGGAGAATACTATAAGGGTGATTACACGAATGATAAACGATCTGGCTTGGGGACTTACTACTGGCCAAATGGGGAAAAGTACGTTGGCCAATGGGCAGACGACAAACGTAATGGTGCCGGAACTTTTTATGGCGCGGATGGGGAAGTCGTGACCAAAGGAATTTGGAAAAACGATAAACTGAAAGAGCGGCGGGAAGACTAATCCTAGGTGCTTATACTACTGGCATTCAGCTGCTTTGATATTCTTAATGAAATAATAGATCTTCAGCTCATTTAGATTTTTACAAGAATAATGGATAAGGCTAGTACGTATCATTTATATTGATGTACTTTCGCGCCTTGGAAAAAACATCGTTATGAAACGTATTGCCCAGTATAAGAAGTTGTTCGGTATCGAAAACGAAATTGATCTAAAAATATTAAAAGCTACATATCGTAATTTGGTTAAGGAATGGCATCCGGATAAATTTCAAGAAGAAGACGTGAAAAGAGATGAGGCTGAAGTACAAAGTCGCGCTATTATTGATGGATATCACTTTCTTGTTAGTATTGCGCCTGAAACGATAGAAGCCAATCTGGAAGCGTATACGGAAACTATTACCAATTATGGAATAGCCGATTATATGCATGATGGCTTAGTATTAGAAATCACCTTTTTGGACGGAACTACGTATGAGTATTTTGGGGTTAGAAAACCCACTTATATTAAAATGGTGAATTCTCCTAAGCTGAATCGCTTTGCGAAACGCACCATCTATCCTAATTATATGTATAGAAAATCTAAACGTACCTTGCAGGAGGCATAATTTGGAAGTATTGAGGTTGGTTGACTTTGGTGAACAAGACTTGTCTCTGGTATCCTGCAATTAACCTAAGATTACAGGCAATCTCGAACTTGGTGTAACTATCTTTGCAGAAACGTATGTTATGTCAAAAAACTTCACTGATTTAGGTGTAGGTCCAGGCTTTTTGGAAAGTCTTTCCAACTTACAGATTTCCGTCCCTACAGATATTCAAAAGAAAATCATCCCTGTGCTATTAAAGCAACAGGAAGATGTGGTTGGTTTAGCCAAAACTGGTTCTGGCAAGACCCTAGCTTTTGGTTTGCCATTACTTCAGCTTATTGATACCCAAAAACCAATTGTACAAGCGGTAATACTAGTGCCTACGAGGGAATTAGGACAGCAGATATATGAAAACTTAGTAGCGTTTGCATCCACTAACCCAGAAATATCCATTGCGACTGTATGTGGTGGTATTCCCATAAAACCACAAATAGAGCGCTTATCACAGCCCACACAAGTACTTGTAGCCACACCAGGAAGACTTATAGACCTAATACAACGCAAAGCAGTAAACCTTAAAGCTATTAGTACTTTGGTTTTAGACGAGGCAGATGAAATGATTACATCCCTAAAAAAAGACCTAGATGTGATCATAGCTGAAGTACCAAAAAAGAGAAGAACACTCTTGTTTACGGCAACCATGTCTGGTGCCGTAAAACAAATGATACAGAACTACATGTCTAAACATGTAGTGCATGTAGCCGCTGATATGGAACAGACAGGGCATCAAGGTATAGAACACACCTTTGTCGTTGTAGAGCCGATAGAGAAATTAGAAGTATTGCTACATTTCTTAAACGCAAAAGAAGGGGAGCGCGGTATTATCTTTTGTAAGACGAAGGCTGCGGTTAATAAGTTGGCAAAAAAATTAGCCATCAATAAATTCTCTTCAGGAGCAATTCATGGAAGTTTGAGTCAAGGTATACGGGATCGTATTATGGGACAATTTCGAGAGGGTTTTATAGATATTTTGATAGCAACGGATTTAGCAGCACGTGGTATTGACGTCAAGGAAACTTCTTATGTAGTTAATTACCATTTACCTGATACCTATGATGCCTACGTACACCGTAGTGGCAGAACGGCAAGGGCAGGAGCTAAGGGGCTTTCACTTAGTATAATCCAAAAAGAAGAACGGAACGATATCCCAGAATTTGAAAAGGAATTAGGCCTTGTTTTCACGGAGATACAAAAACAGGAAGCAGAAAACAGGAATGAAATCAACCTTGTATTATGGGCGAAGAAAATTTTTAAGACCAAACCTAATCGCACGATACCTGTGGAAACTAACGAAAAAGTGAAAACTGTTTTCCATCATTTAACGAAAGAGGAGCTAATAGAAAAAATGTTAGCCGATTATGTAGTTCAAAATGGAATTACAACGCCAAAATCCGAATCTTCTGAAACAAACTAGTACCCATGGCGAATCATATAAGGAACCAACAAGATATATTAAAAAAGCTAGGGATTAGGGCACTCAATCCAATGCAGGAAGAAGCGCTCTCCCGTATTGCAGAAACCGAGAATACGGTATTGCTTTCCCCTACAGGTACCGGTAAGACTTTGGCGTTTTTGCTGCCACTTATTACTACTTTAAATACGGAATCTACAGAGGTACAGGCATTGATATTAGTACCATCGAGAGAATTGGCCATACAAATTGAACAGGTGGCTAGGGCGATGGGTTCTGGTTATAAGGTTAATGCGGTATATGGTGGTAGAGCCATTTCCAAGGATAAGATAGAGTTAAATCATACACCCGCTGTTTTAATAGGCACACCAGGTAGAATATTAGATCATTTTAATGCTGAACGCTTTTCAAAGGATAGCATTAAAACCTTGGTTTTAGATGAGTATGATAAATCCCTAGAAACAGGTTTTGAAGTAGAAATGAACGCTATTATTAATGAATTAACGCAATTAAATAAACGTATTTTAACGTCTGCAACACAAGGGGTTAAGATTCCTAATTTCGTTGGCTTGGAACGACCTGTTATTATTAATTATTTGAATAACAAAACAGAATCCAACTTAAGCATTAAAACGGTGCTTTCAAGGGATAAAAATAAGTTGAAGGCCTTGGTAGATTTGTTGAAACACATAGGAAACGAACCAGGAATCGTTTTTTGTAATTTTAAAGATAGTATAGCAAAGGTAAGTGCGTATTTAAACGAATATCAAATAAACCATACCTGTTTTTCTGGAGGTATGGAACAACGGGATAGGGAACGTTCATTGATCAAGTTTAGGAATGGTACCTGCCAAGTGCTTGTAGCTACGGATTTAGCTGCAAGAGGCATAGATATTCCAGAAATGAAATATATTATTCATTATGAACTTCCTAGGGCTGCAGAAGAGTTTACACATAGAAATGGAAGAACGGCACGTGTGAATGAAAAAGGCACAGGGTATGTACTTCAGTACGAGCAGGAGCAATTACCAAGCTTTATTCCAAAAGGCAAACCCATGTCTGTTCTAAAGAGAGCGGCAGACACCTCTCAATTATGGGAAACCTTATTTATTTCTGGAGGGCGCAAGGATAAAATTTCAAAAGGAGATATTGCCGGTATGTTCTTTAAGCAAGGAGAAATTAAAAAGGATGAATTAGGGTTAATAGAATTAAAACACGATTGTGCTTTTGTAGCTGTCCCCTTGTCGCTTGTAGATACCTTAGTGCATAAATTAAACAACACAAAACTTAAGAAGAAGAAAGTACGGGTAACGGCACTTTAAACCGGACATTTAGCATTTTTAAGATAATGGCCGTAATCCAAGAAACATATGATTACGTAAGTATATCAAAGCCTACTTTCTATGAAAATATTCAAATATCTTTCAGTCTTACTTTTTATTGCCCTTTTATCTTGTGATTCTGACGAAACCGATACTGATATTGGCGGTGCAGAAGGCGATGCACTTGCACTCATCAATGCATTTCCGAATTTAACTTTTAATCAACCTTTAGACCTTCAATCGCCTAATGATGATACGGACCGTATTTTTGTAGTTGAAAAACGCGGTCGTATTGTGGTATTTGAAAATGAGGCATCAACTACATCTAATACCGATTTTTTAACCCTTTCTAACATTTCTACAACGAGTGAACAGGGCTTGTTAGGATTAGCTTTTCACCCTAATTACAGGAATAATGGTCATTTTTATGTGTTCTATACGCCAACTACTACATTAGCAGTTGTTTCCAGATTTACGGTATCCGATGATAATAATGTTGCAGATGCCGGTAGTGAAGTGGTCCTTTTAGAAATACCACAACCACAAACAAATCATAATGGGGGTCAGCTATCCTTTGGCCCTGATGGTTATTTATATGTCGCTGTTGGTGACGGTGGTGGTGCCGGTGATCCGGATAACAACGCCCAGAATAGAAGTAACCTCTTAGGAAGTATCCTTAGGATTGATGTAGATAATCAGGGTAATGGCTTAAACTATGCGATTCCTTCAAACAATCCATTCGCGAATGAGACATCGGTAAGACCTGAAATATATGCCTACGGTCTTCGTAATCCTTGGCGTATGAGTTTTGATATACAGGATGGTTCACTATGGACAGCTGATGTAGGCCAAGGTACACGAGAAGAAATAAATACGATTGTCTCCGGTGGTAACTATGGTTGGAAAATATTAGAAGGGACTACCTGTTTTTCGGGTGATTGTGCCACATCAGAATTAGAGGCTCCAGTTTTCGAGTATGGTCATGATAACGGTGACCGCTCTATAACTGGTGGTTTTGTCTATCGTGGTACGGCGTTGCCTTCCTTGGTTAGAAAATATGTGTATGGAGATTTTGTAAGTGGACGTGTTTGGGCTCTAGATTCAGCAAGTACTGCCAATGAACTATTGTTGGAACCTAGGTTGAGCATATCCTCTTTTGGTACGGATAACGCGAACGAATTATACGTCTGCGATTTTGGTGGAACCATCTATAAGTTAGCTATGTCTAGCGTAGAGTAATTTGTATACAGACTAGATATAATTATTTCTTTATTATAGACCTTTTTTTGGGCTGCATAGTAACAATGTTTTAAGAAATAGGTTTTTAACTCTATTGTATGGTATGCTAGCGAAAGCAACGTATAAATTTTAACTGTAGAATGATATCTAAGGTAGCTTCTTCAAAGCCTTTGTTGGTTTGAATACACAGAGTGAAATATAAAAATTAGTAGTATCTTTTAGGTTGTAATACCAATCAATTAAACCAACCTATGAGAACATTACTATTTTCCTTGTCATTAGTACTATGCATTACATCTAGCCTTTATTCACAAAGGAATAAAAAAACATCAACTCCTGTAATTAACGAAAATTTGTACGAGTCCATGGAGTACCGTATGATAGGTCCGTTTCGTGGCGGACGATCTACAACCGTTTCGGGTGTTCCAAATGATATATTCACCTATTATATGGGTGCTACTGGGGGTGGTGTTTGGAAGACTATGGATGGAGGAAACAGTTGGAACAATATTTCAGACGGATATTTTAATACTACAGGTATTGGCGATATCACTCCGGCACCTTCCAATCCAAATATTATTTATGTGGGCACGGGAGAATCGCCCGTACGTGGTGTTAAGACGTCTCATGGGGATGGAATTTATAAATCTACAGACGCAGGAAAGACATGGACCCATATGGGCCTTGAGAAAACCAGACACATTAGCGATGTATATGTACATCCGGAAAATCCCGATAAAGTATATGTTGCTGCGCAGGGAAATCCATGGGGTCCCAATGAGGAACGTGGTGTTTACCTTTCGGAAGATGGTGGTGTTAACTGGGAAAAAATCCTATATGTTAATCAGGACTCCGGAATTGTGGATATGACGGTAGACCCAAATAATCCTGATTTTATGATGGTGGCCTCTTGGGAGTTTTGGCGTAAACCATGGGTCGTTCATAGTGGTGGACCTGGAAGTAAAATATATAAGACCACAGACGGTGGCAAGAATTGGAAAGAAATTAATAAAGGTCTTCCTGAATTAAAAGGTAAAATGGGTGTTGATATTTCACCGGCAAATCCCAATGTAGTGTATATCGCTATTGACGCCTTAGGCGATAAGGCGGGAGTATATCGCTCCGACGATGCAGGGGAAAGCTTTAAACAAATGACCAATGATGCAACTACATACGCACGATCGTGGTATTACATGCATATTATAGCTGACCCCAATGACGAAGATGAAGTATGGGTCATGAACAGTTTTGCCATGAAATCAATAGACGGGGGAAAAACTTTTACAGGAATGAAGGGGAGTCATGTAGACCATCATGACCTTTGGATCAATCCCAAGAATAGTGATATCATGGTAAATGCTAATGATGGGGGTGGCTCCGTTACGTTTAATGGGGGAGAAACTTGGTCTACTATGTACAATCAGCCCACAGGACAGTTTTATCGTTTAATCACGGATAATGGCTACCCGTATCGTATTTACTCTGGTCAGCAAGACAATAGCACTATTGCTATTGACAGCCGAGTAGTCGATGATGGTATTGGTGAAATGCATTGGGACGTGATGCGGGCAGGGGAGTCTTCAACTGTAGCACTGGACCCCAACAACCCTCGATTTGTTTATTCTACGTACTTCGCCAGTAATTTTGTGGAATGGGATAGAGATATTGACAATACGCGTATGGTGATGCCTTATCCTACGCGTGTTACAGGGGAACAACCAAAGAACTTGAAATATAGGGCCAATTGGAATGGACCTGTTATTGTATCTCCCCACAATCCTAATGTCATTTATTACGGGTCACAATACGTTATGAAATCTTCGGATAGGGGTACCACATGGGAAGAGATTAGTGAGGACCTAACACGAAACGATAAAGCGCACCAAGGAAAAGGAGGAGAGCCAATTAGCAATGAGCAGATTACCGCCGAGAGCTATAATAATTTGTTTAATATAGAAGAATCGCCTTTAAAAGAAGGAATAATTTGGGTGGGCTCTGATGATGGCTTGGTACACGTTACTAAAGATGGTGGAAACACATGGGCTAACGTAACACCAAAAGGACTAAAAGAAAGTATCATCAATGTGGTTGAACCTTCACCACACGATGCTGCAACGGCCTATATCGCAGTCACGGGATATAAAATGAACGATTTTACACCTTATATTTTTAAAACAAACGATTACGGAGCATCATGGACAAAAATAGTGAGTGGTATCCCTGAAGATACATTTGCTAGGACTGTGAGAGAAGACCCAGACCGAAAAGGGCTGTTATATGCAGGGACAGAAACGGGTGTATTCGTATCTTTTAATGATGGAGGACAATGGCACCCATTACAAAACAACCTACCGGAAGTACCAATAACAGATTTACGGGTTAAAAGAAAAGACTTGGTTGTTGCAACCCAAGGTAGGGCTATTTGGATATTAGACGATCTTACGCCATTACATCAAATGACGGAAGCTATCGCAAAGACCGACTACCATTTATTTGAGCCGAATGATGTGCATACAGAACTATCCGTTGCTTACAGTATAGATGGTGGACTAGGTAAAAATCCACCACAGGGTGCACAGATACATTATCTAATAAACAAAGAGGTTCCAGACAGCACACCAATGTCATTAGAAATAATAGATAGTTCAGGAGCCGTTGTTCATTCAGAATTTACTAATGTCGCAAAAGTGGCATGCGATACGCTGATAAAACCACAATTAAAAAAATCAAAAGGAGCCCATAGGTATTCTTGGAATATGAAAGTCGGTCGTTTTGATTGTTTAACCGAATTGTCTACCACAAATCGAGATCTAACGGCATACAATGCCGCACCTGGTAACTACAAAGCGCGTTTAAAAGTTGGTGATTTTACTCAAATGCAAGATTTTGAAATTAAAATTGATCCGCGAATAGCCGGTAGCATAGAAAATGCAGCAGCTGCCTATAAAGAAAGGGATAACTTGTCAAAATCAATTTACCAAGGCGCAACAGAAATGGCCAAAGGGGTTCGCGATTTGAGAAAGATAAAACAGCAATTAGATTTTATCTTAGGAGTGACAGAGGATGATGCCATTAAATCTAAAGGGATGGAATTAAATGATAAGATAGATAATTGGATAGCGGAGATTTTACAAAAAGAAATGCGCACGTCCCAGAATAACTATATGTACGAAGCACGACTACTCATAAAATTTAAAGGGTTTTTAAATTCAATAGGTAAGGGAAATTTACCCGTAACACAAGGAACTCGAGAAGTAACCACTGATTATTTGCAGCAATGGTCTGGTCTTAAATCGAGTTTAATGGACATCAAAACTAAAGAGGTGGTGGAATACAATAGGTTGTTAGATGATAGCGGTTTACCTGTATTATATTGGCCTTAAAACCTGATGATTAGCGTATGTAAATAAAATTTGTCTAATCTTTTGTTAAATATCTTGAACAACTAATAATTCCATGTACCTTTGATTGAACAAAAACCTAAAATATATATGAAAACAATTAAAGTATTAAGTCTTTTCGCATTTTCAGCACTATTATTTGTGTCTTGCGGGGAGAAGAAAAAAGAAATGCAGGAAGAAGCCACAGAACCGGTAACTGCAGTTGAAGAAGCAGTAGTTGAAGAGGTAACACCTAATATCGTAGGAGTTGCTGCCGGAAATGATAATTTCACAACCTTAGTCGCTGCGGTACAAGCTGCTGGCTTAGTAGAAACTTTAAGCAGTGAAGGCCCGTTCACGGTATTCGCACCTACAAATGACGCTTTTGCTAAATTACCTGAAGGAACTGTAGAAGGGTTATTGAAGCCAGAAAGCAAAGATGCGCTTACAGGAATATTGACGTATCATGTGGTTGCCGGAAAATTTGAGGCAGCGGCAGTAATAGAAGCAATCAATGCGAATGATGGAAAATTCACAGTAGAAACTGTACAAGGTGGCAGTATCGATTTGAGTTTGATGGATGGTAATGTAATTTTGACTGATGCTAAAGGCAATATGTCTACAGTAGTAATCGCAGATGTTGCAGCATCTAATGGTGTTATACATGCGATTGATACGGTAGTAATGCCGTAAGTACCAAAAGATTGAAAAAGAAAAGTAAAGCCATCGCAATTTGCGATGGCTTTTTTGATGTGTTTATTATTGTCTATCAGTGACTGCTATAAATAACTTTGAAGCACTTTATTTTGCGATTTACTTCGCAATTTACGTATTGCTTTTTCCCTAATTTGTCGTACCCGCTCCCTGGTTAAATCAAATAGTTCACCTATTTCACTTAAGCTTTTCGGCGTTCTTTCACCAAGACCGTAATAAAGGCGTATCACTTCGCTTTCCCTGTCTGGTAATGATTTTAGGGCCTGGTTCATATCTGTGTTAAGTGAATCTCTCATCAAATTAGCATCTGGACTTGTAGCATCCTTGGATTCTATGACGTTGTATAAGTTGGAAGATTCTCCTGTTTCAAACGGAGCATCCATAGACACATGCTTCCCTGAATTTTTCATAGCCAACTTCACTTGTTTGCTATTCATATCAAGCTCGCTCGCAATTTCCAATGCATTTGGTGGTCTTTGGTAGTGTTGTTCCAAAGAAGAGGAGGCTTTTTTTATCTTACTAATCTCTCCAATTTTATTAAGTGGTAAACGAACCATGCGTGATTGCTCGGAAATCGCTTGTAGGATTGCCTGACGAATCCACCATACGGCGTAGGATATAAATTTAAAACCCCTTGTCTCATCAAAACGCTTCGCAGCTTTAACCAATCCTATATTTCCTTCATTGATTAAATCTGAAAGTCGAAGTCCACTCCCTTGGTATTGCTTCGCAGTAGACACCACGAAACGTAAATTAGCATTTACTAAGCTATTGAGGGCATTCTGATCTCCTTCACGAATTTTTCTTGCCAGTTCTACTTCTTCTTCCGCTGTAATCAATTCAAGTTTTGATATTTCTTGGAAGTATTTTTCTAATGATTTGGTATCTCTATTGGTAATTTGTTTCGTGATTTTCAGTTGCCGCATATATTTTTTATAGTTTTATGTTCAATATATAAGGTAAACTTTTTTAGCAGAATTCCTAATATACGGGACATTACTTGTAAATTTTAGACTAAAAATGTCCAATATGAGCTATTTTGGAAAATATGAGGCTAAGAAAACTTCTTTTCCGTACGTTATTCTACTTAAAGGAAAATGAACCACGACTTATCTTTAGCTATTTAATTGTAGTATGAATTTTTAAGTTCAAATGAAATAGTTTATCAGTAGGTACTTCCTTCAATGTAAGATTGGATAAAAAAATAGTGCACTTCGGACATTAAAACAAGGCATTCGTCCTTGGTACAAACTGTTCTTTATTAAACCTTAATATCTTAAGGTTCAGTCACCAACCAAACTAAAACCAAATACTATGGCAGTTTCATATTTAAAATTAAAAGTTAGCAGTAGTGATCAATGCTTAAATATTTTTCTTCTAACTACCCAAGAGGGTCAATATGCGTGTCAAGGTGTAGATCCGAGTACCGATAATTTTCTTTGGGTATTAACCCCGGTACCAAATAATCCGGGTTGGTATCTACTACAGGTGAAATATAGTGGACAATATTTAAATGTACTTAATAATGCAACCAATAATGGTGCAACGGTGGGACAGAATAGTCTGGCTGACACAAGTAATCCACCCCCAAATTTTTGGTGGAAACTAATAAATGCGCCTAAAAATAATGGTTTGTGTTTGTTGCAGGTGAAAAGTACGGAACAATACTTGAATATTAGAGACGGTGGAGATAAGAATGGACAACCTGCTTGCCAAGGTGTGCTAGGAAATATGAACAACATACCGCCTAACTTCCTTTGGCAAATAAACTATGTAGGGGAAACAACCGATGTTCATACGGTTACCGTAAGTGCAACCACAGCGAAACCCTTTCCACCGAGTTTGTCAGATGATGAAGGACATCAAGCAGATACCGAAGACGGAGATAAAAACATGACAACAATTGTTGGACCAGGTGATGTAGTAACCTGGCAAAAAGGGGGCAATATCTCTAGTTTAGATAATGTTTTTGAGACCGCAGGAACCGATTTATTTATAGTGGATCCTTCGCCGGGCAATAATGGTACTTGGGTAGGTATTGTAGGGTCAATGGATTCAGGTGCCGAAGAGGAGTATAGTATAACCTATACCGTTGGCGGACAATCACATACACAGGACCCTAGAATTAGAATGAAACCAAGAAACAAATAATGATTTATTCAAGAAAAGCCTACGTGATTTTAATAGGCTTTTTATTTGGTGTTTTGCACTTTAGTACTTCTCAAGTACAGTCTATTTCAGATAGTTTATTAGCTTCATATAAGGCGGATACTTTGGAGGGAACTGCCAAATTTGAGTTGTTGTATAGTTTATCCTTTAATGAAATCAATGATTTTGATTTGGCATTGCAATATGCTGAAGAGTTAATTCAACTTGCGGATAAGGAAAATAACATTGAGTATCTTTCATATGGTTACTTTCAAAAAGGAAATGCAAAACAGTTTATTGGAGAATTAGAAGAATCCTTAGAAGCTTATTTTAAGAGTGTTGAAATAGCTAAAAAAGAAAATCTGATGGGTACTGAGGGTAGTTCTTATGCTGCAATTGCAGATATTTATGCCATTTCTGGTAATCATAAAAATGCAATGCGCTATTATAAAAGAGCCATAAAAACACTAAAAAGTACACTCCAAAAAAAAGAAGACACAGTTCTATTGGCGTCCTCAATCTTGAATGCAGGAGATGCACTACTTACGAATAAAAAATACGATTCGGCATTAGTTTATTTTAATGAATCGGGGCAACTTTTTGAACATGCTGATTATCCCGTAGGTAAAGCTTATAATTTAGGCAACATTGGAATGGTCTATGCCAATACGGGCAGGAATGAATTGGCCGAGCAAAATATTAATGAGGCCGTAGCTATTCTTGAGGCATCACAAGACTATTACCCCATAAGCGTGTATCTAATGGCCATGGCGGATATTTATGTAGAAAAAGAGGATTATGAAACGGCTATTGGCTATACCAAAAGAAGCCTTTCCCTTGCAGAACAATATGAGCTAAGGGAACAGCTTGGGGATGCCAATCTTAAATTGGCGGAGTTGTATGAACTTATCGGTGATTTGGCAGCCTCTTACCGTCATTATAAAGACCATATCGCACATAGAGATAGTCTTTTGAATATTGAAAAAGTGCAGCAATTGGCGGATCAACGTACTAATTTTGAAGTCTCCCAAAAACAGGTAGAAGTGGAGCTGTTAGAAACAAAGACCCGAAACCAATTGATCATCCTAGGTTTTGTAGGTCTATCTCTTTTAGCATCCCTGTGGTTTTACCGCACCATTTCTAAAGAGAAGAATAAATCAGAAAAATTATTGCTAAATATACTACCCGAGGATACGGCCAAAGAGCTTAAACTAAATGGAAAGGTAAAAGCCCAGAAATACGAATCCGTTACCGTGTTCTTCAGCGATTTTAAGGGTTTTACCAGTTATTCAGAAAAGCTATCCCCGGAAGCCTTGGTAAAAACCGTGAGTTTTTATTTCTCCAAATTCGACGAAATCATCTATAAACACGGTTTAGAAAAAATTAAAACCATTGGAGACGCTTATATGTGTGCCGGTGGTCTTCACGATACTTGCAAGGACCATGCACAACGCATGGTGCGTGCCGCTTTTGAAATTGCCGCTTTTGTGGAAGCAACCAAAAAAGATGTATCTGCTGGTGATTTGACGTTTGATATCCGTATTGGCATTAATACAGGTCCCGTAGTAGCTGGGGTAGTGGGCACCAAAAAGTTCGCCTATGATATTTGGGGCGATACCGTGAACGTAGCTTCTAGGATGGAGTCTATGTCGGAGCCCGGGAAAATCAATATTTCCCATAGCACCTACGAGCTCATTAAAGAGGATGTTGAATGCGAGTATCGCGGAGAGATAGAAGCTAAGAATAGAGGCAAGGTAAAGATGTATTTTGCCAAAGCCATGAAGAAAGAAGTCTCATCCAAGACTATAGTATAAAGCGACAAAAAAGAGATATCTCTGATGCGCCAATCTTCTATTTTTTCAATTAACAGTGTCCCCTTGTATTAAATATAGCCATAATACTAGGACTAGATTTTGGGCCGATTTGAGTATCGTGCCTAAAAACTAGGTGTTGAACATTGTGTTACTGTTAGCTTTAATACTATTGCGTGTATAAACAAATTGTTCACCTAGTTTAGGTAATACTAAGCTCTTGAGATTGTGACTACAGCTACAGTTTATTATAGTTGGTAAATATTTGATATTCAAAAAGTAGCAGTGCCTTTTAAAAGTATCTAGTTTATTTTGCCTACATTTAAACTAATCGAAAAAAATGCATCCCCCGTTTTTCAAGCCTAAACTTTTAAAACACCGAAGTATGCCATTATTTTTGGATTTACATGACCTTCCCGAAGGCATTACA
>Ga0209948_1000018_pt1 | contig 79170 bp, 84 predicted proteins | sample SalPonR2_C_D2_MG_FD_185709 | JGI IMG/M metagenome (GOLD analysis project Ga0209948, IMG submission 185709) | Salt pond soil microbial communities from South San Francisco under conditions of wetland restoration - Salt Pond MetaG R2_C_D2_MG... ... | reverse complement strand
GAATCTATATCGTTACCATACGCGGTAAATCCATTATCCGCTACGTTCAGGATAAAATTACGTCCCATAACGCCCAATCCTACCAATCCAAAGTCATATGTGGTATCCATGTATGTCAATTTTTTTTTTAGTGAAGTTATCATCCTTTTCTTTCTGTAAATCTCAATGCAAAATTTATCAGAACTCAAAAATAAAGGAAAATAATCAGTTGCCTAGGTAAGTTGCCGTAAACTCGTTGTGAAAGCCTTTTCTTTTCAATACTTTTACGGCTAATTCAGGAAGACCCTTATGAACAGAACAGAAAATCAAATGCTCGTCATCTTTGGAGCTTCCGGAGATTTGACTGCGAGAAAATTGGTGCCGGCCTTGTTTAATCTTTACGTTGCCAAACAGTTGCCGGAGCATTTTGCCGTATTGGGTGCCAGTAGAAGCAATATGACCGATGCTGAATTTAGAACTAAAGTAGTATTGGAAAGTACCTACCTAAAAGATAAACTTAAGGATTTGAAGTCCGAATACATAGAAGCTTTTGCCAACCTATTTTTTTATGAAGATCTAGGAGATAGCTACGATACCGATTACGGGCCGTTGCGAAAACGGGTGGGAGCGCTTAACGATGCCAGAGCTACCGAAGGTAATATCATGTACTATCTTTCAACACCGCCTACCTTGTACGAAACCATTGCTAAAAACTTGGACGCCTCTGGTTTAAATACGCAAAATAATGGTTGGAAAAGAGTAATCGTGGAAAAACCATTTGGTTACGACCTAGAAACGGCAAAAGAATTAAATACGGGTCTCCAACGCTATTTTAAGGAGCATCAGATTTATCGTATAGATCATTATCTTGGGAAGGAGACGGTACAAAACTTACTGGTAACGCGTTTTGCCAATAGTATTTTTGAACCCTTATGGAACAGAAATTACATTCACCATGTAGAAATTACGAATGCCGAAAGTGTGGGCGTAGAAAAAAGAGGCGGCTACTATGATAGTTCCGGTGCCTTGCGCGATATGTTCCAGAATCATTTGTTACAGATTGTATCGCTTATTGTTATGGAACCACCAATTGGGGACCAACCAGAGGAAATAAGGAACGAAAAGGTAAAGGCCCTAAAGTCTTTACGAATTATGAAGGATGATAAAACCTTACATGACCATACCATCCGCGCCCAATATATGGGGTCTAACATAGATGGGGAAACCGTAAAAGGATATAGGGAAGAACCAGGGGTAGCCGAAGATTCATTAACGGAAACCTATGCTGCCATCAAATTCTTTGTAGACAATTGGCGCTGGAAAGATGTGCCATTTTATGTGCGAACCGCAAAACGAATGCCTACTAAAGTCACCGAAGTGGTGATACACTTTAAATCGCCTCACCACCAAATTTTTAAGGAAACAGGAATGCACGAAAAGGATAATAAATTGATTATACGCATTCAACCGGACGAAGGTGTTTTAATTAAATTTGGGGTAAAGGTCCCAGGGCAAGGATTTAAGGTAGAGCGGGCAAATCTCGATTTTTACTATTCCAGTCTGGCCGAAACAAATGTGATGCAGGCCTATGAACGTTTATTGTTGGATGCGATGCAAGGAGACGCCACCCTATATGCTCGGGCAGATGAAGTAGAGGCCGCCTGGGAATTTGTTAATCCTATTCTGGAATTCTGGAAAAATGGAACCGATGTGCGCATGTACGGGTATCCTTCCGGAGTTTGGGGACCTGAGAATTCGGACGAATTGATTGATGGCATAGGGGTTTGGAGAAATCCTGGCCCAAATTTGACAGACGATCAAGGATTCTGCGTATTATGTTGATTTTTTTAAGTAGTTGGCTTCAGAAGGCAGTTGGTAGTTGTTGAAACGTTCTAGTAGCAGTTAAAGTAAATAAAGATGGAAACAAAAATTTATACCGATAAAAACGAGGTTGCAGTGCAGTTTGCAAACTATTTTGCAACCTTGGTAAAGGATTATGGAACATTTCACGTGGCACTCTCCGGAGGTAGTACGCCGAAACTCATTTTTGATGTATTGGCAGCGGAGTATGGTGCATCTATAGATTGGTCCCAGATTGATTTTTATTGGGGAGATGAGCGCTGTGTATCGCCAACGGATGAACAAAGTAATTTTAAGATGACCATGGAGCATCTTTTTTCTAAGATCGATGTTCCCAAAGAAAATATCCATCGGATTTTAGGGGAAAACCAACCCCAAGGGGAAGCCATGCGCTATGCCAACCTATTGGAAATTAATTTAGACCGTGTGGACGATATCCCACAATTTGATTTAGTACTGTTAGGAATGGGAGATGACGGACATACGGCCTCTATATTTCCGTACGAAATAGCATTATGGAATACAGAAGACCATTGTACGGTAGCTACCCATCCAGATTCCGGTCAAAAACGGATTTCTATCAATGGTAAGGTAATCAACAAAGCAAAGGAGGTCATTTTTTTGGTAACCGGCGAGGACAAGGCTCAAAAAGTGACTGAAATTCATAAGCAAAAAGGCGACTATAAAAAGTATCCGGCAGCCTTGGTACAGCCGGAATCCAAAAAGCTTACTTGGTTTATGGACGACGCTGCAGCGGCCTTACTTTAAATTCAACTTCATATTTTCATCCTTAAGGAACTCGGAATATTCTTTGATCTTAAAGTTTTTGGCGTCGTATTTAGAATCACGCTTAAAAGCGGATAACTTTCGTTCTTTGCTACGCGCAAACCGTCGCATACCTTCTTTATCTTCAATAATAAGTCCGGGAACTTTTAGATTTTTGCCCTTTTCATCTTTGGCCACCATAGTAAAATAGGAGGAGTTGCAATGCCTTTTTTTTCCGCTGATTATGTTTTCAGCTTCTACCCGAACACCAACGACCATAGAGGTCCTGCCTGTATAGTTAATAGATGCTTTTAGGGTGAGTAAATCGCCCACTTCCACGGCATTCAGAAAATCTACCCTGTTTACGGATGCCGTTACACAATAGCTCTGGGAGTGTTTGCTGGCACACGCAAAGGCAATTTGGTCCATTAAATTTAAAATATAGCCGCCGTGAACCTTACCGCCAAAGTTGGAGTGGGAGGGCTGCATAAGTTCTGTTATAGATACTTTGGATTCGGTTGCACTTTTATATTTAGCCATTAGTTTCTAATATGTGGGGACTGTTCCCGTCTTACATCGGTTACAAAGTATTTGGTGTCACCAAGCCAAAAGAAAGTAGTGTAACGTTCCGTATAGCTCACCTTTACATACTGCCCTTGGTATTCCTTTAATTTTTCGATCACCTTTTCGTCCTTGTCCAACACGGAGAATGAAAAGATTTGCGCCCCGGAGATGCCTTGGCTTATTTCTCCTTCCCAAGTTTTTACGGCTACACCCTTATGACTTACTTTAATGAGCTCGCCTGATCGGACGCCTTCGCTGTAGGGCACAAAGTATATAAATGCATAGTACAATGCCATTAATGCGAGTACACCTGATATAAATAGAAATAGAATTTTTTTCATATGTTATGTTTGTCTCTATGTTTTAATTCGATTCTTCTTCCGCTTTTTTTAATAATTTTTCAGGTATCGATTTTTTGGCTTTGGCGCCCATGCTTTTTAGCTTTTCTATACTCGTTATGATATTTCCTCTACCCTCGGTTAATTTGTTCATAGCGCCTCGGTATTCTGATTTTGCATCGTCCATTTTCTTTCCTAATTTACTTAAATCGCTCACAAAGCCTTCAAATTTATCATATAGCGCTCCTGCTTGGCGCGCGATTTCAATAGCGTTCCGTTGTTGTTTTTCATTGTTCCACATACTATCTATGGTACGCAAGGTAGCCAGTAGGGTAGCAGGGGTCACAATAACTATATTTTGTTCAAATGCTTTGTTATACAGGGAGTTGTCCTGGTTTATGGCCACCGCAAAAGCGGGTTCTATGGGAACGAACAGTAACACAAAATCCGGACTCTCCATTTCATACAGATCTTCGTACTTTTTGGCCGATAGCTGTTCTACATGACGACGTAAGGAATTGATATGATCTTTTAGATGTTTTTGTTTGAATTCCTCCTCGGCATTTACAAACCGCTCATAATCCGTAAGGGAAACTTTGGAATCAATAATCATTTTCTTTCCGTCTGGTAGGTTGATGACCACATCGGGAAGCACACGGCTTCCATCTTCCCGTTCAAAGCTTTGTTGTACAGCATACTCCCTATCCTTTTCCAATCCGGATTTTTCCAAGACACGTTCCAACACAAGCTCGCCCCAGTTCCCCTGCATTTTGCTATCTCCCTTTAGTGCTTTGGTCAGGTTTTCAGCTTCTTGTGTAATCCTAATATTCTGATTTTGAAGGTGTAACAGTTGTTCCTTTAACGCAGAATGAATGCTGATGTTCTCTTTTTGCGTGTCATCTACCTTCTTTTCGAACCGTTGTATCTTTTCCTGTAAGGGGCTTAATATCTGGGTAATGTTCTTTTGGTTTTGTTCCGTAAACTTGGAGCTGTTCTGTTCTAATATTTTATGGGCTAAATTTTCAAACTCCTTGGTAAATTTTTCCTGTAGTTTGGCCGTTTCCAGTTTTTGCTCTGTATTAAGACGATTTAAATTATCGTTGACACCTTCTAATCGCACTACTTTCTGTCCTAGCAGTTCTTTTTCCAATTGTGCCTGTTTATGAGATTCATCGGCTACTGCTAGTCTGTTTTTAAAGTCTTTACTCGTTAGTTCCCATTGTTGTTGCCGTTCGTTCCATATTGTTTCCGAGGTCCGTTCTCGTAACTTTTGGATATAAATACCCAAAACGATACCCAGGCCAATGGATATTAAGGCAATGATGATATAGACCACTTCAGTACTCATAACATATTTTAGTGCCTTAAAGATAATGGTTTTGTGTATTCCGAGGTGTAGGCACTATAACTTCTAACATATTGTCTTGTCCCGTATGGGTAAAAACTCAGATGGTAGAGGTAAGGGTCTAAAGCGATAGCGGCGATGAGGGCGATAGTTGCGTTAGGTCAAAAACTATGTGATGATTTTAAACGTACCTGTTTTGGCATCAAACTGAATCATATCCGTAGGAAAAAGTGCATCAAAGGCACCATTTTCAATAAGCTCACACGGTTGGCCAAAGGGATTTTGAGCGCCATCCAATATCAATATTTTATCACTTAATTGAATGGCCAGATCAATTTCATGGGTGGTAAATAGCACTGTTTTTTGATGGGTTTTTGCCAGTTCTTTCAGTAGTTTTAATATCTGTACTTTGTGATAGAGATCTAGATGCGTGGTAGGCTCATCCAATAAAATTAAAGGCGTATCCTGGGCCATGGCACGGGCGATCTGTACACGTTGTAGCTGACCATCACTTAGTTCATGGCAGTGTTTATGCTGTAAATGTTTCAGGCCCAACTGTTGTATACAAGTTTGAATGTAACTTGTATCCTTTTGGTTTAGCGAACCCAGCCAATTTGTATAAGGTAAGCGTCCTAAAGAAATTAATTCTAGAACGCTTAAGTTTTTAGAGGCAATAGGTTCTGTAAGTACGACGCTAAGCTGCGAGGCTAACTGCAATGGTGTATATTTTTCTAAGATAACCCTGTCAATTTTAATGCTTCCGGATAATTTTTTCTGTACGTTTCCCAACGTGCGTAAAAGTGTGGACTTTCCAATACCATTTATACCAACAATGGCAAACAATTCCCCTTTGTGGAGATTAAAATTAATTGCATTGGCGATTGCCCCGGATTTGTAACCTATGGCCAACTCATGTACCGCAATGGTAGTTTCGGTTTTTTCCATATCAAAAAATCATTTTTTGTTTTCTAATCAAGAGCCAAATGACAACAGGTGCGCCAATAATAGATGTAATCGCATTAATGGGTAGTACGTTAGCAGAGTTCGGCAATTGTGCAATGGTATCACAGAGCAGCATTAAAATGGCGCCATATAAAAAAACAGCGGGCAGTAAAACACGATGGTCCATTGTTTTGAACAGTTGACGAGTTAAATGAGGCACGGCAAGCCCTACAAAAGCAATTGGACCGGCAAAGGCAGTAATACCACCTGCCAAGAGGCCGGCAGCAATTATAATTAATAATCTAGACTTCTTTATACCCACACCCAAACTCTTAGCATAGTTTTCACCCAATAGAAATGAATTTAGACTTTTAAGGGACAGCACGCTGATGATGAGTCCAATAACCACAATACTGGATAACAACAGTACTTGTGACCAGGACAAACTACCCACCGACCCATAGGACCAAAAAATAAAACGTTGTAACTGTTCAGCATCTGAAAAATAGGCCAATACGCTTACGATTGCGGCGGTAATACTACCAAACATAAGGCCAATAATCAACAAAGCCATGGTATCCCGGACACGGTTTGCCACCAACATCACCACGGCCAAAACCAAAAAACTACCTGTGCTAGAGGCTATGGCCAAAGAAACATCGTTCACAAGATCAAATAGTATAACCCCCGACAATAAGGAACCACCCATAAGCAACAATGCCGCCCCCAGACTGGCACCCGAACTAATGCCCAAAACAAAAGGACCCGCTAACGGATTCCTAAACAATGTTTGCATTAAGAGGCCGCTAACAGCGAGTCCGCCTCCTACCAAAATAGCCGTAAGAGCTTTGGGCAATCGATAGTCCAAAATAATATAGCTCCACGATGGTGTCTCTAGTTCTCCTCCAAACAAGGCCTTTAGGGTAGCATTGAAAGGGATAGCTACACTCCCGGAACTTATGTTGAGCAGTATAGCGAAAAGTAGGGCTAGCACAAGCCCTATAAACCAAAGTTGATATGACTTTTTTCCAGAACTCATTGCAAGGCTTTAAAAAAGAAGGGTACATGGTTGGGTAAGACCTCAGGATGAAAAATATGTACCAAATCCTTTAAAATCAAATCAGGTCTCTGTGGGCCTAATTCAAAGAAAAGAAGTCCGCCTGTTGGTCCTTTTGTAGTGGAATAGGTATGAATGTTTTTATTTTTAAAAGCATCAAATTCCTCATAATGTTGATTTGATGTGGACATTTCTTTGTAACTCTTAAATTGGGAGGGCGACACCCAAAACTTAGCTGCGTGTCCTTTTTCCAAAACCGACTCCAAACTTAAAGATAGGCTTCCAGTTCCTTTGGTATCGGACCAAAGATAATGTGCATTTGCGTCCCTAATAAATTGGGCGGCCCAGCTTTCTCCCGCCGGTAAGTACCAAATGTCCTTATACACGGCGCCACTTAAAACAGTTGGGGTTTCGGTTGCTTTTTTAGCGAGTTGCTTTATGCTATTGTAGTCGCTTTCTATTTCATTGAACAGCAGCTCCGCTTGTTCTTGTCTATCTAACAATACTCCAAAAAATTTTATCCATTCCGCTTTTCCCAATGGAGTTCGTTCCGTCCAGTCTCCGTTAAATAATACAGGTATGCCGGCTTTTTGTAGCAGCTTGTAGGTAGCATTAGTATTGTCCATTGCAAAACCTACGATAACATCGGGCTGCATTTCGAGCACCATTTCTGCATTTAAAGACTCGTTATTTCCCAGCTCCTTTATTTTTCCTTCGGAAATGAGTTGTCTTGCCGGCATGGAAGAAATGTACTTGGTATCTGGAAAACCTTTTAAGATGTCTAAACCGTTCAACGCTTCCAAAGCAGGGATATGCGTAGTAGAGGTAACGACCATATGTTCTATTGGCGTGCCAATTATAGCATCATAAGCTTCTTTAGCATCTGTGTTTGTATGTAATTCTGTTTTTGGAATAAAAGCGTATGTAAAACGGTTTTTGGCATTGGGCCAGGGATTGGTGACGGTAACTACGGGAAACGCACCTGTATTATCTATGCTGAATCCCTTAGCGTGGGTTATTGTATTCTGTTTCTTTTCACTAGTGATAGATAGCGACTTTTTATCTTCTTTGCATGAAACCGAGGTTAACATGTATAGCACACAAATAATAGGGATTATGGGTTTCAAAATGCTGGTATTAGTACAAGGAAAATCCTTTTTTCAGTTGCAAAGTAACAAAAGTCATTTTTGTTGGATTGTAGAAGCGATACTTTTGTTTAAAATAAAAAGTATGAGAAGCGATTCTAACACGGGTATTTACATCATTGCTGGTGTTATTCTATTACATTTTGTAGTTGGTTTTATTTGGCTAGCCATTAAAATGACTAAGAAAAAAGACGATAGCGTGGAGAATTAAGTTACTTTCGCCCTGAATTTAGGTTTGACGAAGTTGTTGTTTGTACGGAAACACGTCAGCACTTCTGCGTCAATTAAAAGGGAATCCGGTGCTTTAAAGAAGCTAGTTTTAGGCTAGAAGTACGAATTTAAAATTATCGTCTTTTGGTTTTCAGCACTACTATAAAAATTCCGGAGCTGTTCCCGCAACTGTAAGTTTATGCCAATTTTAATTTGGCACCTCTTTTTATAGGAGGGTTACGTGTTCTACTTAGCCACTGTCCAAAAAAATATAGGATGGGAAGGCTGTACGTGATTGAACAAGCCAGGAGACCTGCCAAATTCAAACGATCAAGTTAAACTTTCGGGATAAAAGTTTACGTAGGTTTTCCTATGGGATTTTCCGAGTAATTTCATTTTAATGAAAAAAGTAGTCTATGGTGCCTTTGTCCTTTGTGGACTAAGTACATACGTACATGCACAACAATCCAGTTCACAAGTTAAAAATGACACGGTTAGCGTCCAACAATTGGATGAAGTTGTGGTGAGCGATTCCCGATTCCAATTGAAACGGGAGAATTCCGGTAAAACGGTGATAAAAATCACTGCGGAGGAACTTGCTGTAAATCAGGGCCGGTCCGTAGCGGAGGTCATCAACACCAAAAGCGGTATCGAAGTCAACGGAACCCGAAGTTTTGCCGGGCAGAATGTAAGTGTGTTTACCCGAGGTGGTAACAATCGTCAAGTGCTGGTCATTATCGATGGGATTCAGGTATCCGATCCATCCAACGTAAATGCCGAATACGATTTGCGCTTGCTCAATATCGAACAAATAGAAAGTATTGAAATTTTAAAGGGGGCGGCAAGCACGCTTTATGGCAATGCAGCCGCAACAGCGGTCATCAGTATTACCACGAAAACTGCTAAGGTAAATGGGTTGTCCTTGGAGGTAGCTTCTAGCCTGGGTACAAATCAATCTCAAAACGAACAGAGTTATAATGCATCGGATTTTTCAAATACGGTTACGTTAACGGCGAAACAAGACAAACTTTCTGTTTTGGCTTCGGGTGGTCATCAATTTACAGATGGACTATCAGCGGCAATTGGAACGGAAGAGGATGGGTTGTCCAGAATTGACGGGAACGTAAAGCTAGGTTACCAATTTTCGAAAAGGTTTAGCATAACGGCATCTGCTTTTTATAACAAATTGAATTCTGATTTTGATAACGGCTTTCCTATCGTAGACGCTGATTTTAAATTTAAAAGCGAGCAGTCTCGATTTGGCCTTTCTTCTGTATATAAATACAACAAAGGGAGTCTTACCCTAAACACCGCATTTAATCAAATAGCCAGGCAAATAACATCTGATTTTCCTACGTCCTTTGATTCCGAATCGGTTGTTTTGGATGTGTTTAATAAATATACGTTTAATGCAATGTTATATACGATTGTTGGCGTAAATGTGATTGATAATACCACACAATTTGCTAGAGAACAGCAAACAACCAGTGTTGATCCGTATGCCAATATAGTATATGTAAGTGATTTTGGATTGAATGTAAATGCAGGTGCGCGATGGAATAACCATAGCGGCTATGGCAGTCATATTATTTACAATTTTAATCCTTCCTATGTCCTTAAGATAGATAAAGGATATCTAAAGTTTTTGGGTTCTTATGCTACTTCCTTTATTGCACCCAATCTATCCCAGTTATTTGGCCCTTTTGGAGCAAATCCCAACTTATTACCCGAAGAGAATATAACCATGGAAGGTGGTTTGGAGTATAGGCCATCGGATAAATATCGGATTAGTGCGCTTTATTTTGATAGGCAGGAAGAAGGCCGTATTGATTTCGTTACTATTAATGCGGAAACCTTTGAAAGTCAATATCAAAACTTGGCCAATCAGCTTAATTTTAATGGAGTAGAAGTAGAGCTAAAAGCAGAACCAGTAGAACATTTGAACCTAATGGCGAACTACACTTATACCAATGCCAACTCTGGCCTAGCCCTTAGAATTCCGAAAAACAAGTGGAACCTGAACCTTGGATATAGCTTTGCAAAGAAGACCTACGCAAGTGTAGCGTACCAATATATATCCGAAAGGGGAGATATCGATTTTACGACCTTTGATATAGTAAATTTAGATGCTTTTTCCTTGGTGAATCTATACATAAAACACGAGTTGAGTAGTATACTTAGCTTGTTTGCTTCTATGGATAATATTTTTAACACCAATTATGTAGAAATTACCGATTTTACAACCAGAGGAAGAAATATAAGATTAGGTATGAATTTGAAACTTTGATTTTATTTGCTATTCGCAAAAAATTATGGATAAAATTAAATGTCCTGTAGTCAATCGCCTACCCACGGTCAACTCTCCATAGTAGTGCAAACCCCTTAGTCTTTAGCCGAAGGTAGTTTGTAGCTAACTGATAAAGGAAACTCCTTTACTATGGTGTAATTGCTAGGTAGGGGTGTTTTATAATTGAATCTCAATAATGGGTATCGTCGATCATACGTTCGCCTAGCGGATTGAACATTTTTGAGCTGCCCATAATGTCAACAGGTCGTTTGACCGTGAAATCTCGCTTACCCGTACTGCCAATGATTTCTTGTATGGCCCTAGCTAACAAGGGTTCGTTTTCGTCCCCTAAAATCCCAAGGTTTTCCAAATCCTCTTTTAATTGCACGTCCGGAATTAGGCCATCGGTAAAGTCCGAAAAACCTTCAGCGTTTTCATTACGGCCTAGCAATGGTTGTATGGCCCATTGTACTTTTGAATTGATTTGATTTACCCGGGAAGGCGTGTACAAATAGGAATTATCACGATCATCTACTAGGGTAGTCGAAAACTCGTTTTTACCCCGAGTAACATCACCAATCTGAATAACATCCATATAGGGTTCTAGCGAATTGATCAACAACTCACTGGCCGAAGCCGAACTAGCACTGGTTAATACATATACCTTACTTAGATTTAATGAATTGATAGTTCTACTTCCTACCTTATCTGCAAAATACACTTCTAATTGGTCTTTGCTAAATTCTGGTTGTAATTTCTCGTTGTAGCGTTTTCTTAGAAAAAGATTATCCTTATCGGTATCGTAGATCATGCTGGCTAAGAGACGCGTTGTATTTACCGACCCACCAGGATTATACCGTAAGTCTACAATAAGGTTGGTAATGCCAGCAGATTTTAAATCTTCAATTGCGGTGTATAGTTCATCATCGTATTCATTGGTGAATTGATTATACATAATATAACCAATATTCTCACCGTTGATTAGAAATGACTTGGAAATGAATACTGGGTTTTCCGATAAGGCTTCCTCCTTGGTAAGAGCTACTTCTTTGTCGTTGGGCACTATTGCTCCATCTACAAATTCAGCCATATTTAGTGTGTAGTCATTGTTAGCTCCAAAAAGTAATTGAATAAAATTAGCTTCGGTAAGTACTTGGCCATCAACCCCTATAAAAAGTTCTCCTCTTTGAATATCTTTGGTAGCTGCATCTGACCCGGGAACTATGTAGCGCACGTAACCAAATAAATTTTGACCGGTCTGAAAACGAACTAGACCAAATTCCACACCATTACTTCTTGACACTCCTGCTAGGGATTGTGTTAGCACTCTATAATCTTCATTGTAAAAGCTAAACCGATCCTCAGTAAATAGCAGTTTGTTATCAAAGAAAGCTCCAGGGTTTTCTTCCGAGGACAGAAAACTGGTATAGGCATCTACGCCTTCCGTTGTGTTTTCAAAACGATCATCTGCCAAATCTGGAACTTGATCTTGCCAGAAATACCAATAATTCATCGCTTTCCACATAAAATCCTGGACTTCCACACCAGCGTTAGGGTCTGGATTTACAGTGCCTGGTATGGAAAAGGGTTCATCTTTGGAGCAGGAAAAGACAAGAACTAAACTAAGTAAATAAAGAATTCTTTTCATAAGTAGTACTATAGTATATGTTTAGTTGTTGTTTAGAACTAAACATAACAGGAAAAATTATTTAAAGTTCTTAGCTCCTGCGGTTTCGATATCCATTTTAACCAAACCATCCATCAGGGATAGATTATTGTTTGCCTTAAATTGGTAGGAAGTTGCGAATGAAGAAGCTACCATACCAGGGGTTACGTTAAATTTGGCACTCTCACCGGTTATTTGGCTTAATGTTAAGGCCAAGAGTGGTTCCGTCTGCTCTCCCAAGGTACCCAGATTAGTTATATCTTCCTCTAGTTCAAATCTAGGAACTAAACCCGAAGTAAAATCCGAAAAACCATCTGCATTTTCATTTCTTCCAAGTAGGGGTTGAATGCCCCACTGGTTATTTGGATTGATGTTCCCTTCACGGTCTTCATCATAGAAAAAACTGTTTTCTTCATCGTCTACAAATGTTATGGAGAACTCATTTTTACCACTTGTTGTTGATCCAATTTGAACAACATCTACATAGGGTGCCAAACCATTAATAACTAACTCGCTAGCCGATGCAGTTGCATCTGTAGTTATTATATGTACACGCTGTAAGTTCAATGAATTTATTGGTGTCCCCTCTAATGTGCTATTTGAAAAGTTCGTTTCTACCTGAGCGGCGGTTAAACCAGCTTGAATTTTACTGTTATATCGAGCCTTTATAAAAAGATCGTTCGAATTGGTACCATAAACAGCGCTTGCAATTTGAACAGCGGTACTCACACGTCCACCGCCATTATATCTAAAATCTAAAATTAATTCGGTAATCCCTTCAGATTTGAATGTTCCAAAAACAGCATTTAATTCTTCATCGTAGCTGGCTAAGAAGCCATTGTACATGAGGTACCCTATTTTTATACCTTGTTGTTCTATTACTTTACTAATCAAAATAGGATTTTCGGCAAAATTAACCACCTTGGTTAGTGCTACTTCTTTACCGTTCTCGTTTATAGCTCCATTTTCGATTTTGGCCATTACCAAAGTATAGCTATCATCATCTCCAAAGAGGAGGTCAATGTAATTATCTAGATTTAAGGTTTGACCATTTACACCTACGAAAATATCACCTCTTCGAATATCTTTTGACGAAGCATCCGATCCATTTGCGATATAGGTAACTACTCCATAAACATCTTCACTCCCGTTAAAGAGATATAATTGAAATTCAACACCATTGCTTCTAGAAACACCTTGTAAGCTATTTACCAAATCTTTGTAATTCTCTACTGCAACGGAAAAGCGATCCACAGCGGTATCTTCACTCGTTAAGCGAACATGATTATTACAAATTTGATAGAAAAAATCCCCGGGGTCCTCTTCGTTCGCTAAAAAATCTGCATAGCTGGCCTCGGAATCAAAACGATCATCTGCTAAATCGGCTACATCTTCTTGCCAGAAATAAAATGCATTCATCGCTTGCCACATAAAATTTTGGGAAGGAAAGTCTACTACAGTATTGGTTGGCTGTACTTGTTCTTCTTGCGTATTGTCAATAACTGGTCCATCATCATTTTTATTACAAGAGTTAAAGACCAAGGCAATGCTCAGGAATGCGAATACATACTTTTTCATAGTGTTTTAATTTTTTCTTTTTCAAATAGCGATCCAAACAGGCAGGTCTTCACATAAATAAAACCTACTACTGCATTCTATTTACGCAAATACTTGCTGTTAAGATGTTAAATTTAGGTACATCTTAAGAAAATAAAAACTAATTGTAACAAAATTCGTTGAACTTCGTCTTCCTTTTGTAGACCATTAGATACGTCGTCGAACAACTAACAAATATGAAACAATCGGAATTTTTAAATGTGGTTATGCCTTTTAAGGATAAACTGTACCGATTGGCTAAACGTCTTTTAGTGTCGAGTGAAGAAGCAGAAGATGCCACTCAAGAGATTTTAATGAAACTATGGTCTAAAAAAAATAAGATGGAAGGGTATAAAAGTGTGGAAGCTTTTGCGATGACCATGACCAAAAACTTTTGTTTGGATAGATTAAAATCCAAACAAGCGGGCAACCTAAAACTAGTACATAGCAATTATACGGATGAAAGTAGCTCATTACAAAGACAGGTTGAGACACAGGACAGTATTAACTGGGTTCAACGGATAATGGATGAGTTACCAGAGCAACAAAAGATGGTGGTGCAGTTACGGGATGTGGAGCAGTACGAATATGATGAAATTGAAGCCTTGTTGGATATGAAACCCACAGCAATTAGAGTGGCTTTGTCAAGAGCAAGAAAAACAATACGAGAAAAATTAACGGAAAAACATAGTTATGGAATTGGATAACATAGAAAAATTAGTTGCCAAGTATTTTGAGGGCACTACTACGGTAGCCGAAGAAGATACGTTGAGAGATTATTTTCTACGCGGTGATGTAGCGGCACATTTAGAACAATATTCGCCCATGTTTCGGTATTTCTCCGAAGCGAAGGAAGAGCGCTACACAAAACAAGTTGCACTGCATCCTAAAAGAAATATATATAAATGGGCATCGCTGGCGGCAGTGGTACTCTTTATGCTAGGGTTTTATTTTACCTCGACTACTAATACCGAACCCGAACGTTTAGAAGCGGTATATACCGCAGAAGAAATTGCTTCTGCACAAGAAGCCTTTGCCTTGTTGGCAATGAACTTTAACAAAGGGACAGAAAAATTAAACCATTTGGAAGAATTTGAAAAGAGCACAAATAAATTTTTAAACAAATAATAAAAAATCAGACATGAAAAAGATACTATTTATTCTACTAGTGGCAATTGCCCCTTACGCTTCGCAGGCCCAGGATATTTTTGAAAAATATGAGGATGACGACAAAGTGACCTTTGTGGCCATGCAGCCAAAAATGTTCCAGATGCTAGCTAAAATGAGCGTTAATTCAGACGACCCCGAAGCACAAGAGTTTTTTGATCTTGTAAACTCGATTTCCAGTTTTAAGGTGATTACCACTGAGGATGCAGCTATAACCAAAGATGTTGATGGGTGGGTTACCAATCGTTTAAAAACGTCCTCCTTTGAGGAACTTATGCGAATACGAGACGGAGGGTCTAACGTAAAATTCTATGTTAAGGAAGGCAAGGACTCAGATCATGTAAAAGAACTCCTAATGTTTGTGACAGGAATGAAGGATAAGGACATAGATATCAATGGTAGAAAAATAGAAACGGTACTGCTTTCCCTAACCGGGGACATCAATTTAAAATCTGTTTCTAAATTAACCGATAAGATGGATCTTCCTGGCGGAGATCAATTAGGTAAGGCATCCAAGAAAAATAAGTAATGATAAAGCGTTCATTTTGCGCGATATTAATTAAGAATATTCATTAATCAATCTATAAATCATTCTTTCCTAAAATTTACGGGAGGAACTTAAAAACAACAATCATGAGAAAATTAACATTAGTAGTTGCAATCGCATTATTACCAGCATTTGGTTTTTCACAATCCATTTTCGATAAATATGAGGATATGGATAATGTAGGCTCGGTAATTATTAACAAGGGTCTTATAGAATTAGTTTCGAATATAGGCGAGATGAGTGATGATCCCGAAGCGAAGGAATTTATGGAAGTGGCCAGTGGTCTTAACGGCGTAAAGGTATTTATGACCGAGGATACGGGAGTAGCTGCCGATATGGCCAAAACCGTTACTAAATATCTTAAATCCTCCAAACTCGAAGAGTTAATGCGGGTAAAGGATAAAGATGTAAACGTAAAATTTTACATTCGTGATGGTAAAAAGAAAGATCATGTTACCGAACTCTTAATGTTCGTTTCTGGTTTAGAAAATGCTAACATAGGAAATCACGGGCGACAATTGGAAACGGTATTGGTAAGTTTAACTGGTGATATTGATTTGAATAAAATTGGAACCCTTACCAATAAAATGAATCTGCCTAAAGAATTAAAGGATGCCGGTAAATAATAAAAAGGTCTAAAGAATTCCCCATGGTCGTAAGGTAAACCTTATGGCTATGGGCTTCTTAATTTGATAACCATAAAGAAAATGATGATGCGAAAATTAGTTAAAAGCTTACTCCTGATTGGGATACTTATACTGTCCTCCTGTTCTTCACACCAGAGTTTACAGGAATATTATGTTGATAATACGGAAAATCCGAATTTTTTAGCGTTTGATATTCCTACGAGTATTTTGAACCTGGATGCGGTAGAATTAGATCAAGAACAACAAATGGCATACGAGTCACTTAAAAAACTAAATGTTTTAGCTTTTAAAAAAAAATTGGATAACACTGCTGCCTACAAGCTCGAGAAAACTAAGGTTAAGGCTATTCTTGCAAATGATAATTATGAGGAGCTGATGAAAATGAATACGGGCTTTGGAAGTGCCAGTATACAGTTTAAAGGAGCTGATGACGCTATTGATGAGGTGATTATATTTGGGGATAATAAGGACAAAGGATTCGCCTTGGTACGGGTTTTAGGAAGCGATATGAATCCGGCACATTTTGCGCAGTTACTACAAGCACTCGAAAAATCTGATTTTAATGGAGAAGATTTAGGTGATTTGGAAGAATTCTTTAAAAGCTAGAAGCAAAATTTATAGTTATCGAAACCTGTTAAGCGATGCGTTTAACAGGTTTTTTTTGTGCTTTATGTTGAGGTTATTTTTTTTAATGTGACCTTCTAAATATATTAGTGTCTTAAAATTAAAGAACTACTAACCTTAAAACACGAAAACTAAGTATGGAAAATGTTGAATTATGGACAGAAAAAATTATTGAATTTGTAATAGAATATGGGCCACGGTTAATTGGTGCAATCCTAATATATATTATTGGATCCTGGGTCATTAAAAAGTTGATAAAAGTACTGCGCAAAGGCATGTCTAGCCAAGATTACGATAAATCACTTCAGAAATTTTTATTGAATTTGGCGAAATGGGCATTGACTATTTTCTTGATTATAACTGTAATATCTACGTTGGGTGTTGAAACTACGAGTTTAGCCGCTGTTATAGCCGCTGCTGGTTTGGCTATTGGTTTGGCATTACAAGGTTCGTTGTCCAATTTTGCAGGGGGCGTTCTTATTATTATTTTCAAGCCCTATAAAATTGGGGACCTAGTGGAAGCTCAGGGAGTATTAGGTTCGGTTAAAGAAATAGAAATCTTTACTACAAAATTGATTACACCACAAAACAAATTAGCTATTATACCAAATGGTGCTATGGCCAATGGGAATATTATCAACTATACTGCAGAGGGTAAAATGAGAGTTGATACCGTTGTAGGTGTGGGATATGATGAGGATATTAAAAAGACCAAAGAGGTCTTAATGGAAGTCCTTAACTCAAATGAATTGGTTTTAAAAGATCCCGCACCATCTGTAAATGTTATGGAATTAGCCGATAGTTCTGTGAACTTTGCAGTGCGTCCTTTCTGTAAGCCAGAACACTACTGGGATGTTTATTTTGCCACTTATGAAAATTGTAAGTTAGCCTTGGATAAAGCGGGTATCGAAATACCTTATCCACACGAAGTACAGATCAACAAGTAAGCAGTTACTTCATTTGAAATATAAAAGACCGCAAAACTGCGGTCTTTTTTTATGCGTTAAATCAAGGAGTCAAGGAATTCATCTAACCCGACCTAATTTCCTAGATTCCTGTATAATTACTCGGCGTTATCTGTTTTAATTCTGTTTTAATAGCATCGGAAACCTCCAGTGTATCTATGAAGTTGGCGATAGAGTTTTGATTTATTTTCTCATTAGTCCGCGTAAGTCCTTTTAAGGCTTCATACGGATTAGGATACCCTTCTCGCCGTAATATGGTCTGAATAGCCTCGGCAACTACCGCCCAATTATTTTCTAGGTCCTTCTCAAATTTTTCTTTGTTCAATAGTAATTTGTTCAGGCCTTTTAAAGTAGATTGAAAAGCAATAAGGGTATGTGCAAACGGAACACCTACGTTTCTAAGAACTGTACTATCCGTTAAATCGCGCTGTAACCTGGATACCGGTAACTTAGCCGATAAATGCTCAAAAATGGCGTTAGCCATTCCAATGTTTCCCTCTGAGTTTTCAAAATCGATAGGGTTTACTTTGTGGGGCATTGCCGATGAACCTACTTCTCCTGCCTTTATTTTTTGTTTAAAATAGTCCATGGAAACGTAGGTCCAAAAATCCCGGTCTAAATCAAGAATTATGGTATTGATTCGTTTTAAGGTATCAAAAAGAGCGGCCATGTGATCGTAATGCTCAATTTGCGTGGTAGGAAAGGAATGCTGCAAACCTAACTTTTCTTGAACAAAGCTACCTCCGAACGCTTTCCAATCAATTTGCGGGTAGGCCACCTTGTGCGCGTTAAAATTTCCCGTCGCCCCGCCAAATTTGGCGGCACTTGGAATATCGTTCAGCAAGTTAAACTGCTCCTTCAACCGTGCGACGAAGACAGCTATTTCTTTGCCGAGTCGGGTAGGGGATGCAGGTTGACCGTGCGTTCTGGCCAGCATGGGAATGTTGGCCCACTCCGTAGCCAATTCCTCTAATTTCTCCAATATCTTAAAATATTGGGGTACATAAACATCGTTCATTGCTTCTTTGATAGAAAGCGGAATGGCCGTATTGTTAATATCTTGAGAGGTAAGACCAAAATGGATAAACTCCTTAAATGAGGCCAAGCCAAGAGCGTCAAACGCTTTTTTGATGAAGTATTCTACAGCCTTGACATCATGGTTGGTCGTTTTTTCTATGTCTTTTATATCCTGCGCATCCTTGGTATCAAAATTAGAATAGATTTCCCTTAAGGCATCAAATTTTGATTGATCAAAAGCAGATAGCTGGGGTAAGGGAATTTCACATAACGCGATAAAATATTCTATTTCTACCTGTACCCTATATTTAATAAGGGCTTCTTCGGAAAAGTAAGGAGCTAGCGTAGCTATTTTGTTTCTATAGCGACCGTCTATAGGGGATATGGCATTTAGTTCGTTAAGGGACATACTCTAAGGATTGGTTTGTACTAAAGCAGGCAAAGATACTTATTACAGACGCCGTTTAAAAGTATGGAGAAGAAGACTTTATGCATAAAACCAGTTTTAAATACGCTATGGGTATTACTTTATTTTTTTTAATACCATTCTGGCTCTGGCTTTATAGGCAGCACTGCCCTTACTATAGTTTTGTTCCAATATGATTTTTAGCTCTGGATGTATCCAATCAAAAGTAGTTCCCAATAGATACAAAGTGGTCATGGAATACGCCTTGGCAGCCACCTTGTGATTTCCGATCAACCAATCAAAGCACGCTGTGGTAATATGTTCTAAATGCTTTTTGCTTAGGTATTGATGACTTTTGTTGGGTAGTTTGACATAAAAAGAAATAATCAGTAGCTCGCAAATTTTCGCTAGGGGACGTACGGCCGAGTCTAATTTTACATTTGCTAATAGTGGTATAAATTTGTCCAAATACGGATAAAGTAGCGCTTTATCTTTTCGCACTGCACTTTCTAAAATCCAAGCGGCACGGCAACTGATATCATCATTTACTCGTGAGATGATGGACAAGAGCAGTGATATCAAGGTAGGATCGTGTATTATAAGTGCAGCCATTTTACTGCGTTTTTCCCTACTATGATCTGTATACTCTAATTTTGTATATAATTCTTGTTCCGTCATTCTAGGTTTTGCTGGCTTTTTATCTAAGCTAGGGTAAACGACTCATGTAGTTTTTTCATTTCAAGCAAAAAAAAATTTAATCGCTGCTTTCCTTGGTAAGAAACGAATCTACCAATTTTGGAACTCCATCTGCGGCACTGGAGGAAATAATAGTTAAATTTTTACTGCTCTGTTTAGATATGGAAGGTTTAGGGTCGATAAAATAAATAGGGACATCGTTTCCTACAAAATCGATTAAACTTGCCGCGGGATATACTTGCATAGATGTACCTATAATAATTAGAATATCCGCTTGTGCTGTGATTTGGATTGCCTTGTCCAACATGGGTACAGCTTCTCCAAACCAAACAATATGAGGTCTCATTTGGTATCCGTTTTCACATACATCACCTAGAACGATATCATGTGTCCATGGCTGAATGTTGCTTTGTAAATCTGTACTTCTTGCTTTTAACAGTTCCCCATGTAGGTGCACCACATTTGTACTGCCTGCCCTTTCGTGCAGGTCGTCTACATTTTGGGTGACGATAGTAACCTTAAATTTAGTTTCCAAAGTAAAGAGCGCTTTATGCGCCGCATTCGGTTCTACCTTTAACAGCTGCTTTCGTCTTTGATTATAAAACTCTAGGACAAGGGCTGGATTACGTCTAAAACCTTCTGGTGTAGCTACTTCCATAACATCGTGTCCTTCCCACAAGCCATTGGAATCCCTAAAGGTTTTTAGGCCACTTTCCGCACTAACCCCTGCTCCTGTCAAAACCACTATCTGCTTCATATCATCTATTTTCCTTTAAAAATATACTTTTTATTATCTTGGTTTAATGGAAGAAACGAAACTTTTGAATTATTTAGAGGATTTTATTTCTGAAGAACGGCGAGAACGTTTTATAAGTGTTCTTGCCCATAGAACAAAACATATTACGGTTGCCTTAGAAGATGTCTTTCAAATGCATAATACCAGTGCAGTAATCCGTAGTTGTGATGTTTTTGGTATTCAAGAGGCGCACTTGATTCAAAACCGTAATGCCAACGAACTGGATAAGAATATTGCCATGGGCGCCCAACAATGGGTAGATGTGCATCGATATAAAAATACATCGGATTGTATTACAGCTTTAAAATCAAAGGGATATAAAATCATAGCTACTACTCCACATGACAATGCTGTTCTATTGCCAGATTTTAAGATTGATGATAAAATAGCTTTATTTTTTGGAACGGAGCGCGATGGGTTAACCCCAGAGGTCATGGAGCAGGCAGACGGATTTCTTAAAATCCCCATGAAAGGATTTACGGAAAGCCTAAATATTTCGGTGGCAGCTGCCATTATTCTTCAAGATTTGAACACCAAATTAATGCAGACCGATATAGCTTGGCAACTCACTGAAGCCGAGAAATTGGAAAAGCGATTGGAATGGACCAAAAAATCTATCAAGAGTATTGATCAAATTCTGGAACGGTACAACAGCAAGTCTTAATACGTAATGATTCAATACTTTTAAGATTAAATCAAAAGTATGAACGTATGCCTCTATGTTTTTATGCTATCTAAAACGTTAGATTGGTATCACTTCTTAACTTCCAACAAGGCAATGTCAAAATCATTTTCTAAGTGTACCCGACCTTTTGCTACTGTAACTTCCGTATTGGAATAGGTGTCGTACAATATCGTTCCGTCACCAAAGAAACCTTTTACGGATAGCGACTTTTTGCCTTTTGGCAGGTCAAGCCCGACAACAACCTTATCCTTATAATCGTCCTTAATGTAGGTTCTGCTAAACACATAGGGTTTTTTTGACAATCGCTCATGTTTTCCTGCACCGATGGCCAGGTGATTATTTCTAAACGTTCCTAGTTTTTGCCAGTGCTCCAAGGTTGACTTGGTCGTTGTAGAACTGTTTAATTCTTCCCAGTTCATAAAAGAACGTAGGGTAGCATCACCTTGCGTGCTATCTACCACTAGGCTCCTAGCTGTTTCATCCCCGTAGTAGACTTGTGATGCTCCTGGGGTTAGCAGTAGTATATTCGCCGCTTTAACAGGATTTTTTCTTTCTTGGTCAAAAGGTTGTCCGTCGTCATGGGAGGTCAAGTAGTTTACCACACTTTTGTCTTTCAATTTCGTATGCAGCAGTTTACTATATTTTGAAAATATTTGGTCATAACTAGTTAGGGCGTCGTTCTTCAATTCAAAATTGATAAGGCTATGAAAGCCATGATCGAAATAATCTACCTTTTTATCTCCAAAATCATACTCGCGTCCACCTGAAATACCATAGTTATACACCTCACCGACCATATAGAATGGTGTATTGTCCAGTACTTTTTTAGGGTGTTTGTTTTTCCAGGTTTCAAAGGCATAGGACGCCTCTTTGTAAAGCTCTGCCCAAGCGTTTTCGTTCACATGTTTTACAGTGTCTACCCTAAAACCGTCTACCCCAAACTCATGCACATAATCGGTAAGCCATTTAATTATGTAAAAACGCGGCGCCCTAGGATAACCGGTACGGTCAAAAAATAATTGCAGTTCATCCAACTCCTCGGCCAGCCTTCCCTCTTTTTTCCACTTTGCCAACAGTGCATCTGGTAGATTAACAGCTTCATTTGATGTAGTTAGGATATCCGGAAGGTTGTCTACTAAGGTACAGTTGGTCGTGTTTTCATAAGTGGTGAATTCACAAGTAGGATCTGTAATAACCCATTCCTGCGGCCAAACGGGATCTTTTGCCGTAACGGGTCCTGTATGGTTCAATACAACGTCTAGTAATACCCGTATCCCGTTTTTGTGGGCGGCTGCTACCAAAGTTCCTAAGTCTTCCTTTGTTCCAAAATTTGGGTCCATGGCAGTCCAGTCACTTGCCCAATAGCCATGATAGCCATAGGTATTTCCCGTAGTTTCATCCGTATCGCCATGTATTTGTTCTACCACCGGTGTAAACCAAATTGCATTTATTCCTAAATCGCTAAAATAACCATCTTCTATTTTTTGGGTAATACCTTGAATATCGCCACCCATGAAGCCCCTGAGTTTGCCGGTTGGATTAGTGCGGTTAAAGTTGATATCGTTAGCAGGGTTTCCATTGTTGAATCTATCTGTAAGCAAGAAATAGATATTTGCACCGTCCCACAAGAAAGGGAGCGTTTTTTCAGATTCCGTAAAGGTATTCGTAGTCACCAACGCTTCTTTTGGTTGTTTCTTTTTGTCATTTTTACAGGAAGAAACAACTAGAATTAGGCTAAGAAGGACAAGAAGGCGTTTCATAGGTGTTCTATTTGCGCTAAAGCTATAAAATGCAAATGAAAACCAAAAATTTTATTTTTTCCGATTTAGTACTTTGTATTCTTCGTAACAACTGCTTATGGCATCCAATATTTGAAGATCGTTCGCTGTTAGGATAAAGGACTTGGAATAGTTGCAGTTGTTAAGGATGTCTTGAATATCTACTTTTTCCAATTGCAAGAATTCTGTTAGAAGTTCACGGTCGAATTTTGAAGCCAATAAGTTTCGAATTTCTTCGTCCTCTTTCATTTGGCGGAGTTTTCGCATCTGTGCTGGCTTTTTGCCGAAAAGGTTGCGCAACAGGTCTGCGGGATTAAGAATTGCCCCTAGCACTTTGGTTACCGCACTCGGATTCTTATTTCCACCTTCATACGCTACGGATAAGCCTGATATGCTATATTGATAGGCGTTATTTATTGGAAGGTTTTTTACGTCTATTTCTAAATACCCGGTAAGCTGATAGGGTCTTACGATAACTTCTTCCAGCGCATATGCGAGTTCCGTAAGCGCAATTTTGGTATCCATAAACTTAAACATATCGTTGGTTACCCTAATTTTTTGCGGTTTAAAACCAAGAAAAGAAAGGTAGAGTGTATCATTTACCGCAGCAGTAATCGAAAATTCACCTTTTTCGTTGGTGATCGTTCCCTTTACTTGATTTAAATTGACTACATGCACACTTTCCATGCGAACATCTGTCTGGGCATTTACTACAATAGCACTTATACTACTATTTTCTATATCATCCTGAGCAAAGCCAGTGACAGCTATAAAAATTAGAAAAAATGCAAAAAGTCTACCCATTTAAAATGTAATTGTTTCTATACAAATGCAAACAAAACAAAAAAATACGCCGAAGCGTATTTTTTAATATACAATTAACTAAAAGAAGTCACCTTTTCTTCTTTGGCTCCTTCTTTTTCCAGAATTTGGACTTGTAGAGCCGCTACGCTCCCTTCTTTTGCCTCTGCTGTTATTGTCACTACCGTTCTTGCGGTCCCTGAAACTAGTTTTACCTCCTTTGCGTTTTCCTTTAAAGGAACCTCCGCCACCGCCGTAGCTTCTTCTTCCACCCCCACCGCCAGGGCTTTTGGATACTTCTACATTAACAAATCTGCCATCTACCTTAAAATCTGTAAACGTAGCTAAGATTTTTTCGGTTACTTCTGCATCGGTATTAAAAAAGGAGAAACTCTCTTTTACATCGACCTTGAAAATATCCTCTTGGCCCAGTCCTACGGTATCCCTGATAAAATCTTTTAAGGACATCCAATCATAACCGTCTTTTTCACCAACATTTACAAAGTATCTAACGGAACCACTAGTGGGTACATTTCCACCACGATCGTAATTACCGTCTCTGTCGGAGGACGAATTCAAATCCTTTGTCTTATTGTAATAATTATAGAAGCGTGTAAATTCTACGGAGATTATTTTTTTAATCAGTTCCTCCCGATCGATACCTTCCAATACATCGTTGATAGCCGGTAAGAAACTATCTACTTCAGGATTTACTTCTGTGTCCTTGATGCTATTGGCCAAGTGATAGAGCTGAATTTCACATATTTCCATTCCGGATGGAATTTTTTTAGAAACAAACGGCTGGTTTATCTTTTTTTCGATCGCTTTAATTTTACGCAGCTCGCTTTTGGTAATAATGACCATAGAAATTCCTGATTTTCCTGCACGTCCGGTTCTACCGCTTCGGTGGGTGTAGGTTTCGATCTCATCTGGTAATTGGTAATTAATAACGTGGGTAATATCATCTACATCTATACCCCGTGCAGCAACGTCAGTAGCAACCAACATCTGAATCTGTTTTTTGCGAAAGGAATTCATAACGAGATCCCGCTGATTTTGACTAAGATCACCATGTAACGCTCCTGCGCTATACCCATCTTCTATAAGTTTTTCAGCTACTTTTTGGGTATCTCTTTTTGTACGACAAAATATAACGGAGAAGATATCGGGATTGGTATCTGCCAATCTTTTAAGTGCCGGATAACGATCCCTTCCGCCAACGACATAATATTCATGTTGTACGGTAGAGGCACCGGAATTTTTAGCACCCACCGTAATCTCTTGTGGGGAGTGCATGAATTTTTTGGCGATAATCGACACCTCTTTTGGCATCGTTGCAGAAAATAACCAGGTAGATTTTTCATTAGGGGTGTTGGATAGGATGTCCTTGATATCTTCCATGAAACCCATATTCAGCATTTCATCGGCCTCATCTAAAATACAGTAATCTATTTTGGAGATATCTACTAATCTACGGTTGATCATATCTTTCATACGACCCGGAGTAGCAACGATTATTTGTGCTCCCCGTTTAATTTGCCTTGCTTGTTCGGTAATGCTCGCTCCACCGTAAATCGCCACTACGTTGATGTTTCGCTCGTATTTCGAATACGATTGCATTTCCTTGGTAATCTGTAAACAGAGTTCACGTGTGGGGGATAATATCAACCCTTGCGTGGTTCTGCTATTACTGTCTATTTTTTGAATTAGCGGAAACCCAAAGGCGGCCGTTTTACCGGTTCCTGTCTGTGCAAGTGCAACCAAATCGGTTTCACTTTCCAATAAAATAGGGATTGCTTTTTCCTGTACTTCGGAAGGGGTTTCGAAACCCATGTCCGCAACAGCATCTAATAAGGACTTTTGGAGTCCCAGTGCTTCAAACTTTGTCATGTTATTTTATACTTAATCGCAAATAAGAATGTTGCATAGAGCGATTATCGTATAACCTATTAGACTCAGCGCAACACATGCTATACCAGCGGCGTTAATTTGGCGGCAAAGGTACTGCTAATAAATGAGATGGGATAATTTATTGTAGATGTAGATTTTATGGTGCCAAAGTGAATCCATACATCGACATTATAACACCTACGATGCCGGATATAATCATGAGAACAATAAAGGTCTTCTGTAATTTGGGGTTATCGTATATAATGATGCAGACCGCGCCCAAGACGATACTAATTTGGAAAAAAAGCATTGCGAGATCAAATTTTTTGGTCGCGGTATCGTATTCTTCTGCTAGTGCTTCCCATTCTTTTACACCAGTAATGTTTCCCAATTCTCCATCCAAATCCTGTGTCCAATTATCTTTGCCTACCTGATTGGAACCTATTAAAATCTCTGTTTTTTCTAAATCATATTTTTTAATACCCTGTTTTACGGCCGCTATCTTCTCCAATATTACAGACTTGTTATCTTCCAAGACCATACCGCTTTCCAATAACGCAGTAAGATAGTCTAGTTCACTTTCCTTGAGGCTTTCCTTAATGCTCTTGGATTGGTACCAATTGGAATAGTTGACAACCCTGTTATGGGCAATCATCATTTCTTCCTCCAGTTCACCGTTTACCAACTGTGCTATGGCCATTAATGCTGCAAAAAAGGCAATAAGAACACCGCCAATTGCTTCCGCACGTTCCGAAGCTACGGATACTTCTACCGTATCGTTGTTTTTTTTGGATGTCAGCATTATAGTGTATTTAGGTACTCGATGAGTTTGGCGAATGCTATTCCTCTATGGCTTATTTCATTTTTTATATTCAAGGGTAGTTCCGCAAAGCTACGTTCGTAACCTTTTGGTTTAAATATGGGGTCGTATCCAAATCCTTTTTGCCCTTGTTTAGTTTCGAGTATACTTCCTATTATCTCGCCTTCAAAGAACATAGTTTCGTTACTTAGGTTCAATGCAATAACCGTTTTAAAGCTTGCAGACCTATCTTTTTTGTCGCTTAGATTTCTTAATACCTTATCCATATTGGCATCGGCATCATTTTGGTCACCGGCATATCTGGCCGAAAACACCCCTGGTTCTCCGTTAAGCACGTTCACCATGAGGCCGGTATCGTCTGCAAAACAGGGAAGGTTGTAGTGTTCTGTAATGTAATCGGCTTTTAATTTTGCGTTCCCCTGTAGTGTGGGTTCAGTTTCTGCAATAGGCTCTAAACAGTCTATATCTTTTAAAGAAACGAGTGTTATACCAGCAGGGACCAGTGCTTGTACTTCCTTTAATTTGTTTTGATTGTGGGTTGCAAACACCAACTTCATCGAAAATAATTTATGGCTATTTATCTGAGCTTATCATGATCAAAAATAGTAATTTTATGTTATGAAGTTAAAATTGCCCCCCGTGATTGTTTTTTTGCTTTTTGCATTAGGGATGTATCTTGTGAGTTTGTGGCTACCTTTTGGATTTTTTGAGTTCTTTGGAAGGTTACTTTTGGCAAAGGTTCTCATAGGATTGGCCGTAGGTATTGGTCTGGTAAGTCTTGTTCAGTTTTTTAGGGCAAAAACTACTGTGAACCCCCAAAAACCAAATAAAGCCACTAATTTGGTAACCAATGGTTTGTATACCTTCTCCAGGAATCCGATGTATCTGGCCTTGTTGCTAGTTCTTCTTGCTTTGGGACTGTACTTTGGAAACGCATTTAATACCTTGATCGCTGCTGGTTTTGTGGGCTATATGAACCGATTCCAGATTATTCCAGAAGAACATATTTTATTGGATAAATTTGGTAAGGAGTATACGCAATACTTTACCAAGACCAGAAGATGGTTTTAGAATGATTGTATGTGCTCCTAGACTTATATCTATACATATTAGTTATTTAGCTTATTTTTTCATATATTAGCATAATAGTTAATTATTATGATTGCAATTATTACAGGAGATATCATTAATTCTGAGAGCCATCCTTCCTCTGAATGGATAGAGAGTTTAAAGAATTACTTTAACCGTTTTGGACCTACTCCTATGCAGTGGGAAATATATAGGGGCGATGAATTTCAATTAAAGGTAACTAGCGAAAGTGCGCTATTATCGGCAATACAAATAAAGGCTTTACTGAAATCTGTAAAGGGGTTGGATGTGAGGATGGGGATCGGAATTGGTCTGGAGACCTACATTGGAACCGGTGTTAGCGAATCTAATGGTTCTGCACACCAGCGCTCTGGTCGTAAATTTGAATCCCTAAAAGAGAGTAAGGTAAATCTGAGTATAGCAACAGGTAATGAATCGTATGACCTTATCCTAAATCTCATGTTGCGTTTGGCTTTGGATTTTATGGATAGCTGGAGCGTAGTTTCGGCTGAAATTGTGCTTTTGGTGCTGGACAACCCTGAAGCTTCCCAAAAGGAAATTGCTAAGCAATTGGGTATAAAACAGTCTGCTGTAAGTCAACGAATAAAGAGAGCGCGCTTAGATTTGGTCTTGGATCTTTTGGCGTACTATAAGCATATAATCAGAGAAGTGTAGCCTATGGTAATTTTTGTAAAATTGTTACTTGCCCATCTGATTGGGGATTTTATGTTACAACCCTTAAAATGGGTAATTCATAAAGAAGCTAATAAGGCAAAATCTAAATACCTATATCTCCATGTGCTTATTCACTTTGTACTATATCTTTTAGTATTATGGAATTTAAGTCTTTGGAAAATTGCCATAATTTTAAGCGTTTCACATTTATTCATAGATTTAGCCAAACTGTATTCCGAGCCATGGTTTAAAAATAAGACCATTCCTTTTTTTATAGATCAATTTTTACATGTAGCAGCACTTTATATTTGTTCTTATTATGCAGAACTACCTGCTCATTTTATGTTACTTTTCGAAAATTTAAATTGGCACCTATCCTTGGCCGTAGTATTTGTAACCTTTCCGTCCGCAATAATTATGGGAAAACTGCTAGATCCCATGTCCGGACAAATAAACACTGACCACAAATCACTCCCAAATGCGGGTAAGTATATTGGGATTATAGAACGTTTGTTTGTACTCGTATTTATTTTATTAGGACGTTGGGATGCGATCGGACTTTTGATAACGGCCAAATCCGTATTTCGTTTTAACGATTTAAAGGAAAGTAATAGCAGAAAACTCACAGAGTATATCCTTATCGGGACGTTGGTAAGTTTTGGTCTAGCGATACTTGCAGGAGTTTGGTATTTGAACCATACACAATCTATAGGTTGATTAAAAGAGAATTATGTAATGAATAGCTGTAATTTTTTTTGAATTTTTATTAAAGATGTCACTTTTTGTTTTATTTGTCGTTTAAGATGTAGTCAGAGAGATATAATTTTTATTTTTGCCGCATATTTGGGTTTCAGTCTATTTATTTATGAAACGAAATTGTTGATACTAAGGGATACAAAGCAATGATTGCTACGAGAAGAAAATTTGTTTTTGATTTTGATAGTACCTTGACTAGGGTAGAGGCCCTTGATGTTCTTGCTGAGCTTACTTTAAAAGGAAAATCCAACAAAGACGAAATAATAGCTGAAATTCAAAGGATTACGAATCTTGGAATTGACGGAGATATCTCGTTTACAAATTCTTTGGAAAGTAGGATTAAGTTATTGGATGCCCATAAAAATGATTTAGAGCATTTGGTTTCAGAACTTCGACAAAAGATTTCAAAATCTATAGCATCTAACAAGGATTTTTTTGAAAGATATGCAGATGATATTTATGTTATTTCCTGTGGATTTAAGGAGTTTATAGACCCAATTGTAAAAGAATACAATATCCCATCGGACAGAGTGTATGCAAATACCTTTAAGTTTGACGTAGCTGGAAATATTGTAGGGTTCGACGAGAACAATGTACTCTCACAACATAATGGCAAAATACAATGCCTTAAGGATATGAACCTTGAAGGAGAGGTTCAGGTAATAGGTGACGGCTATAGCGATTACGTTATGAGAGAGGCAGGAATTGCAGACAAGTTTTTTGCCTACACGGAAAATGTACACAGGGACAAGGCTGCAGACAACGCAGACCATGTTACCCCCAATTTAGATGAATTTTTATACTTAAACGATTTGCCACGAAATATATCTTACCCCAAGAACAGAATCAAAGTCCTTTTATTGGAAAATGTGCACACGGCTGCATTCGAAAACCTGTCCGAAGATGGGTTTTCGGTAGAATTGGTAACGCATAGTTTGCCTGAAGAGGAGCTTATAGAAAAAATCAAAGGCGTGCACGTTTTAGGTATTCGCTCTAAGACACATGTAAGTCAGAAAGTATTGGATGCTGCAGATAAATTATTGGTCGTAGGTGCATTCTGTATCGGAACCACGCAGATAGAATTGGAATATGCCAAAAATAAGGGAATAGTTGTCTTTAACGCTCCTTACAGCAATACCCGATCTGTTGTTGAGTTGGCCATAGGCGAAATTATTATGTTAATGCGAAGCGTATTTGCAAGAAGTACAGAGCTTCATAATGGACAATGGCAAAAAACAGCTGCTGGTTCCAGAGAGGTACGTGGCAAGAATTTGGGAATTGTCGGGTATGGTAATATTGGAAAACAGTTATCGGTTTTGGCGGAGGCTATTGGTATGCGCGTTTATTATTACGATGTAGAGGACAGTTTAGCCCTAGGGAATGCCAAAAAGTGCAATAGCTTAGAGGATTTACTAAATATTTCAGATGTGGTCACTTTACACATAGATGATAACCCTGCCAATAAAAACTTTATTGGTGAACGGGAAATTAACCAAATGAAAAAAGGGGCCATGTTGGTAAACCTTTCCAGAGGTTTTGTTGTTGACATAGATGCCCTAGCGGAAGCTTTAAAGAGCAGACAATTAGCAGGTGCAGCAGTAGACGTATATCCAGAAGAGCCAAGGAGTAACGGTGATTTTAACACCAAACTTCAAGGCCTTCCCAATGTAATATTGACACCTCATGTGGGTGGTAGTACGGAGGAGGCACAACGGGATATCGCAGACTTTGTCCCCAATAAAATAATGGATTACATTAATTCAGGAAATACAGTAGATGCCGTCAACTTCCCTAACATTAGGCTTCCAAAACAAAATAAGTCGCATCGTTTCTTGCACATTCACAAGAATATGCCTGGGATTATGGCAAAAATAAATAAAGTTTTGGCAGAGTATGAATTGAATATCATAAGTCAATATTTATCTACAGATAGTGATGTTGGATATGTTATTACAGATTTAGATAAGGAATACAACAAGGATGTAATTAAAGCACTTAAAAAGGTTGATAATACGATTAAGTTTCGCGTGCTTTACTAGGATGATAACTCGATTCTTTTGTTTTGCGGTTTAGGCACGATTATCTTAAAGAACTAGCTACTCATCATGTCTATCAGATACTCTTTTTTATTCTACTGATGATGATAAGGCTCATTTCTAAGAATTGTAAAAGCCCTGTAGATTTGCTCTACCATAAAAAGACGTACCATCTGGTGTGAAAATGTCATTTTTGAAAGGCTTATTTTCCCTGATGCCATGCTGTAAATAGCTTCACTAAAACCATAAGGCCCTCCAATTACGAATACCAGTTGCTTAATACCTGAATTCATTTTTTTTTGCAGATACGAGGAGAAACCAACAGAATCATACTGTTTCCCGTTTTCATCCAATAACACAAGGATATCCGTTGGTGAAAGTTGTTTTATAATCAGTTCGCCCTCCTTTTCCTTTTGTTGCTGTTCAGAAAGGTTTTTGGTCTTTTTTAGATCAGGGATGAGGGCCATAGAAAAATTAACATAGTGTCCCAGGCGCTTTTCGTAGATACTGATGAGCTGTTGTAATTCTGCACTATCCGTTTTGCCAATAGCCAATAGTTTTATTGTCATATTTTTAATATTCTAAAAGAACTTAATTATCTTAAAATCATCTATTTAAGCTGTTTTTCGTAATTGATTTTTAATCAAATGTATATGCTACACCATCAAAAGTAAATCAAATTCCCAAAATGGATTCGTATTTTAGCACAAGGCAATAGGAGAAAATGATTTCAGAAACACAATTTAAGAAAGAAATAGAAGTAATTATCAGTAACGCTATCCGAGAAGATGTGGGTGATGGCGACCATAGTTCTTTGGCATGTATACCAAAAGAGGCCAATGGTAGAGCAAAGCTATTGGTTAAGGATGAGGGAATTCTAGCAGGGGTAGAATTTGCAAAAGCTGTTTTCGCCTATGTAGATGAAAATCTAACTATAGAGACCCTTATCGAAGATGGAAGCAGTGTCAGTAATGGGGATATCGCATTTTATGTATCTGGAAGTTCGCAAAGCATATTAAAAGCTGAGCGCTTAGTGCTTAATGCCATGCAACGTATGAGTGCCATTGCCACAAAAACCCACTATTTTGTTGGACTGCTGGAAGGTACGGGAACCAAAATTTTAGATACTCGTAAAACGACCCCTGGTATAAGGGCCTTGGAAAAATGGGCGGTAAAAATTGGAGGTGGTGAAAACCACAGATTTGCACTCTACGATATGATTATGTTAAAGGACAATCACATAGATTTTGCAGGCGGTATCACCAAGGCAATAGAAAAGACAAAAAAGTATTTAAAGGATACCAATAGAGATTTGAAAATTATTGTAGAAGCTAGAAACTTGGCGGAAATCAGGGAAATTCTTGAGACCAATGGAGTTTATAGAATTCTAATAGATAATTTCAGCTTTGCGGATACAAGAGAAGCGGTACGATTAATCGGGGATGCTTGTTTAACCGAGTCTTCTGGAGGTATTACCGAAGATACTATACGCCAGTATGCAGAATGTGGTGTGGATTATATATCATCAGGCGCATTAACCCACTCTGTCTACAATATGGATTTAAGCCTAAAAGCGGTATAAATGTCCCTAGAAATAGAGCAGCGATTAGAAAAGATTCCCATTGTCAACTGGTTTGTTCGGTTGCTGAAAAATATACGATTACCAGGTTTTGAGGGACTTTCTATCTATGACCTTACGGAAATGTATATTGTGGGTATTATTCAAGGAACGCTGTCTACTAGGGCCAGTGCAATTGCCTTTAGTCTATTTTTGGCACTATTTCCCTTATTAATCTTCATGGTTACCTTGGTGCCCTATCTATTTGAATATGTGAGTATACAAAATGCAGATTTTGAAGGGCAGTTTCAGTTATTTCTAGAATCCTTTCTTCCTACGGCTACTGGAGAGTATTTTGGAGAGGTTTTTCAGCAGATAAAAGATCAGAAACGTGGAGGCTTATTGTCATCGGCTTTTATCCTATCGATATTTTTAGCGGCCAACGGTGTAAATGCTATTTTTGGTGGTTTTGAAACATCTTACCATATAAACCTAAACCGAAATTTCTTTAGACAATATCTTTTTGCGCTTATGGTGGGCCTTATTCTGGCGATATTAATTATCCTTGGCTTTGTAATGTTCATCTATTTTGAAGTTTATGTGCTGGTGTATTTGGACGAATTCCAGTCCAGACTTGGTGGCTATGTTATGGAGGATGGTGATAGGACGGGGGTACAGATAGCCAAGGTGCTATTTTTTGTTGTCCTTTCTTATTTTACCACAGCCGTGTTATACTATTTTGGAACTAGAGAAGGTAAACAAGCCCACTTCTTTTCCGTTGGCGCCTTAATGACGACCATTCTTTTTGTGGTTACTTCGTATCTTTTTGGTGTTTATGTCGATAAAGTTGCACGGTATAATGAATTATATGGTGCCTTAGGTGGACTGTTGATTTTGTTGGTTTATATTTGGCTGAATTCCAATATTTTATTACTTGGTTTTGAATTGAACGCTTCATTGAATTCCCTTAGAAAAATTGCTAAAAAAGAAGAATGAAATATCCCTGGAAGTTTGTAGTGTTAATTTGTTTAATTTGTTTCGGTCAGTCCCTATCGGCCCAATCTGTTTTCGGCAAATGGAAAACCATAGACGACCGTACGGGGAATCCTAAGGGAATCATCAATATTTATAAGAAAGACGGCTTAATGTACGGTTACGTAGAAGATATTTTAGAGCCAGGAAAGGAAAATGCCAAGTGCACCAAATGTGATGACGAATTAAAGAATAAGCCGGTAGTTGGTATGGAAATAATAACTGCCGCAGAAAAGCAGGAAGATGGCGAATGGAAAGGAAAGCGTTTGTTCGATCCCGAACAGGCAATGACTTTCCGTTGTAAGATATGGTTGAATCCAGAAAACCCAAATGAACTCAAGGTAAGGGGCTATCTCGCCTTCATCTATCGTACACAAACATGGCTCCGCGTGCAAGACAATTAGTATGGTCCATTTTATCAACGTTGTTCTACCTATTCCTTTAGAAAGGCATTTTACATATAGTGTTTCTGCCCAAGAGGCCCAATTACTTCAACTAGGTATGCGGGTTTCGGTACCGTTTGGTAAATCTAAAATCTACACAGGAATTGTGCTTAAAGTACATACGTCGCCCCCCGAGGTCTATGAGGCGAAGGAAATACATCAAATACTGGACGATGCACCCATCGTTACCCAGATACAGATAAAGCATTGGCAATGGATTGCGGACTATTACATGTGCACCTTGGGAGAAGTTTTGCGTAGTGCCCTTCCCAGTGCATTTCTTTTGGAAAGTGAAACCTTGGTACTGCAAAATAAGGAAACGGAGGTAAACGAAAAGGATTTAAAGGACGATGAGTTTTTGGTGTATGAAGCTTTGCAGCATCAGTCGGTATTAAAAGTACACGAAGTAGCGGCCATAGTAGATAGGAAGAATGTGCTACCAATTTTAAACCGACTTCTAGCAAAAAATGTCATCAAACTAAAGGAGGAGGTTTTTGAACAATATAAGCCTAAGCTGGTCAAATATGTTCGTTTGGGAATATCGTATTTGTCGGATGATGCGTTGGAAGCGCTATTGGAATCCCTTACCAGAGCCCCAAAACAGAGTCAGGTAGTATTATCCCTGTTTCAATTGCAGGTAACGACTAAGAAACCTATTGCTGTTTCGGATTTGGAGCAAGCCAGTAATAGTTCAAAGGCGGTCATTAAAGCCCTAGTAGATAAAGGGATTTTAGAAGAGTACAATATTCGTGTTGACCGTGTAGATTTTGAGGGGGACGAAGAGGTTTCCAATGCAAAGGAACTGAACGAATATCAAGTGCAAGCACTTAACAGCATTAAAACAGCCTTTAATGCGAATAAGGTTACCTTATTGAAAGGCGTTACATCTTCGGGAAAAACCGAGGTATACGTAAAACTAATTGAAGAATGTTTAGAACAGAAGCAACAAGTGCTGTATCTGCTTCCCGAAATCGCTTTAACGACCCAGCTCATATCAAGATTACAAGAGTATTTTGGAGAAAAAATCGCCATATACCATTCCAAATATAACGTTCAGGAACGGGTAGAGGTTTGGAACAATGTACTACTAGCAAAAAATAAAGCACAAATCGTAATTGGTGCGAGGTCTGCCATGTTCTTGCCATTTTCTGATTTGGGTCTAATATTAATAGATGAGGAGCACGAAAGTTCCTTTAAACAATTTGATCCCGCTCCCCGGTATCATGCAAGAGACGCTTCCATAGTACTTGCTAGCCTTCATAAGGCTAAAACCTTACTAGGGTCTGCAACCCCAAGTGTGGGGAGCTACCACAACGTAAAAATAGGGAAGTATGGATATGCCGAGATTACCAGACGGTACGGCAACGTACTTATGCCGGACATGGAACTGGTGGATATTAAGGAAGCACACCGAAAAAAACGTATGAAAGGACATTTCTCCGAACGTTTGCTTGAAGAAATGACAGAGGCCTTAACCGCTGAAGAACAGATTATTTTGTTTCAAAACAGGAGGGGCTATGCTCCCGTGCTAGAGTGTCTAACTTGCGGACATACCCCACAATGCCCAAATTGTGATGTAAGCCTTACCTACCATCAATTCAGAAAACAGTTACGCTGCCATTACTGTGGACATCATTCCGCATTGCCGGAGAACTGTTTGGCCTGCGGTAGTCCCGATCTGGAAACCAAGGGTTTTGGTACACAGCAGATAGAGGGGGAGGTAATCAAGTTATTTCCCGAGGCCAAAGTAGACCGTATGGATTTGGATACTACACGAGGGAAACATGCCTACGAAAAAATTATTACGCGTTTTGAACAGCAAGAATTGGATATCCTAATTGGAACACAAATGCTTACCAAGGGATTGGATTTTAGGAACGTTAGCCTAGTTGGAGTTATGAATGCCGATGCGCTATTGAATTTTCCAGATTATCGGGCGCACGAGCGGAGCTTTCAATTGTTAACGCAAGTATCGGGTAGGGCTGGGCGTACCAAAAAACGTGGGAAGGTTATTATACAAACCTATAATCCTTATCATCAGATTCTAAAACAGGTGACAACAGGAGCATATGAACGTATGTTTTCGGAACAACTATATGAACGGGAGCAATTTAAGTATCCGCCTGCAAATAGGATTATCAAAATCACATTTAAGCATAAAAATTATAATATTTTAAATGAAGCGGCAGATTGGTTCAGTAATGCGTTAAAAACTAATTTTGGGGGCAATGTATTAGGGCCAGAATACCCACCTGTGGCAAGAATCCGAAATCAGTATCTAAAACATGTCTTGGTTAAGATAGATAAAAAGGAATCGGCTACCAAAACAAAGCGGCATATCAAAAGAATAGAAAAGTCTTTCAATGCGATAGCTATGTACCGTAGCGTTAGGGTCATTTATAATGTAGACCATATATAAAAAAAACCGCCAATAGGCGGTTTTTTTCGTGTAATTTTATATCATACTATAACTATACGTTACTAAGAGCTTCTGCCAGTTCGGTCTTTTTATTTCTACTTAAAGGAATGGAACGTCCACTAACTTCAACATTTTTACTGTTGAACTTTTCAACTTTCTCCAAGTTTACGATATATGATTTATGTATTCGCAAAAACTTATCTTCCGGAAGTTGTTTTTCAAAAGACTTCATTGTTGATAAGATTACGATATTGGCCTCATCAGTCACTAATTTAATGTAGTCTCCCAATGCTTCTATCCACTTGATATCGTTTAAGATAACTTTTCTTTTCTTTAGATTACTCTTTACAAAAATATGCTCTTCGTCTTCGAGAACTCTGTTCGCCTGTTCGTATTTGGCTACCGCTCTTTTAACGGATGCATCAAAACGTGCCATTGTAATTGGCTTGTGTAAGTAATCTGTTACATCATACTCAAATGCTCTTAAGGCATAATCGGGTTTACCGGTTATCAAAATTACCTGAGGGCTATTATCTAGGGACTCGAGTAGGTCAAACCCTGTTATAATTGGCATTTCAACATCAAGAAAAATAAGGTCTATCTCATTGTTTTTAATACCGTTCTTAGCTTCGATAGCGTTGCTATATTCTGCTACCATGGTTAAGTTGGGATGGTTGTTCACCAACTTTGCGACGGCCATCCTTTGCATGGACGAATCGTCAACGATAATACTTCTTAACTTCATAAGGGCTGATTTGTGGGGTTAAATCATCGACAAAGTACCGAAAAAGCACGACTAACTGCAACAAAAGATGTAAACAATGTAGTGTTAATTGTGTAAATGGCGACGACAATAGATTAAGATTTGGTTTGTTCAATTTAAATATTCTTCCTTGCTATAACGAAGATTTTTATCTTTTCTTATACTTATTTTAAAATAATGGCTATTTTTGCACTCCTTAAAACAAAATTTATATATATGAACCATTACGAAACTGTTTTCATTTTGAATCCCGTTCTATCTGATGTGCAGATAGAGGAAACAGTTAAGAAATTTGAAGATTTCTTAATTAAGAATGGAGCCAAAATGGTCTCCAAAGAAAATTGGGGCCTAAAGAAATTGGCTTATCCCATCCAGAACAAAAAAAGTGGTTTCTACCACTTGTTCGAATTCACCGACCTTGGTCAGGTAATATTACCTTACGAACAAGAGTTTAGAAGAGATGAACGCGTTATGCGATTTTTGACCGTTAAGTTGGACAAACATGCCATTTCGTGGGCAGAAAGAAGAAGAGCAAGAAACAAAACCGCTAAAGCTTAAGTACTATGGCAACATTACAACAACAGGCAAAAGGAAAGAAAGATGGGGAAATTAGGTATTTAACTCCATTAAATATTGAAACCAACACCAAAAAGAAATATTGTAGGTTTAAGAAATCCGGAATCAAATATGTTGATTATAAGGATGCAGACTTTCTTATGAAATTGGTAAACGAGCAAGGTAAATTATTGCCCCGAAGACTTACGGGAACTTCTTTGAAGTTTCAGCGTAAAGTAGCGCAAGCCGTAAAAAGAGCACGTCATTTGGCACTAATGCCATACGTTGGTGATTTATTAAAATAAAAGACGAAAGAATCATGGAGCTTATATTAAAAGAAGACGTACAAAACTTAGGTTTTAAAGACGATTTAGTAAGTGTTAAGAATGGTTATGGTAGAAATTACCTCATACCTAACGGCTTGGCCACAATGGCAACTTCCTCGGCTAAGAAGGTATTAGCAGAGAACTTAAAGCAAAGAGCACACAAGGAAAAGAAAGTAGTTGATGCTGCTAACAAAATAGCTGATGCCTTAAAGGAATTGGAACTTAAGATAGCTGCAAAAACTGGTGCAGGTGATAAGCTGTTTGGATCGGTAACTGTTTTCGATTTAGCAGAAGCTATTTCAAAACATGGTCACGATATTGATAAGAAGTTTATAAATATTCAAGGTGGCTCCGTCAAAAGAACTGGTCCTTATAATGCACAGATTAGATTACACAGAGAGGTAGTTGTAGACTTCCCTTTTGAAGTAATTGCCGAGCAGAAGTAATTTTCAGAATTTTGAACATATAAGCCTTTCAGTTTTCTGAAAGGCTTATTTTTTTGATAGTTATGAAGTATACCCGACTTACAAAAGAACAACTGGAAGAATTAGAGCCAGAATTCATTAACTTTTTAGCTACTCAGTCCATCACAGGGGAAGAGTGGACCAAAATTAAGAAAGACACCCCGGAAGTAGCTGAAGATGAATTGGATGTTTTTAGCGACCTTATTTGGGAAGGCGTGTTGAGCAAAGTCACTTATTTAGAGAATATTTCTGCACAACAGATGCACTTATTTGAACTGGCAGATAAAGAAATGAAATTGATTGCTGTAAAAGTAATGAATCCTGAAATCGATTTAACTACACAAATTGGCTTTAGTTGGTTTAAAAAAAATTGGCAATCGGACTTTGTGGAGTATATGACCGCTTCCAAGGCTTATACTGACGATAAAAACCTAGATAAGTTTCAATTGATCAAACAAGGGGCTATAATTACCAAAGGTGACTTGTACAAGTGGTTTCAGTCCATGATGGAAGTTTAAGCCCCTAAACCCAAGGGAGAAACTAGTTGGATTGTGCGCCCCTAATTCGCCATTGAATTAGAAAGGCTCTTCTTGTCTTAAATATATCTAGGTTACCTTAGAAATTATATTCCGTTTTAAATACTATTGGGGTGGACAGCGTATACAGTTTGTTCGCAGCAAGACGGTTATGTATGAAAACAAAACCTTTCCTCCTTTGGTAAGGACTGTAGGGACAACTATCTTTGTTACCAAAGAAATTTTAACTTCGTCGCTGATGAAGCTTAGCAGCAGCCACGTAGAGGCAACAAAAGAATAATATGTCAAAGAAACCATCCATACCTAAGGGAACTCGGGATTTTACTCCAAAGGAGATTAGCAAGCGCGACTATATTTTTGATATCGTTAAAACGCACTTTCAAACCTTCGGTTTTCTACCGATAGAAACTCCTTCCTTTGAGAACTCCGATACGCTTTTGGGTAAGTATGGGGAAGAAGGCGACCGTTTGATTTTTAAAATTTTGAATTCTGGGGATTTTATCAATAAAGTTGACGACGTAACCTACAGTTCTAAGAATTCAGTCACCTTAGCGCCTAAAATTTCAGAAAAAGCCCTACGCTATGATTTAACGGTACCTTTTGCCCGATACGTGGTAATGCACCAGAACGAAATCGATTTTCCATTCAAGAGATATCAGATACAGCCCGTGTGGAGGGCGGATAGACCACAAAAAGGAAGGTTTAGAGAGTTTTTTCAATGCGATGCGGATGTTGTTGGTTCCGACTCGCTTCTACAAGAAGTGGAATTGGTACAATTATATGATGCCGTATTCACGGATTTAAAATTGACAGGAACTACCATAAAATTGAACAATCGTAAGGTTTTAGCAGGTATTGCAGAGGTTATAGGGGCCAAACATCTTTTGGTAGATTTCACTGTTGCCCTCGATAAGCTAGATAAAATTGGTGATGAAGGCGTGAAAAAGGAAATGCGTAATAAGGGTATTTCTGATGCTGCCATAGAAAAGGCTGCGCCGTTATTTACACTCAAGGGAACCAACACAGAACAATTGGATAGCCTAGATTCCTTATTACAAAGCTCAGAAGAAGGCAAAAAAGGAGTTGCGGAATTGCGCTATATTATCGACAGTGTTGCTCAATTAGGATTGCACTCTGCCAGTTTGGCGATAGATGTAACTTTGGCTAGAGGCCTTAACTATTATACTGGAGCTATTTTCGAAGTGAGTGCTCCTGAAGGAGTTTCCATGGGCTCCATTGGAGGTGGAGGACGTTATGATGACCTTACCGGTATTTTTGGACTCAAGGATGTGAGCGGTGTTGGGATTTCCTTTGGCTTGGATCGCATCTATTTAGTTTTGGAAGAACTAAATCTTTTTCCAAAATCCTTAGAAAAATCCTTAGATGTACTTTGCCTTAATTTTGGAGAAAAGGAGGCCTTAGCTTCCTTAAAATTAACGAACCAGTTACGAAAATCGGGAATTAAGTCGGATGTGTATCCTTCAAATTCCAAAATTCAGAAGCAATTTAAATATGCAAACAATCGCAAGGTACCGTATGTCATACTTTTAGGAGCCGAGGAGTTAAGCGATAGTTCTTTTGTGGTAAAGAATATGGAAACAGGAGAACAAAAAACATACAAGCTCGGAGAAGTAAGCAAATTTGTAGCGCAGCTATAACTTTGCTTTGATGGCTTGTACAATATTTTCATAATACGTTCTGGTATGGGGAACATATCTTTTTGAATTCTTATCGGTTTTAATTTCCTTTTCAAATTCCGGAATAGGTATCAGTTTTAAATTAGCTACTTCGCTTTCTTGTTTTTGCAGAACGGTTATCGGAATTTTAAGTTCACACAAATACGTATAATGAAACTCATTATCGATTAGGTTGTCATGATGTTTTTGCATCGATTTATAAATACCAATTTTTTCTAAGGCTTCCTCTTGTATGGTAAGTCCAATTTCTTCCTTGGTTTCTCTAATCGCAGCTAGTTCTTCTTTTTCCCCTGCACCTATATGACCTGCTACAGAGACATCCCAAAGTAGGGGATAGGTATCCTTATTTTGTCCACGTTGTTGCAATAGGATTTTACCAGTATTCGTATACATCCAAATATGTACCGTGGCATGAAAAAGTCCAAGCCGATGTGCTTTGGACTTTAGTTCCGATGTTCCGGTAGGATTTCCGTTAGCATCTAAAATGTCTATTAGCTCATCCATATAAAAAAAGCCCTTTTAGAAGGGCTTTGGTTTGGGTTAATCGAAATAACTGAAGGTTTCTCCCTCTTTTATCGTCAACAATGTTTCATAAATCAATCGGATAACATTTTCAACATCGTCCCTATGCACTGTTTCTACCGTAGTGTGCATATAGCGCAATGGTAATGATATCAATGCGGATGCAACGCCGCCGTTACTGTAGGCAAAGGCATCTGTATCCGTACCGGTGGCTCTGGAAGCAGCCATACGTTGAAAAGGAATCTTGTTAGCTTCTGCCGTTTCCAAAATCCGCTCCCTTAGTTTATTCTGTACTGCCGGAGCATATGAAATCACAGGTCCTGCACCTAATTCTGTGTGTCCCTGTGTTTTCTTTTCGATCATAGGCGTTGTCGTATCGTGGCAAACATCAGTTATGATGGCAAGGTTAGGCTTTATGGTTTGGGTAATCATTTCAGCGCCGCGCAACCCAATTTCTTCTTGAACGGAGTTCGTAATATACAGGCCAAAAGGAAGCGTTTTTTTATTCTCGTGCAGTAATCTGGCAACTTCAGCAATCATGAATCCACCTACACGGTTATCTATCGCCCTACAAACAAACTTATCCTTGTTCAATATTTGGAACTCATCTGGATAGGTTATTACACAACCTACATGAACGCCCATTTTCTCTACTTCTTCCTTGTCCTTAGCACCTATATCAATAAAAATATTGTCCAACTTAGGAGGTTGCTCCTTTTCGTTTTTTCTGGTGTGTATTGCCGGCCAACCAAAAACGCCTTTTACAATACCATTTTTAGTGTGTATGTTTACCCATTTAGAAGGTGCAATTTGATGATCGCTACCACCATTTCTGATTACATAAAGTAAGCCATTATCTGTGACATAATTTACGTACCAGGATATTTCATCTGAATGTCCTTCTATTACTACTTTATATTTCGCATCGGGATTAATAACGCCAACTGCTGTGCCATAAGTATCTGTAATAAAGGTGTCTACATAGGGTTTTAAATAGTCCATCCATATTTTTTGACCTTCCCATTCGTATCCTGTAGGTGACGCGTTATTTAAGTATTTTTCAAAAAAATCAAGGGATTTTTTAGTGATGATATCTGTTTTTGACATATGTAGTTTATTTGCTTACAAACTTAACAATATTCGCTTGTTTTTGAATACTATGCTTCTCTATTTATCGTTAATTTTGGCAGGACATTTGCAGTAATATTAGCATGACGTATAGACGTATTGTATATTTATTTCTATTCTTAGGTATTTTAGAAGTCAAAGCACAGGTGCCAGAGCAAGTCTTGGACTCTGTATCTGAAAAACTTATTATAGTTGCTGGGGATTCTATTTTTAGGAGTTCTATTGATTTACAGGAGACTTTCGTATTCGGTAAATTAAAATTTCACACGTATAAGGATAAATTGCGTTATTATATCTTGAGAAGAAAAACACATAAAGTTTATCCCTATGCCAAGTTGGCGGCCGAACGTTTGGTAGAACTAAACGATAGCCTAAAATCAATTAAAAAACCGCGAAAACGACGAAAGTATACTAGAGAAGTACAAAGGTATATTGAGGGTGAGTTTTCTGATGAATTAAAAAAACTGACCAGAACCGAAGGTCAGATTCTTGTAAAGCTCATTTACAGACAAACAGGAACAACCTCTTTTGACCTTGTAAAGGAGCTTAGGAACGGTTGGCGGGCATTTTGGTACAACACTACCGCCAAAATGTTTAAAATTAGTATTAAAGAAGAGTTTCATCCAGATCTTGTAGAAGAGGATTACCTTATAGAAGATATTCTGCAGCGTGCCTTTTCTGCCGGAAAACTGGAACGGCAAGAAAGCGTATTGGACTATAATTATGCCGATTTATCCAATAAATGGAAAAAACCCACTATGGAAACTAAAAAAAATTAATCTTTTTTCTTTTTACGAAAAAGAGACTCCATGATCGTAGCAATACCTTTAAAACCCATTACAACGGCAGCAATTGCGAGTATAATACCGACAATTAATACCGGCCAATAATAGGGGTGTTCTTCATTTTTAAAGGCTTGCCAAATGACGATAGGTGCTAAAAACATTAACAATACGGTATAGGCCAATCGTTTGAGACCTTTGACTAAAATTTCTTTATCTGTTCTCATAGCGTACATCAGTTCTTGATTATACTTAAGCTTTATTCTATAGTTATACTTTGGGTAAACTCTTCGACTACCGCAAAATAGCCCAAAGCAAAATTATCACGGCGATCTTCAGCGTTTGTTTCGGTCACACTTGTAAAATTTCCCCTAACGGTTCCTAAAGGTGTTTGGAAAGGCCCTTGGTTACCACCCGACTGAACAATAAGCTGATTCATATAATTAAAAAATCCTTCGTCCGCACCCAGAATACTAATGTTTATGGTTGAACCAGGAGCTACGTCATCGTAAAAATAAGAGAACTCAAATCGTTGACCTGGATAAAATTCATCTTCGGAAACTAGAAATTCATTAAAGTCAAAATCAAAAATATAAAAATTTGCTTGGTCAGGGATATCGGTAAAGGATACTACTATTTCGGTTTCGTCTCCAGAAAATAGTACCCCATCTCCTTGGATGATACTATCAAAAGGAACTGAAGGCGCAAATGCAGTCCTAGCTACAAAAATAATGTCTTCATAGTTTATAGTCATGACAAGCTCGCCCGAGGTAAAGAAATCGGTATTCTTGGATGCCTGATAAACACCAGTTTCAGTCTCATTGAACGTTACTATAGTATCATCCAAGCCGTCATCACCTTCATAGGTTGCGTTTTCAATGGAGACTTGATTTACGGTGATGGCTTGGTTTTCTTCAAAAAACGAACTGCTCAATCCTACTTTGACCGTTGCTGTTGTTATACTTTCATTAGTGTCCAGACGAATGATGGCGTCAATGTTTAAGCGAGGTGGTTCTGTATCCAAATCCACATCAATAACATCTTCACAGTTTATAAAAATAACTAAGATGGCGAGTATGCCTATGTATTTTTGCATTGTTTTAAAATTTAAAATTATAGGTCACTGCTGGAACCAGTCCAAAAATAGAGGTTCTCACTGCTTCATTTGTACCAGTATCTTGATTTCTTCGAAAATTGATGGAGGCTGCATTTCTTCTGTTGTATAGGTTGTAAATACTAAATACCCACTCTCCTTGCATTTTCCTGGTTTTGTTCTTTTTTGGGGTTAAGGTAGCAGATATATCTATTCTATGATAGTCCGGTAAACGCTGATCGTTTCTTAAGCCAAAATAGGGAACCGTTAAGCCTTGAAATTCAAATTGTCCAATGGGAAAGTTGGTTGGTTGTCCTGTTTGGTATACAAAATTACTATTCACACTCCATTTTTCGCTAAGGTCGTAACTCGCAAATAATGAAATGTCGTGCGGTTTGTCATAAGGGGTGTTGTACCATTCTCCGAAGTTAATACCTGTTTCCATAGTAGTACGGCCAGGAGTTCGTTGTTCGGATTTCGACAAGGTATATGCCAGCCAACCTTGTAATTTACCTTCATTTTTGCGAAACAATACTTCTAATCCGTAAGCGCGAGCTTCTCCGTTTAAAATAACTTGCTCAATAGCGTCGTTGGCAATAAGATTTGCACCATCTATATAATCTATTCTATTTTGAACATCTTTATAAAATACTTCGGACTCAAAAGAGTAGGCACCATTTGCTATGTTCTTAAAGTAACCAAGTGCATACTGGTCTAACAATTGTGGTTCTATAAAAGGGCCGCTGGGGGTCCATACATCTAAAGGGGTAGGGGAGTTGGTATTGGAAAGTAGATGAAGGTACTGAGCCAACCGGGTATAACTTGCTTTTATCGAACTATTGGAATTTAATGTGTAAGACATGGAAAGTCGTGGCTCAAAGTTGTTAAACGTTGCCAACGTTCCCGCTCTTCCCGGATTTACAACCTCAATTGGGTTCCCTTCTTGATAGATAGATAAAACAGGGTCAAAACGAACGGGGTTGTCGTTATCATATACGTTGAGCTCTTCTTGACCCAGTCTCATAAAGTTACTGAACCGAAGTCCGTATCCCAAACTAAGATTATCCGTTATTCTGTGTTCTAGGTCTACATAAGCTGCAAATTCATTCGCATACTTTTGAGTAAGTTGGTCTTCGACGATGCCAGATGTATCATTGCTGGGCTCTATCTTTCCTGGGTTAAATTGATAGTAGATGTTGTTGACACCGTAATTGACCTGTAGCTTATCATTCAAGTAATGCTTCAGATCATATTTGACGTTGAAATTCTGAATCCCCGAGTTCCAGTTGAATCCAACAAAATCCAGTTTAAGTCCATAATAGTAATCAGAATAAATTAAAGATAAGTTGGAGAATAATTTGTCGGAAAACAAGTGGTTCCATCTAAAATTACCGACAGCGTTACCATAGGTATTTACAAAACTCTCACTGATGCCAAATACGTCTCTACCAAAATAACCGGAAAGAAACACACTGTTCTTATCGTTTATCTTGTAGTTGATTTTGGTATTCAGGTCATAGAAATAGGCGGTATTATCCAAATCAAAAAGGGGAAGGAACAAGTGTGCATAAGAACCCCGACCGCCTATTAAAAATGCGGCTTTATCTTTTTTTATGGGGCCTTCTACCAAAAGCCGACTCGCTACGGCACCAATACCTCCGTTTACATTAAACTCTTTACTATTTCCTTCCTTTTGAAAAATATCAAGAACAGAGGATACCCTTCCACCATAACGCGCGGGGATTCCTCCTTTATATAGTTTGATGTCTTTAATAGCATCAGGATTAAAAACCGAAAAGAATCCAAATAGGTGAGAGGAATTAAAAATGATAGCCTCATCCAAAAGAATAAGATTCTGATCTGCCGAACCTCCCCTAACATTAAATCCTGAAGCGCCCTCACCGGCATTCGTAACGCCAGGTAGTAATAGTATCGATTTTATAATATCGGCCTCTCCAAGAATAACAGGGATTTTTTTTATGGTTTTTACAGATAAGGTATTCACACTCATTTGAGGTTTTTTTATATCCATTTGTTCCACATCCTGAGTCACTACGACCTCATCCAATTGTTCTGCTGCCTCGGCAAGTTTAAAGTCTATTTTGGTATTGGAATTAAGGGTAATAGAACGCACAATGTCTTCGAAACCTAAATAATTTACTAATACTTCATACTCGCCTTTGGGAACTGTTATGGAATAAAAACCATATTCATTGGTCACCACCCCTGTGCCCAAGGTGGGGAAGGCGACGGTTACACCAATGAGAGTTTCATTACTACTTTCTTCTGTAATAGTTCCGCTAAGGGTAAATTTTTGTTGTGCAGATGATGGTAAGGATAAAAGGGAAAATAGTATCAATGATACTATGGTAAGGTGCTTCATAAAAACTTTTATTAAAAATAACGAGAAATAAGCTAGCTCTATAAACCTTAACATTTTTTAATTAAAAAAGGCCCTCGTGTATGAAGGCCTCTAAGTATTAATTAAGTTAACTATTAAATAGATTTTAAAATAGTATTAAACGTTGGACTTGGGCGCATAGCCTTTGCTGCTAAATCAACATTGGGTTTGTAATATCCGCCAATGTCTTGCGATACTCCTTGTGCTTTAATCAATTCGTCTAAAATCTGCTGTTCTTTGTCCTTTATTTCAGAAAATACTTGAGTAAATAAAGTTTTAAGCTCAGCATCCTCAATTTGATCGGCCAAAGCTTCTGCCCAGTACATGGCCAAGTAAAAATGGCTTCCACGTGTGTCTATTTCGTTTACGTTTCTAGAGGGTGATTTGTCGTTCAATAGAAATTTTTCGGTAGCCCTGTCCAAAGCAGTTCCCAATGTGGTGGCTTTTGAATTATTATTCTTTTCCCCAAAGAATTCCAAGGATACTGCTAGTGCCAAAAATTCGCCCAAGGAATCCCATCTTAAATGGCCTTCTTCTAAAAATTGTTCTACGTGTTTTGGTGCGGAACCGCCAGCCCCCGTTTCAAATAATCCTCCACCATTCATTAACGGAACAATGGATAGCATTTTGGCACTGGTGCCCACCTCCAATATGGGGAACAAATCAGTTAAATAATCCCTAAGTACGTTCCCTGAAACGGAAATAGTATCCTTCCCTTCCTTCATTCGTTGTAAGGTAAACTGGGTGGCCTCCACAGGGGGCAGAATTTTTATATCCAACCCATTTATATCATGTTGTGGCAAATAGGTATTTACCTTTTTAATAACTTCTGCATCGTGTGCACGTGTAGCGTCCAACCAAAAAACGGTTGGGACTTTAGTAGCCCTAGCCCTAGATACCGCAAGCTTTACCCAATCTTGGATTGGAGCATCCTTTACTTGACACATACGCCAAATATCACCGGTTTCAACCGCATGTTCCATGAGAATTTCACCAGTGGCTATATCCTGGACTTTAACTATGCCATCTTCTTTTATTTCAAAAGTTTTATCATGTGAGCCGTATTCCTCCGCTTTTTGCGCCATAAGCCCCACATTGGGTACGGTACCCATTGTAGTAGGATCAAATGCACCGTGTTCTTTACAAAAGTTTATAGTGGCGGAATAAATACCTGCATAGCTACTATCCGGAATAACCGCTTTTGTATCTTGGGAATTTCCAGCAGCATTCCACATCTGTCCAGAATTACGTATCATGGCAGGCATAGAAGCATCAATAATTACATCGCTGGGTACATGAAGGTTGGTTATTCCCTTATCAGAATTTACCATCGCAATATCAGGACCATTTTCCAAAGTAGCAGTAATAGCTTGTTCTATTTCAGTTTTTTGGTTCTGAGGAAGCTTTTCAAGTTTACTATAAAGATTCTCAAGTCCGTAATTAGGATTAACACCTAAGTCATTAAACACTTTAGCGTACTTTTTAAAAACAGGAGCTAAGAATGTTTTAACCACATGACCAAAGATAATGGGGTCCGACACCTTCATCATTGTCGCTTTCATATGAACCGAAAAAAGTACTCCCTTCTCCTTGGCATCGCTAACCTGATTAGTAAGAAATGCTAATAAAGCCCTTTTGCTCATTACGGTAGCATCAATAATTTCCCCAGCTTGTAAGGTAATTTTTTCCTTTAATACCGTGGTAACATGATCTTTGTTTATTAGGGTAATTTGTATTTCTTTTGCGGTTTCTAGCGTTACGGATTTTTCGTTGGCCTTAAAATCACCATGCTGCATGGTAGCTACATGGGTTTTTGAATCTGAGCTCCAGGCGCCCATTTTGTGAGGATTTTTCTTAGCATAATTTTTAACCGCCCGTGGTGCTCGTCTATCGGAATTACCTTCTCGTAATACCGGATTTACCGCACTTCCCTTTATCTTGTCATATTTGGCCCTTACTTGTTTTTCAGCATCTGTTTTAGGTTCATCCGGATAATTCGGCAAGGCATAACCTTTGGATTGTAATTCTTCTATAGCTTCCTTTAGTTGGGGAACAGAAGCACTTATATTAGGTAACTTAATAATATTTGCCTCTGGCATCTTGACCATATTTCCCAGTTCGTCCAAATCATTACTGACTTGCTGACTATTATTTAAATATTCTGGAAAAGTAGCGGCTATCCTACCAGCTAAAGAGATATCTTTTGTCTCAATTTCAATGCCGGAAGTTCTTGTAAAGGATTGGACTATTGGTAAAAAAGATTCGGTGGCCAAAGCTGGCGCCTCATCGGTTTTTGTATAAAAAATTTTGGACATGCGTATTGGTTTTATTTCAAGCGGAGCAAAGATACAATATTATCTAGGCTTGTTAAATACCAAAACGTCGAATGTTGTAGGTTTTAAACTGGGTCGTACTATAACAAAAGCCATATCATTGTACGAATACATTGATATGGCTTTTTAGAAGTAGTTTACAGACTTTATTTGTTTTAATTGTCATTAAAACGGCAACCATTGATTGCATCCGCTTAACTAATTCAACGTTTGAAATACATTTCGCACTTGGTTGGACAACCTGTGTTGACTACTTTGCATTTCTTCTTGTTGTCTTTACGTAAAGTATTGTATACTTATCAGTTCGTAGTAGTAAAAAAGCGACAGCCTTTTTATCTAAAACGCAAACGAAAATGTAGCTGCTTTTGAGAACATTATACTACACTTGTTATGGAACAACAATGTAAGAACGTAAACTCTACATTAGTAAATTTTATACAACCTTACAGATTACTATATTTATTACTATACCTAAAGTTACAAAATTATAATTTAGAGTGCTAGTGTTTTTGGCTTATTAAAAATGAACATACTGTCAACACCTATTGTTAACAATTGTTCATAAAAAAACACCAACTAAACAAGTTGGTGTTTTTTTTTATATTTTGAAGTTGTCCCTTAAGAACGTACTTCTTTAATTCTTGCTTTTTTACCTGTCAATTCTCTGAAGTAATAGATACGAGCTCTGCGCACCTTACCTTTTTTGTTTATTTCTATTTTTTGCAGTGCTGGTAGGTTAATCGGGAATATACGTTCTACTCCTACAGTACCTGACATTTTTCGAATTGTAAATGTTTCTGTTGAACCAGAACCTCTTCTTTGTATCACCACACCTTTAAAAAATTGTGTACGTGTTTTTTCACCTTCCTTAATTTCATAGTACACAGTGATTGTATCACCCGCTGAAAATTTAGGAAAATCTTTTTTTTCTACAAATTCGTCTTGAACATACTGAATTAATGATTCCATGTTATCGTTTAAATTGGAATTAAATTAAAGCAACATGCACGATTATCGTCAGAGGTTGATTTAACAATGGGCAAAAATAATTCTAAAATTAGAATCTACAAGTATTTTATCACTATTTTTTGCTTTCCATGAAATTTTATCGGCTATTCTAATAAGTCTGGACGTAATCTTTCCGTACGCTTTTGTGCTTGTTCCTCTCGCCACGCTTCTATTTTTCCAAAATTACCACTTAAAAGGACTTCGGGCACTTTCATCCCCTTATATTCCGCAGGCCTTGTATAAACTGGAGGTGCCAGTAAACCGTCCTGAAAACTATCTGTAAGTGCAGATGTTTCGTTATTTAATACCCCTGGTATTAATCTGATAATGGTATCACATAGAACGGCAGCTCCCAGTTCCCCGCCGGATAGTACGTAATCCCCTATGGATATCTCCTTAGTAATGAAGGTGTCTCGTATACGCTGGTCTACGCCTTTATAGTGTCCGCAGAGAATTACAATATTTTTTTGGAGCGATAGTCTGTTAGCCGTTTTTTGGTTGAGTGTCTCCCCATCGGGTGTCATATATATTATTTCATCGTATTTCCGTTCGGATTTCAGTTTGGAGATACACTTGTCTATAGGTTCTATCATCAATACCATACCAGCGCCACCTCCAAATTGATAATCATCTACTTGGTTGTAGCTTTTGTCCGTGTAATCCCTAATATTATGAAAATGGACTTCTACCAAGTCTTTTTCTATCGCTCTTCTTAATATTGACGCCTCAAACGGACTTTTTAGCAGTTCGGGAAGTACGGTTATGATATCTATTCTCATAGCTTATTTGGGCCCTATTTATTTAGCTTGCCAAAAGTAATGAAAACTATGTACATCTTTTTTCCATCCCATTTTTTCATATAGATATTGTGCAGGATTATCCGTTGCGGTTTCCAAAGCAATACCTTTGTAATCATAACTGTCACAATAGGTTTTTGCAGTATTCAATAATTTTTTAGCAATACCTTTATTACGGTACGCTTCATCAACATAGAGATCATTTAGGATGAGGGTCGCTTTTAAAGATACCGACGAAAATGTAGGGTATAGCTGTGTAAAACCTGTAGGAGTGTTATTTAGGTACGCGATAAATATAACAGACTCTTTTTTTGTAATTCTATTTTTAACAAAATGCAAAGCTTCCATCCCTTGTAAAGGTTGGCCGTAAAAAAGTCGGTATGCATTAAATAAAGGTAGGATGTCATCTATTTCTTTTTCTGTGCCTTGTTTTATAGTTACCATAAAAAATAAAAAACTCCCAAGAAGGGAGTTGTTAAGTTATTTTGTTTTTTTCTGCTTATTTCGTTCATCTTGTAATTGTCTACTAATTTTCTGTTCTCGTTCTAATGCCCTTCTACGATGGTCTTCATATTCTAATTCTAGCTCTGAAAGATTCTGTTTAGCTTCTTGTGTTAGGATATTACTATTTCTAAATTTATAGATGAACAGTCCTAGAAATAAAAATAAAGCGGCAATGATTGCCCATAGAATAACATTATAGGTTCCTTTAGATACTTGTGCCCCTAATAACGACATATTATCTTTCTCCGCACTAACGGTGGTTAAACTAGCGGTGGTTTCCTCTAATTTCTTATTTAGGGATGTTATGGTGGTCTCATGTTCGGAAATGGTTGCCTTAAGTTCCGAAGTTTTCTTCGATATTGCCGCGAGAGAGTCTAATACGTTTTTTCTTAATTTGTATAAATTAGTCTCTTTAACCACCTCATACCTTACGCCATCGGCTCTATAATTACCCGACCTTTTTGAAACATAATCAAATTGACTGCTTATTGGGCCCGAGTCTAGCGACAGCTTTTCTTCAGTTTCTGTTTGTTGAGCATAGTTAATAGTAACGGTAAGTAGGAAAATTAAAAAATAGGTTAATCTTGGGATTTTCATTTGTATTGGTGTTAAATAAAATTTAGAGAGAACTAAAGTAATTTATTAATATTAATTAAAAAAAAATAGTTAAAAGCTTAGAATACCTTATAGCTACGTAAAAATGATGCTCATAAGATGTTTCAATTACTTATTTTTTAATAATAGGTATATCTACGGACTTTAGAGATATATTTTGCCAAGCGCATTACCTGATGCGAATAGCCATATTCATTATCATACCAAATATATAATATTAGGTTTTTCCCATTACGGGAAACCAAGGTTGCCTTACTATCGTAAATAGCAGGGGCAGAAGTACCTACAATGTCGGTGGATACCAGTTCTTTGCTCAAGGAGTATTGTATTTGCTCTACTAAATCGCCCTCAAGGGCATATTTTTTTAATATAGTATTCACACCGTCCAAAGAGGTTTTATTCTTTAAATCTAAATTAAGAATAGCTAATGACCCGTTGGGTACCGGTACTCTAATTGCATTGGAACTAAGCTTTCCTTTTAAAGAGGGTAGCGCTTTAGCCACTGCTTCCCCAGCTCCGGTTTCGGTAATGACCATATTTAGACCTGCAGCTCTTCCTCTCCTGTATTTACTGTGCATATTATCTACCAAGTTTTGATCATTGGTATAAGCGTGGATGGTTTCTAAGTGTCCTTTCTCTATTTCAAACGAATCCTCTATAACCTTGAGGATGGGGGTAATTGCATTGGTAGTGCAAGATGCTGCTGAGAATATTTTGGTGGTATCCGGATCATATTTTTTATGGTTTACTCCATGCACAATATTGGGAATTTCCTTGCCTGGTGCTGTCAATAATACCTTGGAGGCGCCTTTAGCTATTAGATGTCTTGAAAGCGCACTTTTATCCCTAAAGGCGCCCGTATTATCAATAATCAATGCATTCGATATCCCATAAGCCGTATAATCTATATCTTCAGGGTTATTAGAATTTATGAGGTGTACTGTTGTACCATTTATTATTAGCGCATTATTTTCAATATCGGCCTTTACTGTTCCAGAGAATGTACCGTGCACAGAATCTGTTCGTAATAAACTTGCTCTTTTTTCCAAAACACTTGCATCGGATGCGCCTCTAACAACAACAGCTCTTAACCTTAATTGGTTGCCCTTGCCAGTTTTGGACATAAGTTCTCTTGCCAGTAAACGACCAATTCTACCAAAACCATAAAGGACAACATCCTTGGGTTTAATGCTGGCCATATCTGCAGCATTTTTTAATTTGTCTATAACAAATGCCTTTACGTTATCGCAATGATTATCATCTGCATGATATTCATAGGTAAGTTTGCCAATATCAAGTTTAGATGGCGGTAGTTTAATATCGTTTATTGCTCGCAATAGTTCTACCGAATCAAAGATAGAAATAGGTTTTTGTACAAATTCCCCTGCATACTCGTGTAATTGAATGATATCGCTTACATTTTTATCTATAGCCTGATTTTTAAATAAAACTATTTCTATGGATTTATCATACCAAAGGTCGCTGACAAGTTTTATGAATTCAGTTGTTGCTTTTCGGCGGTCTGCCTGAAAGGCCAATTCTTTTTCGTAAGATACTTTATGTGACATATAAAGGGGTATCGGTTGTTTTGTAGATTGCAAAACTAAAGATTTTCAGTCTTTTCGTTGATGTGTATTTCAAAAAAAAGCGCCTTCATAAGAAAGCGCTTTTTTAAATGAACATATTCAGTCTATTGAAAGATGAGTCGCTCTCGCTCACCATCTTCGCCAATCATGGTAATAACGGTTTTACCATATCGGGTAATGGCGCCGAAGGCGGTTCTGGCATCTTCAATGTCATCCACTTCTTTATCATCTACTTGTAAAATGACTTTACCCTGAAGACCATAACCCCTATATCTTTCTGGTACTCCAGTTATTTTTACCCCTTTTTTGGTCTTGAATCTCTTCATGTCTGATTCCGTAAGGTTTTTTACCTCCATGCCCATGGCCGGAACAATAAGCATTTGTCGTTTTTTTAGAGCAATCGGCACCAATAATGTTTCATTTTCCCTTTCCAACAAAAGTGTAACCGTATCCCCAGGCCTTTTAGTTGCTAAATAACCGGTTAAATCAGGGAATTTAGAAACCTTAATTTCATCTACTTGTTTTATGATATCACCTACTTCCAGCTCAGCATCATAAGCCCCGGACTCTTCTTCAATATATTCCACATATACTCCATCAATATCGCTTATACCCCTTTTTACAGCATCGGGGGTGTTTACAGGTGCTGGCCGTATGCCAATAAACCCTTTTTGCACGTTGCCATATTCCATAATGTCATCCACTACCTTTCTGGCAATATTACTTGGGACGGCAAAGGAGTAACCTACGTAAGATCCCGTTTGCGAAGAGATGGCAGTGTTGATTCCTATAAGGTCTCCATTTGTATTTACGAGTGCCCCACCTGAGTTGCCAGGATTAACGGCAGCATCCGTTTGAATAAAGGATTGATTTGTTCTGGTGTCTAGGCTTCTTGCTTTGGCACTTACAATACCTGCCGTAACTGTAGAAGTTAGATTAAAAGGGTTGCCAACTGCTAAAACCCACTCCCCAATTTTTGCGTTGTCCGAATCACCAAAGGCCAAGTAAGGTAATTTTTCGTCCGCTTTTATTTTTATCAATGCAATGTCTGAATTTGGGTCTGCACCTATAAGCTCTGCCTCATATGTTTTATTATTGTTGAGTGTTACCTGTAATTGACTGGCCCGTGCAATAACATGATTGTTGGTTACAATATATCCATCTTGTGAAATTATAACACCAGAACCGGTACCTACTTGTGGCGTAACGCTTCCTCCGGAGCCATAGAAAAAATCGAACATACTGGTAGGTCCTTTGCTAAGAGTTACATTTTTAACGTGAACTACGGCGTTTACTGTAGTTTCCGCTGCATTTGTAAAATCAACCTCATTTATCCCAGCGCCTTTGGCGGATGTTGGTGTAAAACTTGTGTTGATTACCGATCCGCTTGTCTCTTGGTTTACAATGGCATAATTCGTTTTCTCAAAAAGAAGCTTGTAAGCTCCCAAGGTAATTGCCCCGGCAAAAACCGAGACCAACAATAGGCTTCCAATTTTTTTCATGCTTTAAATTTTAGTTCATGTAAAATTAATAGATTTTAACTGTCATACGATGCCTTTAACGACATTTTAACTGCTAAAAATACTTTAAGAAAACCCTATATTTGCTGCAATATTTAGTACAAAATGAAAATTAATTTTTTTAAATATCAGGGTACGGGAAACGATTTTGTGATGATAGATAATCGCAATAAACTTTTTCCAAGTGAGGATAGGGAATTAATTGCCTTTTTGTGTGATCGAAAATTTGGTGTAGGTGCGGACGGATTAATTCTGCTAGAGAATTGTATGAAATCCGATTTTAAAATGGTATACTATAATTCCGACGGTAGGGAGAGCACCATGTGCGGTAACGGAGGTAGGTGTATTGTATCTTTTGCCCATCATTTAAATCTAATTAAAACAGATACCACCTTTTTAGCAATAGACGGATTGCATCATGCAACCCTTGACGGGGCGATGGTTCATCTGAAAATGCAAGATGTACTGGAAATAAAAGCGAAGCCAGGGTCATTATTTTTAAACACCGGCTCTCCACATCACGTACAAATGGTCTCTAAGCTTTCGGAGTTTGATGTGGTAACAGAAGGTGCGAAATTGCGATATGGGCTATACGGACAGGACGGGAGTAATATTAATTTTGTTGAAGAGATGAACGATGGATCGTTTTTTGTGCGTACCTATGAGCGAGGTGTGGAAGATGAAACCCTTTCTTGTGGCACTGGAGTTACCGCGGTAGCTTTGGCGATGCACTATTTGGGAACCAGCAAAAGGGTTAGTATAGACGTCAACGTCTTGGGAGGAAAACTTAAAGTTACCTTTGTGCCAACCCTAGAGGGCTATCAACAAGTTTATTTAATTGGAAAGGCCAAAATGGTCTTTAAAGGTGAGCTGGAATGGAACTCTTAAAAGGGAAAAATTTGTTTTTGAGAGCCTTGGAAAAGGAAGACCTACAATTTTTATACGAATTGGAAAATAATCCCCTTGTTTGGGAGATAAGTGGCACGGTTACACCCTATTCGAAAAGTGTATTACAATTTTACTTGGAGAATGCCCACAGGGATATATACGAAGTAAAACAACTACGGCTGGTCATTTGTGCTCCTGATGGGAACACCTTGGGGTTGATAGATTTATTTGATTTTGACCCAAAACATAAACGTGCCGGCGTTGGAATTGTTATTGTCAAGGAGGTGGATAGAAACAAGGGCATTGGAGCAGAGGCATTAGCTTTACTTTGCGATTATGCATTTAGGACACTAGAGCTCAAACAGCTATACGCTAACATCCTGGAAGAAAACGAACGAGGCACCTATTTATTCCAAAAATTGGGTTTTGTTAAAGTTGGTGTAAAAAAGGATTGGATCAGTAGTAATGGAAAATATAAAAACGAAGTTCTATTTCAAAAAATTAGTAGGTAATGAGTGTTAAGAGAATTTTACTTGGTATTGTTTTAATAGCTCTTGTAGTAGGAGGTATTTTTGCCTACATGGTCTATGGCACTTTCTTTACACCAAACACTAAATTTAAAGAAAAAGAGGCTTTTGTTTTTATTCCTAGTAATGCATCATTTTCCGAAGTCAAGAAACGTCTTGAGCCTTTGGTACAAGACATGGATGCATTCGAATCCGCCGCAGACAAAAAGGGTTATATTGAGAATATAAAAGCAGGGAAGTATCGGTTGGGTGAGGGAATGAACAATAATGAAATCATTAATGCCCTTAGGGTGGGCAATGTGCCGGTAAAAGTAGCTTTCAACAATCAAGAGACTTTAGCAGACCTAGCCGGAAGGATTTCTGTTCAGATTGAGGCGGACAGTATAAGCCTACTCAATGTTTTTAGGGATACGGAGTTTTTATCGGAACACAACTTAAGCTTGGAAACTGGTTTAGCGCTATACGTGCCCAATAGTTACGAATTCTTTTGGAATACCAATGCTAAGGATTTTAGATATCGAATGGTAAAGGAATATAACCGATTTTGGAGCGATGAGCGAAAAACAAAGGCCAAAGCCTTGGGGTTGACTCCTGCCGAGGTAGTAACCTTAGCGTCTATCGTTCATAAGGAAACAGCGAAAATTGATGAAAGACCAAAAGTAGCAGGATTATACTTAAACCGATTAAGAGCCGGAATGTTGTTACAGGCAGACCCCACAGTTATTTATGCCATAAAAAAGGAGACCGGAAATTTTGATACGATCATCAAACGGGTATTATATAGGGATTTAGAGATTGAATCCCCCTACAATACGTATAAAAACTCAGGATTGCCACCTGGACCTATTACTATGCCAGATATTAGCGCCGTGGATGGAGTTTTGAATCCAGAAAAGCATGATTACTACTATATGGTAGCTAACGTGGAAAATTTTGGATATCATATGTTTGCGAAAGACTTGGCACAGCACGGCAGAAATAAAGTGCAATACATCCGATGGATAAATGCCCAAAAAATAAAGCGATAGGTTTATTGTCGGAATTTTAAGACATGTTAACTATTTCTGTATAGTTTTAACATATCCTTGCTATAACAAATTACTTTACGGTCTAACTTTGCCTTCGGAAATTTAAGCTAGCTTATTGCTGTAAGTCTTAAGAAATCTATGATATGAAAAGATGGATGATTATTTTCTGTCCTCTTATCGTGATATTTATTTTATCCGGTTTTGGATTTAGTCCTTTTAAGGTATCTGTTCCTGAGCCACTTAAAGTAAAACAACCTACTGTAGTTCTGTTTCCCAAAGACAAAACTGCTATGACTGAAATTGAAATAGTACCTCCCTTTGTGGGAACTGATTTTACTGGATTTAAAGAGGCTTTGGCCTTTAAGGAATCCAAAGGAAATTACTTTGTGGTAAATACCTTTGGATATCTAGGTAAATATCAGTTTGGTATGAGTACGCTAGAGCTTATGGGCGTTAACAACGAAAAACAGTTTTTAAATGACCCGGTTTTACAGGAGAAAGTTTTTCAAATTAATATCGCTAGGAACAAGTGGATTTTAAGACGGGATATTAAACGATTCGTAGGGAAACGCATCCGTGGCATAGAGATTACCGAATCCGGTATGTTGGCCGCGGCACATTTAGCTGGTGCAGGGAACGTGAAACGGTATTTACGTTCTTTTGGTAAAACTGATGTGATGGATGATTATGGAACTAATATTGCTATTTATATGAAGCAGTTTTCCGGTTATGATATGTCAAGTATCGAAGCGATAAAAAATCCTAGAATTTAGGATATAGGATACAAAAGATACTACAAGCATAAGCCTGACATCAAGTGTTAGGCTTTTTTTATGCTTGAATAATAAAAATCGCTGGACGCTTATGAAGGTCAACTTTTTCCTTTTTCCAATCAGATGCTGTTCTAGTTTTTATAAACTCAGAACTTAAGGTGAGGTCGCATGCCACGCAAACACGTGTCGTTCCTATAAGGGATTTATGAAGTTCTTCTAGCAGCTTGTTGTTTCTGTATGGGGTTTCAATAAATATTTGAGACTGCTGTTCATCCCTGGATTTTTTTTCCAATCGCTTTATTTCTTTTCTTCTTTCTGTAGCATCGATGGGTAGGTAACCATTGAATGCAAAGTTCTGTCCGTTTAATCCGCTAGCCATTAAGGCGAGTACAATAGAGGAGGGGCCAACCAATGGAACCACCTGTATATGTTTTTGGTGGGCAACTGTTACCACAGCTGCACCAGGGTCGGCAATTCCTGGACATCCGGCCTCGGATAAAATACCCATATCGTAGCCGTTTAGGCATGGCTCTAAAAAGCTAGGGATTTCAGCTGCCTCGGTAAACTTGTTTAAAACAAATAATTGTAGGGAAGGTTGGGATTTTCTCGGACTCATTTTTTTTATAAAATGCCTTGCTGTTTTTTCATTTTCCACTACAAAATGGTCTATACTTTCAATAGCTCTTTTTATAGAAATAGGAAGTACTTCCAATGGCGGACTATCACCTAATGTAGTTGGTATTAAATATAATTTTCCTTTCTTATTCATTTCACTACTCATAAGCTAGGTATTAAAGTCGTTTTGCTATTTGCTTACAGGCACTTTCAATTATTTTAAAGACTGTTTCAAATCCGTCTTTACCTCCGTAATAAGGATCTGGAACTTCGTTGTCGCTTCCATCTATTTCGCTCAACAAGAAGCGAACTTTGTTTTGTTGTGCTTCTGTACTGCTCAGTTTTAGAACGTTATTGTAATTTTCCTTGTCCATAACGTATATAAAATCAAACCGTTCAAAATCCACACTACTGAATTTTCTACAGCGTTGCTTACTTATATCTATACCATACGTATGGGCAACTTCAATAGATCTAGAATCGGGTGGCTTGTTCGTATGATAACCGGCAGTTCCGGCAGAATCCACAAAAACAGTTTCTGAATTAACTTTACTTTTGAGAATACCTTCGGCCAATGGAGACCTACAGATGTTTCCTAGGCATACCATTAACACGTTTGTCTTCATGTAGTTCTTACGATAGTTTTTTGGTAAGGTCGTCTATGTACTTTCGAAACTGTTTATCGGTTTCTGCTAGATTGTCTACTGTTTTACAAGCATGAAGTACCGTGGCATGATCACGTTTACCTATTTGTGAGCCTATACTTGCCAAAGATGCCTTAGTGAATTTTTTCGCAAAAAACATCGCTAATTGTCTGGCTTGTACAATGTGTCGCTTTCTTGTTTTGGACTGTAAAGTAGCAACATCCATTTCAAAGTAATCCGAAACTACTTTTTGAATGTAGTCGATAGAAACCTCTCGTTTGGTGTTTTTTACAAATTTTTCTACTACTTGCTGTGCAAGTTCTATCGTGACCTCTCGTTTGTTCAGCGTAGATTGTGCTATTAATGATATTATGGCACCCTCCAATTCCCTAATGTTCGTCTTAATATGCTTTGCTACATATTCTACAATTTCTTCAGGCATTTCTACACCGTCCCTATAGAGCTTATTGTTAAGAATAGAAATACGCGTTTCGTAATCGGGTGTCTGTAATTCTGCTGAGAGTCCCCATTTGAACCTTGACAATAAACGTTGTTCTATATCCTGCATATCCACAGGTGCCTTGTCCGAAGTAAGAATTACCTGTTTTCCATTTTGGTGTAAATGGTTAAAAATATGGAAGAATACATCTTGCGTACCCGACTTGCCGGAAAGAAACTGTACGTCATCAATGATAAGTACATCTATGAGTTGGTAAAAATGAATAAAATCGTTTCGAGTATTCTTCTTAACGGATTCTATATATTGTTGTGTAAATTTTTCAGCAGATATATAAAGAACTGTTCGCTCTGGATATTTGTCCTTTATTTCAACACCTATAGCGTGGGCCAAATGGGTTTTTCCCAGCCCCACTCCTCCAAAAACCAATAATGGATTAAAAGATGTGCCACCCGGTTTATTGGCAACGGCCATACCTGCAGAGCGAGCTAGCCTATTGGAATCCCCTTCTAAAAAATTATCAAAATTATAATTGGGGTTTAACTGTGACTCTATCTTAATATTTCTAATTCCCGGAATGACAAAAGGATTACGTAATTCTGGGTTTTTAGATTTAACAGGAACATCCATTTCTTGCGGCATCATATTCCCGCGATTGGAACTAGGTATCTTTTCAGTAAAAGGCTCTTTATTACCATACGTGTTCTCCAAGCGAATAATATAGACCAATTTTGCCGACTCTCCCAATTCTTTGGTAAGGGCAACTTTTAATAGTTTAACGTAATGTTCTTCTAACCATTCATAAAAGAACTTGCTCGGCACTTGAATGCTAAGAGCGTTTTCTGTAAGCTTTACGGGTTTAATAGGTTCAAACCAAGTTTTAAATGCCTGCGGTTGTATATTATCCTGGATAAATACCATACAATTTTTCCAGACGGAATTAGCAGTAACATTCATAATAAAAAAAAACTTGTTTAATGGTTAGACGCAAAAATCAAACAACAAAATTTTGTTAATTAAATCTTAAGCGGTGGACAAATATGTGAACAAATAAGCTAAAAAAAAAATCATTCTCTATTGAATTTGAGCTTTTTTTTTCTCATGTTCGCTTACTCCATTGGGGAGTCTTTAAATATATACTTTTTTACTTTAAAAAATGGGTGCAAACGAAATTACTTTTAGGATTAGATATGGTGAAACAGATCAAATGGGCGTTGTATATCATGGTAATTATCCGCAATATCTAGAAATGGGTAGAATTTCATGGCTACGTGGTTTAGACTTGTCGTATAAAGAGATGGAGGCTAATGGTATTATGTTGCCAGTGGTAAGCTTGGATATAAAATTTATAAAACCTGCACTTTTTGATGATTTGATTACGGTTAAAACAAACCTTAAAAGACTGCCCATGGTTCGCATAGAATTTGATTACGAACTGACGAATCAAAATAATGAAATTTTAGCAACAGCGAACACTGTTTTGGCCTTTATGGATTCAAGTAAGAAAACACCTATAAAATGCCCTGATTATATTTTTAACAAATTAAAATAGTCTTTTACAATTAAGGGCAAATTTGCTAATGTCTGGAAACAGTAATTTTGTGAAGTGACTTTAGTTCATCCATTATTTTCTTCAACTCTTTTTTTCGTACGGCAATAGTCACATCACACTTCAGATGTAGCTCCTGTGTTATCAGCTCTAATTGATTCTTCTTTATAAAGCGCATTACCGCATCCATTTCTGAATACTCAAAATTAAGCGTTAATTGTTCCTTGATTATTCTTTCTACTATTTTAGAACTTTCCAACGTTAGTTGCGCTGTATTTTTGTATGCTGAGATTAATCCACCAACGCCCAATTTAGTACCACCAAAAATACGGACAACCGCTACAAGTACATTTGTTAAGCCAAAGGATTGAATTTGACCATATATGGGCATCCCGGCAGAATTGTTGGGCTCCCCATCGTCATTTGCCCTGTAAGTTCTATTTCCTGCTCCTAATTGCCATGCGTAGCAAACGTGATTGGCAGAAGGGTATATTTTCCTTAATTCTTCCAATATAGGCTTTACGTCATCCTCGTCCTGTATAGGAAAAGCATATCCATAAAATTTACTTTTTCTTTCCTTTAATAGAATTGCGCTAACGGATTTTGATATGGTTTTATACGAGTCTATCACTTCTATTAAATTAAAGTACCAAAACAATGCTTAAAACTGCCAACGCAATGCCCAGCCAGTTTTTTACACTAAGCCTTTCTTTAAATAACGTAATTCCAAAAAGAGTCGATAGTAGTACGATACCTACATTGTTTACCGTAAATATGGATGCGCTACTCAGTTCTTCATAGCCTAAAGCAAGAAGCAAAAAATAAATAGAAAAAAAGTTAGGTACGCCTAAGGCTATTCCCCCGACTATATTTTTATAGTTAATTTTTAAGGGTTGCTTAAAAGATTTGACGAACATAAAACATAGGCCTGCAATCCCGGCAAAAAAGAATATTAGGGAAGAAAACAGGGCGAATTCCGTTTCTGGCACATGACCCTGCTGAAAATATTTAATTGAAGAATCTATAATCCCGGAACCTAGGAAGACCAAAAAAGGAAGAAGAAGCATAGAGAAATTAAAGCTTTCCGCAGCTTGTTTCATAGAGGCTAGATATACGGCCAAAATTGCAATAATAATGCCAAAATACTGAATTCCATTCAAATCCTCCTTATAGAGAACCATACTCAAAATAACAGGGATCACAAAGGACATCTTTGTGGCTACAGAGGCTACAGAAACTCCAAGTTTTTGTGAAGTTACCGCCATAATATTGAACACTAGTATAAATAGTATACCCAGGGCCATAGCTCCCCAGAACCAGCTTTTTGAAGGAAACGCTGATATGTCCAAGGCTCCTTCATAAAAAATAAGACCTACTAAACAGGCTATTACATAATTTGTAATGATCGCGTATAAGGTTTGAATTTTGTAACGTACAAATAGCTTGAACACCACAAAAATGCAACTTGAAAAAAGAATACTAAGCGTCAGATATTGCATTTACAACCTTTTCTTTAAGTCGGTAATGTCTTGATTACCAACAGTCAGGTGCCAAGTCTTTATTCCAATCGATGCTGCTGCATCTGTGTTTTCCTTGGTGTCATCTATAAAATAGGTTTCGTTGGCTTCCAGTCCGTTTTCCGCCAATACAAAATCAAAAATTTCGGTGTTTGGTTTTCGCATCTGTAGTTCATGGGAAAGGTAAAATTTATTAAAACATGCCTTAAAACGGTTCCAACGTTCCATACCCATCGTTTTTTTTACATATGCGATATGCAGTTCATTGGTATTGCTTAATAAGAAAAGCCGGTATGCAGCATCAGATTTCAGCTTCTCCAGAAAGTTTAATCTATATTCGGGAAAATCTAAAAGGATAGAATTCCAAGCGTCGGTTACTTCGGTAATACTGGCCGCGGGAATCATTCCTTGAAGTTGACCAAGGAAGTCTTTGGAACTTATCATACCTACTTCATAGGTTTTGGCCAAGGTATCCATTTCAGGAGTCAAATTTGGATATCCGAATAAGGCCAAATGCTTGTAGACCGCTGGTTTATCTAAATTTATAAAAATATCCCCAAAATCAAATACGATGTTTTTAATCATTTTTTCATAATAGTTAAACTGTCCTCTTCTATATTTTTAGTAGTTATTGCATTTCCGTTTATATAAGGTTTGCTAATTCCGTTCCTAAATACGGATGTCCCTTTGAAAATGCGTGCTTCGTCCCATAAGTTCGCATCTATAAACGACTGTAATGTTTTGGCACCTCCTTCAACAATAACACTCTGAATCTGTAGTCGATGTAGTTCGCTGCATATCGCTGCTGCACTTTCTTCGGACTCTTCCTGTACTATATATTCAATACCAGGAATGTATTTGGAACTATCAACGACGGTCGTAAAAACGATGGTTCTATGTTCCCTATTTAATACGTGATAGTTAGCAGGTATTTTAAGGTTTTTATCTAATAGGACTCGGATAGGTGAGTTCCCTGTCCATAAACGCACATCTAACTTGGGGTTATCTTCTAAAACTGTAGCGGTGCCTACTAAGATCGCCTGTTCTTCACTTCGCCATTTGTGTACCAATTGCTTAGATAAACTACCCGTAATCCAATAAGGCTGTGGAACGGTGTCTCGATATGCTTTTACAGGTGCTATAAATCCGTCTGCAGATTCTGCCCATTTTAGAATAACATAAGGTCGTTGTTGTATGTGAAAGGTTAGAAAGCGTTTATGATGCTCCGAGCACTCTTTTTCTAAAACCCCTGTAATCACTTCACATCCGGCATCTTTTAATTTTTGTATCCCTTTTCCTGCTACCTTGTTATGTGGATCTCTTAGTCCTATTACAATTTTTGGAATCTTATGTACTACGATTAAATCGGCGCAAGGTGGTGTTTTTCCAAAATGGGAACAGGGCTCAAGAGTTACGTACAGAGTAGATTTTGAAAGTAATTGCTTTTCCTTTACGGACGCGATGGCATTTACCTCTGCATGTGCGCCACCAAACGGACTCGTAAAACCTTCTCCAATAATATGGTTATTGTGCACAATAACTGCACCTACCATAGGATTAGGCGCTGTTCTTCCTAACCCGTTTTTAGCCAGTTGCATGCAGCGGCGCATGAATTTCTCATCAATTACAGGTCCATTCATTTTGGTGTTGCCCACTGTTTGTATCTTTTTGTTTTTCCTAAGCCTAAGGATTTATGATTTTACACATTTCATGTATCTTCACAAACCAAAAATAATACTTTAAAACCTATAATAAAGGATAGTGTGAAAATGACCGTAATAAGGGAAATAAAGAAGACGGATAATGCAAAGGTTGCTAGTAGAATAAGAACCGTGCTAGTGGCCTTAGGTGTCCCAAAAGTAGGTACAGCCTATGCGGATACAGCACTAGATCACATGTTCGAAAATTATGATGTGCCTAGGGCTACTTACTTTTTAGCCGAAGAGGATAGCGAGGTGCTTGGTTGCGCAGGGATAGCCCAATTAGAAAATTATAGCGGCAACTGTTGCGAACTTCAAAAAATGTATCTGCTAGATCAGGCCAGGGGCAGAGGTATAGGGAGTCAGCTTTTGGAGGCTAGCCTGGCGAAAGCCAAAACATTTGGTTTTGATGAAATTTACTTGGAAACGATGCCATACATGAAAGCGGCACAAAACCTCTATATCAAATCAGGTTTCAAGTATATTGATGCTCGTATGGGAAATACGGGACATTTTTCATGTCCGGTTTGGATGCTAAAAACACTCTAAAAATGTTGCTGAAAGAAATCCAGACTATTTTTCATTCTGAATTAGATTCACGTTATGGCACGCAAGAAGTGACCAGCTTTTTTTCCCTGTTGATAAATCATTTTTTAGGGTTAGAAAAATTTGTATTGATACTTCAACCAAATTTAGTGGTTTCCAAAGAAGATGAAACGCTGCTTTTTAAAGCCCTTAGTGAGTTAAAGCAAGATGTTCCAGTGCAATATATTATTGGCGAGACGGAGTTCATGGACTTAAAGTTAAAGGTGCTTCCAGACGTACTTATACCAAGGCCAGAAACAGAAGATTTGGTACGATGGATATTGGACGACCATCAGGGCAAACAACATCCTAGTTTAAAAATATTGGATATAGGAACGGGAAGTGGATGCATTGCAATTAGCTTGGCCAAACACATCGTAAATGCTAAGGTTTCTGCTTTAGATATTTCACGTAATGCTTTAACTATTGCCCGGTCTAATGCAGAATTAAATCGTGTTCAAATAGACTTTCATCAAGTTGATATTCTAGACAAAACGCTAAAGATTACTACTGAATCAAATTTTAATATGATTGTATCCAACCCTCCATACGTTAGGGAGTTGGAGAAAAATGAAATGCATGCTAACGTGTTAAATCACGAACCGGAAATTGCCCTTTTTGTTCCTGATAAAGACCCCTTGGTATTTTACAAGGCCATTGCTACATTTGCTGAACAGCACTTGGTAGCAAACGGCAGTTTGTACCTTGAAATAAATCAATATCTGGGCAAAGCGATGCTAGCCTTGCTTAATGAACATAATTTCAAGAACATCGAATTAGGAAAGGATATATTTGGAAACAATCGTATGATGAAGGCAACATGTGGTGGTCGGTAATTGTTTGACAGTACAAGTTAGTAGCAAAAGTTAAAAGTAAAACGTGTTTATCGGGAGTAGCCTTAAAAATTGGGTAGTGTGAATTATATTCGTGTTTGAATTTGATGACTGTATTTGTATTTGAATTTGTACTTGATTTTTAAGCTTTAATTTTTAATTAATATAATGAACGGAATTGTAGTTTTTTGTGGCAGTAGTGAAGGAACCGACCCTCAATTTGCAGAAGATGCCTATGATTTAGGTGCAACTTTGGCAAAACAGCATATAGACGTTATCTATGGTGGTGCTAAAATTGGCATTATGGGTAAGGTTGCGAACGGTGCCCTAGAACATAAGGGCAAAGTCATTGGTGTCATTCCAGAGTTTTTAAAACGAAAGGAGGTCTATCATGATAGCCTTACGGAACTCATTACCACACAGAACATGCATGACCGTAAATTAAAAATGCACGAGCTTAGTGATGGTATACTCATGCTTTCTGGCGGATTTGGAACACTCGAGGAGTTTTTCGAAATGCTAACTTGGGCCCAGTTGGGCCTTCATCCTTACCCTATTGCGGTCTTGAATACCAATGGTTTTTACGATGAACTACTCCTTATGCTCAATAAGATGGTAGAAAAAGGATTTGTAAAATCTGAGAATCTCAACGCAATTCTGGTAGATGATAATGTGGATAGACTACTAGAGAGAATGAAGGCTTTTAAACCCCTTCCTATGCCCCAATGGATGACTAAAGAAGAATTTTGATGCAAACGGAAAGAAAGATAAACGCACTGCGAGAAGAGTTAAGGGAACATAATTATAACTATTATGTGCTAGATAATCCAACGATTTCAGATTTTGATTTTGATATGAAATTGAAGGAATTACAACGCTTGGAAGCTGAACATCCGGAGTTTTATGATGAGAGTTCACCAACCATTCGTGTGGGCGGTATGGTAACGAAGAATTTTGATACTATTGCGCATGAACACCGCATGTACTCCTTAGATAATTCGTATTCAAAAGACGATTTGGAGGACTGGGAAAAGCGTATTCAACGAAATCTTGGAGATGCTCCCGTGGCCTATACGTGCGAGTTAAAATATGATGGTGCTTCCATTAGCATTACCTATGAAGGCGGGAAATTGGCACGCGCCGTTACCCGTGGCGACGGATTCCAAGGCGACGACGTTACGACGAACATAAGAACCATAAAATCAGTTCCGCTGCAGTTAAAAGGGGACTACCCGGCAAAATTTGATATTCGTGGTGAAATTGTACTGCCTTTTGATGGTTTTCAGAAAATGAACGAAGAAAGGGTCGCCAATGATGAAGACCCCTATATGAATCCAAGAAATACGGCATCCGGAAGTTTAAAGCTGCAAGATAGCAGTGCTGTGGCACATCGGCCGTTGGAATGTCTGTTGTATAGCATTGTAGGTACAAACATTGGAATTGCTTCTCAATGGGAAATGTTAGAAAAAGCACGTAGTTGGGGCTTTAAGGTGCCCACCGCGGCCAAATTATGCCAAAGTACCGCCGAGGTGATGGAGTTTGTAGACAAATGGGACCAAGCACGGCATAAATTACCGTATGAAACCGATGGTGTTGTGGTGAAGGTAAATAGTTTGCAGCACCAGGATGAACTGGGTTTTACCTCCAAGGCCCCACGCTGGGCCATGGCCTATAAATTTAAGGCCGAGCAAGTGGTTACGGTCTTAAATGAAATAAGTTATCAAGTGGGCCGTACAGGTGCCATTACACCGGTGGCCAATCTAGAACCCGTATTATTAGCGGGTACAACGGTAAAAAGAGCTTCGCTCCATAATGCGGACCAGATTGCAAAACTGGATATCCGAGAAGGTGATACCGTTTTTGTAGAAAAAGGAGGAGAAATTATACCTAAAATTATCGGAGTAGATTTTACAAAACGCCCCGCTAACTCAAAACAAACCATATACCGTACGTCGTGTCCTGAATGTCATACCCCATTGGTTCGTAAGGAAGGAGATGCAAAGCATTATTGCCCGAATGAATATGGCTGTCCACCGCAGATAACAGGTCGTATTCAACACTTTATTTCCCGTAAGGCGATGGATATTGAAGGTTTGGGCGGGGAAACCGTGGAACTCCTGTTTAAGGAGGGATTGATAAAAGATTATGCCGATTTATATGATCTAACCAAGGAACAGATTCTTCCTTTGGAACGTATGGCCGAGAAATCTGCCGAAAATTTGGTGAAGGGTGTGGCGGAGTCCATATCCATTCCTTTTGAGAGGGTCTTGTTCGCCTTAGGCATTCGTTTTGTTGGTGAAACGGTAGCTAAAAAACTGGCCAAAGCCTATAAAAATATTGATGCACTGGCCGTCGCAACTAAGGAGGAACTCGTTGCCGTAGATGAAATAGGGGAACGTATAGCAGAAAGTGTTGTGGACTTTTTTAGTAATGAAAAGAACCAACAGGCCATAGCGCGTCTCAAGGAAAAAGGGATTCAGTTTTCATTATCGGCAGAGAAATTAGAAAATCAAACGGATATTCTTAAAGGAAAAACTTTTGTGGTTTCAGGAGTATTTGAAACCGTGAGTAGGGATGAACTCAAAAAATTAATAGAGGACAATGGAGGCAAGGTAGGTTCCTCTATTTCCTCCAAGACAAGTTTTTTGGTAGCCGGTGACAAAATGGGCCCGAGTAAACGCACCAAGGCGGAGAAGCTGAATGTTCCTATCATAACAGAAGCAGAGTTTTTAGGAATGATATGAGGGTGATCAGATACTCAATGGAAACAGAACTCTACCTTTAGAAAAAGAGATGAAAGTTAGCTACGATTCATATTATTAGACTGAAGACCTATTTGGCGGTCTATACCCAGGGCTGACAGCATTTTTCCATAACTACCCAAAGAATGGAAAAGTACTGGATTTATATAGCATCGAGAATTAAAATCGGATGTGTACTCATTTTGTGTATTGAGTATACGGGAAAGAAAGTTGAGATTCTAAAAGAAACGATTGGATTTGATAAAATAAAGTACCCAGTTGAGGGTTTAAAATTCAAATACCTTTTTGGGCAAAGCGGACATCCCTCCGAGGCGGAATATAGAATGATAGTTATTAGAAAGTGAACCTATTAATCCTATTTACGTTAGATTAGAAGTTAAATAATATAAACTATGGACTATTTCATCATCGCATCAATATTGGTATTTGTCTCCGCTATTTTTGGCTACATCAATGTGAAGTTTTTAAAGCTCCCCAATACCATTGGCTTGATGCTGATTACTATTGTGTTTACCCTTGCAGTTTTTGGCATCAGCTATTTTGACGATACCCTCTTAGATGCCGAACGGTATATTATTAGTCAGATCGATTTTAAGTACCTCTTGCTAGATGTGATGCTGAGTTTTCTACTCTTCGCAGGGGCCTTGCATACCAACTTTGAGCAACTGAGGATACAGCGCTGGCCTATATTGGCTTTTTCTACCATGGGCGTTTTGGTGTCCACCTTTTTGGTAGGAACCATTATGTTCTATGTCTTGCAGGGTTTTGGATTACACGTAGGCTTTATTTATTGTCTGCTTTTTGGCTCCTTGATATCCCCAACGGACCCTATTGCCGTACTTGGAATTTTAAAACAGGCAGGAGCTCCTAAAAACCTAGAAACCAAGATTGTAGGAGAATCACTTTTTAACGATGGGGTAGGGGTTGTCGTGTTCTTGACCATCTTTCAAATTGCTTCCTCTGGAATGGATGCCATCACCCCTTTGGAGATTGCCGAACTGTTTGGTGTAGAGGTCATAGGTGGCATTGTGCTGGGCTTGTTCATTGGGTGGGTTACCTACCGCTTAATGCGCTCCATAGACGATTATGATATCGAAGTGATCATTACCCTTGCTGCCGTGATGATGGGTACCGTAGTGGCACAAAAATTCCACCTGTCTGCGCCCTTGGCCATGGTAACCGCCGGTTTGGTCATAGGAAACGACAAGGTGCGAGATTCCGCCATGTCTAAAACTACAGAAACCTATGTAGACAAGTTCTGGGAGTTGTTGGATATTCTGCTCAATACCTTGTTGTTTGTATTGATCGGGATGGAAATGCTGGTTATTTCCTTTGAGTTCGATTATGTGATCGCAGGATTGCTCGCTATCCCTATTGTTTTGGCCTGCCGTTATATCTCGCTATTACTCCCCATAAAATTCTTTGAAAAAAAACTCAACTTCGTACCTCGAACCAATTTGGTCATGACCTGGGGCGGACTCCGGGGCGGTATTTCCATTGCCTTGGCATTGGGGCTCACCCAAGACATGCACCGGGACCTATTTTTGGTGATTACCTATGTAGTGGTGGTCTTTTCCATTATTGGGCAAGGTTTAACCGTGGGGAAGTTGGTTAAAAAAATAACCGGACATGCTGCCTAAAAATTATACCGAATTTGAAAAGACCCTAGCGCAGCCGCTACCACCTGCAACCTGGCCCGATGCATTAAAAGCCCTGTGGTATGATGCCAAAGGTGATTGGGAATCTTCCCACAACATTGCCCAAGATATGCATAGCGCATTAGGCAGTTGGATGCATGCCTATTTACACCGTAAAGAAGGCGACCGGTTTAATGCGGGCTACTGGTATCGGCAAGCGGGGCGTGACCATCCTCAGATAAGCTTAGAGGCTGAACTACGGGAGATAGTGGAGTTTGTTTTGGGTAATGGATAGTGTTTTATTCCACTTCCTGTTTGTGTTAGAGAGCAGAGGTAAATTTTAGCATTGTTATGCCTTATAGAACGTCTAATAAGGTAATTTGAGTTATCTTAGAAAAGAATCATTCTTTAAATCCAGACCTGATGAAAAATATAGCTTACTTTCTTTTGTGTTCCCTTTTTACCATGTCAGTTTTTGCACAGAATCCAGCCCCTGAAGCTCCAATAGCTGATAGTGTTATGGTCACCGTCTTTCTGAAGCACCAACAAGATAAAAATCTAGCTGAAATTGGTGATATTCTTGAGAAGAATAAGTTTTGGGAACAATTTCCGCCAAAATCTGCCAAAGTAATATCTTGGTATGTGATGATGGGTATTGGCCAGGTTGTAACGGTTAAAATACCCGGAGGTGGTTTACGCGAATTCAATTTAAGCATCGAAAAAGGGGCCTGGGGCGCATTTGATACCGAATTTTATCCTACCTACGATTTGTACCCGGTCATTAAAGGTAAGCTGACCAATAGAAAATAGTCTTAGTAAAGAAGTATCTTACCAATTTTTGTGAGTAACCTTTGCTTGTTTCGTATTCAATCATCACAGAAACAACCACCTAAATTAATTTCCTAAAGCAAACACTATTCGCCATTTGTTCGTAAGGCGGATAGTTGGGAATACATTGGTATTTATTCTTTTCGTAAAGGGAAATAGCCTCAGGCTGCCTTAAACCTGTTTCTAGGACACAAGCCGAATATCCTAGTTCTTTTGCCCATTTTTCCAGTTCTTTAAGAAGGAGGGAAGCGATTCCTTTTCTACGGTAGTCCATAGCAACATACATACGTTTGATTTCCATACTGTTATCATCAAACGGTTTTAATGCGCCGCAACCCACGGGAATATGGTTTTCATAGTACACCACGCAATGCTTGAGTGTAGCTATATCATTAAATTGTGCGTAAAACACATTTTCTTCTCCGTCGCGCAAGGCTAAATCTGCATCTAACAGTGCCACTAAGGCTTTAAAATCAGTATTTGAAGAGTCCGTTCTTAAAGTACGTCCCATACTACAAAAATTTAAACTCTAATGGATACTCCGTTGGCAATGATATTATTAGAATCAAAGTAAAAATCGATTCTCCCTAGACGAACCCCGTAACAACCAACTTGGTTAACCAGGATGTCCCTACCGTTTGCATTCGTAACAACACTTGGTTTCTCTAAAAAGGTATGGGTATGCCCTCCTATAATCAAGTCCGTATGTTTGGTTTTGGTTGCCAAGGTCATATCATCAGGGCGTTGGCTGTCCTTGTAGTGGTATCCCAAATGTGATAGGCAAATTACGAGATCGCATTTTTCCTCCTCTTTTAACGTACGCTCTAAATCTAAAGCTATTTCATAGGGTGGTAAGTACTCCGTTTCTTTATATAATTTTTTGGTCACCAGTCCGGATAACTCAATACCTAGACCATATACCCCAATTTTGATATCGTCCCGTAGGTAGGTTTGGTAGGGTTTGGTAAAACCGTCCAACATAGTTTTGCTAAAATCATAATTGGAGGAAACAAAATCAAACTTGGCATAAGGTAGTTGTGCCAGGAGTCCGTCTACGCCATTGTCAAAATCGTGATTACCTAGGGTGGCAGCATCGTAATTGAGCATCGTCATCAATTTCATTTCCAGTTCGCCACCGTAAAAATTAAAGTAGGGCGTACCCTGAAATATATCTCCTGCATCGAATAATAGGGTATTTGGATTTTCTTCACGTATGCTATTTACCAATCCGGCTCTTCGGGCAAGGCCACCAAGTCCCGGAAAACGTGAATGGTCGGAGGGAAAAGTATCAATATGGCTATGGACATCGTTAGTGTGCAAAATGGTAATATGCTTTTTTTGGCTTCCGGAACAGGAATTTAGGCTCAATCCTCCTGCACCAATAAAGGATACGGAAGCCAAAGTGTTCTGTATAAAATTTCTTCGTTTCATTTATTTAAAAATTAAATGTCCTAAAAAAGTTTTCATGTGCTAGTCCATTTTATAAAAACGGTCATCAATTTTAGGCGTGAGTGTATCTACCTTTGAAAAATAATCGATCATTGCGTTTCGTATTTTGTAGTCCAGCGTGGTGAAGGAAACTCCATTTTTAAAAAACACCATATCGTCCCCGCCACTGACCAAATAGTCAGATGTAGCTACGTTGTATACTTTATCGTTTTCTAGGGGTTTGCCCTGTATGCTAATACTTTTTACAGTATCGTCTTTGTTCAATAAAATTTGAATGCCCGAGACCGGATGAGCCCTCTTCGATTTTACAAGATAGTCTACCAGTTCTAAGACGGAAGTGCCTTTTAATCCAACGACTGAAATATAATTTTCAAAAGGCATCACTTCATAGGCCGTTCTCTCCGTTACATTGCCCTTAGAAATACTTGCTCGTATACCGCCGTGGTTCATCAATACGAAATCAATGGAATTACCACTTCTTTTTCTGAAGATAGGGTCGCCTTCTGAACGTATTATATCTGCCATTAAATTTCCTGCAGAACTGTTATATTTTCCATCTGAATTGGATATGGTATAAGGTGCATAGGCTAAGGCGCTATCCAAAATAACATCGATTCGTTCTCGATAAGGTTTCACAAAATTTTCAATACTTTGAACGGAAGCGGCAGTGGAGTCAATGCTAAGCTGGGCACCTTCGATAGCGATTAAGTTAGTATTGGAATCTTTGCAAGAATCAAAACAGATAAATGTTATAAATATAACAAAATGTTTAATATATAAAATCGGAAAGTGTTTTAACTTCGCCATAGAGTTGTATGTATATTATTTACATTTGTAGAAATGCAAAAATACATGTTTTTAAAAGGAATTAAGGACAAGTTTAAACAGAAATCCGCTCGCAAATATATACAACAGACACTGTCTAAACCTGCTTTCGAAAGCACAAGAAAAAAGGGAGTTCGCAAAGTAGGATGTATCGTAGATCTGGATGTATTTGATACAACAGATAAGTTCTATGAATTTTTGGAGGAGTTTGGCCTACAGCCCAATGCGGTTAAAATCATTGGCTACAAAAGCTACTACGACAAAAATTCGCCATATGCCACGCCCGTTTTTTCCGATAAGGATCTGGGATGGAAAGGAGATATAGAGAATAGTTATGCACTTGAGTTTTTGAATGGGGAATATGATGTATTAGTAAATTATTATATGGAGAGCAATTTATTATTGAATATTATGTCCTTAAAAACAAAGGCCCGTTTAAAAGTAGGTTTTAAAGAGGTGGGTCCGGATTTTAATGATTTAATGTTAGAAACTAAGATTACTGATTTTAACACCTTTAAAACAGAACTTAAAAAATATTTAGGGGTACTTAAAGAATTATAGCTATGGAACAATTAAGGGGTACTGGGGTTGCTTTGGTAACGCCGTTCACGGAAGATGGAAGTGTTGATACGGCGGCCCTTTCCAGAATTGTTGCTCATTGTAAAAAGGGTAGGGTAGATTATTTGGTTGCCCTTGGAACTACGGCAGAATCCGTTACATTGACAAAAGAAGAGAAACAAACAGTCTTAGATACCATTGTGGTAGCTAATAACGCAGAACTACCTTTAGTGGTCGGTGTAGGTGGGAACGATACTAGGGCAGTTATAGCGGAACTTCAATCACTTGACCTTAGCGATTTTTGTGCGATTCTTTCGGTATCACCGTACTATAATAGGCCTACGCAAGAAGGAATATACCAGCATTTTAAAGCAATTGCAGAGTTTTCTCCCCTGCCTGTAATCATTTATAATGTACCGGGAAGAACAGGTAGTAACGTGCTGCCCTCAACTACCTTCCGTTTGGCGAAAGATGTATCGAATATTGTAGCGATAAAGGAAGCTTCAGGCAACATGGTTCAAATATTGGAATTACTGCAAAACAAACCAACTGATTTTATGGTGATTTCCGGTGATGACCTTACCGCGTTACCAACGATTCTGGCCGGTGGAGATGGTGTCATATCTGTTATTGGACAGGGACTGCCCCAAGAATTTTCAGAAATGGTGCGCTTAGGATTAGCGGGTGACGCCAAAGAAGGATATCGCTACCATTACCTGCTGCAAGAAGGAATGCATCTCATTTTTGAGGAGGGCAATCCAGCGGGAATAAAGGCTATTTTAGAACTTTTGAAATTAGGCTTAGGCAATGTGAGATTACCGCTCATAGCCGCATCAACAGAACTTAAAAAGAAGATTGGATTGTTCATGTACTCGGTTTCTAAAATTTTGGCTTAACCGTATTACGTTAAAAGTTACCTAAAACCATAGTTCTGCAACGAAATGGGCTTATTTTTGATGCGCAAAAATGTTTTTTAAATCCATCGGGAATCACTAATTTTGCAAAATGTTTTTTAGAATGAAGTACTATTTTCTTTTTTTGGCTTTAGCGGTTGCCTTACAATCCTGTAGTGAGTACCAAAAAGTACTCAAAAACGAGGAGGTAAAGCCAAAGTATGACATGGCCGAAAAGTTTTATGAGGAAGGCGATTTTAAGCGTGCGAATAGATTGTTGGAGCAAATTGCCCCAAAGTATATTGGCAAACCTCAAGGAGAGCGTGTTATGTTCTTTTTGGCCAATAGTTATTTTGAGTTGCAGGATTATAATACGGCGGGCTATCAATTCGAACGATTTATAAAGTCTTATCCAAATAGCGATAAAAGTACGGAAGCTGCCTTCTTAGGAGCTAGAAGTTATTATGAGCTTTCTCCAAATTATTCTTTGGATCAAACCGATACCGATAAAGCTTTATTGAAACTACAGAATTTCATAAATGCGTATGCAGAGTCCGAATATTTTGCCCAGGCAAATGCAATGGCCCAGGAGCTAACCACGAAGAAGGAGCGTAAGGCATTCGAAATTCTAAAGCAGTACAATAAGTTAGGAGAATTTAATTACGACATGATTAAATCGGCGGTTGCTGCAAGTGAAAATTTTGTTTCTGATTTCCCAGGTTCAAGTTACAGAGAGGAAGCCTTGTTTGTAAAGGCAGATGCACTGACCCATATGGCAATGAACAGTTTTGAAAGTTTACAGCAAGAACGGTTGCAGAACGCTAAAGACGCAATAATGGCGTTTAAGAAACAGTATCCGAACTCAAAATTAGATAAAGAAGTGACCGACTTGATGACCAAAGTAGAAAACGGATTATTACAGTACACACCAGAATCAAAATAAATAGTTTACATTATGAATACAAACGACCTTAAGAACTCTAAAGCGGCCGTATCTACGGTAACTATTAATAAAAATGAGTTTGACAGTAAAACTAATAATATTTACGAAGCAATTTCCATAGCATCTAAACGTGCGGTACAAATCAATTCTGAAATCAAAAAGGAATTGTTGGAGAAGTTGGAGGAGTTTGCTACATACAGCGACAGTCTTGAGGAAGTTTTTGAAAACAAGGAGCAGATAGAGGTTTCCAAGTTTTATGAAAAATTACCAAAACCACATGCCATGGCAGTAGAAGAGTGGTTAATGGATAGGATTTACCATAGAAACACAGAGAAAGACGGATAAGGTGTATGTTGGGCGGTAAAAACATCCTTTTAGGCATTACCGGAGGGATTGCGGCCTACAAAACTACATTCCTAGTACGTTTATTTATAAAAGCTGGCGCTAACGTTAAGATTGTTCTTACCGATAGCGCCAGCTCATTTGTTTCCCCACTTACCCTTGCTACGCTTTCAAAAAATCCGGTATTATCCGATTTTATAAAATCTGAAGACCATACCACAGATTGGAACAATCATGTTGAACTTGGCCTCTGGGCAGACCTCATGGTTATTGCCCCAGCTACCGCAAATACCATGTCCAAAATGGCTTCCGGTAACTGCGACAATCTACTTATGGCTACCTACCTGTCTGCCAAATGCCCTATTTTCTTTGCTCCTGCAATGGATTTGGATATGTACAAGCACCCAAGTACCGTAGCCACCTTAAAAACATTACAGTCTTATGGAAATTATATGGTTCCGGCAACATCGGGCGAGTTGGCAAGTGGACTTCATGGCGAAGGGAGAATGGCTGAACCAGAGGCTATTGTCGCTTTTATAAAGAATCAACTTACGAAAGGGCTTCCCCTAACGGATAAGAAAGTATTGATTACGGCAGGACCAACATACGAAGCTATTGACCCTGTACGTTTTATTGGAAACCACTCTTCCGGACTCATGGGCTTTGAATTGGCCAAATGTGCGGCAGGGCTAGGCGCGGAGGTGGTACTTGTTTCTGGTCCCACTAAATACACCGTGAAACATGACAGTATTTTACTGGTGCCGGTCGTGTCTGCGGAGGAAATGTACGTAAGTGCTCATGAGCATTATGCCGACGCCGATATTGTTATTTGCGCGGCTGCGGTTGCAGATTACAGGCCCAAGGTTGCCGCAAGACAAAAAATAAAAAAATCAAATAACGAATTACTGATAAATCTGGTCAAGACCAAGGATATTCTTTTTTCCTTAGGACAAAAGAAAAAAGGCCAGTATTTGGTAGGTTTCGCATTAGAAACGGAAAACGAGGTAGAGAATGCAAAGGCAAAACTAATACGAAAGAATTTAGATGCCATTGTTCTTAATTCCTTAAATGATAACGGGGCAGGTTTTGGCGGAACTACCAATAAAATAAGTTTCTTAGATACCAATTCCGAAATACAAACGTTTGAATTAAAAACCAAGGCAGCCGTTGCCGAGGATATTTTTAATGAAATCATTAAAAGACGCTATGCGTAAGCTGTTATTTTTCTGTACTCTTTTTCTTGTATGTAGCGTTGTGAACGCACAGGAATTAAACGCTACCATTACGGTAAATGCAGATCAGGTATCCCAAACCAACCAACAGATTTTTAAAACACTGGAACGGTCTGTGACCGATTTTGTGAATAAAACAAAATGGACGAATAGAGTCTACAAGGAGAATGAGAAGGTAAATGCCCAAATATTCATTACGATAACAGAATATGATTCTGATCGCTTTACGGGTACGATACAATTACAGTCTTCCAGACCGGTGTTTAATACGTCTTATGAAAGCACCGTTTTTAATTATAAGGATAACCAGTTCAATTTTCAATATATAGAATTTCAGCCCTTGGTATTTAACGAAAATGTATTTGAGTCTAACCTGGTAGCGGTGTTGGCATATTATGCTTATATTATTTTAGGACTGGATGCCGATACGTTTGCCTTGGAAGGTGGTACGGATTATTTTAGAAAAGCACAACAGATAACAACACAGGCCCAAGGTAGTAATTTTGCAGGGTGGAACCAGTCGACTTCCGACAATAGAACCCGTTTCGATTTTATTAGTGATGTCCTATCCAACACTTACAAGGAATATCGCGTAGCCATGTATAATTACCATAGAAAGGGGTTAGACATTTTAGGCGATAATAATAGTACTGGAAAACAGGTCATTGCAGGAACCATCAATTTATTTGAGATTATGGTCAAAAGAAGGCCAAACGCCTTTTTGGTACAAACTTTCTTTGATGCCAAATCCGAGGAAATTCAGAATATCTTTTCGGACGGTCCCAAAGTGGATATCGTTAAGCTCAAAGAAACATTGAATAGCGTAGCTCCTTTTTACTCCGGCACTTGGAACGATATTAGTTATTAGTCCCTTTTTTCACTTCAGAATATAGCCTACCTTTGTTTCCCTAAAGACGGAACAAGTGTTAGTCAATCTCTCCATTGAAAATTATGCATTAATCGATAGTCTAGAAGTAAATCTAGCCTCTGGCTTTACCGTAATAACAGGAGAGACCGGAGCGGGTAAATCTATATTACTAGGTGGGCTTGCTTTAGTCTTGGGAAAGCGTGCAGATTTATCCTCTTTGCGTAACAAAGAGCAAAAGTGTATCGTAGAGGCTCAATTTTCCATTAAGGATTATGGCCTGTCGTCTTTTTTTTCCGATAGTGACTTGGATTATGAGGAAACCACTATTATACGAAGGGAGATACTACCTAGCGGCAAATCACGTGCGTTTATTAATGATACTCCCGTAACCTTAGATGTGCTCTCCCGTTTAGGAGATCAGCTGATAGATGTGCATTCGCAGCACCAAACCATGCGACTGACTGAGAACGATTTTCAGTTTAAACT
>Ga0209948_1000017_pt1 | contig 86566 bp, 72 predicted proteins | sample SalPonR2_C_D2_MG_FD_185709 | JGI IMG/M metagenome (GOLD analysis project Ga0209948, IMG submission 185709) | Salt pond soil microbial communities from South San Francisco under conditions of wetland restoration - Salt Pond MetaG R2_C_D2_MG... ... | reverse complement strand
TACTTTACTCCGGTCTCCGCAATGGAATAGTCCAAATCAAAATCTATATTGGCCTCTCCGTCAAAATCGATTCCAAACCCATAGCGGCTATTATCCAATACCAGCGCCCCGTTGGTCTTCTCATTGTAGCGGTGGTCCCAGCGTACCGAAAAGAGTCGGTTGTCATAATTATATAAGGAGTCTGAAGTAATGCTAAACGCATCACGACTGTAATACGCTGTAGCTTTTACTTCATTGTTATCGTCTATTCTGTTGTGATACTTAAGGATGCCATCAAAGAAAGAAGCTTGACTATTGTTCAGGGCCTCGTCATCGAGGGAACGCAAAATCCAATCTGCATAGGCTCCTCTACCTCCCACCACCAATGAGGATTTATTTTTTTGCAAAGGAATCTCCAAAGCCAGGTTACCGGTAACAGGACCTATGGACCCTTCACCGGAAATCTCCTCTACGTTTCCGTTTTTCGTACGAATATCGAAGACCGAAGATAAACGACCTCCAAATTCTACAGGCACTGCCCCTTTGTAAATATCCACCCCTTTTGTGGTAAATGGATTTAAAGCCTGAAAAATTCCAAAAAAGTGCTGTGGATTATAAATGACCGCATCGTCTAAAAGTACCAGATTCTGGTCTGTTTTTCCTCCTCTTACGTTGAGGCCGGTTGCGCCTTCTCCCGCAGATGATATGCCCGGAAGCGCCTTGGCCACTTGCAAAATATCGCGTTCTCCAAGGACCAGAGGAATATTCTTGGATTCCTCCGAATCTATCTGCTCGCTACCAGTAATGGCATCCTCTACATTTTTGGCGGCATCGGCCTCTACAATGACCTCGTCCAATTGCTGTAAGCCCTCTTCCAGTAGGAAATTTAAACTTCCATCGCTGTACATAATCACCTCACGTTCTGTGGTTTCTATACCCATCGCCCTTATACGTAGGACATTGTAACCAGCTGGAAGTTCCAATTTAAAATTACCTTGGGCATCGGTTACACTTAAAAGATTGGTTCCTTTAACTCGAATGGCCAAATCTTCTATCGCCTCTCCTGTTCGTGCATTAATAGCTTTGCCATTTAATACATAAGCAGATTTGAGTTTGGAAGCATCCGCCTTACCTACTTTGGAAACTCCATAGTTTCTTTCTGTTTGCCGGATATCCTCATTGAAGAAAGTCGGCGGGGGAGGGTTTGTGGCAGCCCCGACCGTTCCAACCGGGACATCGGTGCTATCCTTACCAAAAAAATAAAGTGGTAATTCGTCATAGACTACCGTGTTCTCCAATAAAACAATTCTTTTTTCGGCCTTAAGAATATAATGGTTCAAAGATGTTCCTTCCAGCACTTGATCTAAAACCAAGGAAATTGGCTTATTATCAAATGTTGCCGTAATCGAGTCCTTTACTACCATATCCTCCAAAAAGAAAAAAGAATATCCGCTTTTTTGCTCCAGATCAAAAATCACTTCATGCAATGAGGCCTGATTGTATTCGCCAGACACGACAATAGGTTCTTGACCAGAAGTTAGTTTAGAGATCGCTAATATGAATAGTAACAGAGCATTTAAATCTCTTTTTTTTATAAATCTATGCATCTTTAAAGGATATATGTCTTGTTCATTTTAATCCTGACATTAGTTAAAATAAATTAAGAAAATAATATAAGAATTATTTTTTATAAAAAATCTCAATCTTATAACATTAACAAGAATAAAAAAATTAAATATAATATGAACCTTACGTTAAAAATAAGTAAAAACCTACAATAATTTAATTTTTTTACTACATTTAATAGCTATTACAATGTTTAACATTTATAGGAAATATGATATGAAAAATGAACAGCTCTTTGCATTTTTGAAAAAATTCCTTATCACAGAAAAATTTAAAATTGATTTTGAAGAACTTCGATTTCAACTTTTGAGCCATCCGTATTACCCTAGTTTGCATTCCATTGTTGGGGCGCTCAATCACTTTAAAATAGCAAACTACCCTATTCAGATGGATGAGACAGAAGAAAACTTAAATGATTTACCCAGACATTTTTTATCCAAAACAAACAAGTCAGCCGCATTCGTGATGGTAACAAAACATAAGAATAAAATTAAATTGGTTTATGAAGATTTAACGCAGGCAATATTAACAAGAGCCGATTTTTTGAAAATCTGGGATGGTAAAATTCTGATTGTTGAAGCGACGGATAATAATATCATTAAAGTTAGGAAGATAAATTTTCCTATTATCATAGGAGTTTTGGGAGCCATCTTCTTAATTATGCTGACTTTTTGGAATTTAGATTACATAATATTTCGCCTTCATTTTATTTTAGGATTATTTGGTCTCTTCGTTAGCGGTTTAATTCTAAACAAAAAATTTGGTGGTGAGTTTCCATTGCTTGATAAAGTTTGTAATTTTTCACCTAAAACAGATTGTGACAAGGTACTAGAATCTAAAGAAATAAAACTCCCATATGGTTTAGAATTAGGAGACCTTGCCTTGGTCTATTTTACCTCTGTTACCGTATTTTGGATGTTATCCGTAGCATTAAAAATCGATATTTCAGTATTACTATACCTATCAATATTATCGGTTCCCATTACTATATTATCTATTTACTACCAGAAATTCGTAATTGACAGTTGGTGTACCTTATGTTTGGTACTTGTCGGTGTTTTGTGGTTGCAATTAGGTGTCTTTTCACTAAACATTGAGCTATGGAGTTTAAGTGACCTCCCTGGAGTATATGCCATTCTATTTATGATATTCTTAATGGTCCAGATTATGGCTTTATGGTTGTTAGTAAAAAATTATATAACCAAAAATAAAAGTTTACAAGCGGAGAGAGTACGATTTTCAAAGTTTAAATCCAATTTTGAACTTTTTAAACTTGCAATGGATAGTGGTTCTCCAATTTCCCCAGATTATATGTTGGAGGATTTAAGTGAAATTCAACTCGGAAACGTGAATGCTGAAACACAAATCATAATGATTACCAACCCCACCTGCATTTTTTGTAAGGAAGCCTATAAAGTGCTTAGAAAAGCGATTGATAGTTACCCCGATAGTATTGGGTTAACGATACGTTTTTCGGTAGACATTACAAAACCTGATAGTGTAGGCTACAGGGTTGCCGAACAATTAATTTCAATTTACAGAACACCTTCAATGGAAGATATAGATAGTGTTTTAGATATACTAACAGCGGATAGTAAAAGTTTAACTAAATGGCTGACTACCTTTGATAGAAAGAATATCCAAGAACTTGACACAATTGACGAACTATTGATAAAACAAAAAGAGTGGTGTAATGTTAATCGCATATATTTTACACCCTTAACCCTCATCAATGGAGTGCCATTTCCTAAACAATATGATGTAGAAGACTTACTATTGGTATTGAGTGACTTGGTTGATTACAACGATGGAAAACTTAAAATGGCAATATAATAAATGCCGATTGCGTATGGCTCAAAGCAATCGGCGTGAACAGAATCTTTTCGCGAAAGATGGACATAAACCTTGAGTGTCCCGAAATGTTCGAGGCAAATATAATTTATAAATACTTTATTATGAAGAAAATTAAAAATTTCAGACTTCTTTCTAATCAGGAGCAAAAAAATGTTTTTGGTGGAAGTATGCAGTCGAATCAGAAATGTTGTAATCCTACGAATAACTGCTGTTTTCCCGTATTCGGGGACCCAGTTGAGCCTCTTACCATAGAAGCATGTGGATTAATTTCAAGTTCTTGCGATTGGTGGTATTCTACTGCAAATTGTTGTTTCTAATACATATTGAGCCAAGGCTTAAAAAGCCTTGGTTTTTATATGATCTTTAAAGCTAGAAATAATAAAGTTCCGTTTTTTAAACAACGAGAGTCAAAGGACTGCGGACCTAGTTGCTTAAAGGCAATACTTGTGTATTATGGTCAACACCTTCCTATAGAAACTATTCGAAGTCAGGTTTCCACGAATAGGGAAGGGAGCAGTCTTTATAATCTTGCTTGCGCAGCACGAAAATTAGGTTTTGAACCTAATGCTGCTAAGCTTTCTATGGATGAACTTACACAGGCTCAGTTTCCCTGCATAATCCACTGGAATCAAAATCATTACGTAGTCCTGTATAAAATCAAGAGAGGTTTTTTTTATATCATGGATCCAGCTATTGGTTACTTGAAAATTAGCGAATACGATTTTATAAAAAATTGGTGCGGTGTACATCAAAATTCAGAAGAAGGGATTGCTTTGTTCTTGAATCCCGGTGAAGGGTTTGGTAATAAGAAAAACGAAAATGATAAAGCTTCTTCTGCCGATTTTAGTTTTTTACTCAAATACTTTATTCTGTATAAAAAACTAATTTTTCAACTGGTACTTGGCCTATCAGCTGGTACTATTTTGCAATTTCTAATTCCATTCTTAACACAGAGTGTAGTCGATATAGGAATTAAAAATCAAGATATCGGTTTTGTCTACTTAGTTCTGATTGCTCAGGTTTTCGTCTTTATAGGCCGCACAGCTCTAGAAATTATCAGAGGTTGGATATTACTTCATCTTAGTACGAAAATTAGCATTTCATTAATTTCCGATTTTTTTCGAAAACTAATGGACCTTCCTATTTCCTTTTTCGACACAAAGATGACAGGGGATATTATGCAACGAATTGGTGACCATAAAAGATTGGAAAGGATATTGACCACATCTACCCTAAGTACTATATTTTCAGCGTTCAGCTTTCTGGTTTTTGGTTTTATATTAGCTTACTATAACATCCAAATTTTCCTTGTTTTTATAATTGGCACCATGGCCTATTTCGGCTGGACGCTCTATTTTTTCAAGAAAAGAAAAGTACTGGATTATCTACGGTTTAAAGAATTTGGTAAAGAACAGAGTAAGGTAATCGAAATTATTAACGGAATGCAGGAAATAAAACTTCACAACGCTGAAAATAGGATGAGATGGGGTTGGGAAAAAATACAGATTAACCTGTGGAAGGTCGGAATAAAAAACCTTACTCTGGAGCAGAAGCAATCGACCGGCTCAATGTTTATAAATGAACTTAAAAATATTCTTATAACAATCTTATGTGCAAAACTTGTTATAGAGCAAGAGATAACCTTAGGAATGATGTTGGCAGTATCGTCTATAGTAGGACAGTTGAACGCTCCAGTTAGTCAAATGATTTATTTTTTACGTGATGTCCAAGATGCAAAAATCGCTTTGGAGAGATTAGGCGAAATTCACAATAAAGAGGATGAAACGCAACAAGATTTTGATACTTCAATAGTTTCCGAAGTTCAAGATTTAACTTTCGAGAATGTATCTTTTAGATATGGAGTTGATAGTAAAATCGTTCTGAACGCTGTAAATTTCAAAATACCGAAGAATAAGGTAACGGCTATAGTAGGAGAAAGTGGCAGTGGTAAGACCACCCTATTGAAATTGATTATGAGATTTTACTCGCCCCAACAAGGTTCGATTTCATTCGGGACTTCACCTTTAAAGTTATTGAATTTGAAATCGTGGAGAAATTACTGTGGTGCGGTTATGCAAGAAGGTTATATTTTTAATGATACCATAGGTAGGAATATTTCGTTTGGTACGGAATAATATGAACACAATGCGGTTATAGCTTCTGCCAAAGTAGCTAATATACATGAATTTGTTAATGAGCTTCCTCTTGGCTACGAAACTATAATTGGTTCGGAAGGTGTACAAATTAGTACTGGACAGAAACAGAGGGTTTTAATAGCACGTGCCGTTCACAAGAACCCAAAGCTTTTGATTTTCGATGAAGCTACTTCATCTTTAGACACAAAAAACGAAAAGATAATAGTAAATAGATTAAACGAGGTTTTTGAAAATAGAACTGTAGTGGTAGTGGCTCACCGCTTAAGTACGGTAAAGAATGCAGATAATATAATTGTTTTGGATAAAGGTAATATTATTGAGTCTGGAACCCATGCTCAATTAATAGCGAATAAAAAGGAATATTTTAATTTGGTCAGTAACCAACTTGAACTTGGAAAATAAATGGCAACAGTACAGAAGCACGCCGCAAGAAGCGAAGCGGTAAGAAAGTTACTAGAAAAAAAAACAGGCTTTGCGCTTACTTACGGAAATTGGATTATCATTCTGTTTATTTTTTTCGGTATACTAGCTTCGAAAGAGCTCAAGTATCCTGAATACAAAAGGTATGATATTATTGTGGATACAAAAGGAATATCGGATAATAACGCAACTTCTGAATTTATTATAAAAATTCCCCTTTCCGACGATCAGCTTTATTGTTTTAAAACTGATGTTACGGACGTCTATTTTGATAATGGAAATCAAGTATTAGAAATAGGCGTGTTAGGTAATAAAGTTGACATGATTGGAGCTGAAAATTTATATGTATTAGACAGGAGTACTGGTAAACAACTTGTAGATTTTGATATAACAACTAAAAGTGCTTTAATAAAAGTAGGAGAGACAAGTCTATTTCATCAATTTTATTCCCAATTCGATAGAAACATATCCCCACTTAAGGGTTTTTGACTAGAATTTAAGTCTATACTTTAGCAAAAGAAATATCTCTGTAATTGGTGATTGGGAATAAACCCAATTCGATAACTTTAGGTTGATATCAAATCTTTCATATTTACAATAGTATAATTCGTTTTAATGTGCTAACTTACAAGGAGTAAGAAGAAATATTTGATATTCCTTCCTGCTTTTGTAATTACTACTAATTAAAACAAAGCCTATGAAAAATTTAATCTTAAGTGTACTAGTCTTATGTAATCTCACAATTTATGCCCAGTATAGTGGTCAGGTAATGAGCTATGGTTCTGGACCAGGTAATGCTAATTCACTAGGTCAGCTTGAAATTCTTCTTGGCCCTATATCGGAAAGAGATTCAAAAGCCAATCTGGCACCTGAGGAAATACAGGGTTCACCCTATACCGATAACAATTTTAAACAAGGAAGTATTTTTTATAAGAATGAAAATAGTGGGAGTGTCTTCTATCGTTATAATGCCTACAACGAGGAAATTGAGATAAAGGAGAACAATCTTTCAGATAGTCCGATAAGGTCTCTGTCAAAGGATAAGAACATTTCTTTAACCGTCTCCGATGGGACTCCGTTAAAATTCAGTACGTTCACGGACAAGAACGATAACACGACTAACGGGTACCTAAATGTTCTGCAAAAAGGTGCGATTACTTTATACAAGAGAATCGATGTAACTTTTAAACAAGGTCAAAAAGCACCGAATTCTTTTGTAAAAGCCAAACCTGCTAGATTTAGTCAATTCACAGAATATTATTTAGAAATCGAAGGACTGAATCGAGTAGACGAAGTAGAACTAAAAAATAAGAAATTATTAGACCTATTGCCCGAGGATATGCGCCCTAGAACTAAGAAGTATCTAAAAGAGAACGACATTAAGATAGATGATGAGCAAGACCTCATTAAGGTTGTAGACTTTTTGAATAAATCGGAATTACTATAGAGGGCTCTTGAGTACATATAATGGCGGAAGTAAAGGAACTTACGTAAATTTTGAGTTCGTTTTTAGTGTTTGGCCTGTATGGGATTGGATTCTTATTTTGAGAATATCAATCCCATTTTGGCTTTAAAAACATCTTTTGTAATTAAACTACCTGGGGTTTTTCATATTCAGGTTTCATTAAGTCACTGGTAAAACGCAACCTGTTAAATTTTAAATAGCGAAATCGGCCTCTTGTCTATCCGTATGTTTATTCCTAAATTTTATTATGGCTCATTAAATTAAAAATACACTACAAGCTAACATTTGTTCTGACCAAGGCATTTATGCAACTTCATAAAGACGGCTTTAGCTATCAATTTACAGAAATACATTTGTGCCAACTATACCTAAGTAGAAGTCAGATATCACCTATATTATCACTATGATTTGTACGTAGAACTTCTTTTTGATGAGACTGGTAAATATAATTTAGACTTACATGCTATTACCGGAGGCTCTTAACTGGATAGACTGCAACAGGCACAACTAAGCTGAATTGCATAGGGATTTAATAGCCATCTACGCTAGCATTAAATCACATTCTCCCATCGTTTTACGATACCTTCGATAATTTCAATATACATTGCCTCTTTACTCTCATCATCGCTTAATTTCCCGTGCATTGCATGCCATCCGAAGGCATAACCCGACGCAAATTCCGCAACGTCTCCAACGCCCAATTTATCGTATTCGGACAATATATGTTCCCAATCCATGGTATAGCCTTTGGAATCATTTATGTTCTGTATTATAGAGTTGACGTGCTGTAGGGACTTATCCAATAGGGAACCTTTTACTCTGAGAAATCCGAACCTACTTTTGTCAATTTTCATTTTCCGATGGTTTTATACTTTATTTTGCTCTGATGGGTCATGTTTTTCAGAAACGGTGTTGTTGAAATAAAAATTGATGGCCAAAAGAATACTCAGTCCAACCGTGATGTAAAGATTTATACTAGGGCTATTGAATTCGGTCTCCCGTCGAGACAATACTATCAATACAATCTGATATAAACTCAAGGCGGCCGGCACTAGCAGGAACGCACGATATTTCCTCCCCTTGGCATCCATAAACCAGCCAATCCATCCTACATGTGAAAACAAATAGATACCAAAAAGGTACAGTAGCAACCTATAACTGCGAAGTCCTCGTACCATCCCGCTGGAATCGGTTAAAAATGACTCAATACCCAAATTGGGCACCCATGGCCAAATAGCCCCTCCCTTATCCGTAAGAATATCATGTAGGTATGGCATAACGACCAAAACAGCCAAAGTAAGCCATGCTATTAATCGTTTTAATGTAAATCTATAATTCTTAAACGATAGAAAACTGAGCAGTAGAAATAGTAAGCCGAAAAGAATCAGTTTGTTTTGTAATTCGTTAAATATGCTACGTCTGAGATTGAGGATAATCAATATAATTTGGTAGATGCCTGATAATAATACCAAAAATAGCCCGTTAGAATAGAATTTGTTTCTGGTACTTCGATACCATCCCGCCCAGCCGATGGATGCGAATACAAAAATGAGAAAGGTGTACAAAAAAACTCGATATGTGGAAAATCCTAGAACTTTTTGATTGGAATCCGTTAGAATATTTTCGATACCTACTATAGGAACCCAAGTTTTAAGACCTTCGGAGTCGGTTATAAAATCGTGAAAATAAGGGAGCGTTGACAACCCAATGATTGCTAGCGCCCCCATAAATGGATTACATATCCTCGTCTTTGATTTCGTTTCCGTCAATGGCATTGATTTCGGTCTGGTCATCGACTACATCTTCTTTTGTACATGAAGTCGATAATCCAATAGTAAACAACACGGCTACTGCAAAAATTAATTTTTGTGCTTTCATAATAATAGTTTTAGGGTTATTAAGCCTATACTTAACTATTATAATAGCCGAATATTGCATTTTATCGACAAAATATTACAGTTTAACGATACAAACTTCTAAGAAAAAGCCTACAAAATGCTTAGTAAATATATAAAAATAAAGGCAACAAGGTCATCTTAGGTATTTTAACTTACTTTAAAAACACTTTGTGTCACTTATTATTGATGTTAAATACTATGAACTAATCTATCTGTCGGTTTCAGCTACTACTAATTTCGAACTGATGTTAATGTTGTAAATTTTGGGGTAATCCGGTAAATTAAAACCCTGTTCCTAGATAGATTATAAATTAATCAAACGTCATTTTGCAGATGAAATCTTATATTTGATACCCCACCTATAAAAAATGCTTTGGACATGAAAAATGGAATACAGAAAAGAGTATCGAAGTATCCAGTTCAGGGTCATATTTTCTCATCATGCTCACGTTAAAGCAAGATTAGCATTCGCCGCGCAACCGTATGAGCTTTTGGATGGGGGAGGTCTGAGTAAGGAACCGTCAACCTATTTGGTGTTTGGTAGTATAGAAAAGGGAGGTCATTTAAAAATTGGTTTCAGGGATTTCCAGTTTGAAATGACCGAAGAGTTACACGATCGGTTGGGAGCTCTATACCGTATAGTACAACAGGAATATCATAATCATATAGTAAAGATTACTTAGACAATCGCTGAGGTTTTATATATTATCAAAGTAGCACGTATTAACCTGTTTAATCTTTTTTGCTATCTCATGCCGATTCTCAATAAAGTTTATAAAAGTGCCGGTTAGAACTAATTTACTTGTGATTTTGGATGTATCTTTTCTTGTTCCTGCGGCAGTAGGAAAGCCCTCCAACTTCAAGATTTCCCGAGCGGGTACGCTGCACTGACCAGCTCGGGAGATCTTTCCGTCTTCGGTTTACCAACAGCGTCCGAACCGCACATAAACGCATGGAGGTCAAAAAAAGGCCCTCTATGCATTTATCTTGCCAAGGCGCAATTTATTCTCACAATGATAGTTTAAAATATTGGAGTTCAAATCTTTATCTTTACTCAAATTACCAATCCTAAATTTCAATGAGACTAACAGCTATATTTTATTTAACTCTTCCTCTATTGTTGCTGTCATCCTGCAATAATAATGATGACGCTATTTCCATTGATGATAGAAACGAAGCCCTTTTCGGACAATGGGAGTACGAAGCCATCATTTCCGATACAGCAGTAGATATCAATGGCGACGGAACGGCCAATATCGACCTATACAACACTAACGAAATTCGCCAATGCCTAAAGGATAATATTACTGCTTTCGCTTTCTCAGGAGAAGGAAATAAGAATTCCTACTTCATAAATGAGAGCGGACTAACCTGTGGGGAGGTAGATGCTTTTAGTAATGTAGAAGAAGATCAATACGAACTCATTAACAATAAAACCCTTCGTTTCGACAATAGGAACGATATGACCATCATCGAGTTCACTAGTAGCCGACTTGTACTTCAACAGGCCGATGTGCTGGACAATATCGAGGTGGTGATTTCTTATACATTTAAAAGAAATTGAAAAAGCCTCATTTAATTTAAACTCTAATAATAAGCCCTAAAGTTGGCTCACTCCACTGCCCATTACTATCTCGCACCCGGACCTCGTAATTTTGGTCTTGGTATTTAAGTGTTCCCTCACTAGGTTCTTCTTCCAATTCAAAATATCGATTCACACCGCTACCCTTAGCATCGTTATAATTAAATAATCTAGTCTCAAACAAACCTGTAAACCTATTTCGTATTTTAACTTCCACCTGTTCAATAGTTGCCCCGTTATATGCCTCGGAACAATTAGTGGAAAAACAGGTATAGATTCGCACCTCGTAATCGCATCCATTCAAACCTCCACAATTGATATTATGTTTTTCCCCTTTTGCGACGGCATTGGGCCTTTTCAACATGGTCACGAATTCACTTACGGTTCGGGACTGCCCTGTGGAGTTTTCAACCAGGAAATCAATGGTGAAATTATCCTCGGTCTCTGGAAGAAAGGCCATCAATGCACTCCCGTAATCCAAGGGGATATTATCACCTTCTCGATAGGTAATACTTTTGTAGCGCATAGTTCCCGCACTTGCCCCAACAAAAGAAAAGCTCATCGTGTAATCAACCGCTGGCTCATGTTCTACCACTGCATTCGTAATGGCTATAAAATCAAAATTGACCCCAATGTATTTGTCCTGAGAGGACTGACTGACGGTTAGCGAAAATGGCTCTTGGTAGGTTTCAATAACAATAGTAAAGCTTTGTGTTTTGGTTACCTCCGATGAAGATCGGACGGTAAAGACCACATCGTGGATACCTGCGGAGATACCGGTATAGGTTCCGATAAACTGACCAACCGGAACACTGAAGGTCTCACCCGGACTATAAGTCGCACCCTCGTACTTAAAACTCCCATTGTTGCTACCTGAAGAGAAATACATTTCATAGTTATCCCCTCCGACACCGATTTCGGCAATGTTAAAATTAGTGGTTATGGGCACTTCTGTATTGGCCGAGAATTCTGTTGCTGATGCCACAAAATTATAATCCTTAGCAGCAACCTGTAAAGAAATGGTGACATCCTTCTCTAGACCTGTGTCGTTCTCTGCGGTAAAAACGAGGGATACAGGGGTGTCGTCCGTTCCCTCGGCACTCCAGCTAAAGTTTCCTTTGGGTACATCATAAACGGTTCCAGGACTGACAGCAGTACCATTGGCATCGCGAATTATCGCGTTTCCGTTCAGACTAAAGCGAATCTTGTAATTAGATGCACCAATACTTTCGGTAATATTGAAATTTAGCGGTGTTGTTTCCCCAACGGATATATCGGTATTCGTTGCACCGCCCGTAAATGAGAAGTCCACTTGATCAAAAGTAATGGTAGTGTTGGCAGTTCGGGTAACATCCGATTCGGATTTTACACTAAGCACTATATTATGCTGTCCCGGTTCCAATCCTTTGTAGGCAATATTGTTGACCCCGGCACCCAATGGAAACTGTTCGCCTGGCCCGTAAGTTATGCCGTTAATTGATATAGAACCGTTTTGACTAGAGGAAAAGAAAGCCGTGTAGCTTTCGTTAGCTCCTTCGGGCACTTCGTCTATATCTACGATGACGCCTACCGGAAAATTGGAAAATTCCGTCGCCTTCGAAGGAGTCATATTGACAGTGAAATCATTGTTCCCAACTGCTAAAATCACTTTTTCTTCCAAAATCTGGCCGTTGCTATCACGCAGAAGAAAGGTGATTTCATACGTTCCGGCCTGTTCGGCAATAAAGTCATAAGCGAAACTTCCAGGATTTATAGAGAAGTAACGACTCTGGGTAATCTCGGAGTTGCTATTGTACAACGCTGCGCTGCCACCAGAAACAAAATAGTTGAGTTCATAGGATGCCCCATCATACTCTCCTTTTTCGATAAGGCTCAATGCGACCGTGCCCCGTTGGCCAACCAATACCTCGCTGCTGTTGGCGGAAGCATTAAACTCCAACTCCAGTTCTTCGGTGTCCAAATCAATTTCGACCGGTCCTACCGCTTGCCCGTAGTTGTCCGTAATCAAGAAACTGATGCCATGTGTTCCAAATGTTTCAGGCGTATAAAAAAGAGAAAAATTCCCCAAATCTACCGGATAATCTGTGTTGTTCGTAATCGTATTTCCATTGATTCCGGTTACCTTACCGTTTCCTTCTTCCAAGTTATAGGTCAGGAAGTACTCAATATTATCGGTATTACCGCTGGATTTGATATTGAAGTTAAGCTGGGTACGTTGGTTCATAAAAACTTGATTGCTTTCGGCATTGCCGCTGAAGGTAAACGGAATATTGGCCACTTCGATTTCTACACTATCCCTTTTCATCTGACCGTTACTATCGCGGACGTCAAAATAGATCTTACGCTGTCCCAATTGATCGTCCTCGAAGGTAAAGTTGTAGTTTCCGGGTGCTATATCGCGAAAAGTTCCGGCATCCATGACCCCACCGTTTTGGTCGCGTACGGTTCCTGCCCCTTGGCTATCCGCCGAAAAAGAATGGCTTATGTCATACGTGACTTCACTTTCCTCATCCTGTGTCCGCATATCGATATTCACGGCCAAATTGGAATCCAGTTCGACTTGAGTGGAAGCGGCTGTTGCCCTGAACGTAAAATTGACATTGCCGATATTCAAAATGAGTTCGTTTGAAATAGTCGCCCCATCGGGAGCCTTAGCAGTTACAGTTAATACCTGCTCTCCCAGTGTTTCGGGAAGATATCCAAATTCGGTTACACCCTTAGGCAATTTAAAAGGCTCTCCCGCTTCATAGGTAACATCATCCAAAAATAGTTTACCCGAGCCGTTCTCCAATTGGTAAGTTATCTCGAAATCTTGACTCTTGTCGCTATCCGGAGATGCCGTGTCCTTATCCCTCAGCAAGGTAACCGTCACAGGGTTTTGACTGTTTACAATGAAATTGTCGGTACCCTTTCCGAGAAGAAAACCAAAACTTGCATAGTCTACATCGTAAAACAATTCTAGCTCTTTCACCATTTTATTGGAATCCCAGGCCAGGATTTTCACCTTATGCATTCCCGTATCGATGGGCATATAGCGATAGGATAGATTGAAATCATGGATTGTTATCGTATCATTGGCACGAACAGTGTCGTTTTCGGTTCCTATATAATATCCTTTTCCGTCGAGGTTATGGTATTTCATAAAATAGGTAACATTGGAAACCATCCGTTCGGGTTCCAATATGAAATCCGTTTTTGTCGCTTCGAATACGAATCCATTTTCTTCGTTGGTGCCTTCAAAGGTAAAGTCGAAGGAATCTTGTACGATATCCTCAAAGTCCTTGCTACAGGCCAATATCAATGCTAAACATAGCGTTGTTACCGCGAATATCCGTTGTGGGGCATTTAGTTTCATACGATCGTTTTTAGAACAAAAAATAACGTAGGCCGACTCCGGCATACGGATAAAAATTCCCCACATCGGAATTGATATGGTAGTACTCGTTCGCTTTAACGAGCAGGGAAAAATCATTGCTGATTCCAATTTCCGCTTCTGCCCCGACATAGAGACCATAAACAAACTGGCTCTTTGCGTTGATCAAGGCTCCACTTGGGAGTTCATTGCTGCCATTGTTGATGACCTCATACCCAAAGAGCCCGCCCCCGCCTAGAAAGAGGCTGAAATTCCTTTTTCGTGGTGCTACAAAGACGCGATAGTAAAGCCCGGGCTGAATAGTGAAAATGTTGTACGGTATATCCTGGGTACCTTTGTCCTCGGCAATAGCGGCCAATACACTGAGCTGAAAATAGCGGTAACGGTCAGGATGAAAGTTGAAGGTACCCATGATGCCATAGCCATCTTCGACATAGCCACCGCTCAAACCCACCGATGAAGCAAGATTGCCCCGCAGTTGGCAAAAGCAGTAAGAAGCCGATAACAACATTGCCATCGCTGCACAAAAACGAACATTTTTCATAATTTAAAAGCTAGTGGATTATTGATAACACTATGGTCGATATCAAGCGAAAGGTTTCGATTCCCTTTCTCCTCGTCCACATTGACCATAAGTATTTTCTTACGATTCAATGTGAACTTATCGAAGACCACCATGAAGTAGTTTTCGGAATTCCCTTCCACCCTTTTAGGAACCTTATATCGAAATAACGGCTCGTGTTTTTTATCGATATTGTTCGGACTGTTCTTGTAATTGGAAGCGATACTGAATCTTAGAAAATTCACATCGTAGGGCATGTGCGCTTTGTTCTCCAAACGAAACTGTAGGTATATCTCGTTGTTCTCGTAAAAGACATTTTCCAACCATAAGAATACATCATCGTATTTGGCAAAATAGCGTATGATCTTGCCCTTATTGAACTGATTGTAATAACACCGCCGACGCATATATTCCATACGGTCATGCACATAAAGTTCTCTTGTCAGAGGTAAGGATTCATCAGTGGTTTCTTCATCTATACAATTCTGTACTTCTTCTTCATTTCTCTTAGTAGCATTATCTGAAAGCTCGATTTGAGGTTTTGGCGTTACATTTGAAGTTGAGTCATTGGAACTTTCTTGCAGCGGGGAGAATGCTTCTAGGTTTTCGGCCATTGACCTAGTAATCGGCCATCTTTTCTTCAAAGGAATCCCCACCAGTTTTAAGATAAAATCATAGGCAAGTCCATCTCTGGTATACACCGTATAATTGGTATGGTCTTCGATGTCAGGTGCTACATCATTATAACTGAGCAGCACAATACGCTTTGCAGTATTTGAGGTATATTTTAAAGGAAAAGATTCAATGAAATTGAGTTCCTTCCCATTGATGGAGAAATCAAAAATTTCAGGCAGGACAAGTATGGTCTTGTAATTCCTGGAAACAGGAATGGTGTCCGTTTGCGCCATAACGGGAAACGAACAGAAGATCAAAATAAAAAGTATACAGTTCTTCATTCTCATTGGGTTACCAGTAAAAGTTCGTAATCATCCATCAAAAGGATCTTTTCTTTCTCCCGTAATTTTTTCTTTCTAAAGAAGGAGCCCAAACCTCGCGTTATATCCCTCACCAAGTCTGGGGAACCGTTGGTCAGTTCCTCGGTTACACCGTTAAATAGGTCATTGCTGGCATTCGCCTTGTATTCCTTCCATAGTTCTCCGGCCCGTGTGCTATAGATACCTACCCGACCATCGTTAAAATCCTTTACCAAAAGGTTTACGGAATGGTGTTCAATATTGTCGATATCCAAATAGACCCGATTCTCCTTTATCGTAGCCATGGCGTAGATGAATGTATTTCTCGCAAACCTTTTGTTATCGTGCACCATATCTTCCATTAACAACAATCGGACATTATCATTCGGCAATATAAATTGGTCGCCATATACGGTAGCCCTAATCGAGATAGACTTTTTGATATCAATAATCGGCTTAGGGGACGAATAACCTTGGCTGTTTTGGGAATCGCCTATTATTTTCTCCTTTCCCTCTAAAAGCTTCTCGCGGTAGGCCAGCCGATTCTCCACGAACTGTTGTTTTTTCTCATCTTCGGTCAATTCGGCGCGTTTTCTTCTATCTATATCTACAGGTTTTTTGATTTTTGGGATTTCGGTACCGAAGCTTTCCTTTGTTTTCGGTTTCATGGACAGCCCTTCGAGTTGTTTTAAAATCCCCTCAAGGGAGTCGTTTTCGGAATTTCCTAAATCCTGCATATCAGGTCTAACTTCGGTATTTTCTTCTTTTTCCTTTTCCAAGGAATCCTTGACCTTCCAGTTTCGACCTGCGGTATCGGAATCCAAAGTCGGCGTTTCTCCCGGTAGTTCGGAATTGAATCCGTTCAAGCTGGCCGCGTTAGTATCGCCCATCTTAAAACCCTTTAGATTTTCGATGACGAAAAAACTGGTCAATGCTAAAATGATAGGTAGGGCCATGGCAACTTTTCGGTTTCTGACCACCCAACGTTTTATAACTTGTATGTTCTTTCTTATCGTCATATTACCTGCGCTCCAAGTCGGAATTGTCCACGACTTGAAAATCAATAATCTTTAAACCGTTCAAATTGTTTGGGGTGATTCCCGACTTTTTAAGTTGTCCCTTTGTAACCAGGTTTCTATACGTTGTTGATTTGCCTTTTTCTATGGCCTGTTTACCGAAAAACGTAAAAGGGAACGGGTAGGTAGCATAGTCAATATGAATAGAGTCGAGTTCAACAAAGTAGCGATAGTCACGCGTTGCCACATCATCGAAATACTTTTTTTCGACCAAACGAGCGTATAAGCGGTTGCCTGACCAGTCGACCATATGTAATGCCTTTCCTTCAATGTTCTTTTTAATTAGCTTTAAATCAGGTTCCAATGAAAAGAAAAGCTCATGGAAATTATAGATATGACCCTCGCACAGGAGTTCTAAATTTTCCCTATTATCCCTAATGGGAACCATAGACAATCGCTGTCCACCATAAAGTAGATAGGCATTGTTCTTTGCGCGCTCATCTGCCTTCATCACGTAATGTGCGGTAATTCCAAAGACGATTACAACTACTGCCAAACAAGCGTATACCAATCTATTGTTATGTTTTCTGCTCTGTGCAATGTCATTGAATATTTCGTATTTTCCTTTCATTTACATGATTATTGGATTAATGTTCGGACCGCTTTGGTAGCTCCTCCGCTTTTCACGTCCATGGCCGTTTGAACTGCTTTTTTACCATAGTGCTTTGGTTTGGCGACGATACCGCCCCCTGAGATATTAAGGCCTTGAACTACAAAGTTTGCCAAGGTGGGTGCCTTGATGTAAAAAAACGAGGTCATCAGAATCAATATGGAGGAACTTAAGATTAGTCCCAGGTCATAGGAACTGTGTTGTAGCAAATGATCGACCAACTGGTCTACCAGATTGACCATGAACATATCAACAACGTATAGCATGGGCAACCACAGACAGATACTCATGAATTTTTGTAACCATGCTTTCCAGAGTCCGGAAATAGCGGGAATGAAGGAAAGTCCGATGTTGATAGGCCCGAAAATGATAAGGATGAAAAGATAAATGGTGGCCAATGCCTTGATCCCGATAAATATCAAGGTGGAGATAATATGTGCGAACGCGGTTATCGACCCGGCCAATCCGGTTAGGGCAAATGACTGTAGCCCGTCGATATCCATGCGCAACAGGTTCCATTCTAACAGATTGTTCGCGGCAACATCAATTTGTGCCAAGGCTATTTTTTGACCGATGGTATCCCAGTTTTTTTGGGTACTGACAAATGATGAACCTAAATTGTTGTAGAATTCAAAAATGGCGTGTGCAAACGCTGAATAGTTAAAAAGAATGAACATCAAGGGAAACCATTTTAAGGCCTTGAACATATCAGCTCGGTCATTGCTTGCAAAATGTGTAATTGCGAAAATACCAAGACCTATTTTTGCCATAACGAATCCAATGTTTAAGGTAGGTCCCAAATTGGCAAAGGCATCGTCGATATACTGGTCAAAAATAGTATTGACCGTTACTCGAAACCCCGAACTTGATTGTAAGATGTACATCAATTCGTTTTTATTAGAGAGTAGATCGCTTTGCGATGTTCATTTTTCTGTAGCAGCGATGTATTTATTTCGGCGATTTTATCCAAAAGTGCGTTCATCTTGGCCAATATTGATTTTAGCGATGATAGCCTGTCCGCCGATTCGATGAGTTCACCGGTAGAAGCAATATGCGAGCCTTGGGCAACTAAGGAGGAAACCTGTAAGATGACATCGGCCAAAACTTTTGTCGCCCTTTCCTTTTCTATTTTTTCCAGATTACCCATCGTTTGTAAATTTCTTTTTGTGCCTTTATAGGCCGTTATGATCTTATCCTTTAATTCAAACAGTTCCGATAGTTCAGGACTTCCCAATACGAAACTGGCCGGAGTTCTTTTTGCGGTCATGTCCTGACTTAACAATGTAGAAGTGCCCGTGGTAGCTGTTACGTTTCGCTCCATCTGAACCAATAAGCTATTCATACTAGCGTTCAGCGTGACCAACTGCGAATTGAGTGCGACCATGTTCTGGTTCAGGAGCACCAATTGTGCGTTCGCGGCCACATCGGTCACCGGAAGCTGGGCCAATGCCAAGTAGGGCAGTAATCCTAGGTATAACATTGATGGTATCTTTTTAAATCTTGTATTTTTCATTTTCTTGGTATTCGGTATTTGTTCAATTTCCATTTATTTTTTTTAAAACAGTAGTGGTGCGTTCCATCTCCGCCTGTTTGTATGCCATCGCCGTTCGCTCCCAATCACCGCCGTAATGTTCATGCAGTTTATTGATTTTTGCTTTTTCGTTGGCGTTCGTTTCGAACAGGCATTTGGTGGGCAGCGAAGTTTCCAAACCGAAGACGTTCACCCGTTCCTTCCAACAAATGGCCATTTCCCTTAGTTTTCGGCCAGGTGGTAAGTCTTTGTTGACGGTAAGGTTCAGTTGCTTTTGTTTGGCGTTCAGACCTAATATGTTCTGAATTTCATCAAAGGAGTTGGCGAACTCGCCAAGATCGAGCAGCACCTTGATATGGCTGTTCACTACGATGGTCTTGCCGATAAATTTTGACTTTACGAAATCGTCGACCTTTTGTGAGATGAATATGGGCTGTCCTCCGTACTTTCTGGCCATTCTTGATTGGGCGTCAAAATGATTGGCCATAATCGGATTATCGAATAAATTCCACGCCTCATCTACCGCCAATATTTTATTCACGGATAGTTTTTTTGGATTCTTTAATTTTTTATCGAAGACATCGATCATTAAAAACGCCACAATGGGGAAAAGTTCTTCGTTGTCCACCAGATTTTCCAATTTGAAGTAGACCAGACGTTCCCGACTCAATTGCGCTATTCTTTTATCCTTGCTGTTTAGCAAATATTCCCTTGGACCGTCGTACGCGTACTTGCTGAGCAATAACAAAAACAGGTTAGGGTCGAAAACTTCATTTCTAATACCCTTTGATTGCATTAAAAGCTTCAAATTTTGCTCTGTGTACGTAAAGAATGTGTTGAAAGTGTCTTCTGAACTGTCTTTTGAAAATTGATGCCGATAGTATCCTTGGACAAGAAATTCGATTATCGTACGGACTACTGTGCTGTCATGGCTATCCCCGGATTCATTGTCCTTTCGTCCGTATAGTAGATACACTAAAGCGATCAGCTGCGTCAGCTTATGTTCGGTAAGTGCTTTCTCTCCATCTTTTATGACAACGTCAACGGCGTCCAATATAAAAGGATTGAAGGTAAACGGATTTTGGTCGTCGTTCGCAATTGTAACGCCTTCCAGATGGTTCAATAACTTATCGTATGAGTTTCCGTTTTCAAGGATGAGAATCTCCGCACCTTCGCGATATTCCGAGAACAGATAGGCATTTGTAAAAAAGGTCTTGCCTCCGCCCGATCCCGATGCGATAAGCATTCCCCTGTTGAATATCCAATCCTTTTCCTCCGGTTCCCGGTACAGACTGACCAATAGAGGTTGTCCCGTAGCCCTATCGACCATACGAAGCCCGTGCGGACCATGAAGCCTATTTTTATAACCTCCTTCGAAATACCATAGACTGGATGCCATTTCAGAGGAGAACGGGCTATAGAGCTCCATACTCGTACCGATTCCATTTCCGAGAATGCCCCCGAAGAACAAGTTTTTGCGATCTACCGTATTTTCCTTGGCTTGGATGCCCAGTTTTCCGAACGCTGATTTTATGGTGTTGCACATTGACCGAAAAGTCTTTTTAGAATCGGCCAATCCCAATACGTTCAAGTGGTAGTACACCAATTCTTTGTGGTCGTTCAGTATCGATTGTTGGAACTCATAGATTTGGTCACGATAGGTGCTGTTTTTGTCCCCTTTGCGATTGGTGGCGTATTTGTTCAATCGTTTGGCCTTTGACTTTAACCTACCCATGGCCTTTTCCTTCTCCGGGATATAGATGTATTGGTTGATAATATGTTCCTGTGGGATTTTAAAACCCAAGGAGAACAAGTTGCCGATAGGGAAAAGGTTCTCCCCGGTAGTGTATTTACCGAAATATTCGTGAAATGCCATATCCTCTTTGGAGAACTGATCTAAATTCTCCAAGGTGAAATACTGTCCTTGCTTATCGCCAATTCGCAAGGTATTATCGGAAAAGTCAACATCTTTTCCAACACCACTCCGGTAGCTCGCTTCCAGATAGTTATCGTAATAACCTGCTGGGCCAAATAACTCTTCATAACCCAAGATTTTTGAATTCATCAAACCCGAATCGTTGATTAGGTCGTTTGCGGCACTCACACGAGCTTCAAAATCGGCCATGGCCTCAGTATTCAGATATTCTTCGGGAAGGGCGTTTTTCCCATAGAAATGGCGTTCTTTTTTCAAAAAAGAATTAACACCTAAGGGCGTTCGGCCAATATAGCTCTTGGGTACCTTGTGTATCGCCAAAAAGGAACGGTGCTTTAAAAACGGTCTATCCTTAAAATAGAGTTCATCCTGTATTTCAAAAAAATCACGTTTCATTCGTAAAGGGTCTACAGCGTAATTTTCCCCGAAAAAAAGGTCTTGCTTGTGCAATAGACAGTTTTCACCCATAATTTCAAGAATACAGGCTACCATTCGGTTCAGGTTCAAATAGTCCTTTCCGTCCAACGTATAGATTTCCGGGAGCTCCAATTCCATGGGAATACTGATACAGCCTTTTTCTTTCGATACCAAAATAGGAGCTTCGTACCCATAGATTGGAAAGGCGTCCAATAGATTTATTGTTTTTTCCATAACACGAGGTTCTTTTTGTTCACATGGCCTTTGATGGCATCGGGACCATTCCTATCCGCTCTGGACTTTGTAAAACCATTCTCACCATAAGCTTTGGAATAGAAGAGCATAAGCCCGATGTAACATGCCGCGGTACAAAAGGAAAGTATGAGACTGAGAAAAGTGGGTATGACCGTACTCAAGAACAGTCCCGACATCAAGGATAGGAAGGAGCCTTTGAAGGCTTGATCCACATATTTAGCGCGTAGCCCAAAGAAGAAGACATCCTTCTGAAGGGCCTTTGGGATTCTTACCAGCTTGTTTTCCATCTTTAACCGGCCAAGTTTTCACCGATTTCGATAAGGCCGTAGAAAATGACCAAGCCTAAAATAGCGTTACCTACTTTTCGGGCCATGTCCTGGTTCTGTTCCCTAACAATCAGAAAGGCAACGGCGGCAATGGCCAATAGAACACCGGCTGCAACTTTGATGATCCGGAAAATACTATTTCCGATTTGAACAGTACCCTGTTCCGCCTCAGTGACCTGTTCGACCAATTGCTCGATTTGGGCAAAGCCAAGATAGTGTGAAGCAAAAACAAAAAGGAGGGTCAAAAAATAACTACATGGAATCGTCCACCTCCGGATTCGGCGGTGGGTCTGAATTTTTGATGATCTTAAATTTTTCATGTTCTGGAATTAAGGATTCATTCTGAACATCTTTATCGGAAGCATTGAAAATATCCAACAGCGCTGAGCTGGTTTCATTTTCGTCGACACGGTTGAGTAACTGGTCCATATCTTTTTCCTTTAATGATGTGTTTTTTACAAATATAGAAGATTTTTGCACAAATGAATCATTTTCCTGAACTTTCTTTTCTTTTTTATTTTGTTTGAGGATGACATAGACCAAGATGTACCAAAGTAAACCTAAAGTACAAATGACCACGTAGACGATATGTTCCCATTGCCAATTCAAATCTTATCCATAATTCTCTTTAGTTCCACAATGCTATTTTCATGGTAAAGCTCCAAGGCCTTTCTCATAATATCATTACGGGATACCTTTTTGTTCAATTTATAATTATAGGCACTTGCCAGCTTTTCATAGTTTTCGAAACAGGTCTTGCTCAACCTAAAGATGAACTGTTCCTTTTTATCGGAATACAGATCTTGCTCAAGAAATAGTTCAAAATCCGTTACCGAAGTACGTTCGCTTTGATTCAAATTGGCCGTGGGAAAACTGTCCATACTCGACCCTTGCGAGACACTACCTTCCAAAGCATTGCCCTTCAAATCGTTCTGTTCGGTATCCGGATGTCGTTCATCCCTGAGACCTTTAACTTCTTTTTGTGTGTCCATATTGTCCAAAATCGCCGAATCGAGCAAATCCTTGACGTTTAACTTCTTTTTCATAATCAGGTTTTTGATATTTCAAGTACTTCTTCCATGAATTGTTTCAGCCCCCGCTCGTCGTTTTCCTTGGATGGGGGAATGGGCATAATCGTATTTCGGTATTTTTCCCTGTAAATGGTTCTTTCCATGACCACGTGTTGCATCATGGACATTCCCGCCCCCGCTAGGGTTCTACGGACGGCATTGAACTTGTTGACCTTGACGAGCTCGTAACGGTTAAAAAAGAGATTTACGGAACGTAACACCCTGGCATCATTCCCTAAAAAATTCTTACATAATGTCTTATAGAATACCGCTGTACTGTCGATTTCCAATTCGTCAAGAAAAAAAGGAATGAAGATGTGTTCCACAAACAAGAGGCCTCTTACCATTTCCTCGTTAAGGTTCCCTGGAAAATCGATAATGATGAAATCGACGGTGCCGTAATATTTTTTGATCAGCGTTTCCAAGGTATGGATGGTCGCCCGCTCTACGGGAAAGACCTTTGTTTCCATTTTACCAACTTGCGATAAATCCCGCTTTCGCTTTTTGTATACGGAATACTGTGGATTGTCCATATCGATCAGTACCACCTTCTTATCGTATAAGTGATAAAAGTTGGTAGCAAGTATTATGTTCAGGGTCGTTTTTCCACAACCGCCCTTTTCTCCCGTACAAGAAATTATTTTTGTTTCCATACCTATATTTTTAAAATTAAACGGTCAAATGATTATAGTGTCATATGGTCATATGATGCTATAAACAATTAAAGCAATACTGCTATGATGCTATACCGCTATATAGCATTGTAGCAATAGCGCTATAGTACATTGAAGCTATAGTGCTATATAGCATTGAACATTGCGTGAGTAGGTATTCGGAGTAGGGGGTATGCTTTATCCAGTAGCCATAAATGGGGGGACAGAAGTACCGCTGAAATACTATAATTCGCTCTTAAAGTCCTTTATGGCATCCGACACACGTTCTTCCAGTTCAAGGAATTTTTCTTGGAGCCCTTCCTGATAGACCATATTCTCCCCAAGCTTCCGTTTTTGGATAAATTCATTGTCGGGCAAAAGAATCCATATGGGATTATAGCCCAAGCTATAGAAATAGAGGATGATCTTTATAGAGTTCACCATGGAAGAGCCTCGCTCGACATTGGCCAAAGTGGCCCGGTCGATGTTCAATCGTTCGCTCAGTTTGGTCAATGAAAAAGCACTGAACCGTTTATCCTCGATATCGTCGAGTTCAACTAGTTCTAGTCGTATTTCCTTTAAACGCTCCCCGATGTATCCAAGGTCCTTGGAGTCAAGTTCAATGATTGATTCTATATCCATTATTCAAAATTTTCTATGGGATGAGAAGAAAATTTCTCCTCAAAAATGTTTTGTGACTCTTCTTGTAATTCATCCAAAAGACTCATTTCGGGGTCTTTCAGCTCTTGTTTAAAGTCATCCATAAACCTTGTAACTTCCTTCTCGGAGTTGGTCAGGGACTTCGCAATTTCACCATTTATTTTCTTTTCATCAAATATGGCACTCTTTAGTTGTTTCCCAGTACTTCGTTTATACTCTTCCTTGACCAAATCATCTACTTCGCCGATGATTTGATCAAATTTAGCCTGCGTTACCCGATTTATTTCTGTTTGTACCAAAAATTCGTCCACGATGTGCCCAAACAGCTTTTGCCATTGGGAAGGACCTGCACTGTTCTTTAAAAGTTCTAAAATAGGACTTTTGTATTCAAAAAGGCGGAGTTCCTTTACCACACTTTTAAAAATTCTGCGGGTCGTACCGTTGGGAAAGCTATGCCTCGCCAATTCGTCAAGATGGGTGCCGTAGAACTCAATGTAGCCAATCTCCTTTGCGAAAAGCAGGCTGGATTTTTTATAGAGTTCGAGCTCTTCAACCAGTTTCAATTGCGCCTCTAAACGTTCGGTGTAGTCCGTAGGACGAAAATCGTTTACGATGGGAAGCGTATGTTTCATGGCCCGTTCCTTAGCTTCAATATCGGGGAGTAGCTGACCATAACATTTTTTTTCCGGTATTTGATGCTCGAAAGTATCTGCCAAAAGGCCGGCGAAATTCCCCGTGGACATAGAAGCGATCTTACTTTTTGGTAAAAGTTCCATCATCTGGGTACTCCAATTGGTGCTCACATCGGAACTGCTCGTATTTTTTGAAATTCGTTCTTGATGTATTTTGCCAAAAAGCTCGCTCAATCGCCTTGCGGTCTCTCCCTTGGCCGCTCCACAGATAACATTGGCGCAGTTGGCATATATAACATCGGCCAAATCCCTACCATAGTCCAAGATAAGCTGCCCAACACTTTGAAGGCCTAAGATGGTAGCAATCTTGTTTTCGCGACCGGTATCGATAATGGTTCGTAACAACATGATGAACAGCGTTGGCACTTCGTCTATGAGAAGGGCCATTGGCCGTTTGCCCGGTTTGTTTACTTGTTTGAGAATGGTATTCATATACAGGCCCAAAGGTGCCGAGTAGACTTCCTTTCGCTCGGGATTGTTCTGAAGCGATACGATTTTGGGATATTTTGGGTCATTCACGTCAAGACTGAAATCATTGCCGGACATCACATAAAAAATCTCCTTGGTGGCCATACTGGAAAGGCTAATCTGAACGGTACTGGTCTGACCCGATAATTGTTCCATGGCCTCTTTTTCGAGGGCATCGCGAAAGGGTACCAGAATTTGGCGTACTTCGACATCTTTTGTCATTATTTCCATCAGGATGTCGATTTTGACCGTGGTCAATATGGCCAAATGCCCTGGGGTGCAGATATAGTTTCCGGTTTTCTCCGATTTCTTTTTTAAGTACCAGATACAACCGCCCGTATAACTAATGGCGCTTCGCGAAAAGTAGTCCTGCCTCTTGATCCATTCCGGATTCAAGTTTTTCATAAGGGTTGCAGCGGTATCGATAGCATCCGATTGATTTATGAGCCTATAAGGATCCATTGGATTGTTCTTATGGGTCATTCTCAGGTCATCAAAACAGATTCGGTAAAGTTGTGGAAAAGGAGTTTCGGATGAATCTCCATGCTTTTTCTTCGCTTCCTGCAAGTAGCCGTAGGCCTTTCGGGTCAACGTGTCGAACTTAAAATCGTAAATGACCATGGCAAACTTCTTCTCGATGAACTGCGCCATGATTTCCTCGATAACGGAAAAGGACTTACCGCTGCCCGGGGTTCCGATAACCAATAAGGATCGGAACAGATTAACGAAATTGATCCACCCTTTTCGTTGTTTTCCCTTATGGGTGTAGGTATACGGAATGTTTACGGAATGGGGCGTATCGATACGTTCTTCGGTCTGCTCAAAAGTTTCGTTCGTATCGTTGAACGGGTCTTTTTCGGCCAGGTTCCTAAAATCCAGAAACTGGAACAAGCGCATGCCAAAGGTCATCAAGCCTAGATAAGCACATAATAGGAGCATCAAAGTGAGATACATGCCATTCAAGGAGGTGCTATAATCAAAACCCGATAGGAACAGCATGCTTAAGGAAATTAGAAAACCTAAGATACTTTTTTCCAGCTTGATATTTTCCTTCTTGATAGGCCGGTAAAGCAATAGACCGCCCATCAAAAGGCCTAACAGTAGAAGTCGGGCTGTGGTACCTTCTGAAGGTAGTCCCGATTGTACTAAATAGGCATAGGTTTTGTTTAGAAATGGCTGTTGGCCATAATGATAGACGTATAGCGCTAAATATTCCCGAAACAGGAAAATAGCGAAATAAAAAGCGGACAGATACATGCCCATGTACCCCTTGTTTTTATCTTGCATATCCTTTTTGTTTGCGTTTCTTGGCCTGTTCTTTCACCGTATGTTGTTTTATAGATGCGCTAGCTGATAAACGGACTTTTTTTTTACAGCAATCAGTTCATCGTTCCAATCCTTGGCAGTGGGCGATTTGTCCATTGTGATGACGTGCTTTACAAAACAGTGGGAGAGGATACCTATTGCCTTCTTCCAATGGTCCCTTGATACTGCTGGGAACTGTTGTATTTTGTATAGATCGAGTTCCCAAACCACCTTGTCCTTAAAGCAAATCGCTTTTGTGAAAACTTGAGCCATTTCCCCTGCACTAACAGAGATCTGTGTATTGATAAAATCCGTATCCCGTTCCATTTCGGTCAGGGATTTAGACCCATAGTTCAATTGAACCAGCATTCGGGGTCGCTTCCAGTTAAGTTCCATATTAACCCTGTCCGACCATCGATTGATGCAACCGCTAAGTACCATAAGGTCGTAGCGCATTCCCTCGATATCATGGTCAAAAGCCAAATGAATTGGCAAGGGAGTAGGCCCGCTGACCATTTTGTTCCACTGGAAAAACTGTTCTAGTTTTCGCGAATCTATATGACCTGACATAGAAATGTAAAAGACCTTGGGAAGCTTGTGTAGCTCATGATAGGCCATGGCGTCAAATCCGCTTTCCACGCAGACCACTTTCTCTACCTTGATCTCTGGATTTGAAACAAAGAGGTACTCATAGCGTTCATTCAAGAACAAGCGAAATTTCTTCTTTTTGCCATCTTTGCTGTCCCGATAGGGTCGGTTGTACAGCGTGTAGTTTTTGATACTGCCGTCCGTGCCATATTTCGGGAGGGCAATATTCGTAATGCGGCCGTCATGATCATTGATATGGAAGGCATTGAAAACTCTATTCATGAAGGCGTCGGATTGAAGTGTTTCCTGACTAAGATTCCGGTTTTCGGTCAGATAAACGGGTTTGGTCAAGGGCTCTATATTATAGCGTTCCTCTAAGCTGATGAAGTTCTTGTTGCTTTTTTGTGGTTTTTGCAAATTGGCCGCCTCATAGCTTCGTTCTATTGCCCCTAATCCCGATTTTATAGCGTCATAAAAATTAGCGGAGCGGATATGCATAAATTTGAAAAAACGCCCCTTGTCCGAACTGTTGTTTCGATTGAAATAGGTAACGGGTTGCCTTTTGATCTGCAAGACGATACGCTCGTCATTCTTTTTGAATTCTTGTGAGCCTGTACTTTTCTTTAAAAGCTCATATCCATGGGCGTTTAAATAGCCTGAAAAATCGACCTCCTCATTGATTCGGGCAATCAACTGTTTATACAGTAAAGGGTCCTGAGTATAGTTTATCATAATTGTTGGGAATGGAGACACACCATAGCTCTTCTATGGAGTACGGCACATTCTTGGTATATTAAACTGGGTTTAAAAAAAGGCCGTCCAGAACGAACGGCCTATATGGTACTTGAACATCAGTCCATTAGACCTTCATGCCTCGGCTGCGGGGCTTTTTTTTTTCGTCCTGACGTACCTCGATGTTCCTGGCCTTCGCTAAGTCGATATTTTTGGTAATATAGGATTCCCTTCTTGGAGAATAGGATACCAAGTAAGGCTTGACACCATGCTTTTTACTTTTAATGGCCATTTCCAGTTCCTGGCCCTTGTTCAATGCATCGGCCTGTTTTGTCGTCAATTTCTCTCCATAGAAATAGGTGTTGGTAGAGAGTGCCGATTTGGTACGGATGTCCTGAACCCTCGGTTCGTAGTAGGCCAGTTTTTGAAAGACCTCTCCGTCGTTCGTGCTTCCCTGAAAGACGACGAATTCCTTTTTGTCTATCATCCGTTCAAATTCGTCGGCACTAAAAGCATGATTGTAGGCCCAGGCTTTGTCCAAGGTAACCGCCTCGTTTCTTCGGTACTGTACGTCCAAACGGGAACCTAGATTACGGTCGTATACCATTTGTACCATTTTAGCACCTTCTTTTAGCTCTCCCTCGGAGATATAGGTGGACTCGTGAAAATACTCTTTCCCCTCGGCCAAATTATCGCGGACACTTTCAGGGAGCTTCGCATAGCTGATATAGTGCCCCTCCAACTGTTCCTTTACATCACCGTAAGCGAATTTTTGCTCTTTGGATGCGATAGGTTCCAAATACTTGCTGTTTTTGGGCAAATTAAATGTTTGCCCGTCATCGGTCGCTATGGATACTTTGTCGTCCTGCTCACCGGTTTTTGTGGCACGCTGCCACTTTTGGTTCACTTTTACGTAAACCTTTTCTGCTTGATTTTCCATTTTTCAAGTTTTAAATTAAGGATTAATAAACAATTGTTAACTTTGTAATTCTTAGCATGAGATTTCCATTTTTCATGTTTGGAATTAAGGATAAAAGGGGGTGGGAGCGCCCCCTTTTTTTATACGGCCATTTTAAAGGCCTTTAATTTCTCGGCTCCCTTATAGGCTCCGTTTTCTTCATACTCTAAAGTCCAATTCGTATTTTTTGGTTTCACTATTTCTATGATCTTATGCATATAGTTGCGGTAATAGCTCCAAAGAAAATAGCGCAACGCATTTACCTCATAGGGAATTCGGCAGGCTACCCAATCCTTTTCTTGATTCAAAATGATGCTTTTTCTATCGAGTAGGGACTGGTCGGTGATCTTATTGAACTTCAGGTACTCCTTCATCAGACCATTATTGTATTTTAGAATCTCATTGTGCAATTTCACCAAGGGTTTCTGACCTTCTGGGTGGAATTTAACGGTCAAATGGTCTTCGTCGACCCTAACCAAAAAGCGGGAATCGTTGATAAAGGATATCAGCATCAAATCCTGTATATAACCTTCGATTTTCGAGCTTCCCGTAAAACTCAGCACCATTTGTTTCAGCTTGGTTCGTTTTAGGATTTGCAGAAGAATTTTCGTGCTACTGTAATTGATGTCTGAAAGGGCTAGAAAGACCACGTCCTTCAATTGAAATCTTTTCTGAAATGCCAGGGCTTCCATTGGATTTTTTAATACGACCAAGTTTTTAATGGTCCTTGGAACGTCACTGAACCAAACCGATTCCGATATATCGCTTTCGGCCAGCAGGGATAGTTTTCCCTCCTGTACCGTAACATAACCCGTAAGATTGTTGGCCAGATTCCGATAGGGGAAATACAATTGACCTTTGGAATTTTCAAAAACCCTGTTCTCGAAGATTTGTAAATCTACCGATTTAGAATCCTGTTCGACCAACGAGAATTCTATGTTGAAATCGTCGAAATGGTTGTAATCCAGCGCAACGGTCTCTAAGGTGTTTTTCGATGTATAGTTCAGAAAAAATGTTGGTTCATTTTCCAAACTCGCATAAAAATCATCTATTCTTGACCAAAGTCCTAATGCACTGTTCTTCTCGTTCCGTGATATACGCTCTAGTATAAAGTCAAAAGGAGTACATTTTTTTTCGGGTCTACTGGCCCTGTAGTACCTATATCCTGCATCGGTACGAATAAGTATATAGCTGGAGCTATGGGTGCTGTAGCTGATGTATTTACGTGTTTTGCGCTTTTCGGTAATTCCGAAGTGTTCCATCAGAAAGACCAAGTCCAAGGTTTCGTCAAATTTTCGCCACTTATTTTTCATGTGTGTAAAAATTACATATATTTGTAAATATTACAGCAAATATAGTAAATTTGTTGAAGTGTCAAAATTTTTGATTTAAAAATTAGAAAAGAAATACGATGGGCTGGTGGAAAACTATTAAGAAAACAACTCTAATAAGGATAAGGCGTTACGTTTCAAAGGTCGGTGGCGTGACCAACTCGACGCACACAGATTATTTTACGCCACAAAACAGCGCTTACTGGGTTTTTGTAGGACTGTTCTTTCTTTTTTTTGGGGTCAACCACTTTTTCTTCGGGAGTGTTCAAGAACCGGAATACTTCGGTGCACTCGCGCAGCATTCAGAAATTTCAGAAAAAGAACCACAAAAAAAGGGTATGGTCTATCGGAAACTAAGGGAACTTTTCGTCGAAATGGAGGATTTTCAGCAATTGGAACAAATAAAGTCCTTCCTTCCTTTACATTACAATGTTTTGGATAGCGTTCCCTCCGCTGTTCCCTTGTTTCGCGAACATTGCGTGCTTTCGAGTCCGTATGGCAAACGCTACCATCCCGTACACCAAATTTCCAAAAAACATTTTGGTGTGGATTTCGCCGCCGCAAAGGACACCCCGATATACGCTACCGCTGCCGGAAAGGTCATACGTGTCGAAGATAGTCCGAAAGGTTATGGCCTCCATATCGTGATTTCCCATGCCCATGGTTTTGAAACACTTTACGGCCATATGGAATCGGTCACCGTTATGGAAGGGGAGACCATTGGTGCCCATGATTTAATCGGTACGGTTGGCAGCACTGGCCTAGCAACTGGTCCCCATCTGCATTACGAGGTCATTAAAAATGGCTTGCGAATCGACCCGACAGCATCTTTCAATCTGAAATATGAGGTGTATCTGAACCTGAAAAATCCTAATTAACGATAGGCCATGAAAATAAAATTCGACCGACGTAATCCGATACAACTTTTTTACAAAGTCAGGAACTTGGTGTCTCGTTTTCTCGACCCTGATTTCAGAGTATTCCAGAAGTTCGAATATAAGGTCGACCCGACCGATGAACTGAACGACCTGAAAAAACTCCGTTATGTTCGAAATCTTGAGTTGGCCGAATCCGGTTTTATCAACACGGCGATAAAACAAAAATTGACGCACTTAAAGAACAAAGACCTTTTATTTCAAAAAGACCGGACTATCACTCCGATAGGACGTATTACCATTTTGGAAGGCAATACTACATTGAGGTCTATTTTATTGGGATATTGCAAATCGGAAAACAAAAATTACCTGTCCTATAACAAAGTGCACAATTGTCCGGTCTGGCACACCAACGACGAAACGCAGTACTTGGAACTAGTGCAACAAATCTATCCTTCATTTTCTGATAAACTCCTTATGAAACACCGCTATTTTCATAAAGACGTGGTGTATTTGGATACGGTTATCCAAAAAAAATTACTCGAATTTTTTAATGCTGCTCTACAAACGATGTATTCACAAAATAAGTTCTTTCAAAACGCAATTCAACAAATCACGCCACCGACCGATAGTTTGGAACAGCTATCCCAAGGGATGCCCTTACGTATCGAAGATGGTAACAACGGATTATTTGTGCCGACCACCATTCACAAGGACTATGTAATTTTGGTGCCCTATCTTTCCGTAAGCGATGACCAAAACCGTGTTTATTTTTCAACGGAGGAGTTCCGTTCCCTGCTTGCAGAAAAATCCATTACCCCATTTGCCGAAACTAAAATAGGGCTTTCCCTAGGAATGTTTAATGATAAACTATTCTTAAAAGCGACGGATGTGAAAAATTATGTTAGTCCTCTCAAACAATGGACTTCACTGGACCATTTTTTGGCATCTAAAAGCGCTTCCAAACTTCTCAAGTATGCTGTCGTAAACGATGTGCTCAAAAAGAAAGATTTTTTCGTCAAGTCAGATGAAATTTCCGTTCGCGGTACCAAAACCGTAATAACGCTGATTGAACATCACGGTTCCGGCAATACATTTTATGCCTTAATGAAAAACGGGCAGAAACCAAAGCTCAAGGAATACAGACCGATGACATCGTTAAAGGAGCATTACCCTCGTTATTATCGAATCTACATGGCGTCTCGTGAACGTGCAACTGCATCGGAAACTGCAAAGTCGCACAAACAAAAAACTTTTAAAATCTCAATTTGAACCTATGCTATTTGAAATCAAAATTACCGATCCGATGGGGAACACTATTCTGAACGATATATTTTTAATGGACAGTATTACGGATATAATGGACATAGCTGCCGATATGATACCCCATTACATTGGATACACGCTTGAAAAGAGGTTTAGGCTAACCATCCTTTCCGAAAAGGAATGTCACATCGATTACCACTGCAATACGTTGAGCACGATAATGGTTTTCAAAAATATGCTGTACGACCGTCTTATCGAGCTTAACAGTTCTCTAGGGAGTCGAGAAACTGATTTGGAATTAGTTTATAAATTGAACGAATCCTTATAAAATCAAAACAATGAAACAAGAAGAACTCTTACGTATCGATAACACTATGGCCTTCAGAACCGAGCATCCCGAAACCATCAAGAATTGGGAAACTGAGCTGGCCAAGGATGAATGTACCGCCGACCTTCATTTTTGCTATTACGCCTTGGACGAATATCCCAACCTGATGGCGCATCTTGACGCTGCCGAATACCGAATGGATTTCGCTATCAACGCCCATATCCTCCATGCCCGATTACAGGAACAGTTTCTCGACGACGGTCATACCGGGCCGATTGCCCTCGAATACGCCAATAAGGAACTGCTGAGTATCTATGGCGCGCTAAACGAAAAAGAGCCGGAAGGAAAGGCGGCCATACTCAAATCCCTTCAATAGTCCGCGATGAAAAATGATACTTTGACGCGGATTCTTGAAGCGATAAAAACGGCAAATCCCGGTAATTTTTATATCAATAATGGCGGCTTGGCAACATTGGGGCAGCTGTTGTTCTATCCTCCAAAAGGAAAGGAAAACGTAGGACACGAGCTGTTACAAACTATCGAACAAGCATTTCCGGAAACTTCAAAAGAAATTCTCGATTCCCTTAAACGATACCATCTTACCAGCTATTATACCCCAAAAGCTATCATCGAGTATAAAATCAACCTGCTGAAAAAAAATGGTTTCGAACCAAAGACCATATTGGAACCTTCGGCAGGAAATGGTGCGTATGTTCAAGAATTGAAAAAAGCTTTTCCCAATGCCCAGATTACCGCATTGGAACCGGATATCCTATCCTTCGAAATACTTAAGTCCAACAACGTCAAAACTAAAAATGTAACGGTACTCAACATCCCTTTCGAAGACTACTATTTAAATTATGATAAGCAAGGGCAATTCGATTTGGTCATGACCAATATTCCTTTTGGGGACATCCCTATTACCAAGGCGTATCAACACGACTATCTCACGGAAAACCCACTCAAGAACGTTGGCAACTATTTTAATGTTTACGCCCCTAAGATGGTCCGACAAGGCGGTATAACAGCTTTGATTACCTCTTCGGCCTTCGCCGAACGAAGTGCCTATGCTGATTTCAGACAAAGAATTCTGTTCGAAAACGACTTGCTCCTAGCCAATCGTTTCAATACCAATCTGTTCTCCAAAGAAGGGACCAAGGTTGTTTCGGACCTATTGCTGTATCGAAAGACATCGAACAAAAGCGTTCTATCCGAAAGGGAACTGCAATTTGTGGAAACTGAAAGTATTGAACTGAAAGGTCAAAGCTTTTTGACAAATCAATATTTCAAAAATAATTCCGAACAGGTTAACGGTACACCAAAATTGGGTTTTTTCCATAACCGACCAAGTATGATCATTGAAACTGACGGCACGCCCCTGGCCGAGTTTTTGGAACGGCAGGCCAATAGTTTTGACTTTGTAAGTATTGCTCCACCTCGAACCGCCGAAAAAGTCCAGCAAATTGTTTCCAAGGCCTCAGCACGCGAAAAGGAGAGGGCTGTAGCAGCAACGCCCCTTGAATTGGAAGTTGGTTCGGTACCGATAAAATTGCACGACGCTAATGCCAAACAATTTACCCGGTTATTTTTTGGGAGCTACAATTTTGACAAAAAGGGAGCAATCTTGTTTTACACGGACCCCTACAGCGTTAGGAAAGTGCCAAACAAAATCACGGAGCTGGTACAGGATTACGCCCGTATGCGAAACGACCTAGTGCTTTTAAACCTGAACATAGATGAAGGCAGACTTTCGGGAGAGGACATCACAAAACGATTTCAGGATATCGACTACCAGTTGGACACTTTCCATTTCAAATGGGGGTCCCTTAAGGGGCATCTAATATTTCTGAAAGAAGACCATTACTTTGAGCAGGTTCGGCAGCAGTTCGAGAAGAAGATGGCAGGTCAAGGCTATGGTAAAAACCCTGAATTCACCCTGCAACGATTCTTACGATCGCAACCTGTAGACCAGGTAGTAATACAAATACCGACAACCAAGAAGCAACAGGATGTAACGGCTAATAGTAATCGATTCGGGAATCCTGAAGAAATGGTGCGGTACCAGTTCGATCAAAATGGGGAAATCGATATCAGCGAAATAGCGCAATCGTTCAAGACCAATGAAAAAGACCTGCTCTTGACCGGGCTCGAAACCCGTTCCTTTTTTCTGGAACCTGATTCGGAATCCGAAACAGGATACAGAACAGTTCCCTACTTTCTATTTTCCAGCGGCTACATCCAGGATAAAATCGATTATGTTCAGAACAATCCCACACCATACGGAATCGAATCTGAAAAAATGGAACAGGCCTTAGCAGATCTGTTGCCTGTAAAACTGGGCTTAAATGATATCGAGTTCAATTTCGAAAGTCATTTTATCCCGACTAGCGCGAAGGAATCCTTTTTAGAAGATCTCATCAACGAAAAAGTAAGGATTAATGTAGGTCAGTTCAATTCGACCTTGACACTCCTATTTCCAAGGGAATATAATCTAGAGGCACATGAACGTTTTAGCGTAGTGTTGCACCGTGAAGTTAAGGCAGGCTACAAACGCATATTGCAACATTTCGCGGAAAACAGGTATCCCGTTATTTTCACTTCATATAAGGACAGTTCCGGGAAGACGATTCGAAAATTGGATAAGGACGCTACCTTAATGGCACAAAACCTGTACGAAGAACTACAGCTCCATTTCAAATCCTTTATCGAAGGGCAACAAGAACTGAAAGCTACCATCGAAGACAACTATTATAATGCATTTTTGGCCGATATCAACATTTCCGTACCCACGGGCTGGCTCAGATTTCCGGAAACCTTGGTGTACCCGCCCTATCAGCATCAAATCGATTCCACCTTGTTCGGGCTTACTAAAGGAAGTGCGTTGAACGACCATCAGGTTGGTAAGGGAAAGACCCTTTCTATGGCCATGTTAGGCTATAAATTGAAACAACACGGGAAAAGCGAACGTACGATGTTGCTTACGCTAAAAAGCGTGGCCCCTCAAATCGAAACGGAAATTAGGGCCAACTTTCCCGAATTGAACATTCTTCGACTAAATTCCAAAAATATGGCCAAAAGCAAGCGGCCTAAAACCTTACGCACCATTAAAAACAACAAATCCATTGACCTGATCATTGCCGAGCACGGTCATTTAAAACAAATTCCAAAAGAGCGGAACTTTGTGCTGGAGACCTTGGAAGAAAAAATCGAGATGATAGAACAGGATTTGGAAACCGCAAAGCAATATGGAAACGGTAAGGAATCCAAAAAATTGATCAAGGGCATGATCAAACGAAAGGAACATTTGGAAGACAAGCTACAGGCGACCCTAAAAAAATTAAAAGAGCGTTCGACGGAAACCGAAACCACCTTGACCGATTTGCGTATCGAAGCCCTGATGATCGACGAGGCACATTACTTTAAGAATATCGGTTTCACGACGCGGCACCAGAACGTATCGGGTCTCAACAATCATTCAGACAGTCAAAGAAACCTTGACCTTGAAATCAGTATCAAATCCGTCCATGCGCGAATGGGAACGGATAGTAACATCTTTTTTTACAGCGGTACACCATTAAAGAACTCGGTTACTGAACTATATGCCTATCAACGCTACTTAACACCATCGGCATTGAAACGTAAGAACATCTTTAATTTCGATGCCTGGGCATCAATATTTTTAAAACAGAGCGTAAGCATTGAACCCAATATTTTTGGCGACCCACGGATGCACGCCCGTTTTCGGTATTATACCAACCTCCCCGAGTTGAGCAAGATGTACAATTCCTTTACCCACATCTGTCGTGACAAGCATTTCAAGACCCACGACCTAGAGGTCGACCGAGAATTTATCATTTTGGAGTCCACTCCTGCCTATGAGAAACTCAAACAGGCCTCTCTCGATTTTACGAAGAACCGAAACCAAAAGGCACTCTTCAAGTTGCCAATATATGATAAAGAACAAATGAAATCGGCCCATATTACTGCTTTGAATATTAATAGGTCCCTTTTGATTGACCCTCTTGCCAAGGATAATATGGCCGTAAAATTTACGGAACTTGACCAGTTCAAATTGCAACGCCTCTGTCGCGATGTAGCCGAACTCTACAAAAAAACATCGGAACACAAAGGGGTGTGCTTGGTGTTCTCCGACTTGAACGTTTGGAAACCGGGCCAGTACAATTCCTATGATACGGTGCGCGGGATACTTCGTGAATACTATGGTATCCCTGTAAATGAAATCGCATTGGCCCAAGAGGAAAAAGCGAGGAACCGAACAGATCAAATGCAAGAAAAAATTCGGAACGGTTCAATTCGTGTGGCCTTGGGAAGCACTCAGGTTTTAGGTACGGGCACCAATATCCAAAAAAGGGTGGTGGGCATCTTTCATATGGATATTCCCTATTCCCCCGATGCTTTTGACCAACGAGCCGGGCGCGGTCTAAGAAAGGGCAATGAAGTGGCGCAGATTTATAACAATACGGTGGTAGAGCGGTTCTATGGCATCAAGGATTCCACCGATATCTTTTCTTATTCCCTTAACACGCACAAAGAAAAGTTCCGGGAACAGATTCGAGAAGCCGACCCGAACAAACGTGTTTATGACGACCTCGTACCCGATGACAAAAGCCTCTCCTACGAACAGATGCAGGCTGCCCTTATTGGCGATATGGACCAGTTTCAATTGGTAAAGCTTTCCGACGACCTTAAGTTTTTACAGTCGCAGAAACGATTGCATGAGCTCAACAAAGCAAATTCCTTTAAGGCGATTGAGCGTATCGAAAAGGAGAACAAAGAAATCATCTCACAATTGGTCGAGCTTGAAGGCGCACAAAAAGTAATAAAAGGCTTCAATTTACCAATCGATGAAGATGCATTCGAAGATTCGTCTCAATTAAAGGAAGGACTGAACCATCTAATATCAAATTCTCTTCTTGTATCCAAAGAACTCTTGAATCAGGAGCCCAAAGAGTTTATGAAGCATCTAGGTTTTATAATCGTAGAACGGTCAAAGCTAAATCTGAACATTCAAAAACACAAAAGGGTCGCCCATTTTCCATCGTTAAATGCGAATCTCGTTTTTCAGGCAGACTATATCCCTTCGAACGAGCATTATCTTTACTCTTTTAGATTGGAGTTCAAAAATGTACACATTTCCGGTAGAAAGCAGCAGCGCTTCGACCCTGAAAAAGTGGCGCTGCAAGTTATAAAGCTATGTCAAAAAGTAGACGGGGAAATCAAATCGAAAAAATTCGATATAAACTATAATCTGCGTACTTTGGAAACCCACCGTAAAAAAACGGCCATTGGTTTTCCTAGTGAGAAAATAGCAAAAATGCAGGTTTTGAAACATGAAATTAAAACGCTTAAACGAAAACGGGCTGTTTAAGGTTTGACCTGTTCAAAACCTAATAGTATTAAAATAGGAACTATATAAAAGTACATATGGGACCATACCAAAAGGTTCTTACCTTCTCCCTTATTGAAGTTTTCAAATCAATGCCGAACTAGCTTTATTTTTTAATTAAAGGATAGTAACAAAAAAGGTTGGTTTAACAGAACTGAGCAAATCCATTTTTTGACCGATAGCTAGAATACTTTAAAATGTATTCTACCGGCTTGAGTTTAAAACATTCCTTTTTTCGGTAATCTCGATGCAATACTTTTGAACCTGCACTAGGACTGTTTTTTCTAATGTTTCTGGTCTTTATCATAAAATTTATCTTGCTCATTTTGAACATCCTACTAAAGGTATATAGATGACAATATCGATGGCGTCATATATGTTGTAGGAAAAAAGGGTTGACGTTTATATTTTACTAAATTTAACTACAAATAACCTTCTTAAGCCTTACAAAAATCATGAAATCACTAAAATACCTGCTTTTTGTCTTTATTGCGTTCGTAGCCGTTAACGGTTATTCCCAAACCGGATTAATTGAAGAAACTCTAATTCAGTCCAATAATTTGACGCGAGAAGGGCAAAACAAAATCGACCAGCTCAGCAGCAGCCCTTTCTTAAAGAAAATGTACGCTGTAAGGCTTGGAAGTATAAAGAAATTACAAAAAGAGGGAGCAATAACCTTTCAAATACCTGGCCGCAAAGGTCAAATTACCGCTTACGGTAAGCATGTCGAACACCAAGATGACAATAATTACACTTGGCATGGTGACATTCTTGACAAAAACGCCAGTATAATAGGTACCATATCGTATATAGTAGAGAAGGGAAGTTGCTATGGCACTATAAAGTTGGAAGGTAAACTATTTCATATAGAGGATTTGGGCCTTGGCAAAAATGGACGGGACCGTTTATAATTTGTCTTGGAAATGGATGAAGAAAAGCTCGCACAGCAATACTGCACAGCAAGTGAGGTATTAAATGATAAAGGCTTATCAGATGATACCATTACCTCAAAACAAAATTGCTCAGGATCTCCGATAGTAAAAATCTTGGTGCTATATACCCAAAATGCTCAAAATACAGGTTTAAACCCAACCAGTCGAGCCAATCAGGGAATTGCCGACCTCAATCAGGCTATTCGCAATAGCGGTATTACCGCATCGGATCTTACCTTTCAACTGGCTGGGGTCAGAAAACTCACTGGGTTTTCGGAAACTAGTAATATATTTTCCGACATAAATAAGTTAAGGGATAATACCCCGACCGCTAATTCTTTGCGGAATCAGTATAATGCCGATCTGGTCATACTTTATACTGACGGCAATTATATTAATAGTGGAATTGCTTATGTAAATACCTCTGCAAATCCTAACAACGCCTACGGTATCGTACAAATCGATTTAAGTCCGAAAACCTTTGAACATGAAGTGGGGCATTTGTTAGGCGGGCGACACGAAAATGAGCCAAGTGGTTATGATCGGGGCTACGCCTACAATGAAGGAGCACCAACATTTATTAGCCGAAAAACCATAATGCATCAAAACCAATTTAGCAGTCTGGACAATTTTTCCAATCCGGCAGTGGATTTCAATGGAGTTCCTACAGGGATTGTCAATTCGAGAGATGTTGTTAGGAGAATCAAGGCCAATGCCTGTGCAGTTTCGCAATTTAGAACCGACCCTGCCCCATCCTTTAGTATATTTATAAGCGGACCGACCCAGATTTATAGTTCCTCAGGTCCATTCACATGGTGTCCAGCGTTATCCTATGGCTGTAATGCTCCAACTATAGGCCATCAATGGCGTTATAGTAATAACGGGTTTAACTACTACCAATTTTCGACCTCCAACTGTGGTGGCCGTTATTACAGCGGTTTCTCCCCTACAGCCTATACGGTCTACGTTAAATTGACCGCTACCTGTAGTAATAGCGGTGCTGTGGCAAGCCGTGTCATGAGCATTAGGAACTGGAGCGCTGGCGGATACAGTTCTAAACAGGTAAGTGGAGATCAAGGAATTTCTAATGCGGACGAACTCTCTATTTTTAGCCGATTTTGAGACTGAAAGCATCCATCTTTCCCAGAACCCCACGAAAGATGTACTGGAAGTACAGATACTTTTACATAACGAGCGGAGTTTGTCATTTTCGATATGGGATTCCACAGGTCGTAGACTTAAAGTTTTTGATGGTCGAATTTATAATTCGGGGAGTACAAATGATGAATTAAAGATAGATGGTCTGAATGATGGCCTCTATTATCTGAAAGCAGTAGGCGGTCCCGAAGAATGGTCGAAACCTTTTTTAGTACAGCGATGATTATGGTACGATATTATTGGATGGTTTTTTTTGTGACACTATTGTCTTGTTCCGGCGACGATAATTCAGTTCCAATAGATTCAATCGAGGATTGTGTGACGGGTACTCTTTTCGGTAAAATGATTTGGAACGATGAATGCTGGGTAGCAGAAAAGAAACGGTTTATCAAGGTCTTCTCCGACCCCGCTGACAAAAACTTTTATATTGAATTGGAAAGGGAGTTGGATGGTTATGAGGAAAAATTTGTATTTAATATTCCGGCAGGTATTGCCATAGAGCAAAAAATCTATTTTTCCCCATCCGATAATTCTTTTGAGAAAAGTGAACCAATATATTTTTATGCCCAAGGTGATGGATAATCACAACTTTTAAACTTGGCGAGAACTACGATTCCGAACAGAACTATTTTATTATTGATCGGTTCAATCAAGATAGCACCGAGGTAGAAGGGCGTTTTCAATGCACCTTAATCAACGCTACCGAGACAACATTTCCCGAAACTCCTGAAGTAATAAAGATGGTAAACGGGCAGTTTAAACTCGAGCGTACAGATTGAGTACTGTTGTTATATGTATTTGTATATAAAATAGTTCCATCAACAGGTCACTAAGATGACTTAAAGCAGTTCTTTTTATGTTTAAAAAACGGAGATTCATTTACGCAATTTGTTCTCTTAGCATAAGTTTTTAAAGTCAGAAATACTATTTTAGCATAGATTGTTTTAACAGTAATAGCGCGAAGGTAGCTGCGGTAACATGGTAAAAAGAATTTATCCAATTGATCTATAGTACCATAAAACGGCCGTTTTACGGTACAATCGAATTGACGTGAAAAAATATCATATCCCAGTTCCATTTGTCGTTCTTTTTAGTAGTTCCGGAAATTCACGTTTTACGGAACCGTTTTATACTGTTTTTCAAACAAAATAATATGCTCCCTTAATTGATTGGTAGCGCTACGGTACTATTACATTTTACATCTTTACAGCAAATTTTCAATATTTTAATTGGTATAGTTCCTATATATGAATGTGCGCCCTATCGGGCGCCTTTTTGTGGATAGGGAGAAAAGAAGCCAAGGGTGGCACTTTGAATGATTTTACGGGGATTCCCCAAGGTTTGGGCGTATCTTGATGGTAGTAGAGAACCTCAAACCCATAAGATATGCAATGCAAGGTAAGCGAAATCAAGATAAGTTACAATAGTCGAGTTCGAGCGGACATTTGGCATAAGATTGGTTCGTCAAAGGAAGCAGCGGAACTAATTTTCAACACATGGGACAAAAACACCATAGGGCTACATGAGAGCTTTAAGGTAGTGCTGCTGAACAACGCAAATAAGGTAAAAGGAATCTATGAACTATCGACCGGCGGTCTGGTCGGTACCTTGGTGGATATTAGAATCTTGTTCGCGGTGGTATTAAAATCATTGTCCGTGGGTATCATTCTCACTCACAACCATCCTAGTGGTACTTTAAAGGCAAGTACTGCGGATAAAAACATCACGAATAAAATAAAGGCGGCGGCAAAGTTATTCGATGTCAAGGTATTGGACCATATAATAATCACCCCTAACGGTGATTATTGTAGTCTTGCCGATGAAGGCCTATTGTAACGATTCCAGTACAATTATTTTAAGTTAGAAACGCCATTGGAGTAATCAATTCGACACAACAACAGCAATAGTTACTATTATACAGCTAGGTACTACTGTTTGGATTTGAGTAACAGCGTGAATAAAGGGCAATTTTTTTGGGAACATTGATCTATGTAGAGTGAAAAATGGAACGAGAAGATTTTGAAATGGCGGTCAAACTTAAAAGCATCGTCAATTTTTTTCCCCGATTTGGATGCGCTCGACACCTGGACCTCACAGAGGGAAGGGGGTACCTACTCCAATAAGCTGAACGAGCAATCCTTATTTATCAAGGATGTATTGGTCGCCCATGAGTCCGACTGTCTGTTTCGGTTGTTGTACCATAAGCGGATACAGAAGCACGGGGCGTTCGTGAATTTGGAATCGGGCAAGGTAAACTCGATAGGAGTCTGAAATAAATTACTAAGCGAGAATTATATGATATCCATTGAAATCTTATATCAATAGTTGCCCTTTCTGGGTTTTATCATTTTCATGGTCATTATTATGAAAGGATTGCTTAGGTTCAAACGTTTCTTGAGAATCCCATTTTTGCTTTTTTTCTTCATTTTGGTCGGTATACCCTTTATCAAGGATCTGGTATGGCTCTTTGGTGCTATGGAGATATCGGTCTGGGGATACATGGCTGCAAAAAAATGGCCAAGGTCGTATTCTTAATCGTTCCATCATAATCTTATTTTAATCTGCACTTTTTTCTTTCCCTCCCCATGGTTTCTGCGGGAGTTATGTAAAAGCTGCGCCTTATCGGCTTGCTTTCACACAACCCCCTCGAAACGAAGCGCAAACGAATGAAAGCCCGAAAAAGGCTTCCATACATTTGCAGAATGCGTTTTACCGTTCCATAGTATTGAAAATTTGTTTCATACTCGTCCTGTTGATTTCTAGTTTTAAGATATTGAAACCAACTGTTATGGGAATAGAATAATAGCCTAATTCATTTTGTAACAAAAATTCACTAAATTTGTTACAAATAAGATGTGTGTGTTATGCAGAGCGTTGAGTCCAAAATAAGAAAATCCATTTCCAGAAAGAAGCGGGGAGAGTTGTTGTTCCCCGATGATTTTAGGGGAGTGGGTACATCCGAAGCTATACGTTTGGCTCTCCATAGGATTGAAAAAGAGGGCTTTATTCAGAGGGTGGCCCAAGGAATTTATGTACGCCCCAAGACAAGCAAATATGTGGGAGAGGTATTGCCAACGGCAGAGGAAATTGCAATGGCCATAGCCAAAAGGGACAAGATCCGATTGGTACCTACCGGGGTATATGCATTAAGTGCATTGGGGCTTAGTACACAAGTTCCCATGAGGCTTGTCTTTCTTACCGATGGAGCTCCCCGAGAAATAAAATTGGGGAAGCGAAGCATAAAATTAAAGAAGACTACCCCCAAAAATTTATCGGCCAAGGGGGAGATAAGCGGACTGGTCATACAGGCCCTCCGTGAAATCGGAAAAGACCAATTAACGGAGGGGGAAGAAGCCAAAATTGTAGCCCTTTTGAAAAAAGAAGACCAAAAAGACCTGCTTCACGATATAGCATTGGCTCCGGCGTGGATTCGTAAAATCATGGAAAAGAGCTTAGACAATGGATAAAAAGTCATTTTACGATATACCCGAAGAAGATAGGCTCGCCATCTTTAAAAATGTAGAGAATAAAACGGGAGTACCCGATTTTGCGGTGGAGAAGGATTGGTGGGTCGTCCAGACCATGAAGATTATCTTTGGAATGGGGATAGCGGAACATTTGGTCTTTAAGGGCGGGACGTCGCTAAGCAAGGCTTGGAAACTGATAGATCGATTTAGTGAAGATATTGATCTTGCTGTTGACCGTGGATTTTTTGAATATTCAGGGGAACTCTCAAAAAAACAATTGACCAAATTACGGAAGGAAACCAGCTCCTATCTTTCGGCAAAATTCTATCCTGAGTTACAGGGGCGATTTCAGAAGAACGGTTTTAAGGATGTCGGTTTCAATATCATTCAGGCCGAATCAAGTGACCAGGATCCCCGTATCATAGAAATCTATTATCCTTATGTCACCAAATCCCCTGGATATATCCAACCAAGGGTTCAGGTTGAAATTGGCTGTCGCTCCCTTAGGGAACCTTTTAGTTTAAAACCGATACATTCTTTTGTGGACGAAGAATATCCCGAAGCCGAATTTGTCGAGTCTTCAGTTAATGTTCCGTCCGTAACCCCTGAACGAACTTTTTTGGAAAAACTGTTCTTACTGCATGAAGAATTCCAACGTCCCAAGGAGAAGGTTAGGGTTGACAGGTTAAGCCGCCACTTATATGATATTTTCCAATTGTCGAAAACGGAATTTGCGACCAATGCCATCCATGACAGAGAATTATATGAAACCATTGTAAGCCATCGATATGTGGCAGACCTAGAAGCAAGGCCATAACACACTCTCTTACAATATTTTACCTTGCTAATTTTAAGCTGTACACCTCTTTGCAATTTTTAATACAAATAAGTACAAATGATGTAATCCTTTACCCAACAAATCTGGGAAAACATATTGTTAATATCAACAATATTAAAATAGCTATACCTGAACCAGATTAGTCAAAACAAAAATTAGTTTTACAATACTATATCTCACTTTATGTTGATTTACCAAAAAACTCTAGCGCCTTATGGTAAACCACAACTTAAACTTACCAAACAATTTATCAATAGATAGAAGCTCAACAATTAATGTAAAATAACTATAATAAAATTGATGAAGGGGCGGAAATGCCCCTTCAAAACAATATCAAACCATAAAACACTATTCAATTACAACTTGATGGACTTCATCAATTTCTTTGGCAACAATCCTTAATAAGTATATACCTTTTTTCAAATCTGTCACATCCATCATTGTATCAACCCCAATACTAGAGAATTTATGGGTTTTTAGCATCTCTCCACTAAAATTATAAAGTTGAAGTTCTCCTGATCCAATATCATCTTCAGACCTAGTCCTCTTATATTCATTAACTTGTGCAATGTCCAAATCAGAATTTGTAGGATTTGGAAACACAACCATTGTTTGCTGACCCCTAAAGCTTGCGCATCCTTGCGGAACGATAGTGCTTTTTGAGGCCACCCCACAAGCAGTGTTAGCCTCCACTTTGAGAACGCCCCCATTACAACCAAAATTAACCGTAGGTGAGCCGTTGCTCCCAGAATATAACAATGTAGTACCTCGATATACTTTAAATGGAGGTGAGCCACTCGTAACATTCACATCTAATTGTCCATATGGTCCTACCCCACTCCACGTAAAATCCATAGTTCCGCCTACTACTATATTTTTTGTAATAACTCTAGTAGTTCCGCATGCAGGATTTAAAGTTGCTGTTATGGTAGCATTACCACTAAAACTACCTATTCTTGTAAAAGTATTAGTAGACGCACCTTGGGTAAAACTCAAAGAATTTGAAGGGTTAACGGACCATGTTATTGTTCCGCCGGAAAGTGATCCGACTCTCATCACACCAGATGGACAAAACTTAGTTGGTCCTGAAATAATTGGAGTTACCTGCTGCAATGCGGCTTGTGCATTCAGCCTACCATGTCCAGTATTATTGTTAAACCCAGTCCCAGTTGCCGAGGATGTGATTTTACTCTTTATCTGGCTTTCTGTTTGGAAAGGGTCTAAGGAGAGCATTAAAGCAGCTACACCTGCTACCTGCGGACATGCTGCGGACGTACCGTTAAAATTAGTTGTGTAATTTCCATTATTATATCCTGGTGCGCCAGGCCTATCTGTCGTAACTACATCACCGGCTAATCCAGCATCTCCTGATGGTGCAACTAAATCAATTTGAGGTCCGCGACTACTATAATTTTGAATATTCCCATCGTTATCAACAGCTCCAACTGTTAGTACGCCAGCAACGTTTGCTGGGAATGTAACACCAGCAAAGTTAAGATTCTCATTTCCGGATGCAAAAACAACAATCGCCCCTCTACCATTTCTTCCTTGAGTTCTAGCCCGCCCTATAGCACTTGCAATATTGTCATGATAAGTTCCTTGTGCAGTATAACCCCATGAATTACTTAGAACATCCGAATCGCCTTCGTCCCAAGCCCAATCAATGGCATCAGCTAAATCCGCCGAAGATTCAGTACCGATAAATATATTTATAGGAACAATATCAACACAAGGTGCTACTCCTGAAATTCCTTCATTATTATTTTGAGTAGCTCCGACAATGCCGGCACAGGCCTGTCCATGATCAGAACCAACTACTGGAGCACCGAAACCGGTTGCGTTCAATGGGCTAAAACCCTGTACGACCCTTCCGTTCAAATCAATATGATTTTCAACGCCATCATCTAAGACTGCAACCCTGATATCGGTTAGACCTGTTGTGATTGCCCATGCTTGGGGAGCATTAATATCGATTCCTACAGTTCCACCAAACTGTCCAGTGTTATTCAAATAATATTGGTCAGGATATAGCGGGTCGTTTTGAAACTTTTTGATTTCCATTATAAAATTGGGATGGCAATATTCTACCAAACCGCTTTCGTAAATTTTATTTGCCAAATATAGTAATTTAGAATAGTCATCCACAAACACCCTATAAGTACTATATTTTTCCCTAACGACCCTCAATTGATTATCAGATAACTCATTTATTTCTTTGAAACCAACACCTTTTTTTGGCATAAATAATATCTCACCTGTTGGAATGATTTCCTCACCCTCATCACTAAAATATGACCAAGTAAAATTTTTATTCGTGGTTAGATTTTCAGAGTCTAAATTCATCTTGCCTTCTTTGGCAGTTACTAATATTGAATTGGGATTGATTCTTTCTATTGAGCCAACAGCCCTACTTTCCTGAAAATACCGCTCAGTTTCAGTACCACTAATGGCATTAATCAAAACTTTGGTTTCATTTTTAGTTAAAGTAATTTTTTTATTGTTCGACCAATAATAATCTTGGCCGTTTACATTCGTGTAAAACACTATTGCAACATAGAAAAGAATAAATTTCATGTAATTTTGCTTCATGGAGTTCCGTTTTTAGAGATTAACTTAACATTTGATACATTAAACATAATATCCGATGAAAAAATGGCAACACAATTGGTAAAACCCTCTTGTGATTGCTCGATATTAAATTGTAATACATTACCTATATCTTTGAATTCGCTAGGAAGATTAGGTATTATTATCATTTCGATATCGGAGTCAAGAGGGTTGGACAATTTGACGCTTATTGCACGTCCATTATTTTCTGTATTACAAGAAACAGTGCCTAGGACTAATCCTTCGACATTTAACAGTGGAGCCGGGCTATTATCATTTGAACAATTCAGAAAAGAAAAATTGATAAAAAGAATGAGTAGAATTGAAGCTATTTTTTTCATAATAATAAATTTAATAAAATGTAAGTTATTTCCTATAATATAAATTGTTAATTCTTTATGTTTATAAGATGCTAGTTTCATAATATGGTTGCTTATTAGTACAATATGTTTCAAAGAAAGGATGTAAGATTATTAGTCATAACAGTTTCAGAAAAAAGAAAACACAAATAAGAAAGATTCAGTTTTGAAAAGAAATTACCCTCTACCAGACATAGCAGAAGATTTCCAAACTAGTTTGTTTAAAAAATATTTTTAAGTGATGTTTTGTCCTCAAAAACTATCAGTAACTAATATCAATTCCACTAGATCGTAGGGCTCTACCTATCCCATTTTGTAAAATCCTTATGATTTTCATGGCTACCTGATGCTGATTCATTGGTATATTCGGGATTTTTATTCCAGTATTTCGTAGCAATTTAAAAGCAACATCCTTTTCCCTAGTCGGTAATCCGATCAGGCTGGCATAGAACTTCCCCGGACTCTTAATAAAATCCTTTTTGGCAGTATAGGTTTCTACATAGTTCCGGTCATAACCTGCCATTCGGTCAAAGGTCTTTTCCGAGGCTTCATAGAATTTGTCCCTATCAAAACCCCTTTTTGTCGGGTTTCCGTTTAGCAGAACCTCGGATGCCTTGTGTTTGGCCAATGGAGAGAGGGTATAGGTATTAGACACGTCATTTCGGCTTACAATGATATTTACGTGCGTCTGATAGCCCTCTTTTTGCATTCCTGCGACTATCATTTTCCCGTTCTGCTTATTAGGGGCTTGGTCATGGAATTTTTCTATCTTATTTTCTAGTTTCCTCACGTTTCCACTTATCTCTCCCCTTTCCACCTTTCGTATATCATTTCGAAGCTTGGCAATTTTCTTTCGGTAGGGAGCATTTCCGATTACCTGTCTTTCAAACCCTCGATAGGTCCGTTGGTGCTCTATTTTAGCATAGTACTTTATACTGTCTACCGAAACTTGTTGATTCCTGTGAAATGAATCGGCATAGTCCTTCATCAGTTCCCTCACATACTTACGCAGATGGGCGGGGTCATTGTTGATGGCCTTCAGTTCCCGTTGACTTGGGCTCACAACGATGGAATAAAACTTTGGGTCCCGTTTTCTCAGCTTGGCGGTGTTGCCGTCGATTTCGGAAACAACTTTTTCAGGTGCGATGCTATCAGTATACTGGTCAAAAAAGTTTTCCCGTAGTTCCGGTAGTTTCCCCAAATCTTCCTTTTCAAGATATTCGACATAGGCTCCTACACTGGAGGTATAGGTACTGCCTATTTTTTGTGGTGAGATAGCTATGTACATAATCAGTCCTTGTTTAATTCTCTTCTAAGTTTTTCGTACTCCCCTTGCGATAGTTCGACCTTCAGGTGTGGTTTTCCAAATTTGGGTTTTACCACGATGACCTTTTCCAAAAGTCGTATACAATCCCATTTATATTCCGAGAACTCTTGGCGCAATCGCTCATGGTATACTTTGGGAATGGTTTCTTCCAATTCCTCTAGTTCGGGTTGTGGCAAGAATAGGATTTCCTTCTTTGAACCCTCTTTGATCTTGGAATGGGCCTCAAACAAGATCTTGACCATTTCATAGGTAGGCCTGGTTTGTTTGATTTCAATATCCTTCAATATGGAAATGAGGTACTCAATCTGTTTTCTATTCTTCTGTATCCCGGAAACTATTTTTTTAATGTTACTATCAAAAGGGTTTAAATCGTTCAATTGCAGAAAGAATAACATTCGATGCAACACCTCGCTGTTCGATTTTGTAAACTGTTTGCTGTACCTTCGAAACCTAACGGCCACATCGGTCTTGATACTGATGGCCGAATATTCATAGCTTTTTTTCTGTTTTTCCTTCATGATCTTTATTATTTGCACCAAATTTTTTCAACGTTTTCAGGGCTTCCGAAGCCGTTTACAGTAAATGGAATTTTCGTACTGTAAATCCTAACGGATAAAAAGGGATTCAACCAATTGATTTTCAAGTATTTGAAAATCCAAAAACCAATGTGATGTCGCTTTAGCGCATCACCCTCTTGCTATTCCTTTTTTACGCTGCACTTCAAAAAAGAATACACTTTTCCCAAAATGATAAAAGCCCTTTCTTTTGGCAGTAAAAAGACCAAAAACTTTAAGAGTTGTAAAGTTAGAATTTTGAAAATCCTTAAATATCCTTCAAGGAGATATTTTAGGAATTTCTTGTTGATACTTGGTCAAATAATGTTTCGCTTGTCGGACTGGAAATAACTCGCAGAGTTATTCTATTTCGACAATGCCACGTACTCTTTCGCGATTGCACCCTATACGATTTTTGCTTGACACTTATCTTCCCAAACGCTATAAAAATAATACAAGAAACTCGTGCAAGACTAGTTATGTTCGGATTTGGTGGCTTCGCTTCTTTGTCTCTTTTTTGCTTCAAAAAGATTCATCAGATTTTGCATGTCCTCCCCTACTTTCTTCTGCAATACTCTGGCGTAAATTTGAGTGGTTGATAGTTTGGTGTGGCCTAAAAGTTTTGATACCGTTTCAATCGGAACTCCATTGGACAGTGTTATGGTTGTTGCGAAAGTATGACGAGCGACATGAAAGGTTATATTTTTATGAATACCACAAACTTTGGCAATCTCCTTTAAATTCTTATTGGTCTATTGATTACTATAAACGGGAAAAAGGTTGCCGGTTAATTCCTTTTCCTTGTCATATTTATCTAGAATTTCTTTTGCTCTTGATAGAAGTGGAATTTTGACCGGTTCATTGGTTTTTGCCCTTTTTGTATGTATCCATTTATTTCCATCGATTCCCACTAGAATCTGAGTAGGATGCAATTTCTTAATATCAATATAGGAAAGACCAGTATAACAACTGAACAAGAATACATCTTTGACCCGTTTCAAGCCTAAGGTCATAAAAGAAGTATTTTCTATCAAATCAAGCTCCCTTTCCGTAAGATAGTCTCGCTCATTTCTTATATAATTAAGTTTGAAATTTCTGAACGGGCCTTTTTCCAACCATTCCATTTTAAGCGCAAGGTTGGTAATCTTCATTAGCCTTTCAAGATGCTTCATCGCACCATTGTTCGAACAGGTCTTTCGTGCTTTTTTTGGCCTATAGGTTCTAATATAGTTTTCGAAGTCGGTGATGAATTTATAGTTCAATTGAATCAAATAAATATCATCGGTCTTTAAACGCTCTTGCAGAAATTGCTTTAAGTACTTTTCAGTAGAAAAATAATTCTTAAGCGTGCCGGGCTTTAGAGATTTATTGATATTGCCGTTGTGGTATTCGACGGCCTTCATCAAGGTCATGTGCTCCTCGTCCTCCCCGAAGTACCTTGACTTGATCGCCTTGGCTGTAATCAGCTTTCGTTCCGAGTGTAATTGCTTATGGGCATTGAGAACCTCGGCATATACGTCATCTAGATAGGTGTTTAGTAAAATCAGGTTTTGGTCGGTCTCTTTGGCCCTGCACCTAAAAATATCCCATTTGCACACCGCAATGTCACGCTTTATACTAAATTCAGCGCGTTTCTTGTTGACCGTATTCCTGACATAGATATCCAGTTTTTCGGGGTCGTTCCTTTTCTTGCGAGTGAAGAAGATCACTCCTAATGTGCTGTCTGTACGCATGTTGTAAGTCTTTTTAATTAAACATTTTTTGTTTAAAGACTACATCTAAATGGGCTAAATGCTATTTAAATTTACAACAAATTGTGTACCGCTTTACACACCGAATTGCACACCAAAAGGATGGTTACAAAACGATTTAAATGAATACAGGGAAAATGAAAAACCCTGCTAATCGTACGATTAGCAGGGTTTTGTTACGCCTTGACAGGCGGTTCGTCGGGGTATTCACAAAACTCGGTGGGGTCGATTTCAATCAGCATCGACCTCAAAACATAATGCCCATCCCATCCCCTGATCATACGGAGGATTGGAAGGCAGATTATAAAACAATGCAGGAGCAAATGATTTATGGGGAATCCCCATCCTATGAAAATTGGGTCAAGGAAATCCAAGAATTTTTAGAAAGGAGGAAGTCGTTGGATTGGAGAATGAGAACGGAATTTCCCTTGCCTAAAAGTTAATAATACTTTTTTTTGATTAAATTTATGTCATGTCGGAAACCTTATATAACGTAATGAATTTTACTCTCCCAATAGGCAGACAGTCATTCGGGGAGGTCATGAGTGAACTGGATGGTCTTTCCCCTTTCCACAAAAAACCGAAGTTTTCGGACGGCCAGTTGAGAACCGTTATTGCTACTATTTTTACCTATGGGCTTCATTATAACGAGGTATCCGAAGCGCAAAGGGAATTACTATTAAAGGCAATTCTGGAAGGTAAACAACCGTTGTTCGACCTATCCCAAACCTTTTCAAGACACCTGATGAACAATCTGGACAGTGCTACGGAATCACAACTAGAAGCACTTAAAAATATCACATACGATCTGAAACGACCTTTGTCAAATGAGGCGCTTGTGGACTTTGTAGAGGAAGCGCTATTGGATCAGACCACCTCGCATCGCAAATGGGAATATGGTCGGTTTTCCTTGGCTTATCTGGCAGCGCATTTTTCTGAGTTGATAATATGGGAACAAATCGAGAAAGTAGTCAAAGAAAAGAAACTTGATCCGGAAGAGTATTTAATGATTTTCGGAAAACAAATGCAAAGTTCCAGCCATGGTATAGACAATCACGAACAATTATTGCTTAACCTCATGGTTAAAGCCAAGCTATGGCCAAAAATGACAAACATGTCCGATTATATTTTAGCGGGTTCCATAGTACAACAACATCTTTTGGGTCTCTCCCTTCGGTCCAAAAAATTAGCAAAGACCATGGAGAATGCTTTGGAGCGGACTCCAACCATAAACAAACGCCGGGGCGGTCCTAAATTATGATCTCGTCAGAAAAACTGCTTCGTTATTTGGAGGATTTGACCAGGGAGGAACATCCTCAAGTCAATGGGAAAGAATATACGCGATCACAGGTGCTATTGGCCGAGCGTTTGGTGCGTGATGCACAAAGAGCCATCGGCATCGCTTCGCAAAAACCAAAGCTTTCAAGAAGAAGGGCGTTTATCGTAATCTTGGAAGAACTGTATTACAATGTCCCAAAATATCCCAAGGAACTCACCCTTGATGGAATCCACAGAAGGGCTTCACAACGGTTCGAATATATGAACAGGGACGCAAAATCCCTGACCACTCCCACAGAGGTGCATCCCAAAAACCCATGCACATTTTATGAGGATAACGGTTATGGCAAGGCACGCTACAAATCCGCATTGCAACATCTTGTCTTGGAATCCCAACGCTATTTTGAAGTTCCCGAAGCTCAAACTTCTCTTAAACTTCTGTTCGAGGACGTCAAACTCTGCTGAATCCATTTACCGTACAACACTCCATGTACGGCAAAGCCCTTATTGACTTACGATATGTTTTATGTTTGGCCTAAGTTAATCGGAGGTCATGTAGCAAGCCATGTTTTTGCAAGCAAAAACCGCTCACTTTGTTCGCGAGTCTTGTTGGGGAACCTCCCCAAACCCCTGAATTATGGCACGACCAAAAAAAGATATTGAATCACTAAAGGCGATACGGGTCAATGTACGCATGACGGTAAATGAATACCTAATTGTTTCTGGTAATGCGGCAACTTTAGGCATGGGCATACCGGATTACATTCGCAAGAAGCTAACTAGCAGACCGCTTCCTAGGAAAAAGATAACGCCCGAAAATAGACAGCTTTTCGTCGAGCTAAGTCGTATAGGAAACAACATCAATCAACTCACAAGAAATTCTCATTTAAAAATGCACGCGCCCGAAATTTTGTTGTTGCAATTAGAAGGGTTAAAAAGGGTCTTACGTGAGTTAAAATCTGATATCAAAAAACGATGATAGCCAAACAAATAATTGGAAAAGATTTCTATGGTCTATTGGCTTATAACCAAAAAAAGGTTGAATCAGGCGAAGCGGTCATACTGGATTCCAATATCGAATTGGGTAGTACGGTCGAAATGACGGAGGATTTCAATATTGTTCGAGAGTTACGTCCGCGTCTCGGAAGAGCCGTCTATCATGTATCGCTGAACCTGGCGCCCGGAGAGCAATTGAGCAACAGCCAATTCTTGTCTCTTGGCGAAGACTATTTAAAGGAAATGGGATTCGATGATAATCAATATATCATATACCGTCATAATGACCAAAGCCACCAACATATTCATATCGTCGCTAATAGGGTAAAGCTATCCGGGGCACTGGTCAGTGATAGTAAGGATTATGAGCGCAGCGAACGTTTGGTACGCAAACTGGAAAAAAAATATGGTCTTTCCGAACTGCCCGATATGACTTTGGAACGAGAGGCGGCACTCACTCAAAAAGAGATTGAAAAATCGCTTCGGACGGGTAACCCACCGATTAAGAGTATGCTTCAATATCAATTGAGGGAAGCTTTAAAACATTCAACTACTGCGGAGGAGTTTATCTGCCAATTGCGGTCAAAAGACATTTGGCCAAGATTCAATATCAGTAAAACAACGGGAAGGGTCTCCGGTATCTCCTTCAAATACGAAGGGGTCATCTATAAGGGGAGTAGCTTGGGTCGAAAATATTCATGGAACAACATCATAAAACAAATCGACTATGAACAAATCAGAGACCGTACAATTATTCTCGAAAATAATCATTCAGAACAAGGAAATAAAGGAGTTGTTGCTTCAGATACAGACACATCAAGGAACGCTATCGGAGAAACAAAAGATACTGAGGGAGGGACAATTCAAACTAGTGAAAAATCAAAATACGATTTGGGAGGCACTCAAAAGGATGGCCTGATTGACGAACCATTTACGCCCTTTAAAATGGAACTTGAGGATTTTGACCGTTGGAAGCGAAAGAAGAAAAGAAAAAGAACAAGGAATTAAAATGGAGTAAGGTAGCATAGGATTCGATGGGCAATCAGGTAAACATAGAGCCACTTAATCTGACCGGAAAGGCATTTTGCGAAAAGCTTGGTGTGTCTTACAATGGTCAAATAATGCAAGCTTTGCGAGAACTGCAGTTGGTCAGTTTTTTCAAAGTGGGCAAAAAATACCTGTATGCTTACGAGGACATAGATTCGGTCAATAAAAAACTCAGGAAAGGAGAGATTTCTATTAAGGTCAATAATGGCTATTATATTACTTTGAATGAATAAAAGTAAGCTACAGTTATATTTTAGTGGTTTGAGTTTCCTAAAAAAATAAATTTGGTAAATTTTTAGGACAATATCCAATATGGCTACCTATCATCTTTAATCTCTTTACAAAAAGCGGATTTTGTAAAGAGTTCTATTTTTTGAAGTATATTTAATGGGGCTTATCTACAGTTTTAAAATCATGTCCAAAAAGCATAATGTAAAGAGTTGTGAAAAAGAGACCAAGAAATTCGCCAAAATTGTATAAATCTTAAGTATTTTATTTCTTTATATGATGGACTTTTTTACGAATTTTTGCTCAATATTAACCACTTCAAAATCTGTTCTCATAAGCTTATCATATTCTTGCTTAGAAAATACGTGCTTGTACAATTTATCATAAGGTTGAGCAACTGTAGTCTTAGAACCTAAATCGTGTTTCTTTTCCAATTCGAGGAAGAAATCAATCAGTTTAACTTTTTTGTCTTTTAATAATTCCTGCATAATATGCACCAAAACTGTTAGCATGTTTGGATAGTACGGTACAGGTTTAACTAAATTTGGAAGGGAGACCTCCCATGAGCTTATTCCTTTTTCAGTATTCATCAATTTAGGCGGAATCAGTTTGCTTCCTTTCACCAATAGTATTTTTACAGTTTTGATAGTATCGGTAAAGTCTAGGTCATTAAAGTTTATTATTAATTCGGAAAGTAAAATCTGAAAAATTGCACAAAACTCTTCTCCAAGGATGGTTGATTCATAATCATTTTCAAAAGTTATTTTCCATTGAAAACCGTACGAATGCCATTGAATACTTCTTTCTTTCCCTACATCATTCAGCGGAAAATCAACCAACTTGGATTTGGCTACTTGATAAAGCTTTGAAATATCCTTTATTTCTTTATCAAATCCTTCGATGAACATATCCATAAATTCTTCCTTTAACCAACCCATATCCAAAAGTTGTTGGCTTATCAAAACTTGTAATTGTGGAGAAAAAATTGGTGTCGAATGTAGAACAAATGCGTAGTCAATTAGGGTATTGGCTAATTCTTCCTTTTTTTCAATATCCCAATCAGGGTCAAACTCTCCTTTTGTGACAACATATTTTTCAAAACACGCCATACAACTCATCCACGCACCCTGATTAAAATCGAAATGGAAAATCAATCCAACTGCTGTTATAACCTTTTTCAGTAGGTCTTCTTCTTGTATCGCTACGTAAAAGCCCGCTAGCGCGTAATATTTTGCTGCAAGATTTAAGCCCATGGAGTTGTATACCTGACCAATATTTAGAAGTGCCCACACAAATCCTTCATGAGTTTCGTCTTGAAACAACAATAATTTTGCTTTCTGAAAATGATCTAAAGTCTTAAGCAGGTTCTTTGGGTTAGTTGTATGCAAATATTTTATTCCTCGGTCTCTATGTAAAGTGGCCGCAGAAAACTTTCCTTCTCTTTTTTCAACTAGTTCGGCTAGCTCATCGCTGATAATTTCTAATTCTTGAACAACTTCATGATAGTCTTCAATGATATCTTGAGTTATAAAAAAACTGATTACCTCATTTATTCTATCATACAAGCTGGTATAATTATAAAATTTTGCTTCGGATGATAAGTTTATGATTTCTCTGATTGTTATAAGTCCGTCTTTAAAACCTTTGTCCCTCTCCGTTTGACCCCAATACTTAAGGTTGATTTGTAAGAAAGATAAGGATTCAAGAAGTTTACATCTTTTTTCAATTGAAGAAGAAGGAATATGGCTATTGATAAATTCTTCAATTTTGGAAGTCCATTGGTCTAAGCTATTGTCTACTAAAACCGCTAATTTCGCACCATCCGCAGCTCTTAAAATTGACAATAGATTCACTGCGTCTTCAATACTTGAAGGATCATGAAGGTGGTCAGGGACTAATTCAAAGTATTTTTCGGCATATCCATATATCGAACCATCGTCTTTTCCCTTGAATTTAAATTCTAGGGTAGGTCTTAGCTTTAGGAAAACTAGTTCATATGAAATGTCTTTTTTGCAAAAATCAGGAGTATCATTATTTACTAAAAGACTTTCCAGAATAGTACCCCATTGTTTTCCATCACCTTCTATAAATGAATGCTGCCTATAGAACCGAGACAAACCGATGATTTCATATATTTCACCTATTACAAACTTCTTGCTTTTATTACAATCTTTCCATTTATCCCTTTCACCATAATACCATTTTTCATCGCTTCCTTTAACTTCCAAGACGATTCTTTCTAAAATACTATCTGTTAGAAGTCTTTCTACTGGCGATTCTTTTGTAGCACATTGACTTATATGGAAGTGTAGCGCGTGAATGATACTATCTGAAATACTTGGTTCTATCAGATATGGGAGTTTGATTGTTATGTCAATAATGGAATTTAAAATCTGCGACATGGATTGTTCAGGTTCAATATCGCTAAAAACCCATTTAATTGATTTCGTAAACCCTTCCCAAAACTCTCCATTATCTATTACATCAGCAAAGACTTCTTTAGACCTTACAAATAGAGGAGACTCATCCTTTATTGAATCGATATAGTCGGATACAATTTCTTTACATTTTTCAACACATTTTTCCAAAAGCTCGCCTTTCAACTCGGATTGATTCTCGTGCCATTCTTTTAACAATATAGCATCGTTACCTGGATATTGTCTTGCAATATTGGAGTTGGCTTCGAAGATAAATTCTATTTCATCTAGAATATACTCTCCTTTGCAGTACAGGGTAAAGAAATGTGAAATGGTATGTTTTATTTCTTCACTTGCGAAAGAGAAATTACTAGAATATAATTTAAGTTGTCTAAACTTTGATTTTAAATTAGTTAAATCTCTTTCAAAAATATCTTCTTCGTAATCATAATAGACTATATCACCTTTTCCCTTTAGCTTGTTCTGAAGCCATATTTCTATTGTTCTAAGCTTTTGGTACTCATAACCTCTTTCCGTTGTCGTAGCATCGGTATTTTTGTGAAATATACTTAGTTGAGTTATTGACCCCATTTTTTCATTTTAAAATAGACTTTACTCAACTCTTCATTAAACTCTTCTTTAAGGGACTCTTCTAAAGCCACAATTATATATTCTATTTTTGAATACCTTTTGCAGTAGGAATCCCAATTAAAAAATTTTAACCACTCGACCTTGAATTTTTGAGAGTCAAATCCTTCTGGATTTAATAAAAAACGGAACCTATCTTCTACAATATTTTTGCTCTCTATTCCCTGCGTATTAATAAGCCCCCGATTTACTAAATCAAAAAACTGTTTAACTCTAAAAAGAACAAAACCATTGTCTACGTTGGAATCATCAAGATTAAATCCCAGTTTTTTGCTCATTGCTACCTTGTATAGATTCTTAATTTTTTTTGTTGACAGTATTTTTTTTGAAATAGAAACATAAAACATTTGATCATCCATTTCTTCTTTTAGCTTGGTTTCCAGAATTTTTTTGAAGTCCTTTTTCTTTTCAGGAGGCAATACTTTGAATATAGTAGGAAAACCAAGATTGTGTTTGTTTAAATCATAGTTGTCTATTGATATATCTCGCCTGAAATTTTTGTTTTTCTTTATTAAGACATCTAGAATCGCTATGTATGTCGCATGCATAAGTTTTTGATGGTCGAATATATCCAAGGTCTTTAAGAGTTCCGTCTCTTCAAGAAGTTCATGCTTCCTCTTGTAAAATCTCGTTAGGTACGAATAATTCTTATCATCTAACCCGACAAAATTTATGTAATGATTTAAGTTGGAATATATCGTTTTTAAAGCATGTTCGTTTAAATCGAAATATGAAATTACTACTAGGATACCATTTATCTTTTCCGCCAAATGGTTTCTAAGGCTTCGATTATTAACTACGGTGGAAGTGAAGGTTCTATCTTCTGCAGGCTCGCGACCAAAGTATTTAGGAATCTTATAACTGGACTTTAAGAAGTTGTTAATTTTAGAAGTGATTTGTCCTGAACTTTTTTGTCCAATTTGAATGTTTGTAATTTTATTTTTAATCAAGGTTTGAACTAATTCCTTGTGGTCTGAATTTTCAACAATTAACTTGAAAAGGAATGTATCAAATTCCGTAATATGAGCAAGTCCAAAGCCTAAAAAGCTGTGTTTTTTAATGCCTGCAAAATTTTTGAGGTAATAACCCAAAACGAAAGAGTTAATGGACTTATTTAAAGTGTACTGTATTGGTGAAAATCCGTTTCCCAATAGAAAATTTCCTTCCAGAAAACCTTTCAATAGACCAACAGAATTATAAAGATTTCCAAAAACGTTACTACTGTGAGACCCCCCTTTTTCGATACTCTCTACTGTCTTTGGTACCTTGACAAAAATTTCATCAATTTCATTGCACAATCTTTGAATGTAAGCCCCATCTCTTATATCCTTTAAAAAAGAATATAAATCTTCATCAACAAAGTATTTTGCTTTGTCCAACTCTTCATCCAAATCAATCTTATCTATCTCTTTTTCAATTTCCTGAATATCGCTCCAATTTATTCTATCATTATAAAAATCATTTCTTATGAGCCATTTGAGTTGTTTCAAATTGTATTTTGCCAAAAAGCTAACCTCCATTTTTTTAAGCCTGTTAGCTTTGACAATGATACTCTTTAAGGCAAGAAAGCAGTTATAAAAATCTTTCGTTCTGTATAAACCATAAAAGAATACTAAATCATCCCAGAGAGAGGTTTTATCATCAATATTATATTTAAAAATCTTACTCAACGCAGACGAATAATCGTAATTATTCAAAGTACAATCTATACAGTTACAGCTACTGTAATTGATTTTGGTATGGAAATCCAGTTCATCTTTAATTGGATAGCTCCCCATAGAATCGATATTTCCAGCATGTCCTATTGTATGAATCCCAGACATGGCTATTCTAGATAGAGAATAATTTAATTTGTCTTTTTCATCATCTGAAAATTTTTTGTCATCTTTTCCCTTAAATTCTGATATTAATTGATATAAATCCTCGTTGAAGAGCTTTAATGAAGTGTCAAGTACAAGATATCCAGGTTCCTGTTTCGCGTCCTTGTAAATAGGATATAATCCAGCTAAGTTTTTTTGAGGAAGCACTCTTATGTAATGAAATCTCGCTATGGATTCATATAATTCATTAATAATTTTTGAGCGATTTGATTCGATATCGTTTGAACTTCTATAATCGTATACTTTGAAATCTCTTATATAACATAAAGCATCATATACTTTTAATCCTACATCAGATAATTTGAAATTCTTTTTTTCTTGTGGTTTAACGGAATCTTTTTTTGCTGTGATTATATTAATTCCCAAACTCTCAAAATACTTTACCTCACTAGCATTTACTTCTTCTTTAGAAGTCAACATATATGCTCTTTGATGATGTTTTTTTAGTAAATATTGAATTTCCCTAATTAATAATTTAAGATTAGGGTCAGAAACGCTATAACCAACAAAAAGAATTACCTTATTACTGAATAAGGATTTCACAAAAACTTCTTTTAAGGTATGGTTTTTAGAAAATTCTAAATAGTCATTTTCTTTTAAAACAGTATTGTGATTTTCAAAATCACCATGGTACTTTATTAGCAATTTTTTTTGAGAGGCATATGGTAAATCTTCATCTTTTGAAACTATAGAAAACGGTAGGCCATAATCAGTAATAATTGATTCAAAATGATTGTCATAGTTTGTTGTAACAATGTGCTGCGGATTCAGTTCAAATATTGTTTCATGTAGGAGGTTTGGGATAGAACTTTTTTCAAACAAAAGTCTCTTTAAAATATCGTTGTATTCTTTTTCTCCTTTTTCGTTATAGAGAAGCTGAGCTATTTTCATTGGATCAACTTCGCTTGTTCTCTCATTTAATCTATCTCTGATTCCTTCTTGTAGTTCGTTCCATAAGGGAATTTCAGAATCTTTTGATACCCCCGCACCGGCAAAAACAACCAAACGATCATTATTGATAGCCTCTTTTATTGAGGCTACATCATTATTAAACTTATTTTTTCGCATAATGCCCTTGTGTCAAAAAATAAACCAGAAAATAAAGGTAACTTATTGTCAGAAAATTACTTATAAATATATATCAAAAGATGTTCCAGCCATTTAAATTCATTTTGCTTTTCATTAAAAGTACTTTCTAATCCAAAGATTGTCCTATCATATTTGTAGATACAGTATTGTGATAATTTCGTCAGTGACGTTTTAAATTCTAAAAAAGCAAAAAAGTACGGTTTCTAACTGCTTAATTCTTTGCCAGAAAGTAGGATTTATTTTATGTGATTTAATACTTAATGATCAATCATGTTACTCCTAATGGAAAATCAATTGCATGCTTAACGAGATGCTTATTAAACGCTACTCTTTACAAATCGCACCTTTTGTAAAGAGTTTTTGTTGTGTAAGAAATTTTGGTATCTTCCTCAAAAAGCTCTAATAAACGATTGATATGAAACCCGAGGTGCATAAAGATTTCTCAGGAGATTGGAGGTTCTATTTTCCGGAAGAAATGGTCTCCGTTATGGATGATTATTATGAAAGTGTGGAGCAAATTGACCATGATGAAGACTTAGCCCAAATCGGTCTCAATAGAATAATTAAAAGATTTCCAGAATGTCATATTGATGCTTACAATCATTTGAGTATCAGCAATAGAAACCAGAGTAAAACAGAACAAGCGCTACAGTATGCTATAACTGCATATATGATTGGTATGGATTCATTGCCTATTTCATTCAATCATAACGAAGATAAATTGATATGGTTAATTCTTGAAAACCGACCTTTTCTTAGGTCGCTGCAGATACTCGGTTTAGAATTTATGAGACGTCGTGATTTGGTTAGAGCCGAAAATCTTTTTCTAAAATTAATTTCGTACAACCCAAACGATAATCAGGGCATACGCTATTTATTAACCGAGATTTACCATCATACTAAGCAGAAAAGGAAGCTTAAAGCTCTTGAAAAGGAATATTCTGAGGAAGACCTTTTGTTAGAAGTCTTTAGTTGGGAAGAAAGAATTCTTTTACAATAAAAGTTTAAACAAAAGATATTATCAGATGATAAAGCTAGTTATTTTCCAATTTGATAGAGTTGCTAAAGAATATGCATAGAAAAAACATGGGATATCATCGTGAGAGGTTTAAGGTTTTTGAAAATTAATTTTTTAAAGAGGATTTGGACGCATCAGGTTTCGAAGATTAGAATTAGGGAAACTACTGCTTTGCTTTTTTGAGGCGATGTTTTTGACTAATAGTCTATCCAAACAAACGATTCATTTCTTCCGCTTCCTCTTTGTGATAAAAATCCTTTAAATAATGTTGGGTGGTAGATAATTTAGTGTGTCCCAAAAGTTTGGAAATTAGTAAAAGGCCTGTATTATTTTTTACGGCAAAATCTGCAAAAGAATGTTTAGCCATATGCATATTTACCCATTTATGTATTCCTGCCCTTTTGCAAACAATTCTCAAAGAACGATTAATGGCATTATTGGCAATGTATAGTTTGTGTTCAACTTCTTCCAAAGACTTTTTGTCCATTCCATAGAGTGGGGGGAATACGAATACCGGACTTTTGTCTTTGTATTTATCCAAGATGGCAATGGCTTTCGGAGTTAAGGGCAACGTCCTTTTTGCGCCAGCTCTTGCCCTAGATTTGCGCATGGTATAGACGATTTCATTTTCCAATATATTTTCCCATTTAAGTCGGCAAACATCGGAGAATCTCATCCCTGCTGTGTAGAAGGAGAACAGAAACATATCCCTGGCCTTAATCATTCCTTTGAACCTTACTGGGATTTCCAATTCGGAAAGTTTTAAAATCTCCTCATAGGTCAATGAATCTTTTTGTACGTTTTCGGTTACAATTTCATAGCCTTTTATGGGATTTTGTTTTATTATGCCCACCTTGACCGCTTTGTTCAGAACAGCATAGATAGCTTTAAAATTCGAGGCCACTGTATTTATCTTATTCCCTTTTTCAAGCATCCATTTTTCGTAGTCCTTGGCAAATTGGACAGATAAATCTGCAAACGAAACGTGGCTAGCGAACTTTTTTAGTTTTTCAATATATTTCTGTTGGGTATTGGCGGTACGTATTTTTCCTTTCAATCTGGACTCATCAACGATTTGTTGGTAAAAATCCAAGAAAGAACTAGAATCGTACTTTTGGTTGTTTTTGTAGAGAAAGAGGAGGCGTTTTGCTGAAACTCCTTTATTGTTATAATAGAGTTGCTGTACAGACATCATTAGGGATCCCAAGCTTGCGTTCAGTTTTTCCTCAAGCGGGTGCCTTTTCACTTTTTTCTTTCTGTCGTCCCATTGTGTTTTTTTGACTGAAATCCCTGAATCCAAATATTGCACATCATTTTGTGAGGTCTCTAATTTGAGCCTAATCAATTGTGTGCCGTTCTTTTTTATATAAGAAGATAGATAGTAATTGAAATTCATTAGGTAGTTCGATATTAGTTCGAAATCATACCAAATATAAACAATTATAAAGGATTATAAAAAATAAGATACAGCCTGAAATAGAGTGTTTTGCAAGTGTTTATGGGATTTGAGGGAATTATTCCTCCATGGTATGGTACACATTTTGTACATCATCGTCTTCCTCTATTTTCTCCAGCAGTTTTTCCACATCCGCCGCTTCCTCGTCGGTAAGCGCTTTTGTAACTTGTGGGATACGTTCAAAACCCGAGGAAAGAATTTCCAATTCCCTATTTTCCAATTCCTTCTGGATAGCTCCGAAACTTTCAAAGGGGGCATAGATTAAGATGCCATCATCGTCTACAAAAACCTCCTCGGCACCAAAGTCTATTAGTTCTAGTTCCAGCTCTTCCGGGTCTATACCTTCCGCGGGAATCCTAAAATTGCAGGTATGGTCAAACATAAACTCAACGGAACCAGCAGTTCCCAAGCTACCATTACATTTATTAAAATAGCTTCTAACATTGGCTACGGTCCTGGTATTGTTGTCCGTTGCAGTTTCAATTAAAATAGCTATCCCATGGGGTGCATAGCCTTCAAAAAGTACTTCTTTATAATCCCCTAGACTTTTGTCACTTGCCCGCTTAATGGCCCGTTCTACATTGTCCTTGGGCATATTTACCGACTTGGCGTTCTGTATCACCGCTCGTAACCTGGAGTTGGAATCTGGATCTGGCCCTCCTTCTTTTACCGCCATAACAATATCCTTACCTATTCGGGTAAAGGCTTTGGACATGGCAGACCACCGTTTCATTTTTCGTGCTTTTCTAAACTCAAAAGCTCTTCCCATAATTTTAATTTAAGATTCTAAAAATAAGAAAATTTGAAACGAAATTTTTAGTCGCTTTCTACAATATCTTCAATGGCCCTAGCGAGTACAAAATCCTTTTCGGTAACACCATTGGCATCGTGGGTGTTTAATCGAATATTAACAGTTTTGTATACATTGCTCCAATCTGGGTGATGCCCCTGTGCTTCACATTCGAACGCAATGCGGGTCATAACAGAGAAGGCTTCCTTAAAATCCTTAAATTCGAAAGTCGTTTCTATGGCGCCATCCACATATTCCCATCCGTCTAATTGGCCAAGGTAATCCTGTATTTGTTTGTCTGTAAATTTTTCCATGGGTATTGATTTTAAAAAATGTAAGTCAATTTAAAATATGATCTTCGATAATATCCTGGTATGTGAATTGTAGGTTTTTAGGCAATTTATTGGTTTTTGGTAATACAGCCAAATAGCGGTCCTCATTAGTGGTATATACCCTTTTAAGTATGGGGTTAAAGGTACCAACGCGTTCCAGTATTTCTTTAATAAAATCTTCATGGTGTACTAAATCGGTACTTCCTAAATGATAGATACCTGTTTTATTCCTGTTGATAAGATAATGAATTTGCTGTGTTAGTTTATCATCATTGGTCACATTTAGAATTAAATTTGGAAAAACCTCAACAGGCTCATTAACAAGAATTCGGTTTTTCATTTCTTTAATTCTCGGAGATGTGTTTCCAAAAACCATGGGGACACGCAATATGCTGGCTTTTTTGCTTGGTAAACGGAGTAGCATATTCTCGATTTTTATTTTTAACCGTCCAAAAATGCTTTCAGAAAGGGTTTTATCGGTCTCATACGAAGGATATTTACTATAAGTGTCAAACACATTTGCAGAGGATAGAAAATATAAGGTACATTCATTATTCTTTATATATTCCAATATATGCTGATGAGCGATGACCTGTGCCGCAAAATTCCCCCGTAAAGCAGAAATGATAATTTGAGGTCGTACTTTTTCTAACAGCTCAAAGATATCGTCGTTCTCTAGGTCATACCTGAAGAATTGTTTGTTGGAAGCAAACGTATTGGACGCATGGCAGTAGGTGCCATAGGTGTCAAAGTAGTTGCATAGTTCCTTGTATATGGCATTGCCAAGGAAACCGCTACCGCCCAATATGAGTATTTTTTTGCTTTCCAAATTAGAAAATTGATAGTCCGGATAGGGTGGTTAAACGTTCCAGTGCAGCCATTCCCCGGGCGGAATTTCCTTTTTTATTAAGTGGAGGCGACCAGGTAACCACACAAAAATTATTAGGTAAAAGGGCAATAATACCGCCGCCTACACCACTTTTTCCAGGTAAACCTACTTCAAATGCGAATTCCCCTGCTTCATCATAAAAACCACAGGTAAGCATTAAAGCATTCACTCTTTTGATTTGATTGATATTTAGGTGAGTCATATTTCTTTTGCATTTTCCTCTATTTATAAAAAGATAAAATACATCGCAGAGTTGGGCGCAGCTCATATGCAGCGAGCATTGATGGAAGTAAAAATCCAAAACCGTTTCAACATTATTGGTAAGGTTGCCATAAGACTTAAGTAAATTGGCAGCTGCATAATTTCTAAACCCGGTTTCTTTTTCGGATTTGGCAACATTCTCGTTGTAAGCGATGGAAGTGTCATTCGCTAATTTTCGAACAAACTCCAGAAAATCTTCTTTAGGATTTGCTAATTGAGACACCAAAATATCAGCTATCACTATAGCGCCGGCATTTATTAGTGGATTTCTTGGTATACCGTTTTCTAGTTCTAATAAGGACAAATGGTTAAATGGATCACCAGATGGTTCTACATCTACCCGTTCCCAAACATCTTCTCCAATACACTGCAAGGCCATCGATAGGCTTAATACTTTGGAAATACTTTGTATCGAAAACTTTTCTATGCTATCTCCAATTGCGAATTCATTTTGGTATAAATCCAGCAGATGCATTCCAAATTTTGAGTCAGGTACAGCAGCTAATTCTGGGATGTAGGAAGCTACTTTTCCTGTATTTGGAAGTTTTAGAACTTCCTTATAAATTTGGTCTAAATAGTCTTGAAAATTCTGCATTATTTTTTATAAAACGGAAGCTTTACAATGGTTGCAGGAATAGCTTTCTTGCGAATTTGAATTTGAATTTTACTTCCAATTTCTGAAAATACAGTAGGTACATAACCCAAGCCAATACCTTTACCCATAGAAGGGGACATGGTGCCCGAAGTAACGATTCCGATCTTTTTTCCTTGTCCGTCAACAATATCATAATCATGCCTTGGAATACCTCGCTCATCTAACTCAAAGGCCACCAGTTTACGTTCTGGTCCGTGTGCTTTTTCGTTTGCCAGGGCTTCACTGTTTACAAAGTCTTTTGTGAATTTAGTTATCCAACCAAGGCCCGCTTCAAATGGGGAGGTAGTATCGTTAATGTCGTTTCCGTAGAGGCAGTAGCCCATTTCTAAACGTAAAGTGTCCCTGGCTGCTAAACCTATCGGCTTAATCCCAAAATCAGCTCCTGCTTCAAAAACGGTATCCCAAATCTGTTTTACTTCCGTGTTTTTACAATAAATTTCAAATCCTCCGGAGCCTGTATATCCCGTAGCAGAAATAATAACATGTTCTATACCGGCAAAATCCGCTACCTTGAAATTATAGAATTTAATTTCAGCAAGATTTACCGAGGTTAAGGATTGCATAGCTTCTACTGCCTTAGGTCCTTGTATAGCCAATAAAGAATATTCTTCGGAAATATCTCGCATATCTGCTCCGATAGCTTCGTTGTATAAACTAATATGTGACCAGTCCTTTTCTATATTCGATGCGTTTACAACAAGTAAGTACTGCTCCTCCTTTAGTTTATAAATAATAAGATCGTCTACGATTCCTCCAGTTTCGTTTGGTAAACAACTATACTGCGCTGTGCCAATAGTGAGTTTGGACGCATCGTTAGAACTTACCTTTTGAATTAATTCTAGGGCTTTTGATCCGCTTATTAGGAACTCTCCCATGTGAGACACATCAAAAACACCTACACCTTTACGAACCGTCTCATGTTCTGCGGTAACACCTTCGTAAGAAACGGGCATATTGTAACCTGCAAACGGGACCATTTTTGCACCTAAGGCCTCGTGGGTTTGTGAAAGTGCTGTATTTTTCATGTTCTAAATTTTAATGTACCGCAAATTTATAGAATTAATTAGGTATAGGTATCAAACCTTAGATTTATGTTTTGCACATTTTTATGTCGTTTTAGTCAATAAATTTCGATAGAATAGGATGTCAATACTCAGGTAGGATTATGTTTAATTGGATACTTAGGATAGTGTAGCTAACAAAAAACGTACGACACCGAACAAGCATAGTATTGACCTTTAATTTCTAATAGTTTGTAGGAGTATAATTAATTGGCTATCAAATAGGATTTCAGTTCTTGATAGGTTTTTATTGCCAAGAACTTCTTCTCCTTGTTCATTACTTTCTCAATTTGAGGGGGTATCACTAATTTTTGTCCTATAGTCTCTTCCACCACATCTAAAAACTTTACTGGATGGGCCGTCTCAAGAAAAATACCATAGGTGTTGGGATACTGTTCTTGATATTTTTTAAGACCCAAATATCCTACCGCGCCATGCGGGTCTGCAACATATCTGGTTTTTTGGTAAATCTCCAATAGGGCTTTACGTGTTTCTATGTCGGTAAAGGAGTAGGAGGTAAGCTGCTTTTTCAGTTGTGATAAATCATCTTGAAAAAGATGGCGTATTCTGATAAAATTACTAGGGTCACCTACATCCATAGCATTTGAAATAGTTGCTGTTGAAGGTTTAGGGGCATAGGTGCCTGTTTTCATAAACTCGGGTACGGTATCGTTTACATTGGTAGCGGCGATAAACTGTGATACTGGCATACCCAAACGTTGTGCCACCATACCTGCACAGATATTTCCAAAATTGCCACTGGGAACCGAAAAAACGATATTTTTTGGACTTGCTTGTTCTTTTTTTGCTTTGATACATACCTGTTTGTAGGCAAATAAAAAGTAAAACAGTTGAGGTAACCAACGCGCTACGTTGATAGAATTCGCAGAGGTCAATTGCATCCTTGATAGCAAATCTTTATCTAGAAATGCTGTTTTAACCATGTTTTGGCAATCGTCAAAAGTACCGTCTACCGATAGGGCCGTAATATTTTGACCGAGGGTGGTTAATTGTCGCTCCTGTATATCACTGACTTTTCCGCTGGGATATAGGATGACTACGTTCACCCCTTTTACCCCTAAAAACCCGTTAGCAACAGCACCTCCTGTGTCTCCAGAGGTTGCTACCAACACCGTAACTTGGTTGTTTTCGTTTTTTGAAAAATAGCCCAAGCAATTGGCCATAAACCGTGCACCTACATCTTTAAAAGCCATTGTAGGACCGTGAAATAATTCTAAGGTGTCTATATCTTTTTCGATTTCAACTACAGGAAAGTCAAAATCCAGTACATTGGCGAGAATCTCCTTTAATTTTTCATTAGGAATCTCTGCTGATACAAATTGATGAATGGCATTAAAAGCGATTTCATGGTCGGAAAGTTCCGTTATCCTATCAAAGAAAGCTACTGGCAGGGGTGTAATGCGTTCTGGGAAGTATAGACCTCGATCTGGTGCTATACCCTTAATTACGGCATCCTTAAAAGATACTATGGGAGCTTTTTGGTTTAGGCTATAAAAATTCATGTGTTCAAATCATTTGTATGCGTTACTACCCCTTATAATTGTTTAATGCCACTGGTATTTATCCTGGAAATATGCACATCAAAATCAATTCCTATTTTTTGGTACACCTCTTTCATTCCTGCGCCTACTTTTTGTGCGGTACGTTCCCCTTTACTAAACGCAAAAATAGATGGGCCAGAGCCAGAAATCCCACAACCTAAAGCACCGTTGGCCATTGCTGTTGTTTTAATCGCGTCAAAACCTGGGATTAAAATAGACCGAATAGGTTCTACAATGTGATCCTCTAAAGAACGCCCGATTAAATCATAATCCGATGTAAATAAACCGGCAACCAAGCCACCTAAATTGCCCCATTGCTTAATACCATCCGCTAAACTTATCGTAGTTTTTAATATTTTTCTGGAGTCGGAGGTCTTTACTTCTATCTGTGGATGAATAACCGTTGCGTAAAGCTCCGTAGGACTAGGAACAGTAATTACATCTAAGGGCGTGTAGCTACGTACCAAGGTGAAGCCTCCATAAAGAGCAGGGGCTACATTGTCTGCATGGGCAACCCCGCTGGCTAATCGTTCACCTTCCATAGCGAATCTTACCAGCTCTAAAGTAGAAAATGGTTTGCCTAATAACTGATTCATGGCCCATACGGCTCCGGTTGAGCTTGCGGCACTACTGCCTATTCCGCTGCCCGCTTTTATTTTTTTATAGATTTCTATGTCAAAACCACCATCATATTCGCTCACTGCCAATAATGCTAAACCGGCTACTCCAGCTACGTTTAAGTGTGTTTCCATCGGCAGCTGTTGCCCTTCAAGCTTAGTGATTCGTATGCCTTTTTCTTCGGTTTTTCTAACTACCATTTCATCCCCAATGGTGTCCAAGGCGACTCCAAGCACATCGAATCCACAGGAGATATTTGCTATTGTGGCGGGGCAGAATATTTTGATTTCCTTCATTTTAGTTCTCATTGCGGGCGCAGCGCGGCAATCTAGTAAACTCGTTCCTTACTTCAAAAGATCACTACGTTACGCTCCATTCTATCGCTTGCTTCAACAAAGCCGTTTTTAATAGGTACCAATTCGAATAACATCCGCAAAGAGACCGGATGCGGTAACATCTGAACCTGCACCGGCTCCTTTGACAATTAAGGGTTGTATTGGATACCTATCCGTGAAGAACAGGACAATGTTATCACTGCCTTCTAAATTGTAAAAATCATGACCTTTTGGAATTTCTTGCAATCCAACACTCGCATATCCATTTTCAAATTGAGCTACATATTTTAACTTGGTATCCTTTTCTGCTGCTTCCCTATATCTGTTTTGAAACTGCGTTTCATTTTCCTTAAGGGATGCAAAAAAAGCTTCGTTGGATTCGGTGACAAGACTTTCTTGTGGAAGAAAGGAGTCGTTGCCAATATCGGCTAATTCCAATTGCGTTCCGCTTTCTCTGGCAAGAATCAATATTTTACGCATGACGTCTACACCACTTAGGTCAATTTTTGGATCCGGCTCTGTATAACCCTCTTCTTTGGCTTGTTTTACCACATCGTGAAAGGTTGTTTTATCGTTAAAGTTATTAAATACAAAATTTAGGCTGCCAGATAGCACGGCCTGAATTTTGTGAATTTTGTCACCAGAGGCAATGAGGTGTTTTAAGGTGTCTATAATAGGTAGGCCGGCTCCTACATTTGTTTCAAACAGAAATGGAGCGTTATACGTTCTGGCTAGTTCTTTAAGCTCAATATAATTGGAATATTGAGAGGAACACGCAATTTTATTGCAGGTGACTACAGAAATGCTATTTCTTAAATAATCTTTGTAGGTATTGGAAACCATTTCACTTGCAGTGTTATCGACAAAAATGCTATTACGTAAGTTCAATACGTTTACGGTATTAAAGAACTCCTCTTTACTTGCCTTAACTCCAGCTTCTAAAAGTGCTTCCCAGTTTTTTAAGGGAATTCCACTATCATCAAAAACCATTGTTCTAGAATTGGATATACCAACTACTCTTACGTTTAGTTTAAGGTTTTCCTTTAAGTATTTTTTTTGTTTTTGTATTTGATCTAAGAACTTGGACCCAACATTGCCCACGCCCATAACAAAAAGGTTCAATTGCTTTACGTTCTCTTCAAAAAATTCTTCATGCAAGGCATTTAGTGCCTTTTTTACATCTTTTTCTTCAATAACACAGGAGATATTACGTTCTGATGCTCCTTGCGCAATTACCCTAATATTTACATTATTTCTCCCTAGCGTACTAAACATTTTGCCACTTAGCCCTTGATGATTTTTCATATTGTCGCCTACCAGTGCTATAATGGCTAAGGAAGTTTCCGGAACTACCTTATTGATACGGCCTCTTTCTATTTGATATGCAAAAGCCTCGTTTACGGCTTCTACAGCAACGGAAACATCATCTACAGAGATACCAATGCAAATAGAATGTTCCGAAGAGGCCTGCGTAATAAGAACCACACTTATATTGGCCTGCGAAAGCACTTCAAAGAATTGTTTTGAAATCCCTGGTATTCCTACCATACCGGGACCTTCCAAGGATAAGAGTGCAATATTTCCTATATGGCTGATGCCGCGCACCGTTTTCCCTTTTTCATTTTTTGATTTGGTAATCAAGGTGCCATGCTCATCAGGGCTAAACGTATTCTTGATACGGATAGCTATTCCCTTGGCTAAAACGGGTTGTATCGTTGGCGGGTAGAGCACTTTGGCTCCAAAATGAGAAAGTTCCATGGCTTCTTCGTAGGAGATATGTGCAATAGGCTTCGCCTGTTTTACCAGTTTAGGATTTGCGGTATACATTCCGCTAACATCTGTCCAAATCTCGAATATTTCTGTATCTAAGGCAGCTGCATATAGTGCGGCCGTATAGTCAGAGCCGCCTCTTCCTAAAGTAGTTGGGTCTCCACCTTCAGATTTAGCTATAAATCCTGGGCAGATGACGACCTTATGTTTGGAGGCATTGAAATAGGCTACACAGTTGCTATTTGTTTTCTCCAAATTAACAATAGTTCTGCCATTTGCAACTCTTGTTACTATAAGCTCCCTACTATCTTTATGGGTACAATCGATTCCTTGGCTTTTAAAGTATTCACCGATAATATAGGAGGAGAGTAATTCACCATAGGATACGATTTTGTCTGAAAGTTTTTTGGTTAGCTCACCAATAAAAAAGGCGCCTTCTAAAAGTGTTTCCAGTGTATTCAGTTCCTTTTTTACATCACTTAGCGCTTTGCTTTGGTGGGTAACGGGAATCAATACTTTAATAGCTTCTAAATGTCTGGTTTCAATGGCCTTCAAAATCGTCTGATAAGAATTGTCCTGTTTTTCTGCTAGGTGGCCAGCGGTTATAAGTTCGTCTGTAACGCCACCAAATGCGGAAACAATAATGATGATTTTATCACTATACCTATTGATAATGTTTTTTATTTTTTCAATGTTTTCCGGGGTGGAGACCGATGTGCCGCCAAACTTTAGTACTTGCATATTGATTAGATATCAATGTTTATTAAGGGATGATTATGAAGGTGGTCTGGGATGAAAGATACTATTGTAAACCCCTAGGGGTGAGCCATAAAAGCACATCGTCACAACCATAAGTTGGGCTGTGACGGATAATTATTAGATGCGGATCAGTGCAAATCATGCGATAGGATAAGCGTCAAAAGTAGTACATTTGACTTGCTAATCAAATGATTCTACAAATTTTTAGCGAATCGTTATTTTTACTAAAATAAAACTAAGGGATGAAGCTTTTTAGTGCTGAACAAATTTATGCTGCTGACAAATTTACCATAGCAAAACAAAAGATTACCAGCGACGAGCTGATGGAAAGAGCTGCTATTCAAATTTTTAATTGGATGCATCTGCGGATGCAAGGCGCACCGGTAAAAATTCATCTGTTCTGTGGTATTGGCAATAACGGGGGTGACGGGATAGCCTTGGCTAGGCATCTTCAAGAGCATGGATATAATATTGCTGTATACGTGGTAAATTACAGCACCAAGCGTTCAAAAGATTTTTTAATCAATTTAGACCGACTTAAAGATCGAAAAATTTGGCCAACCTTCATGGATTCGGATGGTGAGTTCCCTGAAATAGGTGCAGACGATATTATTGTAGATGCAATTTTCGGTATTGGATTAAATAGACCTCCAACCGCTTGGGTAGGTAAACTAATAAGTTATCTTCATGATTCTAAGGCATTCATATTGTCCGTGGATATTCCGTCTGGATTGTATGTCAATAGTGTTCCCAAACAAAATGATGCTGTAGTAAAGGCAAATTTTGTATTGAGTTTTCAGGCCCCAAAACTGGTCTTTTTTCTTCCAGAAACAGGTATTTACTTAGATCAATGGGAAGTTTTGGACATTGGGCTGGATCAGGAGTTTTTATCCACGGAAGAAACCGACTATGAGCTGATTGGAAAAAATGAGGTATTACCAATTTATATTCCTAGAACTAAGTTTTCTCACAAAGGAAAGTATGGCCATGTATTGGTTATAGGTGGCAGTTACGGTAAAATAGGAGCAATTAAATTAGCTAGTAGCGCTACATTAAAAATAGGTGGCGGCTTGGTAACTGCCTATATTCCAAAATGCGGGTTTACCGCAATGCAAACTGCGCTGCCAGAGGCGATGGTGTTGACTGATGGCGACAAGTATATTACAAATATAGACTTTAGCATTAAAGCTTCAGCCATTGCTATAGGAATGGGATTAGGAATAGAAACAGAAACCACGAAAGCTTTTGCTAATTTTTTAAAAACCAATAGCGTACCCTTGGTTATTGATGCAGATGGTTTAAATATTCTCGCGGCGAATAAAGAGTTGCTTGGCCGTTTACCTAAATTAAGTGTTCTTACTCCCCATCCAGGTGAATTGGAAAGGCTTGTGGGAAAATGGAAAGATGATTTTGATAAGCTGGACAAGGTAAAGAAACTGTCAAAGAAATTTGACTGCATAATCGTCATAAAGGGAGCCCACTCGATTACCGTTTATCATGATAAGGGATTTGTGAATACCACAGGAAACCCCGGAATGGCAACCGCGGGAAGTGGAGACGTGCTATCCGGAATCATTTCGGGATTGATGGCTCAAGGATATGAACCTTTGCAAGCAGCTATTTTTGGTGTTTATCTACACGGTAAATCTGCTGATTTACAGATTGAAAATACCTGTTATCAATCTTTGATAGCGTCTGATATTGTTAAGGGCTTGGGAGCTGCTTATCTAGACCTTTTTAAACTTCCTGAAGCAGCACAGGAGCCAACAAGGGAGACTCAAGAACAAGAATAGAAATTGCGTTTTTTAATTCATTGATACTTCCGTGAATGGGCCTTTTACTTTGACTTAAGTCTAGTTTTTATCCATTTTAGCGCGTTGTCATATTCGATAAAGAATTTCATAGACTTTTTGTAAAACAACTTTTCAATTTTAAAGTTGTGCATATCTATCTCTTTAACCGATACGATAGCAAACGCTTTAAGGTTATCTAGTTCTTTTAAGTAGTTGTAGATAGTGGGGTCAACTGCATAGGAGTTCTTACGTAGGCTGATAAAGCCAAAGTTTTTATTCCTAAAATGTATTTCTGAAATTCCAATAATCTGATAAGCACGTTCAAGTGTTAACGTTGCACCTTCATCGAAGATAGCAACCATGTAATTCTCATAAACCTGTACTTTTCCTATTTCTAATTGGTATTCTCTAACAATTACTTTTCTCTTCGTTGATTCAACGCCCATCTCTTCTAAATTATAGTGTCTATGACGAAAGTAAAAGTATACTATTGTCGAAAATAAAAAATTAGATTAAAGACCTAAATATCGTTCGTACTGCGTATGGCTATAAAATGGTATGTTTTAATGTTAACTAGTCTTACAAATTGGTGTAATAAAAAAGAGCCTTATTAAGGCTCTTTTTACTTTAATTATTATCAATATAACTTATTTTGTTTTAGACGATTCCTCGGCTTTCTTGATTTTAATAGTCAATTCTTCCGTCTTTTTATCTAAATCCATAAAGATGCTATCTCCTTCCTTTAGTTTTGAATTTACAATTTCTTCGGCAAGGGCATCCTCTATATATTTCTGTATGGCTCTTTTTAGTGGTCTAGCTCCATATTGTTTGTCAAAACCCTTTTCGGCAATGTAATCCTTTGCTTTATCGGTAAGGTTCAAATCATACCCAATATCCTTAATTCTTCGAACGAGCTTAGCAAGTTCTATATCTATAATTTGATGAATATGTTCTCTTTCTAAGGTATTAAAAACAATTACATCGTCTATCCTGTTTAAGAATTCAGGTGCAAATGCTTTTTTAAGCGCATTTTCTATTACACTTTTCTGATGAGCGCTTTCCTGATCTTTTTTAGCCGAGGTGCCAAAACCAACTCCCTGTCCAAAATCCTTCAATTGCCTTGCCCCAATATTGGAAGTCATTATAATAATCGTATTTCTAAAATCGATTTTTCTTCCTAGGCTATCCGTAAGAAAACCGTCGTCTAATACTTGTAACAACATGTTAAAGACATCTGGATGCGCCTTTTCTACCTCGTCCAATAATATTACTGAATATGGTTTTCTTCGTACTTTTTCTGTAAGTTGTCCACCTTCCTCGTATCCTACATATCCTGGGGGGGCTCCAACTAATCTAGAAATTGCGAATTTCTCCATGTACTCGCTCATATCAATACGAATAAGCGCATCTTCAGAGTCAAAAAGTTCCTTGGCCATTACTTTAGCCAATTGCGTTTTTCCAACACCGGTTTGGCCTAAGAATATAAAGGAACCAATAGGTTTGTTTGGATCCTTAAGTCCAGCTCTATTCCTTTGGATGGCTTTGGAAACTTTCGCAACCGCTTCATCTTGTCCAATAACATTAGATTTAATGAGCTTTGGTAATTCTGCCAGTTTATTGCTCTCTGTTTGGGCTATTCTGTTTACCGGTATGCCGCTCATCATGGAAACTACATCTGCTACATTGTCCTCCGATACCGTTTCCTTATTTAGCTTGCTATCATCTTCCCAACGTTCCTGAGCAATCGCGAGCTCTTTTTCTAGGCTTTTCTCATCATCACGTAGCTTGGCCGCCTCCTCATATTTTTGTTTTTTGACTACAGAGTTTTTTAGCGTCCTTACATCCTCTAATTTTTTTTCTAGCTCAAGTATCTGCTTTGGCACATCCATATTAACGATATGTACCCTTGATCCGGCCTCATCCAAGGCATCGATAGCCTTGTCCGGAAGAAACCTATCGGTCATATACCTACTTGTTAGTTTTACACATGCTTCAATAGCCGCATCGGTATAACTAACGTTGTGGTGTTCTTCGTATTTGCCTTTGATATTGTGAAGTATTTCAATAGTTTCCTCAATCGTTGTGGGTTCTACGATTACCTTTTGAAAACGTCTTTCAAGTGCTCCGTCTTTTTCTATGTATTGTCTGTACTCGTCTAAGGTAGTTGCTCCTATGCATTGTATTTCGCCACGAGCTAAAGCTGGTTTGAACATATTAGAAGCATCCAAACTTCCTGTAGCACCTCCGGCCCCTACGATGGTATGGATTTCGTCAATAAAAAGTATTACATCATCGTTTTTTTCCAATTCGTTCATTACAGCCTTCATCCGCTCTTCGAACTGTCCACGGTATTTTGTTCCTGCAACTAAAGAAGCAAGGTCCAAGGTCACAACCCTTTTATTGTAAAGGATACGAGACACTTTTTTATCTACGATGCGTAACGCAAGTCCTTCAGCAATTGCACTTTTACCTACTCCTGGTTCTCCTATGAGAAGGGGATTGTTCTTTTTTCTTCTGCTTAATATCTGAGATACCCTCTCTATTTCTTTTTCTCTTCCAACAACAGGATCTAACTTGTTCTCCTCTGCCATTTGGGTAAGGTCACGACCAAAATTATCTAAAACCGGGGTTTTTGATTTTTTTGTACCTTTTTGCCCTGAACTGTTGCCAAAAGTATTTTCTTTTCCTTCCGAAGGTTCTCCCGATTCACTGGAGAACGATTCTGCGGTGGGACCATCTACCATATCATCATCACTGGTAAGCATAAATTTAAATTGTTCCTTAACTCCGTCATAATCTACTTGTAACTTGTGTAGTAGCTTCGTTGTAGGGTCGTTTTCATTTCTTAGTATACAAAGTAATAGATGCGCCGTATTAATAGAGGAGCTTTGAAAAAGCTTAGCCTCTAAAAACGTAGTTTTGAGCGCACGCTCTGCCTGTCTTGTCAGATGGAGGTTTTTTTTGTCTTTCTGAACTCCACTGGCATTTGGGTTAGATGGACTTAGAATCTCTACCTTTCTACGTAAGTGGTCTAAATCAACATCTAAGGCATCTAAAATACTAATAGCTTTTCCGTTACCATCACGAAGAAGCCCTAGCATCAAATGCTCTGTTCCAATAAAATCGTGGCCAAGTCGTAACGCTTCTTCTTTGCTGTAGGCAATTACATCCTTTACCCTAGGTGAAAAATTATCATCCATAAAATATATTGTCAGCTATAAAATTAATAAATCTCAGCCAATCCTGAGCAAATACTGTTCCTATAATCGTTAAAGTTCTTTTAAATACCGAAAAAGTAATCTTTTTAGGCAAATTGGTTGCTATTTAGGATGATATGTTATCCTTTTAAAGTGTTGATAAATTATTGAATAAATACCTTGGCTTCTTCTTTGAAAGGCTTGATTTTGCGTATATTGCCATGCTTTTTTACTAATAAAACACAATAAGAATTTGAAATGGCAGACGGCGAAAAATTGATTCCCATTAATATCGAAGATGAAATGAAATCTGCCTACATTGATTATTCAATGTCGGTCATAGTGTCACGAGCCCTCCCAGATGTCAGGGACGGGCTAAAACCTGTTCATAGACGGGTGCTTTACGGAATGCACGATTTGGGTGTTAGGAGTAGCAGTGCACATAAAAAATCTGCACGTATCGTTGGTGAGGTTTTGGGTAAGTATCATCCGCATGGAGACACTTCTGTATACGATGCCATGGTGCGTATGGCACAGGAATGGAGTCTTAGGTATATGTTGATAGATGGTCAAGGTAACTTTGGCTCTATAGACGGTGATAGTCCTGCGGCAATGCGTTATACGGAGGCCCGAATGCGCAAGATTGCCGATGACATGTTGGCGGATATAGATAAAGATACCGTTGATCATCAATTAAACTTTGACGATTCGTTAAAGGAACCGACGGTTTTACCTGCAAGAATACCTAACCTTTTGGTCAATGGTGCTTCTGGTATTGCTGTTGGAATGGCTACGAATATGCCTCCCCATAATCTTTCAGAGGTCGTAGATGGAACCGTAGCGTACATAGAGAATAATGATATTGAAATTGATGAACTTATTACACATATTAAAGCTCCCGATTTTCCTACAGGAGGTATTATATATGGGTATGACGGAGTAAAAGAGGCATTTCATACCGGTCGTGGCAGGGTAATGATGCGCGGTAAGGCCATTTTTGAAGAAGTACAAGGAAGGGAATGTATTATTGTAAACGAAATCCCTTATCAAGTGAACAAGGCCGACATGATCAAAAAAACGGCCGATCTTGTAAATGAGAAAAAAATCGAGGGCATTTCTAGCATAAGGGACGAATCCGATAGGAACGGTATGCGTATCGTTTATATCCTTAAAAGGGATGCGATACCCAATATTGTATTAAACACTTTGTATAAGTATACGGCACTGCAAACTTCGTTCAGTGTAAACAATATAGCCTTGGTAAATGGTAGGCCGCAACTATTGAACGTTAAGGATATGATCCACTACTTTGTGGAGCACCGCCATGAAGTCGTTGTAAGACGTACTAAGTTTGAGCTAAAGAAAGCAGAAGACCGCGCGCATATTTTGGAAGGGTTAATTATTGCTTCGGATAATATTGATGAGGTTATCGCAATCATAAGAGCTTCTTCCAATGCTGATGAGGCTCGAGAAAATTTAATGGAGCGGTTTAAGCTTACGGAGATTCAGGCGAAAGCGATTGTAGAGATGCGGTTGCGTCAACTTACCGGTCTGGAGCAAGATAAACTAAGGTCGGAGTATGAAGAAGTAATTGCTACGATAGCAGATTTGAAGGATATTCTGGAGAACAAGGACCGAAGAATGCAAATCATTAAGGAGGAGCTTCTAGAGGTTAAGGAGAAGTATGGTGATGAACGAAGATCTGAAATCAATTTTGCTGGTGGTGACCTTAGTATGGAGGACATGATTCCTAACGAGCAAGTCGTAATTACAATTTCTAGTGCCGGATACATTAAGCGTACTCCATTAACAGAATATAAAACACAAAATAGGGGCGGAGTTGGTCAAAAGGCGTCTTCTACCCGAAATGAGGATTTCTTGGAGCACCTTTTCGTAGGAACCAATCATCAATACATGTTGTTCTTTACTCAAAAAGGAAAATGTTTTTGGATGCGGGTATTCGAAATTCCAGAAGGCAGTAGGACATCTAAAGGCAGGGCCATTCAAAACTTGATCAATATAGAGCAGGACGATATGGTGAAAGCCTTTATCTGTACCCAGGATTTGAAAGATGAGGAATATGTAAATAGTCATTATGTCATTATGGCTACCAAAAAGGGAACGGTTAAAAAAACCTCTTTAGAGCAATATTCAAGACCTAGGCAAAATGGAATAAATGCCATTACCATTAAGGATGACGATGAATTACTAGAAGCGAAGTTGACGACCGGAACGAGTCAGATTTTCCTTGGTTTAAAATCAGGAAAAGCAATTCGTTTTGAAGAAAGTAAGACCAGGCCCATGGGAAGGAATGCTTCGGGAGTTAGAGGGATAACCTTGGCCAGTGACAAAGATGAAGTAATTGGAATGGTTTCTGTACATAATTTTGAAGACGAACTTTTGGTAGTGTCCGAAAATGGGTATGGCAAACGTTCGAGTATTGAAGATTATCGAATTACCAATAGAGGTGGTAAGGGTGTAAAGACCATTAGCGTAACCGAAAAGACCGGGAATCTGGTAGCAATAAAGAATGTAACGGACTCAGACGATTTGATGATTATTAATAAGTCCGGTATTGCCATCAGAATGAGTGTTGAGGATCTTAGGGTGATGGGAAGAGCTACCCAAGGGGTGAAGCTTATTAATATAAAGGATAACGATTCAATTGCTGCGGTCGCTAAGGTGATGAAGGATGATGAAGACTTTGATGAGGCTTCAATTAAGGATATCGAAGTAAAGCCCGAAGAAGATGGCACGGCATTTGATAGTACAGAAAGCGATGGTACCGAATAATAACTTTTTAAACACTAATAAATAATTTAACACAAATGAAACGTACGATTTTAATAGTAGCCGCCTTTTCTTTTGCAGTAGCAGGAATGGCGCAGAAAAACGAGATAAAAGCAGCTGAAAAGGCCTTAAAGGGAGGCGATATAGCTTCTGCTAAAACAGCTTTGGAGGCAGCTGAAGGATTAATATCCGGAGCAGATGAAAAATTACAGGCCCAGTATTATTTTACCAAAGGTAAAATTTATAACGGCATGGCTAAAAACGGAGATGACAGTGCTTTTAAGCAAGCGGTAGATTCTTTTAAGAAGGTGTTGGATATAGAATCGGCTAGTGGCAAAAGTAAGTATACTGGTGAAACAAATCAGTTTATGGCAGCTATAGTTGGAGATTTGGTGAATGGCGCTGTATCTGATAATAACGAGAAAAAATTTAAAGAAGGAGCGGACAAGCTATACATGAGCTATCAGTTAAGTCCTAAAGACACCGTTTATCTTTATTATGCAGCAAGTAGTGCCGTAAATGGTGGTTTATATGATGATGCATTAAAATATTATATGGAGTTACAGGATATCGGTTATGACGGTAGCTCTGTAGTATATAAAGCAAAGAATGCGGCAACAGGTGAAATGGAGGCAATGCAAAAGACACAGCGTGACCTAATGGTTAAATCCGGTACGTATACTGATCCTGAAGATGAGAAGGTACCTTCTAAAAAGGGAGAAATCGTTAAAAATATTGCTTTGATATATTCTCAATTGGGTCAAGACGACAAAGCATTAGGGGCTTACAAAGCTGCACGGGAGAGCGATCCAGACGATGTAAACCTTATTTTGAACGAAGCCAACCTTTACTTTAAACAAGGTGATAAGGATAAATTTAAATCCTTAATGGCAGAGGCTATTGCTATCGCTCCAGATAACCCCGATTTATATTACAACGTTGGCGTAATCAATAGTGAGCAGGGAAATATAGAAGAGGCTCGCCAAAATTATAAGAAAGTACTCGAACTTAATCCCGGTTATACCAATGCTTATTTAAACCTATCTACAACCTATGTTAACGAGGGTAATAGTTTTATTGATGAGATGAACTCTTTGGGTAACTCACGTGCTGATATTGCAAAGTACGACGAGTTAAAAGAAAAGAAAGACAGTCTATTTCAAATGGGTGCCCAAACTTTAGAGGATGCTTTAAAAACGAATCCGGATAACCAAGGTATTTTAACACAGTTGAAAAATATCTATGGTGCAATGGGTGACAATGAAAACTTTATGAGAGTTAAAAAATTACTAGGAGAGTAAATTATCCAGACATAGTTTTATAACAAAAGGCCTCCACTGGAGGCCTTTTTCTATATCACTTTTTTAATGACCCTGAGTTTGTGGGTATAGTTTCGCAGGTGATTATTAAAAATACCTGTATGATCTAATCTATCTATTCTTACAATACCGTTCACATGGATAATATAGTTGTTATCCATGATGATACCTACATGATCTATAATTCCATGAGAATTATCAAAAAATGCCAAGTCACCAGGTTCGCTTTCTTCTACAAAGCTCAACGGAGTCCCTTGGGAAGACTGTTCAAGCGCACTTCGTAAAAGATGATACCCATTTATCCTGTAGACCATTTGGGTAAAGCCGGAAGCATCAATTCCAAAAGGGGTCTTTCCGCCCCAGAGCTCCGGAGCATTCAAATAAAGCAGTGCTATTTTTATTAAATTTTCTTTCTCTTTTTGAGCGGTAATTAGATTACCTTCAAAATTTCCATTACCTATCATATCATTGATAGCAGACCCCAGCAGCACAGGTGTTAACATGGAATTTTGTTGTTCTACATACGAAATAAGGTCGGATGCGTAGTGCTTAGGCCCATTTTGAATAGCTTCATATTCCCCTTTCGTTATAAAACTGAGCTGTGTATTCAAGATCCATCCTTCTTGCTTGTCAAAAGCCACTCTAATTTTTGACCAGTGTTTTCTCGATTCTAAAATTTTGAAATGCTCACCGAAAAGCAATTGGCTGACCATCTCACTGGCCTCTTCCGTTAGGGCTCTAACCGGGACTATACTTATGGGACAAATACCGTATTGCATTAGTTTGTTTTCCGGCAGTTACTTTCGTTCTATTACTATAGCTGAGGCTCCACCACCGCCGTTACAGATTGCTGCAGCGCCTACCTTAGCATTTTTTTGCTCAAGCACGTTTAAAAGGGTGACTATAATTCTAGCTCCCGAACAACCTAAGGGATGTCCTAATGAAACCGCACCTCCATTTACATTAACATTTTTATCGCTTAAACCAAGAAGCTTTATATTCGCAAGGCCTACCACTGAAAACGCTTCGTTAAACTCAAGAAAATCTACTTCCTCTAACGTATAACCGGCTTTGTTCAAGGCTTTTGGTAGTGCCTTTGCTGGTGCTGTGGTAAACCACTCCGGTTCCTGTGCGGCATCGGCATACCCTGTTATTTTTGCCAGTGGTTCTATGTTCAGTTCCTTGGCTTTGTCCAAGCTCATTAGTACAAGTGCGGCTGCGCCATCATTGATGGTAGAAGCATTTGCCGCCGTAACCGTGCCCTCTTTAGTAAACGCAGCTCTTAACCTAGGGATTTTTTCTAGCACTACATTCTTATATTCTTCGTCCACGGATATAACTATAGGTTCGCCTCGTCTCTGAGGAACCGAAACTGGAATAATTTCATTTTTAAAGTGTCCATTCTCCCAAGCTGCTGCCGATCTCTGATAGGATTGTATGGCATAATTATCCTGATCTTCTCGAGAGAACTCATATTTTTCGGCACAGGCATCTGCACAGACACCCATAGCTTGTTCGTTATATACATCAACTAGGCCATCTTTCTGCATGCCGTCTATCATACTAACAGGTCCAAACTTGTTGCCCTTGCGCATCTGAACATAATGGGGAATCATACTCATATTTTCCATACCGCCGGCCACAACTATGGAGGTGTCTCCAAGGGCAATAGACTGTGCTGCCTGCATTACAGTTTTCATTCCCGAAGCACAAACTTTATTTATAGTTGTACAGGGAACGGTATCTGGTATCCCCGCAAAGATGGCCGCTTGTCTAGCTGGTGCCTGTCCAGTTCCCGCCTGAACGACATTCCCCATAAGTACTTCTTCTACCAGCTTTGGATCTAGTCCAATTTTTTTTAAAGCTCCACTAATAGCTGTAGCACCTAATCTCGTAGCGGGTACGGTAGAGAGGGATCCCATGAAACTACCAATTGGTGTGCGTACCGCAGAAACTATAACAACCTCTTTCATTTTTATTTGCATTTGTGTGTTGCGAAATTAGTAAATTCTTTGTCAACCCTATGGTAATACCTTTGATTCCTGATTATAAGGTTATTATTTTCTATTTTTGATTTGCATTCATAAAATCTAAACTTTTTGGACAATCTTTATAAAAAACAGTCACACATCTTTAAACTACTGCTTTACGTAGCATCTGTGGGTCTCATCGTTTTTTTCTTTCCGAAAGGAGGTAAATTCAAATACGAATTTCAAAAGGGAAAACCTTGGCAGTTTGAAAATTTATACGCGCCCTTCGATTTTTCTATTCAAAAAACCGAAGATGAAATAGCCAAAGAGAAACAAGTGATTGTTGATAAGCAAATACGATATTATAGATATGACGAGGAAATAGTAGAAAATGTGGTTAGGTCGTTGGATGAGAAGTTTGAATCTCAATGGCAAAACAGCGGTTTTAAGGAGAATCAAATAAACAAATTAAAAGCTACGGCAAGCATGATTCTAGATATCATTTATAAAAATGGTATTCTGGATCCAATGGAAACTACGCCAAAGGGGAATTCCATTTTTCTTGTAGTCAATAATGAGGCAAGAAAGGTATCAGGTTCTGATTTTTATCGGATAAGTGAGGTAGATCAATCAATAGAAAATGTTCTCGATCAACAAGGACTTACCGTGTTCACTGATGAATTTAAGTCATTATTCTTTGACTTGATATCGCCAAATGTTACGCTAGATAAAGAACTAACCAGCAAAACATTGGAAGATGCCCTTTCTGATTTATCCTACACTAGGGGAACAGTAGATGAAGGAAAGCTTATAATCGCAAAAGGTGAGGTGGTAGAAGGGGATAATCTAAAGATGTTAGTATCCTTAAAATCGGAATATGAGTCTGACCTTTGGTCAGATTCTAATTCTTATTATATACTGGTTGGTTACACCGTATTGGTTGCACTTGTTCTTTTAATGTTATTCCTGTTCCTTAAGAAGTATCGACAAGAGGTGTATGAGAATAATACTAGGGTAACCTTTATATTTTTCAACATTCTATTATTGGTTTTTGTAACCACTTTGGTAGTCAACTATAACGAAGCTCTTGTTTTTGTTGTCCCTTTATGTATTCTTCCGCTTATTCTTAAAACCTTTTTTGATGCACGTTTGGGGCTGTTTGTGCACGTATTAACCGTATTAATTCTTGGCTTTGTTGTTCCCAATAGTTTTGAATACATTTTTCTACAGATTATAACAGGTATCGTCACTATCCTTACCGTTTCAGAGCTTTACAAAAGAGCCAACCTCTTTGTTTCCGTAGGGCAGATTACATTGATTTATGTTGTAGGTTATTTGGCCTTTCACACCATTCACGAGGGTAATTTGGACAACATCGAATGGTTTACCCTTAGTTTATTCCTGTTAAACGGAATGATTACGCTTTTTGTACAACCTTTGATTTATATTTATGAAAAGATATTTGGCTTGGTTTCCGATGTCTCGTTGCTTGAGTTATCCGATACGAATTCAAAATTACTAAAAGAGCTTTCCAATAAGGCACCTGGAACGTTTAACCACTCATTACAAGTGGCTAACTTGGCAGAAGCCGCTGCTAATGGAATTGGTGCCAATGCAATGCTAGTTAGGGTAGGAGCGTTGTACCATGATATTGGAAAAATGGATAACCCTACCTTTTTTACCGAAAACCAAATTACAAATGTAAACCCTCATGATGAAATAAGCCCTAAGGAAAGTGCACGGATAATTTTGGGTCATGTAATCAAGGGAATAGAGTTGGCCAGAAAAAATAACATACCGGATAGAGTAGTTGATTTCATACGCTCGCACCACGGTACATCTTTGGTCTATTACTTTTATAAGCGACAAGTAGAACTGGATGGTGAGGTGAACGAAGACGATTTTAGGTATCCTGGCCCCTTGCCTTTTTCCAAAGAAACAGCTATCCTAATGATGGCGGATTCTGTTGAGGCAGCTTCCAAAAGTTTAAAGAACCCTACTTTTTTGATGATAGATGAGTTTGTAGAAAAAATTATTGCAGGTCAAATGAAATCCGATCAGTACATTAATGCGGACATTACGTTCAGAGAGATAGAAACAATTAAAAAAATCTTCAAAGGTAAACTGACGAATATCTATCATTTACGCGTAGAATACCCGGAGTAGCTCATTTTGTTTTAGGAAGATTGATTTTGTTACGGCAATCGGGGAAGTTTTTTGAATTTGCTAAGATGCACTTCAGAATAATTTTGTACTATGTTGATTATCAATTCCATTCAAAATTTACTACATAGGTTATTTTATACTGTGAAAAATTTAGCGAAAAAGTTTTAAAATAGTTGGTTTATAGTGTTGTAAAAATGTACATTTGCAACCGCTTTAGGGCGATGTTCATAAGAATAAAGGAGAGGTGCCTGAGTGGCCGAAAGGAACGGTTTGCTAAATCGTCGTACCCCAAAAGGGTACCCAGGGTTCGAATCCCTGTCTCTCCGCAAGAATCTGTGTGAGAGTCAGATTATTCAGATAACCATTTTCGGGGTGTAGCGTAGCCCGGTTATCGCGCCGCGTTTGGGACGCGGAGGTCGCAGGTTCGAATCCTGCCACCCCGACAAATTATAGTATCAATCTATAGCAAAAATCTGTTAATCGTATGATTATCAGGTTTTTTCGTTTTTAGGGATATCAAAACAAATCATTTAATCCTAATAAAAATGTCAACAAATCGGTCAACAAATTTAAAACTGTAAAAGTGTTGACCTATTTGTTAAAACGCCAAATGCGTTGACTAAATAAATGTATCTTTATAAGTGATTTGACTTTCGTCTGATAATAAAATAAATGTTAACTAAAAGACGAAATCATGAAGACATCTTCAACATTCAGTATTCTCTTCTGGGCAGATTTTTCCAGAGTTAAGGACAATCAGGCATCACTTTATGCTAGAATCACGGTAAATGGCAAACGGGCGGTCATCAGTTTAAAACGAAAAGTATTGATCTCGGATTGGGACGTCCATAAAAACCGAGCTAAAGGGACTAGCCAAAA
>Ga0209948_1000016_pt1 | contig 91818 bp, 76 predicted proteins | sample SalPonR2_C_D2_MG_FD_185709 | JGI IMG/M metagenome (GOLD analysis project Ga0209948, IMG submission 185709) | Salt pond soil microbial communities from South San Francisco under conditions of wetland restoration - Salt Pond MetaG R2_C_D2_MG... ... | reverse complement strand
GGCGGACTAGATTACCGAGAAAAAGCTCCATTAGCTGCCCATAGGGATATGTACCTAGATTCCCTTGGCAACGTAATTCCAGGTAAAAGCACCCTTGGGGCAACAGCTGTTGGTGTTCCAGGCACTGTGGCCGGAATTATAGAAGTACATACAAAATTCGGTTCCCTACCTCTGGAAGAAATTATGGCACCTGTTATTGCCTTGGCGGAAAAAGGCGTTGTCGTTACCGCGAACCAAGAAAAAAGATTGGCGAGCCAGCGAGATAAAATTATAGCGGTAAGCGGGGACAGCACTAAGTTTGCGACCGCTTTTAAAGAAGGGGATATGATAAGCTATCCAAATCTTGCTTCTACCATGAAGCGCATAGCACAAAATGGGAGAGACGGGTTTTACAAAGGTGAAACAGCGCAAAAGTTGGCAGCATTTATTCAAGAAAAAGGAGGTTATGTCACAGAAGAGGATTTAGAGAAATATGAAGCGGTATGGCGACAACCCGTTGTGTTCGATTATAAGGATATTAGGGTAATTTCTATGAGTCCGCCCAGCAGTGGCGGTGTTACCATGAACCAAATATTTAGGATGATGGAGCCTTACGATATTTCAGGCTTTGGTCATAACTCTGTAAAAGCAATTCAATTGTTTACCGAAGCTTCTAGAAGGGCTTATGCCGATCGCAACTATTATTTGGGCGACCCTGACTTTGTGGATATACCTTTGGATGTAATATTAAGTAAAAGCTACCTGACAGGGCGTATGGAAGGATTTAGTTTTGAAAAAGCCACGCCATCATCGGATGTTTCGCATGGCGAAATAGAAATTGTGGAAAGTTTGGAAACGACCCACTACTCTATTGTAGATGCAGAAGGAAATGCGGTGTCGGTTACCACCACGTTAAATGGAGCCTATGGCTCAAAACTATACTCGGATGAACTCGGTTTTTTTCTGAATAATGAAATGGATGATTTTAGCGCAAAAGCCGGTGTGCCCAATATGTTTGGACTCATTGGTGCCGAAGCCAATAGCATTGCCCCGGAGAAACGAATGTTAAGTAGTATGACCCCTACTATTGTGGAGCGCGATGGAAAACTATGGATGGTGGTAGGTACGCCTGGTGGATCTACAATTATTACGGCAGTAGCACAAACGATATTGAATTCTTACGAATTTAATATGAGTATGCAACAAGCGGTAAACGCCCCTCGTTTTCATCACCAATGGTTGCCGGATATGGTCATCTTTGAACCTGAGGGTTTTTCCGGGGAGCTAAAAGAGCAAATGAAGTCGAAAGGATACATCATTAACGAAGACCGTACGCCAATAATCGGTAAGGTAGATGCTATAAAAGTGTTACCCGATGGAAAATTGGAAGGTGGTGCGGACAAGCGAGGAGACGATGCTGCGGCAGGGTACTAGAAGACACGCTGGCCTCTTAATTGTTAATATGATTGCACCTTTGTTTTCTTATATATGCTTAAGGACAATCTGATGTAGCATGAACGCTGCTAGTTGTGTTTAGATTTATATAAATTATTGTCATCCGGTTTATAATTGAAAAGAATACAAAGCGTAGATTATACGAACCTGCAATACAACAGTGAGTTTTATTTTTAAATTTCAAATTGAACTAGTATGATACGAAAAATAGGCAAAGTTTTGGGGATTATCATAGCGATACTTATTATATCCTTTATTACCGTGTATGCTATTTACAACGAAAAATTACCGGATGGCCGGCCAGGTGCCGATGCCGATGCCTTGGCAGAAAAAATGCTCGCTACGCTCAACGATGATAAATTTAAGGAAACCCGTTATTTGGAGTGGTCGTTTAATGGCGGTGACCATCAATACAAATGGGACAAAGAAAAACGCAAAGTTGATGTTTCTTGGGATGATTATTTGGTTAACCTAGACTTGATTTCAAAGGGTTCTAGTATAGTATTCAAAAACGGGGAACGTCTTATGGATCTAGAAAGTGAAGCAATTATAGAAAAGGCAGTTGACAAATTTAATAACGACTCGTTTTGGCTCGTTGCACCCTATAAGGTTTTTGATGCTGGAGTAAAACGAAGCATCGTTGCCCTACCCGATGGTACGAACGGACTATTGGTTACCTATACGAGCGGCGGAAGCACACCAGGTGATTCCTATCTATGGATGTTGCAACCCAATGGTTTTCCAAAAAGCTTTAAAATGTGGGTGAAAATTATCCCTATTGGTGGTATAGAAGCCACTTGGGACGATTGGGCCGTGATGGAAAGCGGTGCATTTTTACCTAAATCCCACGAAATGGGCCCTATTAAGTTGATGATGGGTAATATTAGAGGGTATAATGAAGAGTAGCAGACGCTTGATTTGAATAGAACACAAGTGCGAAATAAAAAACCAATTTTAGGCGTAAATAAAGGTTAATAGCATCTAGAGCTCTGCCAAGCCAAATTCGTTCAATACAACCTCCCATTCATTCGTGTCTTTTATCTCTAAAATACGTTGTGAAATCTGTTGCTCTAAGGTTATGTGCGTTTTTGGAAGTCCAAAGGCGTAAAATTGCACATCAAATTTTAAAGGAAGTAATTCCAAACTTGAAAGACTAGAATCATTTTGAATACGATACTTTAAAATAGGTTCGTCATAAATAAAAGCTTCCACCTCCCCTTTTTTAAGTGCACCAAGACCTTCTATTGCTCCAGAATAGGTTTTGACATCTCTAAAAAAATGTTCTGCTAAAAACGTACGAGTTCCAGAATTAAGAACTGTTCCCACCTTTCGCTCCTTAAATTCATTAAAACCATCTGGGTTACTTGTAAGTTGATCTACCGTTAAACTGGAGGCTATACTAGCAGTAAGCCCAGAAATAAAAAGTAAGCCACCAAACATTAGAACTAACGCAGAAATCTTTCCTGATTTTGTTTTAGGAGCCTTATCTCCATACCCAACCGTGGTCAAGGTAACCGCAGACCACCATATACCATCCCATATGCCTCTTGACCCAAACCTAAAGGTTTCTGGATTTTCTTTTCGTTCAAACCACCAACCTAAAAGTCCGAAAATTAAAATAATTAATAAGAGTACCAGTAAGCCTCTTAAAAAATTAAGGTTAAAAAAGCTTTTCAAAAAAATCAATAATTTGTTAAAAGAACTTACTCTACTTACTGCTACCGTTGCATTTGAGGCAAAAAAGGAATGTGTAAATTCCATTTTTTTACTACGTTCGCTGGTTATGGTTAATGGATTTATACTTAAATCTATACCGCCGGTCGCCAAAGAGTCTAACATTGCCGAAAAACCCATGGGTACCATTTTATATTGCAAATCTAAATCGGCGGCCACCTGTTTCCATAACCAAATATTTAAACCCTGCAGATTTTTTCCCTCTTTAACTATAAATGGAGCAGCTGGTGTATACCCGACGAGTAGCGTGTCGCGTACAACTTGACTTTGAACAACAAAACTTATAAGGCCCACTACCCACGTAATATTTTTAAACATGTAACTTATTTCATAGTTATAGCTAAATATAAGCCAAAAGCCATTCGAAAGCTAGGTCTAGAAAATAGAAAAACTATATTTTTATATAAATTTTGTGGAATGGAAATTAAACTAGTAAAGAAAACGGATGTCACAGAACAGTTGCAAAATCAATTATCCGAGCTTTACCTTCAACTCAATTCAGAACTAAAACAACTTTCCCTTCAAACTATCTTAAAAGAACCTGAAAATTTGGATGTAGCCATTTGTTTTGAAGGTAATTTACCCATCGGTATCGCCATGATGGCAAAGTACAAAGTTATTTCCGGACATAAAGGGATGATAGAGGATGTGGTAGTTTCCGAAGACCACAGGGGAAAGGGAATTGGCAGAAAGCTTATGGAACTACTATTGGATCGCGCAGAGGAAAGTAAGCTAAATGATGTACTACTGTTTAGTGGTCATCATAGAACTCCTGCAATTTCACTTTATAAAAGTCTTGGTTTTACCTTAAAGAATAGTGGCCTATACGTTAAAAAGTTGAAGGTGTAAATTATACTTTCTTCACATGCTGTAACTGATTTTTAAGTTCATCCATGGACTCTTGGAGCTGACGCAACAATCCTGTATCCGTTGTAGCATCCACATTAAAGGTAATTTTACTACTTACCTCCCAAATTTCCTGTATTTGAAACGGTTTAATACCATAAGGTGGATAGGTTTCATTTAAGGATACTAAGGTTATATTATTAGAATTTGGACGTTTTTCTATTTTTTTGACCATAACGGAATCCTGTAATACCACTACATACATTTTATTGGCACTAACATGATCTATATGTTCTATCGCCCTTGCTAAAACCCATTCCCCAGGATGTAAATTGGGTAACATACTATCCCCTTCTACCTGAAATCCTCTATAAGTAGCATTCCTGAATTCAGGAATAGGTAAATCAAATGCAGGGAGCTGCTGGTACCAGCTGGTATCGGCAATATTTTGTGGATATCCTGCAGCTGCTTTTGCATTTACGAGTACCATATTGTCATTCTGCTCAGCATCCACGGTAACCACTTTCGGAATTACGCTTGTATTGGAAGTTTCCAAATATTGTTGATCACTCTCACCGAATAACCAAAGCGGATTAATTTTAAACTGCTTTAAAAGTTCGGAAACGACCTTCCCCGATAGTTTTGTACGACCACGTTCTATATCTGCAGTGGTATTTGATACACCAATTAGTGCTGCGAATTCTGCTTGGGTGTAGCCTAAATCTCTTCGGATATCCGTAAAACGTTTTAAAGTCAATTCATTTTCCATACTCAAAGATACTAATTATGGAATATATCCAAAATAATATTTGGATTATTTCCATAATTAGGAATATATCCATATTTTTGGATTATATACAAATCACAATGAATTTTGAACGCTTACAGGAAAAGTTGAATATTTTAGCAGATGCTGCAAAGTATGACGTTTCCTGCTCTAGTAGTGGTAGCACCCGAAAAAACAAGAATAAAGGTATTGGGAATAGCAGCGGTATGGGTATTTGCCATAGCTATACCGAAGATGGAAGATGTGTTTCATTATTAAAGATTTTATTGACGAATCACTGCATTTTTGATTGTGCCTATTGTGTTACCAGAAAGAGCAGCGATGTTAAACGAGCAGCGTTTAAAATTCAAGAGGTTGTTGACTTAACCATAAATTTTTATCGTAGAAATTATATCGAAGGTCTGTTTTTAAGTTCAGGTATTTTCAACAGTCCAGACTATACGATGGAGCGTCTCATAACCGTAGCTAAAAAGCTTAGAGAGGAAGAAAATTTTAATGGCTACATTCATTTAAAGTCTATTCCCGGAGCAAGCGATGAATTGATGTACGAGGCTGGATTGTATGCAGACCGTTTATCCGTAAATATAGAAATCCCTACTATTTCCGGTCTTAAATTATTGGCGCCTGACAAAAGGCACGAAGATTTTTTAAAACCTATGTTAAAGGTCAAAAAAGAGATTATTCGCTATAAGTCGGAAAAAAAATTCATCAGAAGTACGCCCAAATATGCCCCAGCTGGTCAGAGCACCCAGATGATCGTAGGTGCTACGGGAGAATCAGATAAGGATATTATGTATTCGGCTACACATTTCTATAAAAATTATAATATGAAACGAGTGTACTACTCGGGTTATGTTCCTGTTGCAAACGATACAAGGTTGCCCGCTATTGGAACCCAAGTACCTATGTTGCGGGAAAACAGATTGTATCAAACAGATTGGTTGTTGCGTTTTTATGGATTTTCTGTTCAAGAATTATTAAATGAATCACATCCGAACTTAGATATAGAAGTAGATCCCAAATTAAGTTGGGCACTACGAAACTTGAATCACTTTCCCGTAGATATCAATTCGGCCGACAAACATATTCTAGCTCGGATTCCAGGTGTTGGTATGCGTAGCGTTCACAAAATTATAAATGCAAGGTCCTTTAGAAAATTAAACTGGGAACATCTTAAAAAAATGGGTGTAGCGCTGAACCGTGCTAGATATTTTATCCTATGTGATTCCAAATACTGGGAGCGTAGAGATTTGGATGCCCATCGAATAAAAGGGATGATTTTACAAGACTCTTCCGGAAAGTTTCGAAATCAACATAGCGGTCAATTATCATTGTTTAATTAATTAAGGGTAGCAAATGGAAACAATACAAACATCAGCTCGTCAAGACTTGCTCAATAAAAGTAGACAGACCGTTCTAAACGCTGGATATCGCATTGTGGTATTAAAAAGTAAGCTTAGAAAGAGCCTCGTTAGCGTTAAGAAAAAAGTCAATCTATTTTATTTTTAAAAAGAACACCATGGAAACCAAAGCACAAACAATTCCAAGAATCGACAATGCATCGAAAACATTTATTTATGACGGGAGTTTCAATGGATTTCTGACCGCCGTGTTCACTGGCTTTCAACAAAGAATAATCCATGCTGATATTCAGAAGCGAGACACCTCACAAAACGGATTGTTTAACGAGAATGAAACTATTTTTACAAATATCACTCAGGCAAAACGTGTTTGGAACGGTATAAGAAATAGAAGCAATACAGCTATAAAGAACATTTATTTTGCCTTTTTAAGCGAGCATAAAGGTATTGAACCCCTACTTTATTGCTATATTAGAAAACTTATGGGATGCCAAGCAGACCGCAGCTCAGATTTTTCGGATGACTGTATTTTAAAAATTAACCAGCTAGCTCATAAGGTTGGTAGGGAAAAACATAGAATGGAAGCTTTTGTTCGATTTCAATTAACAAAAGATGAAATCTACTTTTCGATCATAGAACCAGATTATAATGTATTGCCTCTACTCTCTAAGCACTTTAGGTCTAGATATGCAGACCAACAATGGATGATTTATGACGCTAAACGAAAGTATGGATTATACTACAATTTAGAGGGAGTGGAACTCATTAGTTTAGATTTGGAAGAGAACGTAACGAATAGCATAAGACGTAGTTCAGTAATGAATCCTGAAGAATACAATTATCAAGAGTTATGGAACTCCTATTTCCAAAGCACGAATATTAAATCTCGTATTAATAAAAAACTACACGTTCAACATGTACCTAAGCGGTATTGGAAATATTTGTCAGAAAAAAAAGTAAGTTAAATTCAGGTTTTCAGAATACTGATAAGGTTAATTTAATGATAACTGTTTTACCGTACAGCTTAGCACAAAAGATGCGTTATGCTAAAGTTGTAATTCTTAAAAGAAGAACAAACAACGGTTTAAAAAAATCAATACAGTATTGAAGAAGGAATTATGCTAGCAATGAACGTTTCAGGGGTGGAAAGTAAAAAATCGTGTAAAAAAGATAACGAGTTGGGATAAGAGTAGGTTCCTTCTCGTTCTTTAATGGTCTTCTACCCTTTTTTTAGCTACCGCTGCGTTCCCCCACAAAATGATCGTTTTTACTTTTAAACAGTACGTTGAAAGAGGTTAAGCTCCCATAGATACGCGTTATGTATTGTTGTAAATCAATTTTCTCTTGGTCATCTAGATTCTTGCTGCTATTTATTTTTTGCTCCATCACACGGATACGATCCCGAACCATGACTATTTTATGAAAAAAGGTGTCGATAGGCATTTCTTTGTTTATAGAAGCGTCCCCAGGATTTAAAATCAGTTTTCCACCGCGCCACTTATCCGCAAGTGCAACTTTTTCGTGGGTATCACTCCACTTTTCTAAGATTTTGGTCAAAGAACGCTCTATATCAAAAAAACTTACCGTGTCGACTTCTACTTCTAAACGTTCAATCAATTCGAAATCAGAATTTAGTGCTATAGTTTCCAATCCCTTTTCCATAAACGTGACCCAATAGTGTTTCGTTGAAACATTTGTAACTACTCCTTTTCCGTGCTCTTTGTGATTTATCCGAGAACCGATTCCCAATATTTCCATGTTGTAATTTTTTAATTGAACCCTACGAAGTTAAAAGCAGTATCCTAAATCTGCAACAAGGAAGTATCCTTTTCTCATTAATTCTTAATGAATTTGATTGGTTACCATGGGAAACTTACTTTATTTGTAAAGGTATCATCGTTTACGAGATAATCGATATTTAGTGATTCTAAGATTCATTTGGAATTTTTAAGTTTGTTTTTCCATCAATCCCTCCTATCCTTTTCTTGAGGATGATGATTAACCAATTCTAATGAAATGAATATAAAAAGAAACGTGGTTCTGTTGCTCGTATGTGTTATAGTTTTTTCCTGTGGGGAAACCAAAAAGCAAAAGGAAACAGCAGCGCAACAAGAATCTAAAGCTCCAAAAAAGCTAAAAGCTTTGATTATAGACGGCCAGAACAATCACTACGTATGGCCTAAAACCACCATGATGATGAAGGATTATTTGGAGAATACCAACATGTTTGATGTCCATATCCAACGTATGGATTCGGTATGGTTGGGTATAAAGTATAAGGAATCAAGACCGGAATCGTATTCGATGTTCATAGAGAAATATCCAGTTGGTGATGCTTCGTATGCCATTTCCAACCAACCTATCAAAACATCTGACTTTGCCATAGATTTTACGGGGTACGATGTCATAGTTTCCAATTTGGGATTTGACGTTGCTTTATGGCCAGAAACAACGCAAAGAGACTTTGAGAATTATATGAAGAAAGGTGGCGGACTTGTAGTAGTACATGCCGCCAACAATGCTTTTGGTAATTGGGAGGAGTATAATAGAATGATCGGTCTTGGTGCATGGGGCGGACGGGACGAAAGTTCAGGACCTTACGTCTATTAAAACGATGCAGGGAACGTCGTTCGCGATAGTAGCGCCGGAGTTACTGGTTCCCATGGGCCTGAATATGAATTTGAAATTATTACAAGAGCCGCAGAACACCCCATTATGAAAGGAATACCGGCGACATGGTTACATACACAGGATGAATTGTATGAACAGATGCGCGGCCCGTTTGAAAATGCCACCATCTTAGCCACAGCATTCGCCGATGTAGAAAAAAACGCTCCCCCTTGGGACCTTTCGGTAAAGGGTTTGGGACAACATGTTCCTATGCTAATGACTATCAACTATGGACGCGGCCGTATTTTCCATACCGCTTTGGGGCATTTTGACTATTCCATGGAATGCGTTGGTTTTATGACCACTTTACAACGTGGGGCTGAATGGGTAGCTACGGGTAATGTAACCCAAGAAATACCTGATGATTTTCCTACGAAAGAGAATACATCTACCAGAAAGTGGGCCAATTAAATAGCTTTTCGTTTTATTGGGGATGTCCTAAATTATTTCACACCTTCAGAAGTTCTACTATCCACCAAATAGATGATTTTCCAAAAACCCTCTTGTTGGAAGAGCTGTATGGAGTTTGCACCCGCGTGATGTAAGGTATGATCTAGGTAAAACTCATAAGGTGTCCAAACATGTGCCAAAGGGCCATCAATTTGTATGGTATAGCTCAAGAGTTTTTCTTCAAAAACAGTAGCATCGGGCATGGATACAATTCCGCTAATCAAATCTTCGAAATCTTGGTCTCTTAATGCTTGTATGCCATTTTCATTTGGAGCGGTACGCCTAAGTAATGCATCTTTATGAATCCATTTTCGCATTCCCGCTGCATCACGTGCATGAAAGGCTGTAAAAAAAGAGTTGACTGTATTTTTAACTGCTTCCTCTGGAGTTTGCGCAAAGGACAGCATGATGGAGAACAAAAAAACAGTAGTAATAAAAGTTTTCATGATGTGATTTTTATAGATTGACCCGTCTAAAAGTAAACATAATAAACCAACCGGATAAAAGGAAAAAAGGCATTGTTATATTTGGACGTCATTCTCATCAAAACTGCTTATTTTTATCGCAAACAAATTCACAACAAGATGTCCACAGCAAAAAAAGAATACAAAAGAGTAACCGTAAAGTCCTTGGTGGACATGAAGGAAAATGGCGAAAAAATTTCCATGTTAACGGCGTATGATTATTCCATGGCTAAAATTGTAGATGATGCCAATGTAGATGTTATTTTGGTTGGAGACTCTGCGAGCAATGTTATGGCCGGCCATGAGACTACATTACCCATTACTTTAGATCAAATGATTTATCATGCATCTTCTGTTATTAGGGCAATACACCGAGCACTTGTGGTGGTTGATTTGCCTTTTGGGAGCTACCAAAGTGATCCCAAAGAGGCGCTACGTTCTGCAATTCGTATAATGAAAGAGAGTGGTGCACATGCCGTTAAGGTAGAGGGAGGCGCGGAGATAAAAGATTCCGTAAAACGTATTCTTGCCGCCGGAATACCCGTCATGGGACACCTTGGCCTAACACCACAATCCATTTATAAATTTGGCACTTATACCGTTCGAGCCAAAGAAGATCAAGAAGCGGAAAAACTAAAGCAGGATGCCCTTCTGTTAGAAAAACTAGGTTGTTTCGGTATCGTATTGGAAAAAATTCCAGCAAATCTTACTAAAGAAGTATCGGAAAGTCTTACGATACCTACCATTGGAATTGGTGGAGGAAAGCATGCCGATGGTCAGGTGTTGGTCATCCATGATCTTTTAGGTATGACGCATGAATTCAATCCAAGATTCCTAAGGCGTTATATGAATCTTTATGAGGAAATGGGCAACGCCATATCCAGTTATGTGAAGGATGTTAAAAGCATGGATTTCCCGAGCGATGATGAACAGTATTAAGTGCTAAACCGTTGAAAAAAAAGCTAGTGGCATATCGATTTTACGTTGTTATCTTGGTTTTGTTGAATGTTGGTTGCGATCAGATTACAAAAGGAGTAGTTCGCGAAAGTATGATGTGCCGGGGCTAGATGGAATTGTTAAATGATAATCTGATTCTTACCAAGGTTGAAAATACCAGAGCTATGCTCGGTTTTGGAGCTAGCTTCCCTCCTTTTGTTAAAATCATCCTGTTACAGTTACTCACAGTATTGGTACTCCTAGAGCGCTTGTATCATGTTTTGAGGAAGAAAACAAAACATACATAGCTTGTTAGCGCTTTTACATTTGTAATTGGTGGAGGGATCGGGAATTTAATAGACCGCATAGCATATGGGTCGGGAACCGATTTTTTTAAATACGGCTCGGTATCTTTAAATCTGGAATTTTTAATATGGCAAATGTTGCAGTAAGTACGGGAGTGTTGCTCATGGTATTCTTAAATTTGTTTGGTGAAAAGATGTATAGATTAGGTGGGTACTGACATTTATGCCTATAATAGAATGGAAACTGTCTATTTTACTATAGTTTTGATTGTCTTAATCATATTTATTGCAGCCATAGTATGATATTGTTATAATTGAAAACACAAAATCTTTAGTGCCAAAAAATCAACATTCTAATGCTAAAAATCTTCAAGTGCTTTTTGAGGATAATCATATTATCGTGGTTAATAAGCGACCAGGAGACCTTGTACAGGGAGATAAAACTGGCGATTTACCTTTGAGCGAAGTAGTTAAGGAATACATTAAAATAAAGTATGATAAGCCCGGAAACGTATATTTGGGCGTCGTGCACAGGCTAGACAGACCAACTTCCGGTATTGTTCTTTTTTCAAAAACTTCGAAAGCTCTTCCTAGGCTCAATAAGTTATTTGCAGAAAAAGAAGCGAAAAAGACTTACTGGGCCGTTGTAAAGAATAGTCCCGCCAATACTTCGGATACTTTAACACATTGGCTCAAACGAAATCCAAAACAGAACAAGTCCTATGCCCACAAAAAGGAAGTTCCAGATAGTAAAAAGGCAATTTTAACCTACACTTTAATTAAAAAATTAGACAGGTACGCCCTGTTGGAGGTTGATTTAAAAACAGGGAGACATCATCAAATACGATCACAACTATCAAGTATCGGCAGCGCAATAAAAGGTGATTTAAAGTATGGTTTTGATAGAAGCAATCCTGATGGCAGTATTCACCTACATGCAAGAAAAATAGAATTTGTGCATCCAGTAAGGAAAGAGTTAATTACAATACTGGCGCCACCACCAAAGGAAACCATTTGGGATGCATGCCTCTAACTTTGTAACATTTAAGCACTAAACCATTCCATTTATGAGATGTTCACTTTTAACAATTATGCTTTTAGTATTGCTTTCAGGTTGTGGAGGCTACAACTCCATTGATACATTTTACAACACCCATAAAAACGACGACCAAGTTACTGCGGTGCGAGTACCTCGATTTATGTTGGGAATGGTAAGTGAAATTTCACCTGAAATGAAAACCCTAATCGGAAATACGAAAGATTTACGATATATGCAGTTTCCTAGCGCGACCCCTTCAAGAACCCAGTTCCTGAATCAACAGATGATCGGTATGACAGGGAATTCGTTCATAGAAGTATTTCGAAAAAATGACAACTTAAAACGTAAGGTAGTCTCTATTAGGGAAAAGCGTGAAGCTGTAAAGGAAATATTAATCTATAATAACAATGGTCAGACTGGGTCTTTCCTTTATTTCAACGGAAATTTTGATCCTTCGAAAGTAAGACAACTAGCCAAAGAAGATGGTTTTAAGGTATTGGGAGATGGTATTCTAAATCAATTCTCAGGCAACGGAACTCCTTAACTCATCTGTTTGTTTTTTGATGATCTAAAACTTTCAATGACTACTGAACCTAAAATTAAGAGTCCCCCAAATAGGGTTGTTGGCTTCGGTATTTCATTTAAGAAGAGAACGCCTATAAGAATCCCGTATACCGGCTGAACACTACTAAGAATACTAACCGTGGTAACGCTAAAATGTTTAAAAGTCATTAAAAATAGCGTGTGACCAATAGCCGTAGTAATTACCGCTAAAGCCACAAGGCCTTCCCACTGTTTTATAACGCTATCGAAATCAGTAAAAAAAAACGAAGGGAGGAGCATACAACCTATAATCCCTGTTTGATACACCATTAAGGCAGAACCATGATAATCCGTAACCTTTGATTTTATCGTTAGATTTCTAAGAGCATAACATAGTGCGGAAAACAGACCAATCAAAATAGCGAGTGTGTTTGAGTCATCTAAATCCAAAGCGGGGCTTAAAAAATAGATACCAATGAGCACCATTGCACCTAAAACCAAATGAATTTTTTGAAACGCTGTTTTTAGCAATAAGGGCTCCAAAAAGGCGGTTAGCACTGGATATGTAAATAGAGAAAGCATGCCAATGGCAACACTGGACCATTGCAGCGCATAAAAGTAGGTTACCCAATGTAAGCCCATAAGCAAACCACTAATGAGAACAGCACCTCTGTGGGCAGATTTAATATGTAAAGAGATACCCTTATACTTACAAAACAGCACCAGTAATAGAAAGGCCAGTATTGCTCGTGATGCTATCGTTACGGGAACAGGTAGGTCCACATATCTTCCTAGCGCGCCAGAAGTTCCAATAAAGATCATAGCTAGGTTGATCTCTAGCAAATGTGAAAAGTGCGAGCGTTTCATTTAAGCAATAAACCTTAACGTGTTTGCAGTAATGCTTTTTCCCTAATAATTTTGGAGACAGGTTTATTTTCTAAATGACTTTCCAACCAAGAAATAATGTCTAAATACAGAAAAGCCCGTTTTTCATAAGGATGGTCTTCATACTTTTTAAGCTCGGTATGTAATTTTTGAAACTCGGCCCTAAGTTCGTTGGGATAAATTCCGCCAAGATTTCTTAAAAACTTGATCATTTCTTTCTGAACTGCATGCATATCGTTCATTTTTAATAAAAACTTGTAAGTGCTTTTTAATTGAACTTCCAAATGGTAATCCATCCCGGCCTCATAATGTGCCACAAGACTCAAAACGCGTGCGAAGCACATTAGGTCTTCGCGCATTTTCAAGTTTTTATTGTCGATAATCTTTTTTAGATAAACAATGCAGGTTTTATTGTCGCCTATCCCAAAATACAAGGAAGCTATTTTATAGTACAGCACCATGACATGATGAGCGTCTATACGATCTTTATGTTTGTTAATACCATACTCAACAATTTTAACAAGATACAATCCTTTTTCAAAGGTACCCTCCAAGAAATGAAGGTTTAGTTTATTGGCATTTAAATAAAGAAAGGCCAATGATGCAATGTTATCATTTTTCGGAAAATTCTTATCCTTGAGAACTGTTTCTAATTCATCAAGTGTTTGTTTAAATTGAGAGCTATACTTTACATAAAATAAAGATTCTAACAAATAATGATTCCCTTTAAGATAAAAAACGGGATTCAAATATATCATTTCCTTGTTTTCATTAAAAAGGTCTACCCATTTGCTCGAATATTTATAACACGAAAGAAAATCCTGAATTAAAAAACTATACCATAAATACGCCTTATACAACCAAAGTTTTTCTCTAAAACCAAGGGTTTCCAAATCATATTTTGGCAGATGTTTTGTAAAGTATTCCTTTACCCTTTTTAAGTCATCATCACTGCGAACATATCCTACCTTCAACATCATTCCGTATAACTGCAACGAAAGATTGGACAATTTGCTTGTCATCACATTTTGGCCCGATAGTTCCTTTGCCTGCAATGCAAGTTCATCTGCTCGGTCTGGAATACTACGGGTAATATATTGTGTTTCAATTATTTTCTCTAGCTCTACAATTTCATAAGCGATATTTTTTTCCTCATTGTCAATGGCCACAGATTTGGCCTTATCCAATATTTTTAGGCTTTGTTTATATAATCCCTTTTGATACAAAATAGTCGCGAAATCTAGTTGTTCACGAATCTGAACGCGAATATTCTGGTTTACTGGGTTTAAACGTAAGCTGACCAAAATTTGTCGGTACAGATGTGCCTTCAAATTTGATAGTTGCGCTTTTTTAACGTTAACACTGCTCAATATCACCTTTTCGTCGTACTTCTTTATTTTATCCAATAAATTGAACAAGGCGAGGAATTTGGCATCTGTATTCACCCCAAGGCGACCAACGTAAAGCTTAAATTGTCGCTTTTCTGATTTTGACAAGGCTTTCACCAAAATGAACAACGCGTCTTTGTGGACATTTGTCATCGTAAAAAATATGATTTAAGTAATTGAATATCAATTTATTGATTATTCAAAAAAGTGTCTCAACGTTGTAAATTCCATAACAAAATCTACATCTTTTGTGTATATGGTCATATATTCGTTAGACTGGTTAAAATTACGTAAATATAATGAGCAAAGATATAGTACAAATTTTTGATACTACACTTAGAGACGGAGAGCAGGTTCCCGGGTGTAAACTGGACATGGAGCAAAAATTAGTTATTGCCGAACGCCTAGACCAGCTTGGTGTAAATATCATTGAAGCAGGATTTCCAATATCGAGCCCAGGGGATTTTAAATCTGTTGAAGCTATTGGGAAGCTAGTTAAAAACGCAACGGTTTGTGGACTCACCAGAGCAGTGAAAAAAGATATAGAGGTTGCTGCAGAGGCATTAAAGTACGCTATTAAGCCTAGAATACACACAGGTATAGGTACTTCCGATTCCCATATTAAATTTAAGTTTAATTCTAACCGCGATGCTATTATCGAAAGAGCAAAAGAAGCGGTTAGTTATGCAAAATCCTTCGTAGAAGATGTTGAATTTTATGCTGAAGATGCCGGAAGAACAGATAACGAGTTTTTAGCACGAGTTTGCGAGGCAGCTATTAAGGCGGGGGCTACGGTACTCAATATACCGGATACCACGGGCTACTGTCTACCAGAAGAATACGGTGCAAAAATGAGGTACTTAAGGGAAAATGTAAAGGGAATTCATAAAGCCATCCTTTCTTGCCATTGTCATAACGATTTAGGTCTTGCTACCGCTAACTCCATTGCAGGTGTCATTAATGGAGCGCGACAAATAGAATGTACAATTAATGGTATTGGAGAGCGTGCGGGAAATACGTCCTTAGAAGAGGTTGTTATGATCTTAAGGCAGCATCCAGACCTTAACTTGGATACAACCATAAACAGTAAATTATTGTATGACACTAGTTTAATGGTATCCAATAAAATGGGTATGCTTGTACAACCCAACAAAGCTATTGTGGGGGCCAATGCTTTTGCCCATAGTTCGGGAATCCATCAAGACGGTGTGATAAAGAATCGAGAAACATATGAAATCATGGATCCTGCCGACGTTGGTGTCACCGAATCCTCCATTGTACTTACCGCAAGAAGCGGAAGGGCCGCATTGGCATATCGTGCAAAAAATGTAGGCTATGAACTAACCAAGCTTCAATTGGACGAGGTGTATCGTGAATTCTTAAAGTTGGCCGATAAGAAGAAAGAAATTCTAGACGGTGATATTCATGAAATTATACAGCTAAGCAATATAAACCTAGTTAGAGCAAGTTAAGGATGCATTTAAATATAGCTGTTTTAGGAGGTGATGGGATAGGGCCGGAAGTAGTAGCACAATCTATGAAGTGCCTAAGGTCTGTTGAGGAAACATTTGGACATAGCTTCACTTTTAGAAAAGAATTGGTAGGGGCCGCCGCCATTAAGAAAACTGGCGATCCATTACCAGATAAGACCCTCAAAACATGTAAGGATTCCGACGCCATACTTTTTGGCGCTATAGGTTCCCCGGAATATGATGGTAATCCTAAATCAAAAGTTTGGCCTGAGCAAGGTCTTTTAAGGCTCAGAAAAGAATTGGGCCTATTTGCAAACATTAGGCCAGTAAAAGTTTTTCCAACTTTGGTAAAACAGTCGCCACTTTCAAAAAAAGTGGTGCAACATACAGATTTGGTCATTTACAGAGAGTTGTCGGGAGGCATCTATTATGGAGAAAAGACAGTGAATGAAGTAACCAACTCAGCCACGGACACTTGTACGTATACAGAAGCCGAAATTAGCCGAATAGCCCATTTAGCTTTTAAAGCGGCAAAAGCTAGAAGAAAAAAGCTCACTTTAGTAGATAAGGCCAACGTTTTAGAAACTTCACGGTTATGGCGGAGAACGGTTTATACTATTGCAGAAAGTTATCCAGAAGTGACCTTGGAAGCACTTTTTATAGATAATGCTACTGTTCAAATGATTCTGAACCCGAGTAAATTCGATGTGATTTTAACGGACAATATGTTTGGTGATATTCTATCTGATCAAGGTAGTGTAATCGCTGGTTCTATTGGTCTTTTGCCATCTGCATCAGTTGGTACGGATTATGCCATGTTCGAACCTATCCATGGTTCCTATCCAAATGCAAAGGATGAAAATATTGCTAATCCTGTCGCATCTATATTAAGTACGGCAATGCTTCTGCAACATTTTAAACTGGATGAAGAATCGGATGCGGTTGTTGCCGCTGTTCTCAAGTCCTTTTCCAAAAAAATAGTTACTCCGGACATTATGGGCAGCAGCAAATACGGGACAAGTTATGTAGGGGACTTTATTGCCGATAATATCATGGAGCTAGACGATAGTTTTAAAATGAACGATGAGAACATTGGATTAGGAAAATCTACAATTATTTAAACATAGTTACTCTTCAAGTAATTCTGTAACAAAGGAATTAAAATCATCTTTGAACGTTACAAACGTTTCACCGGTGGCAGGACCGTTAAATCCTGTATGTATTCTTCTTACCTGTCCTTGCTTATCAATAAAAATAGTGGTTGGGTAAGATAAGACATGATTTAACATTGGTAATTTCTCTTGGGCCTTTTCTTTATTAGAGCTACCATACTGTGCCAGTAAAACTGGATACGTAACTCCTACCCTATCTTTTAGTCTTTCTATACTACTCATTGCAGCTTTTTCCGTTTTAGCATATTCAAAAGCCAAGGCGACAACCTTTAGGTTTGCGTTATCATTTTTCTTTTGATAATCGACCAAAAATTTTGTTTCGTCCAGGCAATTAGGACACCATGTTCCCATCAACTGAACAATAGTTACTTTATCTCGGAATTCTTCATCCGATAAGGATACCAAGCGATTTTGGCTATCAGGAAAAGAAAAATTGAATCTGTCGTATCCCTTTTTTACAAACGTTAATGAATCTGGGTCAGGAAGCTCAAAACCTTCATTTCTTTTAGCTTTGAAGGCTGTTTTAAAATGTCGGCCAGAATAGAACATTCCATTTAAAGTACTGTCGGTAACCTTAGCAAGGAATAAAAAAGCATGGGCACCGTCAAAAGCAGATAGCTTTAAGGAATCTTTATCCATTACACCTTCTAAGAACCTATAATCTCCGGTCGTGGTTCTAAATGTTCCTATAACCTTTCCATTATTTTGGGTAAAAGTTCCTTTTCCTAAATAACTTTCCGCAGTATCTGGACCAAATTCAGTTTCCCATGTGCCAGAAACATTTACCTCAGAAGGTTGGCTATCACTAAACCTTTCCAAGACGTTAAAAACGGCCCTAAACGGAAGGCTTCTGTCCATACTTTCGATATTGAACCTTCCCTCTATTCTATTGGGCGTTATAATGCCAGCTATATAACCATCAAAAACAGGTGCATTTATCCTAATGGAATCCTTATCAACTACAATTTCATTTACAACAATTGTTTCTTGGGCATTTAAAATATCCAATTGATAGCTACCCTCAGCAGTTTTGTAAAGTTCAAAATTAAATGGGAGCACCTTACCGTCGGTAAGGCTTAGCTCTGCTTGCCATGTTCCTAAATTAAGTTCATTGTCATTAGTCTGCTGTTTACAGCTTAACAAGACTAAAATCAACCCATAATAATATAAATATTTTCTCATAACAATCTCTTTATAAATTGGCAGAACCTTAATAATATGGCGAAGATAAATTTTAAAACAAATCAACATCATCTATATTGAATGTCTTATCGCATTGTTTTATCTTTACAAGCTAGAAAATCAACGGATGAAAATTTCTTACAACTGGTTAAAGCAGTTTATACATATAGATTGGGATTCCCAAAAAACTGGGGAACTTTTAACAGATTTAGGCTTAGAAGTAGAAGGCGTAACAGCCTTTGAATCTGTTAAGGGCGGACTTAAAGGTATCGTGGTAGGGCACATACTTACATGCGAAAAGCATCCCAATGCGGATAAGTTGAAATTAACATCTGTAGATATTGGCGGGGCTAACCCGTTACAAATAGTTTGTGGTGCACCTAACGTTGCCGCGGGTCAAAAAGTTCCGGTGGCTACCATAGGAACGACGCTATACACGACCGAAGGTGAAGCCTGGATTATTAAAAAAGGTAAGATAAGAGGTGAGGAAAGCCATGGAATGATTTGTGCCGAAGATGAACTGGGTCTTGGAGAGAGCCATGAGGGGATTCTAGTTTTGGAAGAAAGTCTTGCACCAGGAACACTTTGTTCCGAAATTTTTGATGTAGAGAATGACGAAGTTTTTGAGATTGGATTAACACCAAATAGAGCAGATGCCATGAGTCATTTTGGTGTTGCCCGGGATTTAAAGGCCGGGCTTTTGCAAAAGGAAATTAAATCGGAATTAATTACACCGCCTACAAGTCATTTTAACGTAGACAACCGTTCATTGAGAATAGATGTACATGTAGAAGATAACGAGCTGGCTCCAAGATATTGTGGGGTAACTTTAAGCAATTTAATCGTACAGCCTTCACCAGACTGGTTAAAAAATAGATTAAAAGCCATTGGAATTGCACCAAAAAACAATTTAGTCGATGCCACCAATTTTGTACTTCATGATTTAGGTCAACCCCTGCATGCTTTTGACGCAGCCAAGATAAAAGGAGCCAAAGTTGTGGTTAAAAGAATGCCAAAAGGTACCAAGTTCACCACCTTGGATGGAATTGAACGGGAGTTGCACGAAGAAGATTTAATGATTTGTAACGAAGAGAAACCAATGTGTATAGCCGGAGTATTCGGTGGTCTGCACTCAGGAGTATCGGAACATACGACCGCTATCTTTCTAGAAAGTGCTTATTTTGACCCCATATCCGTTAGGAAATCTGCAAAACGGCATGGATTAAACACCGATGCATCCTTTCGATTTGAGCGCGGTATAGACATCGAAAATGTTGAGTATGCCTTAAAACGCGCTGCATTGTTAATTAAGGAAATTGCCGGTGGAGATATAACCTCGGACATTGTAGATTTATATCCGAACAAGAAAAAGGATTTTGAAGTATTCCTAGCTTTTGAAAAAATAAACAAACTAATTGGTCAAGAAATTCCGAAGGATACGATTAAGTCTATTCTTGCCTCTTTGGATATCAAAGTTAAAAATGTTACAGAATCGGGAATGGGACTTTCGGTTCCTTCGTATAGAAATGATGTTCAACGTCAAGTTGATGTTATAGAAGAGATATTGCGGGTATATGGATATAACAATGTATCGTTTAGCAAAAAACTAAATGCCTCCATAGCTAGCACGAGCGCTTTTGAAGATCATAAAGTACAACATGCCATAGGAAATTTATTGGCTGCTAAAGGTTACTACGAGATATTAACCAATAGCTTAACCTCTCCAAGCTACCTCACTGTAAATGAAACTAATGAACCGTCTAAGAAAGAAATTAGCCTGGTAAACCCACTTAGCGGAGACTTATCAATTTTACGAAAGAATTCTATCTTTTCCGCATTGGAAATTGCAGCGTATAACATCAATAGAAAAAGGCATAACTTAAGCCTATTTGAGTTTGGAAAAACGTACCATACCAGAGACGAAAATCGAGTTGAGGAAAAATTCTTAAGTATTTTATTGAGTGGAGCAACTCATGCGCCTAGTTGGACTGGGGCTGCAACTCCTACTGGTTTTTTTCAATTAAAAACAATTGTAGAAACTGTTTTGAGTAAATTAGGCATAAAAGATAGCGTAAGTCAACCAGATACATCAGGCTTCTTTAGCGAGGGGCTTTCTTTGGTAAAAGGTCCAATGACTTTAGTTTCATTTGGCCTAGTTAAAAAGGCAGTGTTAAAACCATTTGATATTAAGCAAGATATTCTTTTTGCAAATTTTAATTGGGACCTTCTCCTAAAATTAATGAATAAAAAGGGAATTGTATATACTGAAATTTCCAAATATCCAGAGGTTAAAAGGGATTTTGCTTTGCTACTTGATCAGTCGGTGACATTTAAGGAAGTTTATGAACTTGCTAATAAAACCGAACGTAAACTGTTAAGAGATGTAAGTCTTTTTGATGTATATGAGGGTGACAAGTTACCAAAAAGTAAAAAGTCATACGCTATAAGCTTTACTTTACAAGATGACACTAAAACTTTGACAGACAAGCAAATAGAAAAAATAATGTCAAAGTTGCAAAAAAGCTTTGAAAACGACCTTGGTGCGGGGTTAAGGTAAAAGTGTTAATTATTATAGTGACGCAACAGGAAGAAAAATGCTATCAACTTCGTGGATAACCCCATTACTTTGTATGGTATCGGCTATTACTATCTTAGCTTTGTTACCATACCTATCCGTTAATATAATGTCAATCCCTTTCATGGTTGCCGTAATCTTTTGCCCTTGTATTGTAGTAAAACTTGCTTTTCCACCTCCTCGAGACATAGCTCGTAAAATAGCCGAGGCCGAGAGTCTTGCAGCTACGATATGACAGGAGAGAATTGACTTTAACTCTTTTTTATTTCTAGGATCCATTAACCAATCGGTAGTAACTTCCGAAAGCTTTTCAAAAGCGGTATTAGAAGGTGCGAATACAGTAAACTGACCATTGTATCCAAGTACTTTATCCAAATCAGAAGCCCGTAATGCAGAAAGCAAGGCACTATGCCTATTTGATGTTTCAGCCTTAGTAAGAAGAGACTTCTGCGGGGTCAAAACATAGTTGGATACCAACGGTAAGGTTTGTGTAAATAAGGATTCTTGAGCGTTTGAGACTAGAGCAAATAACAATACGCATAGAGACACAGGGGATGTCCATTTTTTCATAAAAGTGGTTATGTTCGGTTCGGGGCGAAAGGTTAAACTATTCCATGAACGGTTAACTTTCATCGTCAATATACAATCAAACTGGTGTGTAGCATAATTTCAGGGTTATGATATTATATTTTTAACGAAATATTAACAATTTGAAAGATTAAACAAAATTTTATTGAAGTCATTTATTAGGTAACTTTGATACCATTGCTAAAAAAAAAGAAAAATATGTTCCTAGAAAAAACAAACATTCAGAAAAAGTTAGCTGATGAAAAAGCTAAAAATCCAATTGGTGAACAACAAGTTTTGGATGAAGTGTTTGCAATCCTAAAGGATTTGGATGTTCAAGATAGCCGAATCAAAAAAAGTATTTCCAACGGAGGTGGAGCTTCGACAAATAATTTTGAATTTGATTTATTAGAAACATCGAGAATATTTCACATTGCGGATATCAAAAATATTTGTATCGATTATCGCTTGCGTTTTTTGGATTCTCGCTATTTTAAAGGGGAAATACCGGAAGAAGGCATTTCTGAAATTAAATCGCTAGAAAAAAATCATGGTATAGAATTGAAAGGCTTCAAGATAATCGCTCCATCAAAACTGTTTAAGTTAGAGGACAAGGACGACCCTTTATTGTTCGCACCTATTGGTAACGGATATTTCTACTTGATTCATCAATGGGGCAACGACCTACATCCACTACGAAAAGCATTAATGTGGCCGTTCAAGAATGTGGTAAATCTTGCAATGGTGGTGTTTGCTATCAGTTTTTTAGTTACCATGATGGTACCGGAAGGCTTGTTCTCAAAATCTAGCTCATCAGCAGAATTTTGGATACTTTTTTTCTTTATGTTTAAGTCTATCGCTTCAGTCGTAATTTTTTATGGCTTTGCCGCAGGAAAAAACTTTAATCCTGTTATATGGAACAGTAAGTATTTCAATGCGTAATAATTTGGGATTGGCTTAGCTTAGTTATCAGGAACGATTAGGAAGGGAACATCCGCTACATCTAGATTGTCAACGAATTTCAAATTTGGAGCTGGCGTTACCCTTATAATTCCGCCGCCTTGGGCCAAATTCTTTTCGTATCCTATAAGAATAAGATTGTTGGCATTATCAAAACTAACTGTTGTAGCCGATTTAATATCGTACTCCACCTTAACTTGTGCTTCGTTTAAAAAATTTTCGAAATAATAAAGTACGGTACTGTTTTTGTCAAAATCGTGCATAGCGGTCATCGTCTCATTCTGTTCTGTCAACGAATCCTTTCTAACATAGTACATATTTCCATTTGCGTCAAAGGAATTGTTTTCGGAGGTATAGAAATGAGGCTGGCTGCCAGATGCATATCTAGTAAAGCTAGCTTCTAACGTTTTACTATCCAATATTGTATGGGAATTTGGATAGCTTACAACAATATCTCCGTTAGCCTTTTTAAAAATAGTCCCTACGTCAAATCCTAGATCCATTTCTAGCATTTCTGTGTTCTCTTTAAAATCAAGAACGGTAAGTGCATTTTTTTCGGTTAGGTTCTCGTCCGATGTTAGCACATAAAGACGGCTATCGGATGCCACTAATTTTATTGGTTTTTTATTGAATTCATAATCCTCGTATTCGCTCGTGTCCAAATCGACACCTCTAACAAAAAATGACTGTTCTTTAGATTCCATAGTTACAACATAGGACAGAAAAATCATGTTAGCTTGTCCTGTAATTGCAGTTACACTCAGTTGACAAGAAGATAAATCAGAAAACATAGGTAAAGAAAGCTCGGCCCTATCTTTTAAATCATACAAAACCAAATTACCACCACAATCATCCGTATTCTGATAGGACATAAGCATAAACCCATCTCTAAATAGCTGGGAAGATGCACTGGTTGTAAATTGGAAGCTTTTGGTATCAGTAAGAGAAAGACCCTCAGAAGTTGATGCGATATTTTTAGTGTAGATTCCTATGGAATTGGACAATACAACATAGTAATCAACAGGCCGTATTATAAGTTCATCACTTTGTGAAATAGAATTGTTTGTTTCACTGCAACCCAATACAATAGCGCCCAAAAATATACCAACTAATAATTTCCAGGTTTCCATGAGGTATGTATTTGGTTAACCTATGAGCTAAACCGGAACAGTATACATCTTGACCCTCTGCTCCTTTAATGCCTTATCAGACATGTATTCATCAAACGTAGAATAGCGGTCTATATTGCCTTTTGGAGTCAGCTCTATGATCCTATTTGCCACAGTTTCAGCGAATTCGTGATCATGAGTTGTAAAGAGTACGGTACCTTTAAAGTTCTTTAACGAGTTATTAAAGGCTGTAATACTCTCCAGATCCAAATGGTTTGTTGGTTCATCTAGCATGAGCACGTTAGCCCTTAACATCATCATCCTACTCAACATACATCTCACCTTTTCCCCTCCGGAAAGTACGGTGCATTTTTTTAATGCTTCTTCACCACTAAAAAGCATTTTACCCAAAAAACCTCTGATGTATACTTCTTCCCGCTCTTCTTCTGTTGTAGCCCATTGGCGTAACCAATCTACCAGATTGATATTTTGCTCAAAATAATGGGAATTATCGGCAGGAAGATAAGATTGGGTAGTAGTAACACCCCATTGGAAAGTTCCGCTGTCCGCTTGCCGCTTGTTGTTTATAATCTCATAGAAAGCAGTTGTTGCTCTTGAGTCTCTGGATATTATGGCTATTTTATCTCCTTTGGAAAGGTTAATATTGACCTTATCAAATAACAGCTCACCTTCCTCCGTGGTTGCCGAGAGTCCATCAATATTTAATATTTGGTCTCCTGCTTCTCTGTCCCTATCAAATATGATGGCAGGATACCTTCTGCTGGATGGTTTTATATCGTCTATTTTTAGTTTGGACAACATCTTTTTCCTCGAAGTGGCCTGTTTACTTTTAGCTACGTTTGCACTAAATCGCATAATGAATTCCTGAAGTTCCTTTGCTTTTTCCTCCGATTTTTTGTTTTGTTGTGCTCGCTGTCTGGCGGCTAATTGACTGCTTTCGTACCAGAAAGTATAATTACCCGAATATAGGTTTAGTTTACCAAAATCTATATCTCCGATATGGGTACACACCGTATCCAGAAAATGACGGTCATGTGAAACTACGATTACCGTATTCTCATAAGCTGCCAAGAAGTTCTCCAACCAATTTATGGTTTCGTAATCCAAATCGTTGGTAGGCTCATCCATTATCAAAACATCGGGGTTCCCAAAAAGAGCTTGGGCCAATAACACCCTTACTTTTAGTTTGGAATCCATATCGGACATAAGCGTGTAGTGCTGATCGTCGTTGATGCCAAGGTTAGATAATAAAGAAGCAGCATTGCTCTCCGCATTCCATCCGTTCATCTCCTCGAACTGTACTTGCAACTCCCCTATTCGCTCAGCATTCTTATCATCGTAATCTGCGTATAAAGCGTCTATCTCCTTTTTTATTTCATATAAAGGCTTATTTCCTTTAACCACGGTTTCCAAAACAGTAAAAGCATCGGAAGAATTATGATTTTGCTCTAGAATGGACATTCTTTTATTGGGCTCCAAATGAACATGACCAGAAGTGGGGTCTATCTGGCCTGAAATAATTTTTAGCAATGTTGATTTCCCGGCTCCGTTGGCACCAATAATACCATAACAATTTCCTTGTGTGAAGGTAACATTGACTTCATCGAATAACACTCGTTTACCAAACTGAACCGATAGATTAGATACAGATAACATAAATTACTTCTTTTTAAAATCGGTGCAAAAATAGCTAATTTTATATGCTTAAGCTAACATTCTTTTGGCGTTTCGCTCTTCAGAATCACTATCGAAGGAGTGCTGAATATTTAACGCACCATTAACAGGATGCGATATAGGTGTTCCTTAAATTTGGGTCGAATCATTTCCTTTTAATATGAAGAGAGTTTTACCTCTTGTAATTATACTTTTTGCACTCAGTTGCAACACAGCACAAAAGAAAGATTACGTTTTATTTGCCGGGGAAATCGTTAATCCTAGTAGCGATTACGTAGTGCTCTTGAAAGGTACTCAGGTGATAGATTCCGCAAAGCTAGATGAATCCAATCGTTTTAGCTTTAAGCTTAAATCTGTTGAGGACGGTTTATATAATTTTAATCATGCCCCTGAATATCAATATGTTTATCTCGAAAAAGGAGATAGTCTTTTGGTACGTCTAAATACCCTTTATTTTGATGAGTCACTTGTTTTTTCTGGTAATAACGAGGAAATAAATAATTTTTTATTGGAGTTATTCCTGTCGGATGAAGAAGAGCAAGAAAAGATACGTAAAGAGTACTACACATTAGAATCGGAGGAATTTAAAACCAAAATTAACGAACTCAGAAAAGATAAATTACAGACGGTTGCCAGCATAAAACAAGAGTCTCAATTATCGGATATGGCCGTTAGGATAGCAAATGCCAGTGTTGATTACACTTATTACGGCTATATGGAGATGTACCCTTTTGAACATAAAAGAAAAATTAGGGAGCACGGTCTTCAAGAATTGAGCGATACGTTTTATGACTACAGAAAAAATATTAATTACAATGACAAAGAGCTCAACTATTTAAGGCCCTATTACGATTTTATGAAATCGCATTTGAGCAATATTTCCTATATGACCTGCAAAAAAGCCTGTGGCGACACCAAGCGCCCAACCAGTAATCAGCTCCATTTTAATCAGCACAAATTGCACGTTATAGATAGTTTGGTTATAGAAAAAGAACTAAGGGATAATTTATTCAGAAATGTAGCCTTTGACTATTTGCTTAAGGAACACGACTCTCCTGAGAATAACAAATCTTTCTTAGATGATTTTGTAACCGTTTCCGGTAATAATATGCATATAGCTGAAATAGAGCATCTTTACGAAGGAATTAGAAATATACAACCAAATAATCCTATTCCATCTATAGCCATACTTACTAAAAATGATGAAAAGATTACCTTACCGGAAATTGGTAAAAATAGAAATACTGTGTTTTATTTTTGGACCGCTACCAACAAAACGCACTACCAGAATATTTTTAAAAGAGTGCATGAACTTTCTGAATCCAAGCCTGAATTTGAGTACGTAGGTATTAATTTTCATACCGATAAAACAAGTTGGAAAGGTATCGTAGAACATGCAGGAATGGATATAGAAAAACAATATAGAGTAGAAAATTTTGAAGAAGCGAACAGAAAATTAGTCATCTACCCTATGAACAAATGTATTGTTACAAATGATACACTTATCGTAAACGCTTTTACCAATATTTACGGTAACTTCTAATCACAAGTTTTCTTTTGATTTGTAGTAATCATAAATCTATATTAATTACTATAGTAGATTAACAGCTTCTCATACCATGTATCAGGTAACAATCGCTTTAGGACCACTGAAAATTTTTGCAAAAAAGACCCCACTTTATAATGAATTCTAGGATTTTTTTTAAGCATTATTTTATGTACTAGTTTAGCTACATCCAGCGGATCCCCCCCTTTGTCAACATGATTGTCTATAGCCCTTAGCGTTTTGCCATAATCTACTTCATAAGGTGAGCCTTTGGTAATTGGAGTATGGTAACGCCCAGCGGCTATAGCCGTTGCGAAATCACCAGGGGCAATACAGGTTGCCTGAATACCAAAGTCACGTGTTTCTAGTCGTAGACTTTCCGTTATAGTTTCAAGGGCACCTTTAGTTGCCGAATAAATTCCCCTAAACGGTAAACCCATATAGCCAGCAATAGAAGTAATATTAATAATCAACCCATTTTTTTGAACGCGCATTTGAGGCAATATCGCCTTAACTACATTAAGTGGCCCATTAAAATTAGTATCAAAAGCATTAAGGATTTCGAAATGGGGAGTTTCCTCTAAAGGACCTGTAATCCCAACGCCGGCATTGTTAATCAATACGTCTACACGTCCCTCTTTTTTTAAAAGTTCGGACACCGCTGCTTGAATAGTTTTCGGTTCCCTTACGTCCATTTCCAATAAACTAAAATCACTAAAGTCGGGATATTTGTTTTTATTACGAGTAGTACCATAAACAGTATGCCCTTTTGAGGTTAAATACGTGCCAATTGCTTTTCCAATCCCAGAGGATCCACCTGTAATAAGAACAATTTTAGATTCCATTCTAATAGTAATTAATATATCATGGGATTTAATGTATTGATTTTAAATGCTTTTAATGTAGTTAAAAAGGTCAAACTCCATGGAGAACGTTTCTAAGCTTGACTTTATGGCACAAAAAAAGGCAAGCTACCTACATCGCACCGCTACAACCATATACCCTTGCTGCGTTCCCACCCTGGGGGATTCTACAGGAGCTGGTCGTGTAGGACTTGCCGGCTGCAAAGATACAATGTTTTAAAACTTTTACAATTCTTTTTCAAACTAAATTTTATGAATTCTGATGGTTTAACAGCTAACTACGTAAGGCCTTCCCGTTTGTATGTATTACTTTTGTTATTTCATGTTTTAATTATTGTTCAATGAGTTATTTTAAGATTTTATTTTCCAGTTTTTTCATCGCCATAGTATCCTCCTGTGGAAGTGGAAACCAAAAGCCGTCCACTCTTTTTACTATTGTTTTGGAGGGTGACAAAACCACCTTGCAACAAGGAGAACAACTTGGGGTAAGCATTAAAAACCTTGGAGATGAAGAAATACAACATGTTGTATATAGTGTTGATGAGACAAAATTGGAATTGGACGATAACAAGTTAACATTCAATTTTCCAAAACTTGGAAATAAAACACTCACAGCATCCATCACCTACGATGAAAAGACGGTTGAAGTTACCAAAAACATCAAGGTTCTTGCGGCAAATGCACCCGAATTGTATACCTACACTATTATTAATGAATTTCCACATGATAATAAAGCGTATACACAGGGACTTGAATTTTATAACGATACGCTTTACGAGGGAACGGGCAAAAGGGGAAGGTCATTTCTACGCAGTGTTGATTTTAGAACTGGCAAAGTACTACAGCAAATAGATTTGGACGAAAGTTATTTTGGCGAAGGAATAACGATTCTCAACGATAAGATATATCAATTAACATGGCAAAGTGGAATAGGCTTTATTTACGACCGGAAAGAGTTGAGAAAACTGGATAATTTTCAATATGGTGCAAGTAAAGAAGGATGGGGGCTTACCAATGACGGAAAGCAACTCTTTAAGAGCGATGGATCTGAGAAAATATGGACATTGAATCCAGAGACCCTTATTGAAGAAGGATATATAGAAATAGTTACCAACTCATCAATGTTCAACGAAACCAACGAGTTAGAATATGTAGATGGTAAAATCTATGCAAATGTTTACGGAAAAGCTGGTGTCATGATAATTAACAGTAATACCGGAGCTATAGAAGGTGTTGTGAATTTTGGAGGCTTAAGCGATAAAGTTACAAAGACGGATAATTGGATAGCTAGTGACAACGTATTAAACGGGATTGCATATCATCCGGAAAGAAATACATTTTTTGTAACAGGTAAGGAATGGGACAAGCTCTTTGAAGTACAAATTCATAAAAAGTAAAATGAATCGCTACCAAAAAGAATTAGTAGTTACTGCAGACGACTTGGACGATTTAGACCATGTAAACAATGTTAGGTACGTGCAGTGGATTCAGGATGTTTCAAAGGAACACTGGCAAACCATGGCTCCAAAAGATATCCAAGAAGAAGTAGTATGGGTGGTGATGACACATCATATTACCTATAAATCTGCAGCGGTGCTAGATGACGAGATAAGGTTGACAACCTACATAGAAAATAGCAGGGGTGCCAAATGCACTAGAGTTGTAGAAATTAGCCTTGCCAAAACAAATACCCTGTTGGTACGTTCTAGTACCGAGTGGTGCCTATTAAACAGAATAAATTTTAGGCCTATGCGAATATCGGAAAGAATCGAGAAAATCTTTTTATAACGAGTATTAATTTCTAATACCTATTACTGTGCGTACCCCTATTTTTACGGTTGTTATCCTTCTAGGAATAGTATTCTGGAGTAGTTCTTGCCGTAAAAATTTTGAATATGCACCTAGTGCGGGCAACCTTTCCTTTTCTAGGGATACCGTTTTTTTAGATACGGTTTTTAATACTATAGGGAGCAGCACGTATGCCTTAAAAATCTACAACGAAACACGTGATGATGTATCCGTTCCATCGATAAGACTTTCCAACGGACCAGCAAGTTTTTACAGACTTAATGTAGATGGTGTTGCCGGGAAGACCTTCCGGAATATACCAATCAAAGCTAGGGACAGCATGTTTGTGTTTATAGAAACCACAGGGGATATTGACGCTAATCCTGAAAGCAGTTTATTATATACTGACCAACTTATATTCGATTCTGGGATAGACCAACAAGAAGTCGCATTGGTGACTTTGGTAAAAGATGCCATTTTTCTGTATCCAAACAAAACTGCCGATGGTACAAAGGAAACAATACGCTTGTCTATTGATGCAGAGGGGAACGAGATACGGGCCAATGGGTTTGAATTAACCGATAGTCAACTGCGTTTTACAAATGAGAAACCCTATGTTATTTATGGATATGCCGCTGTTCCAACCGATAAGGAACTAATAATGGATGCGGGAGCAAGAGTTCATTTTCATAAAGATTCTGGACTGTTGATTAAAGAAGGAGCTTCTATTACTATTAATGGAGAACCTAGTCTCGACAAGGAGTTGTTGGAAGGCGAGGTGATTTTTGAAGGTGATCGGTTAGAACCTGCATTTTCGGAAACTCCAGGTCAGTGGGGCAGTTTTTGGATTTCACCTGGAAGTATAAATAATAGCATTGATCATTTAACGGTTAAAAACGGGAGCATTGGACTATTCGTCGAAGGAGATAACCAGCTATTATCCCCTACCTTGTCCATTACCAACAGCCAGATATTCAATAATTCGCTTCATAATATTTGGGCTAGAACAGCATTTATCGAGGCTGAAAATCTGGTGCTCGGTGGCGCTGGAAGTGCTTCCTTATATTGTAATTTAGGTGGCAAATATAGTTTTACCCATTGCACTATAGCCAACTATTGGAATAAAGGCTTCCGAACAAGCGCCGCCTTAGAAATAGATAATTTTGTTCAGTCATCAGCAATGGAAATTCTTACCAGAGATTTAGTAAAGGCCGATTTTAAGAATTGTATTATCGACGGCAATTCACAAGTAGAACTCGCTCTAGGAGTTAATTTGGGGAGTCAATTTAACTATAGTCTTTCCCACTGCCTCCTTACCTTCAACGATGTTAACAATCAATCTACTACTGACTCTTTGTATAATTTTAATGATAGCGAAAACTATACAACTTTGTTTCTTAACCGCAACCCTGATTTTTTCTTTTCGGCGAGGAACGATTTTAGGATTGGTTTAGAATCCGAAGCCATAAAGAATGCCTCCCTTGAATTTGCCCAAGAAGTACCGGTAGATCTTTTGGGAACTGATCGGACTATAGCACCAGATATTGGAAGCTATCAAGCCGTTTCTCAAGAATAAGACTTTTAATGAAGCAAGTAAATTGAAAGAATTTTCTTTCAATTTACTTAACAAGAGGTCGATTAAAACGAAAACCTCCGTTTTTATAAGGACATTCTAATATCAATTCTTACAGGGTATTGGTACCTTGCCTGTATAATACTTATATGTTGGAGTATTCTTACACAATTATAGATTCGGATGCCGCTTCCAAATTGCAACTACAGTCATTTTTGGAAGAATACGGCAACTTTGAGTGTATTGGATTTTCAAAAACTTCCGATGATGGACTCAACCATATATTAAAGTATACCCCAGACGTTGTTTTTGTTCATTTAAACGAGCAAGCAATAGGGCTTTTTCAAATGGTGACCGAGCTGCATCAGTATATGGCCAATTTACCCATTTTTATCGGTATAGCAAAAACAAAAGATTATGCATACCAGGCCATAAAGAACAATTTTTTTGATTACTGGCTACAGCCTTATAACGAATTTGATATACGTAAGTCGCTATTACGGCTTAGAAAATCCATTCCAGAAAAGGAAGAAGTTCAGAATACCTTATGTTTGAAGTCCTATAAAGATTTTCACTTTTTAGACACCAATAATATCCTTTATTTGCAGGCGGACAATAATACCACCGAGTTCTATATGGCCGACGGTACCGTTAATAATGCCTACAAAACCTTAAAAACCTTTGAAAACCAACTTCCAAAGAACTTCGTTCGTATACATCAAAGCTATATAATAAATACTGATTATATCTCCCGTATTAACTTTGGCAAGAACAACTGCGCCTTAAAATCGGTAGAAAGGCCACTCCCCTTTTCAAAATCCTATCGAAATAATATGAATCATCTGAAGCAGATTTTGTCAAAAAAAACAATCTCCAACCTTAATTAGTCAAATACTCTCAAAACCCGTCCAATTACTCACAGATTCGTACCACCTCCTTAAACGGTCTTTGGTTCACTAAATTCATGTAAGAAGATTATTATTTTGGTTACAGCAAACAAATATGTTGAACCAAAATAATAGTAAGATGAAAAAAGTAATAAGTATTGCAGCAGTGGCCTTAATGGCCTTCGGATTAACTTCTTATGTAGCAGAAAACACTGCAAACGAATTTGAATTTATGAGTGATTTAAACACCATGTTGGCTTGTGCTAATTGTTCAACGGGAAATAATCCTGATCGTGACCCACCTAAAACTGCCTAAAGCGTACTATTCACACAAAAATATAAAGCCTTAAACCTGTTGTTTAAGGCTTTTTGCTATCTTGGTATTGATGTTCGCAAACTACCCATTTTTTAATAAGAGAACCTGTTCATTTCTTATACTATCTATAACTGTGTTTTGTAATACAGGTATCAATGCACAAAACAACCAGTTAGTTCAAAATCAGAAGATAGATAGCGTTGCTTACTACATCGCAACCGGTAAGAACGATTCACTTTCCCGGTCCTATAGACTATACCAATTGTTGAAAGGTTTGCGTTACGCAGATAACATCAAAGAGGATACTCTAAAATCCAAAGCATTTTCCAGGCTTTCCTATGCCTTTTACCAACAAGAAGATTCTCTTTATTTTAGACAAACTAACCGTGTTGCTGTAGCATTAGCAAAAAAAATACAGGATTCCATAGCCTTAGCAGAAGCGTATTGGGACCTAGGTGCTTTTTTCCAAAAGAACGTAATACCGGATAGTGCCTACTATAGTTTTTCCATAAGTCAAAAAATCTATGAAGCTAAAGGTAATAATACATATTCTAGTAGAATGTTATTAAATATGGCACAACAGCAGGAAGCCGTTAAAGATTACATAGGTAGCGAATCCAATATAGTTTTAGCGATCCAGCGACTTAGGCCATTAAATGATTATGAGTGGTTACAACAGTGCTATAATCAATTGGGTATCGTAGCAAAAGACCAAGGGGAGTATGACAAAGCAATTGACTATTATAATGAATCCCTGTTTTATGGAAATAAGCTAGACACTGGTAATAGTGGTTTAGTACATATTAAAAATAATATTGGCATGGTATACCAAAGTAAGAAGGAGTATGCTAAGGCCATTGACAATTTTAAGACAATTACAACGAGCGATGACAAAAAGATTAAAAATAGCCCCGTTTATGCAAAGGCTATTAATAATTTAGCATTCAGTAAGATAAAATTTAACGATACCACTGGAACAAAGGAATTAATAACGGAATCGATACGGCTAAAAGATAGTTTAGGTATGCGCCTTTCTTTAGCTACTTCATACGCTACGTTGGCCGAATATCAATTAGTACAAGGAGATACTATAGCGGCGATTGCAGCCGCTCATACAACGAAAACTATTGCACTAGAAACCAGTAATAACAAGCGTGTTTTGGAAACGTTGGCCTTTCTCACTAAAATAGATAAGAAGAATGCCTCTGAGTATGGCCAAACCTATGTTTCCTTAAATGATAGCCTACAACAAGAAGAGCGGCAAGCACGAAATAAATTCGCAAGAATTCGTTTTGAAACCGATGAATTTATTGCCGAGAACGAAGTATTGTCAGAACAAAAAGAAATCCTTTCCAGACAAAATCAAATTTGGGCCGCCCTCGCTGTTGGGTTCTTTCTTTTAGGGCTGGCGATTTATATTATAGTTGATCAGCGGGCTAAAAATCAAAAATTACGATTCCAGCAACAGCAGCAAGCCAACAACCAAGAAATATTCAACCTTATGCTTGCACAAAAACAAAAGGTAGATGAAGTGAAGCGCCTGGAACAAAAACGGATTTCGGAAGAGCTACATGACGGTGTACTGGGAAAAATGCTAGGCGCTAGAATGGTATTGACGGGTTTGAACAAGAAAGCGGATGATACCGCTATAAAAGAACGATACGAAGCTATTGCAGCCCTAAAACATATAGAAAGTGAACTCAGGTCTATTTCACATGAGCTAAGTCATACGGCCTACCAGAAAATAAATAACTTTGCAAATTCTATTGATGAACTCTTAGCATCTACCAAAGAAAAAACCAACATAAACACCATATTTAACTACAACGAAGATGAACATTGGGATGACCTTATTGGTGATATAAAAATAAATGTATACCGAATTATTCAAGAGAACCTTCAAAATGCCATAAAACATTCCGGCTGTTCTAATTTCTTTGTTAACTTTGAATTAAATGAATCTTTATTTGTGGTCATCATTGGAGATGATGGTAAAGGTTTTGATTTTGATAAAGAAAGAAGAGGTATCGGTCTTCGAAATATTAAATCGAGGGTAAAAAAAATAAACGGAACTTGGACCACAGAAACAGCTCCCAATAAGGGAACTCTAATGAAATTTAACATTCCAGCCGTATATAGTAATGCTCCTAAAATTGAATCCGAAACAACGTATCAAGGTGTAGATTAAAACAAGTACCAATGCAAGACTTAAAAACCATTCGAATTTTAGCTGTGGATGATCATGAAATGACCACTTTAGGTTATAAGTATATTCTTGAGGATTCAGAATTTGAAAACTTTAATGTTAAGGTCGAAATTGCAAAGAGCTACGATATTGGTAAACATAAGATAGAATTTTCTTCGCGTTCCTTACGGTACGACATTATTTTACTGGATATACAGTTGTTTCCACCACAATCTAAAGACCCTAGGACTGGTGTGGATTTGGGTGTACTGGCAAGACAGTTGGTGCCTAAATCCAAACTTGTTTTCATGTCCTCTTTTAGTGATAACTACAGGATCAATAATATTTTTAAAACGGTAAATCCGGAGGGGTATATGGTAAAATCGGAAATTGATGAAATTTCTCTAAAAACAATGGTAGAGACCGTACTGTTAAAACCACCATATTACACGGCTGGTGCACTAGCTGCCGTGAGAAGAAGAATGTCTACCGATATTACCCTTGATGATCAAGATCTTAAAATTTTATATCATTTATCCTTGGGTGTGAAAACGCGGGATATTGCACCATTAATAGCTTCTACAAACACTACGGTAGAAGCCAGAAAACGACAATTAAAATCTGTTTTTGGAGTTAAAAACGGAAATGACTTGGCGCTTATGGAAGAAGCTAGAAAAAGAGGTTTTCTATAATACACCTAAAACTAGAGCCAATTTAATACTGGTACATTGGGCAATTAGTCTGTTTTAGGAAAATAAATGCAATTACCTCCAAAATTCTAAGGTTTTTCTAGTACTTAATTTTAACGATTACCTATACCTTTAACTTAAGGATAACTTAATTCCTAATTGGTTAAACATATGGATAATTATAAGTTGAACCCGCCAACTAAGTTAGATGAAAATTCCGGAGTTCGTGGACTTGATGTTTATTTGAAGTCTTTAGAGAAATACTATTTTTCTGAAGTATCCTTAAGAAGTTATACATCTAACAATGGAGAGCTAGAGATGACCATAGACATGCGCTGTAATTTGGAACTTTCAGAGCTATTGCTTTTTCATCAAAAGGGTAGATGGGGCAACGATGGAAGTCTAATATCTCCTTTGAATTCAAGTTTTGATATCTTGACCGAACAGAATAACGTAAAACTAGATATTGAGGAACTTACATTTTTCCTAAACGACACAAACATTATCCTAAAAAAAATATATAATCGCAGCATTCCCGAACTATTGGACGAAGTTATCTGTGAAATCTCAAATCACTATATATATATAACTAAAGGTTTAACGGAAACACCTTATGAAATCTTTGTTCCCGTTTTCGAAGATACTATAACGGAAAGCATCCCCGATACGAGTAGCCTATGTGGCATTGACCAAAAAACACCCAAGAGTTATTTTGAATTCTGGGGTGTTTATTTAGAATCTCAAGAAGATGCACTCATCTATGATGTGAGTAGGAACATGTATATTCCTGCAAATTTAGATATACATATTTAGTTTAAAAATCATACAGAAGTTTATCCTCAGGCTTTTACAGGACTCTCTGCAAATATCGGTCTAGCCCTCATCATGGTATTTACTTCTTTTTTTACCGCTGAAATAATAGCATCGTTTTCTGGATTGTTGATTACTTTATCTATTAAGCCTACAATGGTTTTCATGTCTTCTTCCATGAGTCCTCTCGTGGTAATCGCCGGTGTTCCAAAACGTATTCCAGATGTTACAAATGGTGACTTATCATCAAACGGTACCATATTTTTATTAGCGGTAATATCCGCAAGCACTAGTGCTTTTTCTGCATCTTTCCCAGAAATATTTTTGTTTCTTAAGTCAATCAACATCATGTGATTGTCCGTTCCACCCGAGATGATATTATAATCCAAATCAACAAATGCTTTTGCCATGGCGTCCGCATTTTTCTTTACCTGCCACATGTACTCAGAAAATTCCGGGCTTAACGCTTCTCCAAACGCAACAGCCTTTGCTGCAATAATATGTTCCAAAGGCCCTCCCTGATTTCCTGGAAAGACAGCCAAATCCAATAATGCTGACATTTTACGGAGTTTACCATTCTTTAAGGTAATACCAAAAGGATTGTCAAAGTCCTCTCCCATTAATATCAGACCACCACGAGGTCCTCTAAGGGTTTTATGTGTGGTTGTAGTTATGATGTGGCAATGAGGAACAGGATTGTTTAATATTCCTTTGGCTATCAAACCAGATGGATGGGAAATATCGGCCAGCAATAGGGCATTTACACTATCTGCGATCTCACGAAAACGTTTAAAATCCATATCCCTAGAATAGGCAGAAGCACCTGCTATGATGAGCTTTGGGCGTGCTTCCAAGGCTATTTCTTGAATTTTATCATAATTTAATAATCCTGTTTCCTTCTCTACACCATAAAATACAGGATTGTAAAGTCTACCCGAGAAGTTCACCGGAGAACCATGTGTTAAATGACCGCCATGGGAAAGATCAAATCCTAAGATGGTATCTCCGGGCTGCAGGCAGGCATGAAAAACGGAGGCATTTGCTTGTGAACCGGAATGTGGTTGCACATTGGCATACGCAGCACCAAAAAGCTCTTTGGCTCTGTCTATGGCCAATTGCTCTACTTTATCCACCACCTCGCAACCTCCATAATAACGCTTGCCTGGGTATCCTTCCGCATATTTATTCGTTAATACCGAACCAGACGCCTCCATTACCTGCGGACTCGTAAAATTTTCTGAAGCAATTAGTTCTATACCGTTAATTTGGCGTTGTTTTTCTTCTTCGATTAACTCAAAAATGCGGTTATCCCTTTGCATATCTTTTAATAATTACATTAGGGTGTAAAAATACAAATAGAACATCATTTTTAATGGACTATTCAAGCGAATTATAGTAGTATTTATCACTAAATAGTTAACAACTAAAATATAATTCAGTTAATTAAAACACTATGCTATGGTATATATACCCAGTGTTTACACTAATTAGTAATCTTTTGCGTTATCGTCTTATGCCTTTGTGGCATAGAGATTGAATTAACCATACAAACAACAAAAGATACAGTCATGAAAAAAATTCTACTTTACGGCACCTTAGCTATTTTGTTTTCCTGTAGTGGAGTTAAAAGGACTCAGGAGGCGTTAAATTCCGGCGATTATTGGATGGCAATTAATAAAGCTGTTGCAAATATTGCGGACAACAAGGCAAAAAAGAGTAATCAACCCTTCATAGTCATGCTCGAGGATGCCTATAAAAAAAATACGGAGCGCGAAATACAACATATTAATTTCCTGAAAAAGGAGGGGAATCCAGCGAATTATGAAACTATCTTTAAAACGTATGAGCGTCTAAAGACGGTACAGCAACAAATACGACCGCTGCTACCATTACGTATTACAGATGAAAACAGAAAGGCACAGTTTAATTTTAAAAATTATGATGCTCAAATAATAGCGTCTAAAGAAAAACTGTCGGATTACTTATATAACAATGCCGTGGGCTTACTAGATACCGGTATGTCCAAAATGGATTTTAGGCAGGCCTATGACGATTTGAAGTATTTACAAGAAATTAGTCCTGATTATAGAGATGCAAGACAAAAAACCGAAGAAGCGTATCAGAAAGGATTGGACTATGTAATCGTAGAAATTTTTAACAGTACCGATAAGGTAATCCCTGTGCGGTTAGAAGAAGAACTCTTAAATTTTAATACCTACGGATTAAATAATCTTTGGACGGAATACCACACTACTAAGTTGGACAACTTGGATTATGACTACCAGATGGAAGTCTCTTTTCAGGATATCAACATTTCTCCAGAACAGATTAATGAAAGGCAGATTATAAAGGAAAGACAGGTCAAAGATGGCTTTACCTATGTTAAAGATGTAAACGGCAATATTGTAAAGGATAGTCTTGGAAACAAGATTAAAACGGATAATTTTAAAACAGTACGAGCAGATTTTTATCAGTTTACACAATTCAAAAGTGCACAGGTCACTGGTGTTGTTAATTTTACCGACCTAAGAAAACAGCAGCAGTTGAACCAATATCCCTTAGCAAGTAATTATGTGTTCGAGCATAGTTATGCCAACTATGACGGCGACAAGCGAGCCTTGGACAATGAATTAATTGCCTTATTACAATTGGCAAGGGTTCCCTTTCCTACCAATGAACAAATGGTGTATGATGCTGGAGAGGATTTAAAGAATAATTTAAAGAATATTCTAGGAAGGCAGCGTTTTCCTTAAACGGCAAAGTTGGTTTAGAACTTTTTTGAGGCAGATATACTTTTAGGTAAAGTATATCTGCCTCACTTATTTTTAATTATCACTAACGCGAAACTATTTTAAATATACTGATCCAACTGAAGCTCATTTATTGCCCCATGGGAATCATGGGCGACCACTACCCCATTCTTAACAATAAGCAGCTGCGGCGATTGATGCATCACTTGAAACTTCTCGGCTATTGTATTGGATACATCCCTATTCGCATGTAAATCCAAAAAATACATATCCATCGCCCCAGACTCCAATGTAAAGGAACTCGTAAACATATTCAATACCATTCGGCTGATACCACAGGTGGTAGAATGTTTGAAAATAACTTGTGGTTTACCGACGGAGGCTGCGGCAATATCTTCTAATTGTGAAACCGAAGCCAAGGGAATCCAGTGAATTTTATTAGGCTCCTGATGGTTTTCATCATTGTTGTTCCCGAAAAACTTAGTAAATAATCCCATATTTTTCTGTGTTTGTCAATCAATTCTTCATTTCCTAACTACAACTGACGTAATGTCTTGTTTAATAGTGATATTAGCGACACTTTGTCGCTTATTTTGTATTGGTAGGATTGTTGACCTACACTACAAAAATAATAGAACAATTTAAACCGATATAAAAATGAACAGTAATAATTTCACCATAAAATCGCAAGAGGCCATACAGAAGGCCCAGTTGATTGCCCAAGGTTTGGGCCATCAACAAATTGAGAACGAGCATCTTTTTAAGGCCATTACAGAGGTTGATGAAAATGCCATTCCATTCCTGATAAAAAAATTAGGTCTTAATGCAAGTCTCATTGCTCAAATTCTTGAAAAGGAACTTAGCTCTTTCCCTAAAGTTGAAGGTGGCGATTTACAGTTTTCGAGAGAAGCCGGTAAAACATTAAATGATGCCAGTATCGTAGCTAAAAATATGGGAGATGAGTATGTTTCCATAGAACATCTTTTTTTATCCATTTTTAAATCCAAGAGTAAAATCGCTCAGGTTCTAAAAGACCAAGGCGTAACAGAGAAAAATGTACTTGCTGCAATCTCAGAATTACGTAACGGCGCCAAGGTAACGTCTCAAAGTGCTGAGGATACTTACAACTCCTTGAACAAGTACGCAAAAAACCTGAACGAGTTAGCGGATAGTGGAAAATTAGATCCGGTTATAGGTAGAGATGAAGAAATAAGGCGAGTACTTCAGATTCTTTCTAGAAGAACAAAAAACAACCCCATGTTAGTTGGGGAACCGGGTGTAGGTAAAACAGCAATTGCAGAAGGTTTGGCCCACAGAATTGTTCAAGGCGACATTCCCGAAAATTTAAAAAATAAGACCATATACTCTTTGGATATGGGTGCCTTAATCGCAGGAGCCAAATACAAAGGAGAATTCGAAGAGCGTTTAAAGGCGGTCATAAAGGAAGTTACCAGTGCTGATGGTGATATCATCCTGTTCATAGATGAAATACATACGCTTGTAGGTGCAGGTGGTGGCCAAGGTGCAATGGATGCGGCAAACATACTCAAGCCTGCCTTGGCAAGAGGAGAACTTAGGGCGATAGGTGCTACAACCTTGGATGAGTATCAAAAATACTTTGAAAAGGACAAGGCCTTAGAAAGGAGATTCCAAAAAATTATTGTCGATGAGCCAGATACAGAGAGCGCTATTTCAATACTTAGGGGAATCAAGGAAAAATACGAGGCGCACCATAAAGTTCAAATTAAAGATGAAGCGGTAATAGCTGCAGTAGAGCTTTCTCAACGCTACATTACAAATAGGTTCCTCCCAGATAAGGCAATTGACCTTATGGATGAGGCAGCTTCCAAATTACGCATGGAAATCAATTCCAAACCAGAAGAGTTAGACGTAATGGATAGGAAAATTATGCAGTTGGAGATTGAAATAGAGGCTATAAAGAGAGAGAACGATCAATCCAAACTCAAAGTACTTAATTTAGACCTTGCCAATATAAAGGATGAACGAAATGAAATGTTCGCAAAATGGGAAAGCGAAAAGTCCGTAGTAGACAATATCCAAAAAACAAAATTGGATATCGAAAATTTTAAGGCCGAAGCGGAACGCGCAGAGCGTAATGGAGATTATGGAAAGGTAGCGGAAATACGATATGGTAAAATTAAGGAGGCACAGGAAAACCTTGTGAAACTTCAAGGAGAACTGGCAGAACAACAGGAATCAGGGACCTTAATCAAAGAAGAGGTAACTAGTGAGGATATTGCCGAAGTCGTCGCCAAATGGACAGGTATTCCGGTAACAAAAATGCTTCAAAGCGAGCGGGAAAAACTACTGAACTTAGAGAACGTACTACACAAGCGTGTGGTAGGACAAAATGAGGCCATACAAGCTGTTTCCGATGCCATTAGAAGAAGCAGGGCGGGATTACAGGATATGAAAAAGCCCATTGGTTCTTTTCTTTTCTTAGGTACGACCGGTGTTGGAAAAACAGAATTGGCAAAGACCTTGGCTTCCTATCTTTTTGATGACGAAAACGCTATGACACGTATAGATATGAGCGAGTACCAAGAACGCCACTCCGTGAGTAGATTGGTTGGTGCACCTCCTGGATACGTAGGATATGATGAAGGCGGACAATTAACGGAAGCCGTACGAAGACGACCCTACTCTGTTGTACTTTTAGATGAAATAGAGAAAGCACACCCAGATACGTTCAATATTCTATTACAGGTGTTGGATGAAGGTAGATTGACGGATAACAAGGGTCGTGTGGCAGATTTTAAGAACACAATAATCATCATGACCAGTAATATGGGGAGTCAAATAATCTTGGAGAAATTTGAAAACTCCAATGATACCTATAGCGCTGCGGAAGCCGCAAGAATTGAGGTCTTGGGATTATTGAATAAAACCATACGACCGGAATTCTTAAATAGGATAGATGATATTATCATGTTTACACCTTTGAATGAGGAAAATATTCATGAAATTGTGAAGTTGCAATTAGATGGATTAAAAAAGATGTTGGACAAACAGAACATTACCTTGGATGCAACCGAGGAGGCTATAAGTTTCTTGGCGAAGAAAGGCTACGAACCACAATATGGAGCCAGGCCAGTAAAAAGAACTATACAAAAAGAAGTCCTTAACAAGATGTCCAAATCCTTATTAAGTGGTGAGATTAAAGCGGACAGTATTATTTTATTAGACGCTTTTGACAATGAGCTGGTCTTTAGAAATCAGAATGATTTGGTTACATAAATAGAAGTTGTAATCTTGAAAAGCGCACTAAAAATTATTTTAGCGCGCTTTTTTTTATTAACACTATATACCGTACAGTATAGATTTTTTATCTTCGTACAAAACAAAGGATTTATGTCTACGAAAGCCGAAAGAACCACCGATTTTATTATCAAGACTGTTGCCCCTATTTTTAACAAGCATGGCTACATAGGCACAAGCATGAGCGATCTTACAGAGGCAACCGGGCTTACCAAAGGTGCTTTATACGGTAATTTTGAAAATAAGGAAGCACTCGCACTTTGCGCTTTTGAACATAACCGCAAGCTTTTATTGGCTGCTATTGATAATCGATTGAAGATTCCTGGAACTTCCCTTGATCGCTTATCCAGTTTAACCGAATTTTATAAGAAATACGACTCTTTCACCAGTACTATGGGTGGCTGTCCTGTTATGAACGTAGGCATGGACGCACAACATAACAACAAGCTGCTTGCTGCTGCTTCCAAGGAAACCATCAAGGAAATAGAAGGTGAAATTGCTTTAGTACTTGAAACTGGTCTTAATAACGGAGAAATAAAAATCCCAGTAACACCTTTACAATTCGCAAAACAGATGCTTACCATGCTACAAGGGGCAATAGTGATGGCCACCGTAACCCATGACCGAAAATACTTATTGAATACGGTTGCCTATTTAGATGTTTTAATGAAGCGAGAACTTAAAAAGTAACCCATTTTAGGATTGGCTAAACTCAACCAATTAAAAGCTAGTTGACTTTTTTATTTTTTTCTTGAATCCATTTGCTCATGTATTTGGTACTTGCCATCGTTTGATGCAGTAAAAGACTTCCTGTAAAGTTTTGATTTCTATGCGCTTTTAGATTTTCACGTATACTGTCAATTTTGGAACTTAACTTTTTTTCTAGTGGAATCTTTTCGTATCGGTTTTTTACGAGCTTGTAACCATTGCTTTGTGCTTCATTCCATTGGGTTTTATTTTGATACAACGCAACCGCGGCCCTTACAAAATCCGCTTTATTTTCTGCGATGATGCCGTTCCACTCCAACTCTCCATGCATCCCTTCTGCACCTATTGTTGTCGTTACGCTTGGTGTTCCAAATTGCATGGCATGTAATAGTTTCCCCTTAATACCTGCGCCAAACGACAAAGGAGCAAGACATACCCTGGCATTTTGCATTACCTCGGATACATCTTTAGCTTGACCACGAATTATAAATCCATCTGACATATCATGTAACTTCAGTATCTGTTGCGGTAAGTAAGCGCCGTAAACAAAAAGGGTTGCTTTGGGTAACTGCTTCCTGATTTTTGGCCAAAGCTTTGTTTTTAACTCTTTGATTGCTTCTACGTTGGGCAGATGTTTACCCCCTCCAATAAATATGAAATCGCTACGCTCCTCAAAAGATTTTGTTTTCGTAGCAACATCCGAATCATCAACCATAAACGGAAGATGAAGTAAAATGCTTTTGCTTATTCCCGGTGTTCTTGCGAGAAGCCCCATTTCAAAATCAGAGATGATAAGGGATATATCAGAACGATATATGCTTGCTATTTCACGCTTTGTTTTATCATGCTGTATCCAAATATCTTCGGAGAAGGGAATGTCCTTTTTGAAACATAGTTCCCTTACATACCGAAGCGAATGTAAATCTTCGGTATCTAGGATTCGAAGTGCATTTGGTGCATGTTCGACAGTCCTCCAACCAAACTGCTCTTCCGTTAAAAACCGGTCGAAAAGAACAGTGTTAGGTTGTAAGTCATTTATAAAATCATTGAAGGAATCACAATTTAAAATAATCTGTTCTGTTCGTACGCCAATGGTTTCAAGATATAGACTACGTTCACTTTTCTCAGCAGTTGAAACGAAGATTACGTCGTAATTGGTATCCAAAAAGTATTGAACTAATTGTAACATACGAACACCGGCAGCCGTTGCACTGGGCTCTGGCCAACCCCAGCCAATGATAAGAACCTTGTTATTGTTCACGTTTTAATATTACGCAATAATGATTTTTTTTGCTGTTGTACAACTATAATACAATGATATCCCGCTCACATTCTGGCCGCAAACTTCTTGGAAATCTTGCTTCTTAACTTTCGTTCATAATCCTCTTCCAACCACTCCTTATAATTCTTGGTATTATTCATAATACAATAGGAGTATTGACGCACACGATACGAAATTTCTTCTTTTAACTTTTTTGCCAATATACGGGCATCAAACACATCTTCAGCATTTTCAAAACAGATTTGCGCATGCTGCTCAATACTGCGTTCCAAAACTAATTTAGATTTTTCGCCGTTGGCGAAGCTGTTTTTATATTCCGCCTTAATATCAAATTCTATAGTTTCCGATTTTGCAAACTCATCTTTCAACTCTTGCGGCATTTCATAAACAAATTCCCGCTCGATTTCTTCATCGTTCTTAATATTTTCCAAATAGAAATCTGGAAAATGAAAAATTTCCTGCCAGTCTACGGTGGCATCCCACATTCCAAAACGCGCGATGTTATTTCCCATATCTATTACAGTAAATTCCTCTTTGTGAGGCAAATAACGTGAACCACGCCCAATCATTTGAAAATAAAGAGTGAGCGACCTTGTAGCCCTGTTAAGGATAATGGTTTCTACCGAGGGTTCATCGAAACCTGTTGTGAGTATACTTACCGAGGTTAAAATAGCATCAGGGGTTTCGGAAAACCATTGTAAGATTTCTTTTCTTTCTGCCGCTGTGTTCTTGTTATCCAGATGTTGTATGTTATAACCCGCTTTTTTAAAAGTTTCATACACATAACGGGATGTATTTATGCCGTTATTGAAAATCAAGGTTTTGGTTCCTAAAGCAATTTCTGAATAAGCAGATATCAACTTGCCCAACATACTATGGTTGCCATACAGTTCATCAGAGGATTTTACCGTGTAATCACCGTTTATTCCAAGTTTTAAACTTTGCAGACTAACGTCGTAATTAAACATATTTGCTTTCGCTAAAAACTTTTTCTCTATAAGTGACCCTATGCTTTCCCCAACAATCAACTTTTTATAGTTGTCCTTCATGGGGAGCTTAATATTAGAACTTAACGGTGTAGCGGTTACCCCAATAATTGCTGCGTCTTCAAAGTATTTGAATAATTTCCTGAAAGAATTATAATGTGCTTCATCTATAATGACTAGCCCAATATTATTAATTTCTACTTTTTCTTCCTGTAACCGATTGTTCAAGGTTTCGACCATAGCGACAAAACACATAAATTCGTCCTGATCTATAAGTTCCTTTACCTCGCTGTTTATTATTTTGTTATTTACACCAAAGCCGTGTAGCATTCTTGAGGTCTGTCCACTTAATTCTACCCTGTGGGTAAGAACTACCACCTTTTTGTTGGTTTTTTGAATATAGCGCCTTGCAATTTCAGAAAAGACTACGGTTTTCCCACCACCTGTTGGCAATTGGTATAACAAGTTAGAACCATCTGGATGCTCCTCTAAATACTTAAAAATTGTATTTAAATCTTCTTCCTGGTAATCGTACAAGGTCTTTTCAGCGGTATCTTTTGATGATTTCAAAAAGTAGGCACAAATTTAGAGTTGAATAAAAACGCAAAAACCTTACGAAATTAGAAGATTTTTATGGGTAAAAGAAATAATTAGGATGCAAAAAGTGTAATGAGCTAATACAAGATCGTTTGTCGGTATTTATGCTACCGCCAGAAGCTTCAAATTTTAATTAGGGAACATTTTCTTGGAAATCTTTATCTAAAGTGTACTTTTTTGATAAGCTAACCTGTAACTTATGCTTTGTATTTCACCTGCCATTTCGATGAACATTAAAATAGTAAGTCCCATATAGGGTATTAAACTATTTGAATATCAGTTTATATGTTTATCTAAACCCAAACGTATTAATACCCCTTTTCTCGATTTACAACATTGATTAAAGCATTCCTCTTATCTAGATTCTTATAATTCTCCAATATTTGAGGGATAACGGAATTCGTATCCGATACGCTTGCATAATGGGGTGTCATAAAAATTTTAGGGTGCTTCCAGAACGCGTGTGAACTAGGCAATGGTTCTTGATGGTACACATCTAAACAGGCACCGGAAAGGTGGTTATTGTCCAACTGCTCTAATAGGTCATTGTCTACCACATGACCTCCTCTGGCAACATTAATTACATACGCACCTTTGGGCAATTCTTTGAATAAAGATGAATTTAAAATACCGCTAGTATCTGGGGTTAAGGGTAAAAGACATACCAAAAAGTCGGTTTTTTTTAAAAACTCTTGTAGCCCTGAATCACCGGCGAAAGTTGTAATACCATCAATTGCTTTCTCACTTCTAGACCAACCTTGCACGCTAAAGCCAGCTTTTACCAAATCCTTTCCTGTAAGTGCGCCCAAGGCTCCCAATCCCATGATACCAACAGTGACATCGGCAATTCTTCGGTACTCTTTTGTCTTCCATAGTGCTTTTGTCTGTTGAATTTTATAGGTATTGAAATTTTTTAGTTCTGCAAAAATGACCGCTAGCACGTGTTCAGACATATCGCTTGCCAAATAGGGATCCACTAGCCTAGTTATCGGAATATGCTCCGGTACAGTAGGGTCCTCAAAAATATAGTCCACTCCTGCTCCCGCAGATGCAATACATTTTAAGTTTGGATAAAGGGCCAAGCTACCTTTAGGGTGTTTCCAAATAAGGGCCATGGTTATTTCTTCCTTTGGATGTTCTTCCAAATAACTGTATACTTTAATTTGCGGGTTGGCGCTTAATAACGCATCCTTCCAAGCAGCTATCTTACTATCCTGTCTAATTAGAACTATCGCCATTTAATCTAGTATATCTAGGGCCTTGGAAAACTCTTCTCCATAGGGCCAGTTTTTATCTTGTGTTTCTTGGTATAGCTTCGCTATACGTTTCCTATATTCTGCCAGTAGTCCATTTTGTGATACGAACTGGGTCATTTGGGTAAAGGAGTTGCACATACTTTTATAAAAAGAATGAGGTACGGTTTTGTCCTCGGCAAAGGTTTGTGCAATTTCCAGATTAAAGCACATGACATCCGCAATTAAACCGGGCTCCATTCCCAAGGTGATGAATTGTTTAATGAATTTTTGAGCCACCGAACGCCTCGCTCTTGGCCGTTTACGTTTTAAAGGGAAATATTCATTTGAAATTTTGGTCCTTGCCTCTTGCACCAGCTTATCCTCTTTTGGATTAAAAACAAAATCATAGTATGTTTTCACATTTGAAAAGCGCTCATAAACATCTATAAGCTGCAACCTTAGCTCATCCTCAGGTAGTTCTGATACGTATTTTTTAAAAGCTCTTTTACTCACGACAAAGGATATGCTCAAAAATAAGGTTTGCATCTAAAAAACAAGAGAATCCATGAAAATAATCGTTAAAGCTTATAAATTATGTATAATTAAGTAGGGATCTCTTTGGAAAAGAGCCAATAAAAATGTATTATGTTCCTTGGTAGAATTACTAACCTAGAGACATCGACATATATGAGGCAACTAAAAATTATTAAGCAGGTAACAAATAGAGAATCCAAGTCGTTAGACAAATACTTGCAAGATATTAGTAAAATAGATTTGATTACAGCTAATGAAGAAGTAGAATTAGCGCAGCGTATACGTAAAGGAGATCAAATTGCACTTGAAAAATTAACTACGGCCAACCTAAGGTTTGTAGTATCCGTAGCAAAGCAATATCAAAACCAAGGCTTAAAATTACCAGATTTAATAAATGAAGGAAATTTAGGTCTTGTTAAGGCGGCAAAACGTTTTGACGAAACTAGAGGATTCAAGTTTATTTCCTATGCCGTATGGTGGATACGACAGTCCATTTTACAAGCATTGGCAGAGCAGTCACGTGTAGTGCGATTACCTTTGAATAAAATTGGTTCCATAAATAAGATAAAGAAGACATTCTCTTATTTGGAACAAGCACATGAACGACCGCCATCTGCAGAAGAAATAGCGAGTGAGCTAGAAATGACGGTAACCGAAGTAAAGCAATCCTTAAAGAATTCCGGAAGGCACGTATCCATGGATGCACCTTTACGCGAAGGAGAAGATTCTAACCTGTATGACGTATTGCGTTCCGGTGAGTCTCCAAAACCGGATAATCATTTACTGCAACAATCTTTGAATACAGAAATTAATAGGGCATTGGACACCTTATCGCCCAGAGAGGCAGATGTGGTTAAACTGTATTACGGAATCGGCGACCAACAATCCATGACCCTTGCCGAAATAGGGCAAACCTTTGATCTTACAAGAGAACGCGTAAGACAGATAAGGGAAAAGGCTATTCGTAAATTACGTCATAACTCTAGAAGTAAATTACTTAAGACTTACTTAGGATAATCTATTGATTTTTAAAAAATAGAAAAAGCACCTTCTTTTGAAAGGTGCTTTTTCTTTTATAAACACTGAACACTAAACTAAGAGTACGATAATTTGCTGATATTGAAATCAACAAGAATGTCGTTTAAGTCTTGAATGAAATTCTGATACGAGTTGTTGTCTTGGTTTTGATAGGCCATAAGTAAAGATTTTGGGTTAATTTGAAAAAGGATTACATATAATCCAATTCCACTAATTCGTTAAGGCTTAAAATTTCGTTTAAATCTTGAAGGAACACTAAATATTCCTCTCCGTAGGTGTCGTAAAGCATGGTTTTTTTATTGATTAGTAATTAGATTTGGGTATTGCTGAATTACAAAGTAAACATAAGTGAAACGTAGGCCTCGCACAATTAATTGTGGTGTACTACTTAATTTTTGTTGTAAAAGTATAGTTTGCAGTCGGTAAGGGATTCAGTTACAACGCTACGGAATAATACTCCTAAATCGGAAGAACTCTACTTTGCGTTTAAAATTGTCAGCTTATTTAAATCTAACCTGATAAGAAAGTCCGGCAGTTACCGATAAGAAGAAATTACCGGAACTAAAAGCTAATTCCTGGCGGTTTACTCCAACATTTATCTTGTATTGATTACTGTTGGTTTTTGGTGTAAACTGATATTCCAAACGCAACCGTTGTGCTTCTAGAAATAGTAGGGTTTGTGCCAGCAATTCACCGTCGACGATAAACTGATTCATTTCGGTATCGAATCCATATCCTAAATTCATACCCAGATAGTTATTTCCATCCTTTAGATAACGTCGGACTAGCAAACTTCCTGATATACCAATGCCCTTAATGGCATCGGGAACTACAAAGGGTCGCAAAGAAGCATAATAGTTACCCCTGTACATTCCAAAGCTACCCGTTAAGATAGTGGCTTCGTCCGTTGCAAAAGACAGGTGCCTAAATCCAAAGGACGCTTCCATGGCACTTGGCAGTTCTTTTACTACTTCTGCCCCTACCCTATGTTTAGGGAAAATCTCCGAATTTGAAAATCCATAATTAAAATAGCCACTAAGCGATTTAGAAATTCTGGGATACGCATCGATTTCTGCCTGGACTCCATTAATATTAAAACGCCTGTTAAAATTAATCCGTGGCAACAGAACACCCCATTTCGTTTCTTTTCGATATTCTATGGCACCATAATACATAGGGTCTAAAACTTGATCGAAGACCTCGCCTTCTGTATACAGTGTAAATGCCTGTTTTTTTTCTTCTGAAATCTTGGTTGCCTTAAGTTTGTTCTGTAACAGTTGCGTATCGGAGATTTGATTTAGTATATCTGTTTTAAGAGCAATCAAATCTAAATCTTCTTTCAAATAGAGCAATGCTTTGTTTGTCAAACCCAGTGCAATGTGTAAGTTATTAGCGTACTGCTCATTTTTTATGGCTCCGATCCAAACTTCTTTATTTGATTTTTCCTTACTGGTTATGCTGTTAAACTCTGCTCTTGCCTTATCAAATTTTTGGTCCCAACTGTAGGTTTTTGCTAGAAGACTACGAACATCAGTATATTCCGGATATCTTGTAAGTACTTGTATCAAAGTATCTCTGGCATCACTTCGATTTCCCGCAAAAGCCAAATCCCTTGCGGTAAAGTAAGAAGCGTCAGGATCACCGTTATATACATATTCCTGACCGGTAACCGTCGTCAGGAAGAACAGAAGTAAAATAACTGTAGTAATTTGATTCAGCTTCATTGCATATGCATTTTAGCCGTTGGATTATCTAAGGTCAATGTTTGTTGGTTCGCACGTTTTATTTTAGCTTGCAGCAAGTTGTCCTGGACATCGTATAGTTCTATTTGATATACTATCGAACTAATATCTTTCTCTGGATTTGCCCAATAGTAGGTGTCCAGCAGTGCGCAATAACCATCTGTATATTCGGGATACTTCTGTATTACTTCTTTTAGGATGGACATGGATTTTACATAGTCTTTTTTCCAAGAATAAATACGTCCCTTGAGTATTTCGGTGTCCGCGTGCCTAGGTATTTCCTTTAGGATATAGTCCGATAATAATAATGCTCTGTCCCAATCCTTATCAAAAGCAAGTTTTTGAGCGGTGGTGTAGGCATCATCAAAGTCCTTACCATTAAACACACTTTGTAGCCAAACCATCTCGGTTTTGGAAAACTCTCGTTCATTACTAACCACAGTTGCTACTTCTTTAGGCAACAATTTATCATTTTGAGTAACGTAGGTATTAACGGATTTACTGTAGTCAAAACTATGCTTTATGGCAGTACTAACTTCATCTTCAATCTCGTCATCCGAAAAACTAAGGTTAGCATTTAGTTTACTAATGTTGCCGTTTGTTAGAAAATAGTCCCTGTAAACATACTCCCGAATTTTATTGCTTCCTCTATACAAGGGTATTTCCTTATCAAAAACTGCTTCATTTTCAGCTAGTTCCCCATTTCCTAGCCAAGCCACCTTCTTAGGTAACTTTAGATTATACGTATGGTCTAATAACGAAAGTATCGCTGGAGTTATATCTATGTGGGATGCCAGCTTTAACATTTTTCTTGAATTCTTTAGAAGTGGACTATATACCATCAAAGGAACCTGATACCGTTTTAATGTATTATCTGCAGGAACGTTACGGTTTAAATGACTTCCTGTAATAATATAAATCGTATTATCATATGACTTAGATCTTCGCTCTGCATTAAAAAACGCAGCCAATGCATCGTCTGTATAGCTGTAACTGGCAAACAATTCTATGTTATGCCTTATAAATCGTTGTGTCTTTTTGTTGATTGTAGTTCCAGCAAGAAGTTTTTCCACCTTACCTTCATAACTACTAAAGTTAGGTATGGCGTACGGTGCCTTGGTGCTTAGGGTTTTGAATACTTCTAACCGTGGTTTTTTGTTCAAGAATTTATGTGTTTCCGCATAGCGTTTGAACAATTCCTGATCGGGATATCCTAAAGTAATCCCCGCAACATCCTCATTTTGCAAGGTGTATTCTTTGCCAAATACAGTTTTGTCCACTATCTGGTCTACTCCTTCCTGTGCCAGAAACCGATCATAACTATGTAGCGCACTATTTCCGCCATAAATAAAAGAAGTTTTATAACCGTTTTGTTTTAATATACTATATAAGGTGTGCCTATGTGTAAAGGGTTCGACATTTGTAAAGCCATTTTCACCAAATGGCAATGAGCCGATTATGCTTGCGAAGGAACCTATCCCATCGCCGGTATTACTTATAAAACTTGGCCAATATAAGGATGCTTTGGTCATTTCCTGTAAACGAGGCATAATGCCGCTATAGGCTCCTTTGTTATCAATAAAATCAGTTCCGAGACCTTCTATGATGAGAATTTTAATATCAGGTTTTTTAGACCTAAGATTAAAGAGCGGTTCCAAATCTGAAGTTGGGTCGTATTTTTTTGCCAATGGATATTCTTCGTTGCCTTCATAGCTGTCTTTTTCAAAAAGAGCTGAGTATATACCTTCTAAAAGATGCTGGGTCTTATTTTCATTAATAGGTTTTTGATCAGCATATAGAGTCGCCAAAAACATACTGAACAAAATAATGGTGAAGGGATACATTCTGCTTATTACCTGATAAAATGATGCGGTATATCGATATAAAAAATGGCAGACAAACAAGGTAATCGTAACAGCAGCAAATGCTTTCAGCGGACTATATTGAATATAATTGGTAGTTACGCCAAATAATCCATTAACGTCCAGTGGCTCATAGTTATCAATAAAATAAGTGATCAGTAAGCCTTCTATAACAAGAAGAAAAGCAAAAATTAAACGTATGGTCTTAAAACCAAGATTCGGCTTTTTATCTTCTAATAAATTAAACAAAAAGGCAAAAACCAAAGAACATGCAGCTGCATATCCGAGATGATGTAACACATGTAGCAGCAAGCTTTTGTTTAGCACACTGTCTAGTACACCAGTAATATAAAGTACTGCATTCTGATAAACCGATAAGAGTAGCAACCCAACAAAAAAGATAATCACCAAAGGAATATAATCCTTTAACGTTTTTTGATTGCGCGATATGTTATCTTCTGGCATCTGCATTTTTACGTTGCTTTTGCAAATCCTTTGCGCACCTGTGTGCCCCAACCGGATTGTATCTTGAATAGCTTTTTATAATTTCCCCGAATCGCAGCCCATACCATAAAAGGATGATACACAAAGGGCTCCGTAACCGCACAAAGCATTAATATTAAAATATCCTTGGTCTTATTGTATTCATTATAGGAATAGACATCCCAAAGAATAGCATAAAAGGAAAACATCACAGAAAAGATATAGACCGTTGCCGTAATCGCTATGAAAAATTCCCAATTAAGTATACCGAGCCAATAAAAAAGAATAATGGTGAAGAAGCCAAAAAACTCCAAAATGGGTGCTAACCATTCATAAAAGAACCAATATGGGTAGCTTAACATACCCAACCGACCAAACTTGGGGTTAAAAAACATATCCTTATGTTTAAATAATGTTTCTAAGTTTCCCCGTGCCCAGCGATCTCGTTGGTTAATTAATATTTTTGGATCTTCGGGTACTTCTGTCCAACAAAGTGGATCTGGAATGTATTCAATGGTATATGGCAGCTTTCTCTCATGCATGTAACGCCTCATTTTGAAAACAATCTCCATATCTTCCCCTACTGTATTGGTATCATAACCGCCTACGGCTAATGCAATTTCCCGATCAAAAAAACCGAATGCTCCCGAAATAATCAACAGACTATCTATTCTTCCCCACGCCATACGTCCCAGTATAAATGATCGGGTGTATTCTAATAATTGGAACCTAGCCAGCCAGTTTGAAGGGAGTTTTATTTCTTCTAATTGTCCACCCTGAATAATACAGGAATTTGCTACACGAATCACCCCACCGACTGCGATAACCCTTTTCTCTGAACGTTGGAAAAACGATTTGACCACATGCAAAAGCGCATCGGGCAGTAATAGACAATCTACATCGATACAACCAACATATTGGTTGGTTGACAAGGCCATACCAGTGTTTAAAGCATCGGATTTTCCTCCATTTTCCTTGTCTATAACAGTTAGCTTAGAAAATGCTTTGTGAGGAGACTTGTATATTCCTCGTATGGTCTTAGATTTCCAATTAGGATCTATTTCCTGTTTTATTTTTACTAGATCGTAGGCATCGATCATTTTTTGAAGCGTATCGTCCTTACTTCCATCATTGACTACCATTACCTCATAATTAACATATCGCAGAGACATTAATGAACGTATATTTTCGACAATGGTAAGACCTTCATTATATGCCGGAGCAACTATGGTAATACTTGGCGCCATAGGTGAGGCCATAAGCTTGGACATATCCCCAAAACTATTTTTATTTCTATAGTGGATGGAATTTCGTGTTGAAAAATAGCCCATACCTATGAATAAGAGTAATAGGACGAGCGTAAACACAAAAAAAACAATGTTTATATATTCTAGGATGATATTGAAAGTCCCGCTGCTCACTATTACTTTTCGTATATTTTAGTTGACATGGCGCACAAATGATCAAACAAGGTATTTCCATACGTTGGATTTTGTATGTGGTCTTGTACTTTTTTGGTCGTTTCAATAGGGCTGATAGCCTCAAAATCTACAGTAAATGGATAATCGTTTTTTGAGGCATCAGCGATCTCGTTCTCCTCCTTCAAAATAGTTGCATCCTCTAAAACCTCAATTTTAGTAGTGATGGTTTGCCTAGATACTATCTTTTCCAAGGCTCGTTTTGCTGCTCGCTGTAATTTTCTTTCTTTACTTAACAATAGGTTTTCCAATAGTCCAATTTCCTGTGCATCACCTATTTCACCAATTTCATTAAGCAAAATTATTTTTGACTCTAAGTCACTTACTTCAATAATATTATGAAATATGCTCTGACGCTCTTCCTTACTTGAAGGTTCAAAATCAACCTCTAAATCATCGGTGATAGTAAAAAAAGCCAATAGCTCATTAATTCTTATTTTAACCGCTGCATTCGTCTCATGTTGTAACAACATTTTCAAATGTGGTATTTCTCTATGGTCTCCAAGCTCTGCAATATCCTCTAACAAAGCCATAGTATTTAACGCAGTATCGTCATAAAACAAAGGTTTTGGAATACTTGTTAGTGCTGTCACCATTTCGTCTCCACTGTCAATTTCTCGGCTAAGTTCCCGTGATTGCTCTAATTTTGGCAAATCAAAAGCGTTGTACCAATCAATTTCATCTGGTCCGTCTTCTAAACTTGAATCATTAGCTTCATTCAAAATATCATAAACCACATTTATATTGGAAAGGTCCGATGTGGTTATGGCATCAGCAAAACTGAATTTAGATTTTTGATTGCTGAATACTTGGTCAATTTTAGAATGCTTTTTTGGCAAGTCAGTTTCCAAAATAGGTTTTTTAGGAGCTATCAGCTCCTCAAACTGCACAAGAATTTCGTTGGTTTCATATTCGAACGTTCCTTCCTGTTCAGATTTCAATTCTTTCACCACCTCTATTTCCTCAAAACACACGGGTAAGTCATTGACTATTTCTTGTCTATCCAATATATTTTCTGCGGTAACTATAGGAAGAAAATTATAATGCAATGTATCTGCTACGCTTAATGGGAGTACCTCTTCAAAAGAAACGGTTAAATCCATTAAATCCGCTTGGTTTGCTCTTGACGTTGTTACATTTTCAATTGATTTTGAACCTGTATCAGTTACATTTTCGGTTACAATAGGTAAAAATGAAATCTCATTCTGTACTATTTCCAACGAAGCATTATCAAGGTCCTGGGAATCCTTAATTACCATTTTGGCAGATGCGAGAGTCTCTTTATTTTCCACTTTTTTTTCCTTTTGGTTAATAGGTAGTGTTTGTTCAATAGATGAAGTCAATTCAACTACATGTGCGGGTGCTGTATTGTCAAATTCATTTGTGGGAACAATATCTTGTGTAGGAAGCATCCCTTCTGGACGTATTGTATTTAAAGCACTTATGGCTTTTCCCTTTACGGTAAAAGCCATTTCCTTTGTCATTATATCTTCAAGAAACCCAATATCATCTTCTGACCCGAGATGCGATAGGGCCTCTAGTACAAACATTTTAACATCATCTGTACATTTCCAGAATATTATTTTTAACGTTGGTACCGCTTCGATGACATTAAAATCACGGATACAGAAAATTACTTCTTTTTTAATTGCATCACTTTTATGCCGTAGCAATTGAATCAGGGATGCGCTTGCATCATTTTGGTTATAGTATTTAATAAGCCTTAGGGAAAAAAGTACCACATCGTTATTTTTAGAAGTAAGCCAAAGCCTAAATGCCGGTGGTTGGTAATCCGTTTTATTCCGAACAACATCCAATAGCTTAATTTGCTGCCATTCCGATATTTTATATTTAGTGTGATCCAAGAAATAGTTAATACCTTCTTCTTTGAGGCTAACTGTAGCTATCTCTGCCTGTTTTCTAATCGTTTTTCTTTTGTCATTGATGAAACGGGTAATTAAACTATATGAGTCCTTAACTTCCATTTGGGTAAGTTCATAAATACCTTTGGATATCATTTCCCAACGCCAACTATTCAACTTTTCATAAGCATCTTTGTGAAGTTCTAGATCCTGATAGATATGAAATAATTCGGTTCTCGTTTTACCGGTAACATCCGTTCTTAAATCCATTAGTACCTCTGTAAGGACTTCTCTATCGAATCTATTTTTTATAAGTTCTCGTATCTGAATTTTTAAATCGATGTAGTTCATTTTCTCCTTCTTTTCTCCATCTTCCTCAAAAAACAAAAATTCACAAATCATTGGCGAGAACACTTTTCGTTTTGCCTTAACATCTTTGTCATGTCTAGAAAGCTTATTCCGAAAAAAGAAAACCGAACCGAAATACACAACTGCTATCAATACAAAAAACAGGGAAAGCGCCCATAAAAAGTCCGTTGGGATTTTTGGGGTGCTAATCAAAGCTTTTTGCGTGTATTTACTAAGGTTAAAAATCAAATATGGGTTTTGTTTACTTCTCTTGTTATTCTTACCAATAACTCTGATGGACTTACGGGTTTGGAAATAAAATCATTTGCACCTAGCTCAAAGGCACTAAGCACATTTTCTTCATTGCCAGCAGAAGAAATAATTAGAATGGGTATTTTAGATTGGAGCTCTTTTCTAACATAATTAATTAGCTCTATACCAGAGAAATAGGGCATCATAATATCGCTTACAATAATATCTGGCATAGTATGGGACAAATATTCCTTAACCTCTTTTCCGTCCAAAACATGGTCAACCGAATATCCGGCTTTCTTTAACCTAAAATGCAACAAAGAGGCTAAGAGTTCATCATCATCGGCCAAAAGAACCGTCTTCCCATCCATATACTATCGTTGTTTTAGTTTTGCTAATTCTTGATCTAAAAGCGCCTCATTTAAGGGAAACTCTTCTAAGAATTGATTAAAAAGAAGTTTCACATTTTCCATATCGGACTTTTTAGCGTGTTCTTCAATCGAAACAACAATTCGTTTCAAATCATTGGTGTTCATAAGGGTCAAACCTGCCTTTATTTTATGGGCAGCCAAATAAATTTCTTCAAAGGCCAGATTTGTCATTGCGATTTTCACAGCTCCAATGAACTCGAAGATATTTTGCTTAAAAAGTCGTACAAGCTCTTGCAGCATATCTAATTCGCCATAACATTCCTTCAAAAGTTTATCTAAATCAATTTTTTCATTGCCTTTATCGGTTATAGATATTGTTTCTTGTGTTAGAAGCTTAAGGCTTGCCTGTGTAAGGTTTCGCTCTTTTTTTCTTTTTAGTAGTTTGATCATCAGCTCGTTTAACGTATATGGTTTTAATAAAAAATCGTTGATGCCGGATTCGTAACAACGTTCCTGATCTTGTGCGGTAAAATCTGCACTAAACGCAATAATGGGAACCTGACTTATCTCATTATCGTTTAAGGCACGTATAGCTTTAGAAATTTCAAAACCGCTCATTTCTGGCATCTTAAGATCCATTAATACAATGTCTATAGCCTTGGTTTTCAAAATTTGCAGCCCTTCGCTCCCGTTTTCGGTAACGTACGTAATACAGTCCCATTTATTTAGTTGCTCACTTATTAAATGGCGATTAAGCTCATTATCTTCAAAAATCAAAATCTTGGTACCACCTAACAATTCCTTACCTTTTGCGGTACTAATGGATTTTGGTCTGTTTTGGGGAATGTTACTAGGACTACCTTTGTGAAAAGGAATATTAAAGTTAAACGTGGTGCCTACGCCCACCTTACTTAGTACATTAATTCTCCCTCCTAGTTTTTCTACAAGTTCTTTCACGATGCTTAATCCCAAACCCGATCCACCATACCGTCTAAACGTATCCTTTTCGGCTTGTTTAAAGCTTTCGAATATATGCCCTAGCTGGTTTTGTGGTATACCAATACCCGTATCCTGAACAGAAAAATGCAACAAATAGATGTCATTTTCCTGTGCTTTTAAATCTACTGAAAGCGTAATATGCCCTCTGTCAACGAATTTGATGGCATTACCTATTAGGTTGAGTAAAATTTGAGAAAGTTTGGACGGGTCGCCCACAAGCACCTTAGGAACTTTGGGAGCTATATCAATTTTCAGGTTTACCGTTTTATCAACGATGAGCGTTTGGCACAGAAACATAACATCTTTTATGACGCCATGAACATTAAAATCAACTGCCTCAAAATCTTCAAGTCCAGTTGTAAGTTTAGAATATTCCAAAACTTCATTAATGACTTCCATAAGGTTATTAGAGGCCGATTGTATTGCATCCACCTTTTTCTCCTGTGATAGGTTTAGATTATCTTCCCTTAGTAAATTGGCGAAACCTATAATTCCGTTTAAAGGAGTACGTATTTCATGACTTACATACGCAATCAGCTTTTTATCTTCGCCGACTTGTTGCGTACTAGTGTTCATTCGCTGCGGTTGAATACCATCCTGCGTTTCATCCGTTCCAAATATTTTATGGTTAAGCTGGTATTTAAATCTATTAAAAGAGCTCTTTAAGCTCTTTGCCTCTTCTACATTCAGCTCTTCAAAGGAAAATCCGTTTAAGGACGCTTCTAAATCGGAAAGTTGACTTAATAAATCTTTAGTTTTTAGTTTGGACATGGTTATCAATTCCTTTGTTTCGTGGATTTTGTTCCGTAATTGGAGCTAAAATTCCCATTTTAAGGTGCGGTAGACAATTAATTGTTTGCTATGCTTCTTTTTTTGTTGTGAAACCGTCATATTTGTAGGTCTAAAAAAAACACGCATGAAAGTATTTGGCTACATAATTATCGCAATAACCCTTGTTTCCTGTAATGAAAAGAAAAACAACGCAACTGAAACTACTGAGGAACGAGCAAAAAGAATCCACGAAAAAACGATAACCTTAGATACGCACGACGATATCAATACTAAAAATTTTACAGATTCCATTAACTATACCCAGCGTTTAGAAACACAAATAAACCTTCCAAAAATGGAAGAAGGCGGGTTAGATGTGGCATGGCTTATTGTGTATACAGGCCAGGATTCGTTAAATGCCGAAGGGTATGCGAAAGCTAAAGAAAATGCGATGGATAAATTTGCAGCCATCCAAAGGTTAGGTGAAGAATATGCCCCTGATAAAATTGAACTTGCGTATACTTCCGATGATGTCAGACGTATCGTTGCGGCTGGGAAAAAAGTAGCTATGATAGGAGTAGAAAATGCCTATCCCATTGGAGAAGACCTTTCGGGTTTTAAACAATATCATGATTTAGGCGCCCGTTATATTTCACTTTCCCACAACGGCCATAGTCAATTCTGTGATTCCAATACCGGAGAAAAAGATTCTGTTTGGCTACATAACGGACTCAGCGATTTGGGAAAAAAAGCAGTTGCGGAAATGAACAGATTAGGCATCATGATAGATGTTTCCCACCCCTCTAAAGAAGCCATGAAGCAAATGATAGCCTTGTCCAAAGCGCCAATTATAGCTTCGCACTCCTCTGCTCGAGCACTTTGCGACCATAGTAGAAACTTAGACGACGAACAACTAATGTTGATGAAGGAAAACGGTGGGGTTGTGCAGACCGTTGCTTTTAGTTCTTATTTAAATACCGAAAAACATGAGGCTAAAGCTGCCTATATGAAAGGAATTTATCAAAAAGTAGCAGATTCCTTAGATGTTGAATGGTTTGAAAGGTCACAGTTCGGTAGCTTAACGGACGAGCAACGAGCAACCTTCATGGAAAACTACCCTAAAGTGATTCAGATTGGAAAAGACCTTGCTACAAAAATGCCAGATGCCCCTGAAGGAGTTTCTGTATCGGATTTTGTAGATCATATAGACTATATGGTCAAGCTCATCGGTATTGACCATGTTGGTATCAGTTCAGATTTTGATGGTGGTGGCGGTATAGAAGGATGGTCAGATGCATCCGAAACCTTTAATGTAACCTTGGAACTGGTTAAAAGAGGATATACGGAGGAAGAAATTCAGAAACTCTGGAGTGGCAATTTACTTAGAGTTCTAGATGAGGTCCAGAATTTGGCTACTACTTTAGCACAAGGTTAGAGGTCCTATACAGCAGCCAAACGGTCCTTAACGTATTCTATCTTCGTTTTCCCATGAGGTGTAGGTTTTCCGTTATCGCCTAGATTTACCATGATGATATTGTCAACGGTTATAATAGTTTCATGGTTCATTTTATTGCGAACTTCGCAGTTTAATGTCAAAGAAGTTTTTCCGAATTTGACCACCTCAATACCTATTTCGACCACATCACCCTGCTTAGCGGCACTCATAAAATTAATTTCTGAGATGTATTTAGTAACAATCTTTGCATTTTCTAATTGCACTATGGTATACAGGGCCGCTTCCTCGTCTATCCAAGCTAGTACCTTTCCTCCAAACAGGGTTCCATTGGAATTTAGGTCTTCAGGTTTTACCAGTTTTCTAGTGTGAAATTTCATAATTAATTTATTTAAACAATACAAAACTAGACCTAAAAACTAAGCTAAGGCTATCATCTGATATCAAACTTCATACATTTACCAAAACCTAAAATTGACTGTTGGTTTAGTGATGATTCACTAATTCAAGCACTTACTTTTTGTCGATTTAGACATCTTAAATTTATACCTAAGCTTTATTTTGTATCTGTAATAGTTATAGATTTTAGTATTTTCCAAAATTATATGATATAAACAGCTATTCCATTGTTTATAATCACTTTAAAACTTAATGTAATTAAAAAGAACACGCGCACACTATTGGGTATCTTTATAAAAAACATAACTATGACTGATAGATCGCTGAAACTTTTGGAAATAAGACCTGTAGTTGGTTCGGCTAAAATAGGACCGAATATGAGTGAAGAGGAACTTTTTCAGAACAAAACACTACGCCCTATCCTCAAATTACAGAACGATTTATTATTGGCATCGTTCCAAAGGTATATCATCAGAGGTAAAAACAGATTTCATGAGCTTAAAAAGGAGGACCGATTAAACTATATTTCCAACGCCATTCAAAAGGATATCAAATACCGCAATACCTTAAAAGGTATGATTTTAGGACAATTTACTTTAGAAGAATACAAGATATACGCTGAGAATTCATCGGCCTTAAATAAAAGAATAATGAGCATGGCTGTAAAACGACTGCAAGATCAATTACAGTTTTTTGAAGAACCCAGCTTAGTCCAATAGGGATTCTCCGTTAAGATTGGTGGTAAGAATGTTGCTCATTAAGTCAAAATAAGGGCGTATAGCTATAAAGCATTCGTTTATAGTTTCGGCGAACTGTGGTGATATAACTTCGGTATCAGAAAAGTTTTTGACAAAAATGAACTGTTTCTTGCGAATAAGGTCAATATTAGGGTCTTCCTTGTCAAAACCTTTGGGTGCGGTCTTTAGCTCTTCTCCGGCTAAATCACCCCAAACACTTTTAAATTTGGAGTCATTTAGGATATTGCGCAAATCTGAGGCATCGACCTCCCATTCTTTTCGTATTCTTAGCAAATCCTCTTTTTCTGGATTCCAGAATCCCGTTGCAATAAAACTACCCTGGGGTTGGATGTGAATGTAATAACCACCACGGCGCTCTTTTCCCGCACGGGATAGAGAACCGGAAAAGTTGTATTTATAGGGTGTCTTGTCCTTTGAAAAGCGAATATCCCTATAAATACGAAAAACCTTGAGTTTTTCAATGTCATCATGGGCACGAACCAGATCGGTTAGCGAATTTAAAAAGGTTTTAACTTCAGTTTCATGCTTCTTAAATGTAGACTTATGCTCCATAAACCAATCCCTGTTATTATTTTTTTTGATTTCGTTTAAAAATTGTAAGGTGTTTTTAGTAATTACGGGCTGTAACATGCGACTTAAGGGTTATTATTTTAAGCTAAAGTTAACCAATTGTCATAACCCGCTTTTGATTTAATGGTTAATTTTGAAATTCAAACCAAAAGCATGGAACATAAATCTATTATAGATAAAATAAAAGAGCACAAGAAGCAGCCTAATTTGAGATTTCGATTGAAAAGACAAACGGAAGCTTTCACGGATACGCTGTTTTACATGCTATTTGATATTGAGACACCCGTAGAAAACAATCTAAGCGTTTTGGAACTTATGTTCGACGAATTGGTAGCACTAGCCTGTTGGGAAAGTGAAAAGCCTTGTAAAAAGGTATGGGATAATTATGTAAATAAACTTCCCAAAATTTTAGAAAAACTAAATAAAGATGCGGAGGCTACAGTTAACTGTGATCCTGCTTCCTTATCTATAGAAGAAGTTTACATGGCTTATCCCGGTTTTTACGCCATTGCGATTTATAGGCTGGCACACGAACTGTATGCTATCGGTTTTCCATTAGTTCCTAGACTTATGACAGAATATGCACATAGGCAGACTGGAGTAGATATAAACCCGGGTGCGCAAATTGGAAATTCTTTTCATATTGACCATGGTACCGGTGTTGTGATTGGTGAAACTGCTATTATTAAAGACCATGTAAAAATTTACCAGGGCGTAACACTAGGCGGACTCTATGTGGCAAAGCATTTACAAAAAACCAAGCGACACCCTACAATAGAGGATAATGTTACGGTATATGCCAATGCTACTATTCTAGGGGGCAATACTGTAATTGGTGCCAATAGTATTATTGGAGGAAATGCTTGGTTAACCGAATCGGTTCCTGCGGATTCAACTGTTTTTCATACTGCGGAAATAAAGATAAAAACCCTTTCCAATGCCTAATACCTTAATAGATTTAATTGGCAATACGCCCTTGGTAGCCTCACGTGTTCTAAATACAAATCCCGATGTTACCTTACTTTTTAAATTGGAAGGACACAACCCAGGCGGCAGCGTAAAAGATCGTGCTGCCTTAAACATGATTAAAAGCGGACTGGAATCTGGCAGTATTAAAAATACGGATAAACTTATAGAGGCAACGAGTGGAAATACCGGAATAGCGCTGGCGATGATTGCAGGGGTGTACGGTTTGGATATTGAATTGGTAATGCCAGAAAATTCTACGAAAGAACGTGTGCAAACTATGCGTGCCTATGGGGCAAAAGTAACCCTTACCCCAGCAGATATAGGTATAGAAGGTGCTAGGGATTATGCAGAGGCAAAAGTGATAAACGATGGATATATTTTACTTAATCAATTTGCGAATCCGGACAATTGGAAAGCACATTATAAGACAACAGGGCCCGAAATTTGGAGAGATACACAAGGTGGTGTCACCCATTTTGTAAGTTCTATGGGTACTACAGGAACCATAATGGGAACTTCCACTTATCTAAAAGAACAGAACCCTAATATTCAGATTGTAGGGGTACAGCCCACGGACGATTCTAAAATTCCAGGTATCCGTAAATGGCCAAAGGAATATTTACCTAAAATATTTGACCCTAAAAAAGTAGATACGGTAATGGAAGTAAGCGAAAACGATGCGCGAATCATGGCCAAACGTTTGGCAAAAGAAGAAGGTATATTCTCTGGGATGAGTAGTGGGGGTGCTACAACCGTAGCGCTTCGCCTTGCAGAAAGACTGGAGAAGGGTGTAATCGTATCTATTATTTGCGATCGAGGAGACCGCTATTTGTCTTCCGATCTATTCGATTAAATTTTCTTAGAATTTAAATGTCTTGGTTTATTAAGAAATACATAGCTATAGGTATAGCGTATTGCAGCACCATTAAAGTTCTTAAACTATAACAATCCTTTAATAATTTAAAAGCCTTGCTAACACGCTGGTGAAAACAAGGCTTTTAAGTAATTACTCCAATAACTATTTCTTAATGGGCAATTTAATTTGGGACGGATATGCTTTGGAATGATGAATGTTGTTGGTAGCTACCACACCCACGGATTCATCGTAATTATTGCCTCCAGTATTTAAATTACGGGCAAATCTTGGAAAGTTACTGCTGGACACTTCAATACGAATACGGTGACCTTTTTCAAAATAGTTACTCGTAGCCATTGGTGTTAAGTCGACTTTATATACTTTACCGTCTTCCATAAATACCTCCTCATCGTACCCTTCTCGGTAACGAACACGCTGTATGGTTTCATCCAAATTGTAAGCACGACCGTCCGGATACACATCAATAATTTTCAAGGTTACATCCGTATCCTTTGCATCAGAGGACAAAAATAAAGTAGATTCAATAAAACCAGTTACTTCAACACCTTCTTTCAGCACGTCTGTCGTATAGACTAAAATATCCTCACGCTCCTCCATTACTTGTTGGTCAAAAGCTCCGCCTTTTACCGCATTTCCGGTACAACAAACATTACCTCCATAAGAGGTAACTGGATTCATAGGGTCATATACAATCGTATCCGGATTATCCTTAGATGGCCTTTTAGTAGACAATGTTCCATCTCCATTCAAAGTATTGGCGTTTCCGTCACTATTCAAATAGTAGGTAATCATTTTAGAATCCTTTGGAGGCCATTGTTCCGCAGCTTGCCATTTGTTGCTACCCATCGTGTAATATTGCACACGAGGTGTCTTTTCCTTGAAATCGTTGGCTTCACCTTTTAGCCAAAGATCCCACCAAGCATATATCTGCTCATCATAGTTCAAACGGGCATCGCCCACACTTCGCTCACCAACTATTGTATTCTCGGTAGCTCTTGTATAAGCACAGTGCAGTGTTGGTGCAATAACCAAGTATTGGTTATCTCTCACCTCTGCATCTTTCGCATTGTTATGAACATGGTTAAAAAGACTAAGATTAGGTGTGATACTTACATCATACCAAGACGCAAACCAGAAACTAGGCATGGGAATTTCCATATCGTCATGATAAATACCTCCTGTAAACCAATCCGGATTATTGGGTTTACGCCGTACCATTTTGTCAAAAATCTCTTTTTTACCGTTCATGTTCTTCAACATATCCTGAATAGGCAGATGTGTTAAGGCCTCCGCCATGTCTATAGGTGGATTTTCGGGTGCCAAATCATAAAATCTAGAGATACGGATCAAATCCTCCTGCGTAGCTCCCTCCGGTATTCTTGGTTTAAATTTATCGTGTTCCACCCCATACAACCAAGAAAAAAACAAAAGTTGTTCTGCTCCTCCCCTATACCAATTGCCCTGTTCCATAATATCGCCAACCCTACCTACACCGGCACCAAAACCTTGAGGTACCATTGCGGCATGCGATGGATGATCTAAAGCAGCTACAGCCATTTGCCATTCTGCGGTACTTGAACATCCGTAGGTTCCTATTTTTCCATTAGACCATTCTTGGTCCTTCATCCAACTAAAGGCATCGTAACCGTCTGTTAACGGCACACCTAAAATATCCCATTCTCCCTCGGAAAAATACCGTCCACGTTCGTTTTGTACTACATAGGCATATCCCCTTTTTACAGCTTCATAGGCTCGTTGGACGGTTCTTGTTTTTTGTTCCCCATCACCCCAAGAGTTAAAATTATAGGGAGTCCTAGAGAAAATAATGGGTACTTTTTCATCTGTTTTAGGACGATAAATATCCGTGGCCAATCGAACTCCATCACGCATGGGCATCATTACTTTTTGGTCGATAATGGCAATTTCTTCCATTCTCTCCAAAATATTAGTATCCTCTTGCGCAAAAATCATAACGCTGAACATGAAGAGAATACAAGATAGATACAGTTTTTTCATAAGATATTCCAGTTTTTAGTTGTTCCTAAAAATAGCTAAAATTCAGGACTTTTATGCCTATTTACGCTTAGGATATGTTCTGGATTTTACTGCTAGCGAACTGGTATCAAAGTTTGGAAATGTGGAGCAGGTATCACCTTCAATCATTGAAGTAACTTGAAACTTAGCACCTAAACCTGTAAAAGCCTATATTGAAATCAAAGGTCTACATCCATATCAACTTAGTATCTTTGCACATTACCATCAAACAGCATTTAAGCAACGACCCAGAGTATTAAAAATTATGCCTTTTAAAAAATTGCATCCTGAACTTCGTGAAGCCATGGAAAGATTAGCTATTGCTGAGCCCATGTCATTCCAAAAAAAAGCTATCCCCGTAATCAAAAGCGGTGCGAATACGTATTGTGTAGCAGCAAAGCATGAGGGAAAGACAACCACACTTATTCTCACGACATTACAAAAAATAGGTTTTAGGGCAGAAGGAAATGCCCCTAGAGCAGTGGTGATCGTGGAAAATAAATCGAAAGCGCTAGAACTATACGACGTCTTTTTAACATTCACCAAGTATAGTAATATTAGGGTATACGTTGGTTATGAGGAATTGCATATCGATATTCAAAAATCAGAAATATTTGAAGGTGTAGATATTTTGATCTCTACACCAAAGACCATGAATAAATTGTTTTTGTTGAATGGTGTAAGCACATCACAACTAAAGCTTTTTAGTGTAGACGATGCAGATTTTTTAATTCAAAAAATGGAATCTAGTGCCTTACTTTCAGTAGCACAGAGTATTCTTAAATGTCAGTATGTATTATACTCCGAAAATATGCATCCAAAATTAAAGCGCTTTGAATCCTATTTCATGGAACGCGCCAAAATCGTGAAGGGCTAAATCTTTCAGAAGTACCTTCATAAATAATTTTTTTTCACAAGGTAATTTCTTGAAAAACTATCTTCGCGGCCATGTGGATGTATTTGGGGCTTTTAGCAGCATTATTTTTAGGACTACATAACTTATGTAAGAAACATGCTGTACGTGGAAATGAGGTATTCCCCGTGCTTTTGGGAACCATTTCTTCTGGTTTCCTAGTGCTCTTACCGCTCTATTTCGGTTCCTTTTATGCGCCTGAATATATGAATAGTATTGGACTAACGATTACAAGAATACCCTGGCCATACCATGGGTATATCTTCATAAAGTCTGTGTTAATGACAGGCTCATGGGTGTTGGCATATCAAGCTTTAAAACATTTACCTATAACTATTGTAACCCCTATACGGTCCGCCGGTCCTTTTTTTACCTTCATAGGCGCTATTTTAATTTATAAGGAGCAGCCCACGAGCTGGCAATGGGTGGGGTTTTTTCTTATTATTTTTTCTGTTTTACTTTATTCCCGTATCGGTAAGAAAGAAGGCATCATCTTCAAAAGCAACAAATGGATATTCGCTATAATAGCGGCTACATTTTTAGGAGCTTCAAGCGGACTCTATGATAAGTTTTTAATTCAGAGTCTCCAACTAAATCCACAAACACTTCAATTTTGGTTTAGCTGGTATACGGTGCTTATTCTATTGGTTATTCTAAGCATAACGTGGTTTCCTTATTCACATAAACGAAATGCCTTTATTTGGCGTTGGTCCATACCTGCCGTAGGCATATTATTGGTATTTGCCGATTACTTTTATTTTAAAGCGTTACAAGATCCGGATTCGCTTATCATGCTTTTATCGGCCATCAAAAGGAGTCAGATAATTATTGCTGTTGTCATAGGCGGCCTTATTTTTAAGGAACAGAATAAACGTAAAAAATTGATTCCCTTAGCCGGAATTATAATCGGTGTTGCGTTAATTCTTTATAGTAGCTAAACATAAAAGGCAATTACCGCATTACAACAAATAGTACAAATCAGCTATCTAGTTTACATCCCCAACAACCCAAAGGCACCTTTAACCAAAAACTGAGTATCCGCAGCAAAAGCAGTTTTACTATCAATAGAGATATAATCATTTCCGGTGGCCTTCATGGCTACTTCTTGGGAACGAAAATAAAGGATTTCCCCTTCTTTCTTTTCCAGTACCAATACATACGGAACATCCTCTACCAAAACTACGGCTTCGGCAGGCAAGGCCTTACTGGTCTCGTTACTGGTAATTATTTGAGCATCCACGAACATGCCCGTTAGAAAATTATTCTCGGATTCATCCCTTAAATGTCCATGTACTTTTATAGTACGGTTTTCCTCCATGGAGGTTCCTACTAGATAAACATCGGCTTTAAAGCTTGTATTAGATGCCTCTGGAATTTTAAAATCGATTTCCTGTTCTTTTTTTATCTTCATGATGTCCTTTTCAAAAACCGAAAGCTCTAAGTGTATATGTTCGTTATCTATAATTTCTAAAATGGGGGTAGCCGGTGATACATAACTCCCCTTGCTAACATTTACTTTTGTAATACTACCTGAAATTGGCGCAGTAACAGGAACTATGGAGCTAATACGTCCCTGTGCTACTTTTGCAGGTGAAATATTAAGCATTTCTAGTTGTCTCGCAAGCCCGGTGTGTTTGGCTAATGCAGATTTATAGGCACTCTCTGCCATTAAAAAGCTTTTTTGAGAGGTAATATTTTCCTCACGCATAGTTTGCTGTCGGTCGTTTTCCGACTTTAAATACGTCAATTGCTGATGTACTTCCAAATACTCCTGCTGCAAGGTTACAAATTCAGGATTTTCAATGGTAAGCAATACCTGACCCTTGCTAACCCTATCGCCAACCAAGAAAGGAGTAGTTCTTATATAACCGCCCTTAGTTGCGGTAACCACAGCTCTATTTTCGGGTGGCACATCAATCATTCCGTTGACGGAGATGGTAATTGGAAATTGCTTTTCTACCAAGGTACCCAGTTGCATGTTGTTCGCTTCAAATTGTGCTGAGGTTACTTGGATTAAACCTTGATCCGATGCCGTATTTTCAGTATAGGAGGATTGACTTTTGTCCCCACAGGCTGTAAGAACTGTGATAAGACTTAAGTATATTATTTTGGATATAGAACGAGTCATAATTCGATGTTTATAAGGTTAGGTAATTGATGGCAATGGCAGTCTGATTGTATTGCTTGAGCTTATCCAAGTAATCTAGGGTAATCTCATAAGCACTTTCCAAACTTTGGATATACTGATAAAAGTTGATTTCCCCGTTCCTGAAACTGCCTTGAGCCGTTTTTAGGATTTCCTCGGATAAGGTTGCCCCTTCATTTTCATAATAGTCCAGTGTTTCTTGTAATTGTGAGAGTTCCGTCTGCAAGGTTTGCATCTTGGCCTTCAGCTGAACGGAATATTCCTTGGATTCGGCAACGGCAATATCCGCTGCAAACCCCGCCGCTTTTATTCGTGAAGCCGTTCCTCCAAAAAGCAAGGGAATCTTTAATCCTAGCTGATAACCCGATAAACTCTCATTGGTAGTAGCGGTTGTACCCCTAAAGTACTCTACACCTATATCAGGTAACAATTGTTGCTTTTCTAGGCGCTTTTCGGCTTGGGATACCGCTATCCGGTTTTGGTAGTAATCTATTTCCGGACTGTTTCCAACAACCATATCGGTTAACACAACCTTTAGCATCGGCTCGTCTGCTATAGCAATACTATCTTCGGTCTGTATTGTTTTTAGTAAAATGGTATAACTCGTTTCCACTTCCTTTTTACTGGCGTTGTAGGATAGATACACCTGTTTTTGTTTGGACGCTGCCGTAATTTTTTCCAAATAATTGGTTTCTCCCAATTCAAAGCGTCTAGCGGCAACCTTAGCAAAATTGGCGTACATACTGTCCAAACGCTTATAAACACGTTCCTTTTCCCGGGCCACTTGAAAATCATAATATGCAGCTGTCAACCTTCTTACCAGTCCTTTTTTCTGAATCTCGTATGTGTTTTCAGAAATAGCAACCTTGGCCTTGTTTAGTTTTCGTTCTGAAAAATAAACGGTGGGAAAACGAAAATCCTGCTGAACGCCAAACACGCGTAAAGGAGCATCGCTAAGGGTAAGGTTATTTTCATCAAATTGATAATAGACTTGGGTTTTATCAAAAGTAAAGGCAGTTTCTACTAAGGCATCGGAACGATTTACTTGCAAACCACTTGCCGATAATCCCGCATTGTTCTCCAAAGCCATAGGAATAAGTTGATTTAGATTTTTGGGACCCTCCTGCGCCATGCTTGGTAGGGTGCAAAGCATCAGTATCAACGTGGCAATGATGCCTGAAACTTTTCCATTCGCATTATATTGCAACCTTTTTCTATTTAAATACGCATATAATACAGGTAGCACCACTAAAGTAAGTAACGTTGCACTGATAAGACCCCCAATAACCACTGTGGCCAAAGGACGTTGTACTTCTGCTCCTGCGTTGGTAGAAATCGCCATGGGCAAAAAGCCCAAAGCCGTAGAGGAAGCTGTTAACATTACTGCCCGTAGGCGATCTAAGGTACCTTGTTTTACCAGCGCCTCTATGCTATCGAAGGCCTGTCCTTTTAGCTCCTTAAAATGTTCGATAAGAATGATACCGTTAAGGACAACGACACCAAAAAGGGCAATGAACCCTACCCCTGCAGATATACTAAAAGGCATATCCCGCAACCCTAATAAAAACACCCCACCCACCGCCGCTAATGGTATAGCGGAGTAAATCATTAAGGCTTCGGTAACGGATGATAGGGCGAAATACAGTAACATAAAGATGAGAAGCATGGCAATAGGAACAGCGACTAGCAATCGGGATTTTGCACTCTCCAGATTCTCGAACTGCCCACCATAACTAATTGTATAACCTACTGGCAGTTTTATATTCTCATTAACGAGTTGTTGAACATCTTCCACAACAGATTGCAGATCCCGACCTCGAACGTTAACTCCAACTACAATCCTTCGTCTAGTATCGTCCCTAGAAATCTTAGCTGCCCCTGTCTTATAGTCGATAAGCGCTAATTCTGAGAGCGGTATCTTGCCGCCGTTCGGGAGGTCTACGTACAAATTTCTAAGGTTATTAATATCATTCCGATTATCCTTGTCCAACCGAACGACCAAATCAAACCGTTTCTCTCCTTCAAAAACACTACCCGCCTTTTTACCGGCAAAACCCATGGAAATCATATCATTTAGTTCCTGTATAGTTAGCCCATATCTAGCAATTTTGGCACGATCATACTGCACGTTCATTTCCGGTAGACCATCCACTTTTTCAACGGTGATGTCTGCTGCACCGGGCACGGCTGCAATTAAATCGCCTATCTCGCTCCCTTTTTTTGCAAGAATCTCTAAATCCTCACCAAAAACCTTAATTGCAATATCTGCCCGCACCCCAGTAATCAATTCATTAAACCGCATTTCTATTGGTTGTGTAAATTCAACTTCCATTCCGGGAATCACTGCCAAGGCGTTTTTAAACTTATCCGCCAATTCATCTTTAGATTTGGCCGATGTCCATTCACCTTTGGGCTTTAAGGTAATAATAACGTCACTTTCCTCCATAGACATGGGATCCGTTGGTACTTCTGCCGCACCAATTCGGGTAACGACCTGCTTTACTTCAGGAAACTGTTGTAAAAGAATAGCTTCTATTTTAGTGGTAATTTCTATGGTATTCGTTAAAGAAGTTCCTGTTTTTAGCACCGGTTGAATTACAAAATCCCCTTCATCCAAGGTTGGTACGAACTCTGCACCCATAAAGCTATACATATAAATAGCTGCTCCAAGAAGAACCGTTGCAAGGGTAAATACCAATTTCTTGCTCCGTAAAGCCCAATCAATAATAGGTTCATAGCCCATTTGTATCCATTTCATAAGGCGTACCGCAATATTTTTATCTGTTCTTTTGGATGGCCTTAAAAACAAAGAAGCGGCTACAGGTATAAATGTAAATCCCAATACCATGGCACCTAAAAGTGTAAAACAAAAGGTGAGCGCCATGGGCCTGAACATTTTACCTTCTACTCCGCTCAAGGTAAGAATGGGTATGAATACAATTAAGATAATAATCTGACCAAAAATCGCAGAATTCATCATTTTTGATGCTCCTGAGAATACCAGGGTATCCTTAAATTTTTGTTGTTCTACTTTCCCAAGGGCCAAAATTTCATCACGCTTTCTAGCGATATTAAACGCTATGAACTCCACCACGATTACCGCACCATCTATAATAATACCAAAATCAATGGCCCCAAGGCTCATTAAATTTGCATCCACACCAAAAATATACATTAGGGAAATAGCAAAGAGGAAACTTATCGGAATAACGGAGGCTACCAAAAGCCCAGATCGCCAGTTGCCCAAGAGTAATACCACCACAAAAATCACAATCAAACAACCTAAGATCAAGTTCTCTGAGACCGTGAATGTGGTTTTACCTATCAGCTCGCTTCTATCTAAAAATGCATTTATATATACGCCCTCAGGAAGTGATTTTGAGATTTCTGCTACCCGTAATTTTACCGCATCTATTACCTTTTTAGAATTCGCGTCTTTCAGCATCATGACCTGTCCTAACACTTTTTCGCCCTCTCCATTTCCGGTTATAGCACCAAATCTAGTAGCGCTTCCAAAACCTACGGTTGCCACATCCCTAATAAAAATAGGAACGCCGTTTCTGTTAGTTACCACAATATTAGCTATATCTTCTAAAGAAGAAACCAATCCTTCTCCCCGGATGAAAAATGCCTGATTTACCTTCTCAATATAGCCACCGCCAGAAACACTGTTATTTTGCTCTAAGGCATTAAATACATCATGTGCCGAAATATCCATGGCATTTAGCTTTCCTGTATTTATAGCTACTTCATATTGTTTTAAGAAACCACCCCATGTATTAACTTCCACTACGCCTGGAATTCCAGATAACTGGCGCTTTACAATCCAATCCTGTATGGTTCGTAAATCTTCCGCATTATATTGATTTTTATACTCTGGCTTAACATCCAGAATGTATTGGTATATTTCTCCTAAACCTGTGGTAATAGGACCCATTTCTGGAGATCCAAATCCTTCTGGGATTTTCTCACTTGCAGACTTAATTTTTTCGGCAATGAGTTGCCTTGGTAGATAGGTACCCATATCGTCTTCAAAAACGATGGTGACGACCGACAATCCAAATTTTGAAATAGAACGAATCTCCTTTACGCCAGGAAGATTTGCCATTTCCAATTCTACCGGATAGGTAATAAACTGCTCCATATCCTCGGTAGCCAAATTCCTAGAAGTGGTAATGACCTGAACTTGGTTGTTCGTAACATCGGGTACTGCACCAATTGGAATTTGAGACAGGGAATACAACCCAAAGCCTATAATGAAAACGGTAAACAAGAGTATTAAAAACTTGTTTCGTAAACTGAAATTAATAATATAAGTAAGCATTTTGCATAATATAAATAACGTGAACAGCCTAAGCGAAATGATAGGCTTAGAATTAAAAAAGAAATGTTCGTAATTGAATTATGCTAGCCGTGGTGGCTGAAGAATTCCTTCTGAATGTAGCGAAGAAAAAGGAGGTTGATAGTGAAAATTAAAAGTTCTGCGTTCAAAAACATCAACGATCGCATACTCCATAAAAATGGTGCTAATAGCCAAATCCATAACGGAAATCGTATTGGAATGATGTTGAAAAGGAAGTTGCTCGTGTTCTTGTTTTTCCTCCTGATGCTCATGGTCGTGTGCTGCTTTAAGTTCCCCGTAATGTTTGGAAATAAAAACCAAAACATTATCCCCATATTGCTCACTGTGGAACTGAGCATGCTCAATAAACTCATCTATTTGTACCAAATCATCTATGTGCATTCCAAAGCTTTGCAGCAGGAATACAGTAGACAACATAATAGAAAACAACTTGTTCATATACTCAAAGTTAGAAAAATTCGATGAACTTAAACAACTAAGGTTGAAAACTTAGCGATAACTATCCCTCAAGTTAGAAAAGTAGCACTGAACAGCGTCGAAACAATTTCAGTAAGGTAAATTTTCGTTTTAATAACCTGTGTGCCCGAGAAGTCCATATTTATTAGCATACGAGATGCCCATTAAAAATTATACTAATTAAAATAGCGCAACTTTACCAAACAATACAATGAAGAATATACTTATTTAGACTAAAAATCGATTACCACCCCAATACCTGGAATCACGGATCCTGGGTCCTGTTCTATAATCGCGAGCGCTCTTGGTTGCACCACCGTTCCGCTGGCATCTCTGTTTAAGCCATACTCTGGAGGACTTGGATTATTTTGCCCTAAAATGTTTTGTGCTTCTATAAAAAGATTCAAGGCAAATTTTTCAAAATTCCATTTTTTATCTAAACGCACATCTAGGGCACTAAAGATTTCCAGTTTATTTTCTCCAAGTCGGGAATAGTCTAAAATAACCTCAGGATAGTTAGCCAAGGTTGCATCTAAATCTGCCGGTACAAAAGGAGTTCTTCCTGCAAAACGATAACGGGAACTCAATTCCCAATTGCGATTAAATTTATAGCCTCCTACAAAAGACACCAAATGCCTGCTATCCCAGACAGATGGGATATAGTTACTGGTGTCAAATCCTGTAAACTCACTATAAAACCAGGTATAGGCAAAAATACCATAAAAGTTATTTGACAATTTTTGCTGAAATTGCAATTCTGCACCATAGCTTCTACCCTTTCCCACTGTTTCTATGGGCTCACTACCCAATACCTCGAACCCACCACCTTTATTCGCAAGGGAAACGCCGTCTCTTACGGATACTGGATAATCCTCGTACCGCTTATAAAAACCTTCCAAGGAAATACTAGAAGACGGAGTGAAATAATGTTGAAGTCCTAAAACTAAATGATCGCTCAATGTATAATCAACATCTTGATTGATTAAGTCTCGCTCATTATTTCTAAAACCTAATATGGTATATGGTGGAATTTTGAAATAACGCCCTAAGGAACCGTTTAAACGCCAATTAGGTGCGAATTCATAAGAGGCGGACATCCTGGGAGAAAATGTACTAAGGAGATTGTCGTTCTCTGTAAATGTATCATCGTCCATTCGGAAACCGAACGAGAGATCCAGCTTATTGTCAACAAACGAACGAGTTACATTAGCGAAAATACCATATTTAACAAAATCAATTTTGGTATCAAAGACCAAGTTGTTTCTAACATCAGCCGTGGTATTGCTATAGTCCGAGTGTTGCAAATTCAATCCGGTACTCAATTTCCATCCATCAAAAAACTGAGTTAGTTCATAGCGTAACTTCGTTTCGGATTCTCGGGCATCGTTACCAAAGATTACCCCTGTTTCATTTACGGGGTCGGAATATCGGGTAAAATCATTAGATAATGTATTATTGCTCAACGTAGTAAGCATAAAACCGTTACTATTCTTAAAACGGCTGCGCCATGATACGCCCATTGTATTGGTACGTTGTTGAATAAATGGTGTTTGATCCAAGGTCGCTTGCTGGTCAGGATCAAATTCATCTGGTGGGTTTACCGAAAAATCGTCAATGGAGCCCAGGCCTAAAAATGTTAGGGTATTGTAGTCGTCCAATTCATGATTGACTTTGAATTGATAATCCCAATAATCCGGTTTTATGGGCAGGCCGATTACCTGAAAAAGAAATTGGAGGTAACTCCTTCGAACAGAGGCTAAAAAGGTAGTCTTAGAAACCTCCCCTTCTTTTTTAAACAAAGGCCCTTCCAAGGTAAGTGCCGCTTCGCTGGCACTTAATCTAAAGTTACCTGCAAAATTTCTGTTATTTCCGTTTCGTTGCTCAAATTGCAATACACCTGATAAAGGATTGTCATACCGTGCATTAAAAGCCGAAGTAGAAAGTGTCACATTATCAATAAATGATACGTTAATAAGACCTACCGGACCACCTGCACTTCCCTGTGTGGCAAAGTGATTGATATTAGGAATCTCCATACCGTCTAAATAGTAAACCGTTTCATTGGGCGCACCACCCCGAATAATCAAATCGTTCCGAAACCCACCTATAGAAGGCGAAACACCGGGCAAGGTCTGCGCTACCTGCACCACATCATTGTTACTTCCGGGGTAGGTAGCAATTTCCACCGCCGAAAGTGTCTGGGTAGATAAGGGTGTCTCTTTAGGTCGTGAGATGATGTTCGCATTTGAAAGCACTACTTCGTCCAATTGCTCGGCAGCTTCCTCTAATCTAAAATCATAATTGGGCGTACCCTTGGAACGGACAATGATATTAAATTGGGTTTGTGATCCGTAGCCTAGATAACTTGCGATTAAATTATAGGAACCTGGAGCAACACCTCTAATTTCATAGTTCCCATCAAAGTCGGTTTGGGCGCCTAGTACAGTTCCTTCTAGAAAAACGGAGGCACCGCCAATGGGTTCTCCCACATTATCGGTTACATTACCGTAGATACTTACAGTAACTTGCGCATTTGTGTAAGTTGCGATAAACAGTAAAAGACAAAAAATAATAGACGTTGGTCTTGAGAACATATTTTTGTTTAATATTTTATTACAAATGTAAAACAAAAATAGAAAGTTATTGGACTAAAACAACCATGTGGGACTTCTTAAATTAATGTTCGATTGAATTTTTACTTTTAAACCATTAATACTGATTGTATATTTTTAAATTTCAAATATTCAAACTTATTCAATTCAACTACTTGCCAAATAGCATCGTGACCTGGTATTTTTATCTTACTTAAAACTTTAAAGAATTACAATTAATAACCTGCTGCTTGTCCATCCTTTCTAGATTCTGATGCTCCGGTGTAGACTTTATTGTCCACATCTATACCGATAGCCTGATAGCCTCCATAAATGCCTACAGCGAAGGAGATACGATGACCTCTCTTACGTAGTTCACGAATGGTTTTATAATCAAAACCACTTTCAAGATTCAAGGTTCCTCCATTAGTCATTATGGAACCTGTTGGCTGCGAACTTCCTCTATGGCGCATTCTGGGAGCATCACCGGCTTCTTGCAAATTCATTCCAAAGTCAAGGACGTTTACCACTATTTGTGCATGCCCTTGAGGTTGTACAGCTCCGCCCATTAACCCAAAGCTCATATGCGGCTTACCATCTTTGGTTACAAAAGCCGGAATTATGGTATGAAATGGTCTTTTGCCCGGTTCCAGTGCATTTGCATGGCCCTTATCTTGAACATTGAACATTTGTCCACGGTTTTGGAGTACAAAGCCTAAGCCATCCGGTACCATACCTGAGGCAAATTCTGAATAAATACTCTGTATCAACGACACCATATTACCGTCCTTATCCGCAACTGTTAAATACGTGGTGTTGCCACTTTCTATTTCAAAATCACCTGCGGGATAGGTGTCTGCCGATGCTTCCATATCAATCAGTTCACGCTGTTTTGATGCGTATGTTTTAGAAAGTAGTTTTTCTAATGGAATCTTGTTGAAGTCAGGGTCTGCATAAAACTTGGCCCGATCTTCATAGGCTAATTTCTTAGCTTCCGTAAGTACATGAAGATAATCCGTACTTCCAAAGCCCATAGCAGCAATATCATAGCCCTCTAGAATATTTAACATTTGTAAAGCGGCCGTACCCTGTCCGTTAGGAGGAAGTTCCCAAACATCATAGCCTCTGTAATTCACCGAAACAGGTTCTATCCAATTGGAGGTATGCGCCTTAAAATCCTCAATAGATAAAAAACCACCATGCTTTTTCATGTAGTCAGAAATAGTTTTGGCAATTTCTCCACGGTAAAAGACATCCCGACCTTTTTTCGCTATCAACTCATAGGTGTTGGCTAAGTCAGGATTTTTGAAAATAGTTCCTTTTTTTGGCGTCCTTCCATTCACCATATACGTTTCTTCAAAACCAGGCTGGTCCTTTAAGGCTTCGTAATTCGATTCCATTTCATAGGCAATGACCTCAGAGACTGGGAAACCATTTTTGCCATAATTAATAGCAGGCTGCAACAATTCTTCCATTGGCAGCTTGCCAAATTTTTCATGCATGCTATACCAACCATCTACACAGCCTGGCACCGTAACCGGCAAGGGACCATAGAATGGAACGTACTTCATATCCCTATCCATAAAATAATCTATAGTAAGGGATTTGGGAGCACGACCACTACCGTTAAAACCATAAAGCTTTTGTTCCGCAGCATTCCAAACAATTGCAAAAATATCTCCGCCAATACCGCAGCTAGCAGGTTCTACCAATCCGAGCATGGCATTGGCGGCAATAGCGGCATCCATGGCACTACCTCCTTTTTTTAAAATATCCAAGGCCACTTGTGTCGCTAAGGGTTGACTAGTTGCGGCCATACCTTGTTGCGCTATAATTTCAGAACGTGTGGTAAAGGTTTCCCCTGTAAGTCGGTCTTGGGAGATCATTGAAGTGCTTAAAACAAGGAAAAGGGATGTGTATATTAATTTTTTCATCTTATGATAGTTGTATTTTATTTATAATTCAAATTGAGTTCGTCAGTATACCATCTAATCATTAGCATCATTTTGCCCAATTCATTTCTTGTACCGATATCTTATTTGACGTAAAACAAGCATCGTCAGATTTAAAAACATCATACTAGGTATGAGAATTTATTAAGCTGCTATTGATTACACGCTGCAAATCAGCCAGAAACCTTACTTTTTAGGACATTCAATTGTTCAAATAATTCGGTGTAGCGTTCCTTAACATCATTCCCTAAAACCTTATCTGCATCATTTATGATATAGGACAAATAAGAGATTTGTGCCTCCAAAACCTGAAGTGGATAGGCTCCCTCGTCATTTTTAAGTTTTTTTAGTACGTTTTCCAATGCTGCTTTTGTAGCCTTGTCCTTGGTGTCCTTAATTTTGGCTTCTACATCGAACTGGAATTTCCTAGCGTCGGATAAGAGGTCGATTACTTTGTTTTGAAAAACCAACTGTTCGGCAATGTTATCCATTGATATACCTTCTTGTTCCAAACGCGGATCTACAAGTACTTCAAAAGGCTGTTCAAACGTTTCCTTGCCAACCGATAACCTAACACTATAGCTACCAGGAGGTACCATAGGGCCATTTTTAAAACTCCGCTCCTTTTTCTCGCTCCATGCTCCTTTTTGGCGTATGTCCCAATGAAAACGGTTTAAACCCTTTTTGGTTTCCAGTTTTTCATCTGCGTAAATAAAGGTCATGCTCAACCCCATATCCTCTACTTCTTCTGTGGTAGATTTTAACTGTGTAGAATCGCTAACAACGGTTACTATCACATTTTTATCTTCATCCAAAATGGATAACCTGACATTGGTATCGACCGCTTTGGGCAAGTAATAATCGATTCCTACACTGGTACCGGGATAGTTTGGAAAATCTCCGGACCGTCTAGAAGTCCTGTATCTAATGGTATTACTAGGTTTAAATAGCACAGGCTTATCTGTTAATGCTACCATTTTTGGGTCTCGTAACGAAGTGATATTGTCCAATATCCAGAAACCACGACCCATAGTGCTTAAAACCAAATCGCCCCTATTGATAACAATGTCGGTAATGGGTGTAACTGGCAGGTTTTGTTGAAATGTATTCCAAGTTTTTCCATCGTCAAAGGATACAAACATACCAAACTCCGTTCCCGCATATAATAGTCCAGATGTTTTTGGATCTTCTCGTAACACTTTACTCGTATAATCCGAAGGAATTCCGTTTGAAGCAGTGCTCAATAATTCCCAGTTCTTTCCATAGTCCTCGGTCATGTAAAAATAAGGAGTATTATCCCCAAGCAAATGCCTATCGACCGCTATATAGGCTTTCGCTGGATTAAACTGTGATGGCTCTATGGACTCTACCCTACCGCCTTTCGGCAATTTGTTGGGGGTAACGTCTGCCCAAGTTTTTCCGCCATCTTTGGTCACTGATATAATTCCGTCATTGGAACCCGTCCAAATCAAGTCTTTTGTAAGTTTGGATTCTCGTATAGAATACAAGGTGCTATAATATTCCTCACCGGTAATGTCCCGTGTAATCGGGCTACCGGAGATAACTTGTTTGTCCGCTTCAAAAGCTGTTAAATCCGGAGAAATCGTTTCCCAAATAACGCCGTCGTTTCGTGTTTTATGCAAATATTGTGATCCCATATACACTACGTCCGGGTCATGCGGCGATACATGAACGGGTGCCACGCGTTGAAACCTATATTTTAAATCCTTAGGGTTGTGCCCGTAAATATTGGAAGCACCAATGGAATATTCCCTATCTACCCCGGTAATTTTATTGAAAACACTGAAGCGTCCCTTACAATTGTTATAGACGATATTGTGATTGCCCGGTTTTGGTATCACAGGTCCTGTTTCACAACCGCCCGCATCCATCATTATCTGAGTGCCTTGCGGAGACGTACCACTGGGAGAGGCACTTGGAATAGCTATCGTAGTATTGTCTTGTTGCGCTCCGTAAACCCAGTATGGATATTGGTCATCTACGGCTACTTGGTAAATCTCTGCCGTAGGTTGATTAAATTGCGTAGACCATGTCTTTCCACCATTGTGGGATACATTGGCACCGCCATCGTTGCATTGGATCAATAAATCTGGATTGGTTGGATTAAGCCAGATATCATGATTATCGCCATGGGGAACGCTCATTCTTTTCCATGTTTTTCCACCATCCATAGACTTTAATAATGGATTTGCATTGGAATACACGATATCTGGATTTGTGGGGTCTAATTCTATATTGGTATAATAAAAAGGTCTATTGACCAAGCCTTTATTACTTGAAGTTTGGGTAAAAGTTCTTCCCTGATCAATTGATTTATACACGCCACCTTCCTCTCCTGGAGCTTCTATAACGGCATAAAGAATACTGGAATCTGTTGGCGAAACGGCCAAGTCTATTTTACCGATTAGTCCCTTTGGTAAACCGTTTTCTAGTTTTTCCCAATCCTTACCTCCGTTAACCGACTTATAGATTCCGCCCTCCTTGTTTTTTCCTCCCGAAATGATAGTCCAAGGAGTACGCTGTGCTTTCCAGGCGGCAGCATAGACTACATTTGGGTTTCCTGGTAATAATTCCAAATCCGAAAACCCCGTTTTGTCGGAGACAAACAATACTTTCTCCCATGTTGCGCCACCATCCATCGTTTTATAAATACCACGTTCTTCATTTGACTTGAAAGCGTTTCCTATCGCTGCGACCCAAACAATATTGGTGTTGTTGGGGTCTATTTCAACTGCACCTATCTGCCCCACATTGGCCAAGCCTATATGTTCCCAAGTTTTGGCTCCATCTATAGATTTATAAACCCCTTTACCACCTATAATGTTACTGCGCAATCCGTCTGAACCTGTTCCCACATAGACAATATTGGGGTCATTGGCCGCTATTTCTATAGCACCGATAGAAGGTGTATCAAAATACCCGTCGGATACATTGTTCCAAGTAGTTCCATAATCATCGGATTTCCAAACCCCTGCACCTGATGCACCAAGATAAAACGTACCGGGAAGTATAGCTGTTCCGGTAACAGTCGTAACCCTACCACCCCGTTGCGGACCAATGGTACGGTATTCAAAAGCCGAAAAATGTTGGCCCAATAAAGAAATTGAAAGGAAAAATAAAAAGATTGCTAACTTAGAAGATAATTTAAAATTCATTGTATTTTTTGCGCTTTGGTTGATTGCCTTTAAATTTAGGAAAACTACAGCTCATAGCATAACCACAACATCCTTTTTACCACGAAATAGGGAAATAATCCCTCAGGAATTTACCACACCAATGCGTACCGGTATTCATTCCATAAAATAAGGGCTCCATAATACCTGCGGCTCCATCTATAAAATGGTTAAGGGTTGCGAAACTACAATCAATCTGGACCTGCTCTATAATTTTGTTAAAAAAAAGCGTTCATTTTTGTAAATGAACGCTTTTAACCAATTGATTATACGTTTGTGTTATGCATCTTGTAATTCTTTTAGCTTTGGATAATCCGTATACCCTTCTTTCCCTGTGGTATAGAAGGTATCGTTATCCCATTCTGCCAATTCACTATCCGCACTAAAACGCTCCACTAAGTCAGGATTGGAAACATAGAGTTTTCCAAAAGAAACCAAGTCTGCATTACCTTCTTCGATTACTTTATGCGCTTTCTCTTGATTAAAGCCACCGTTAATCATTAAGGTGCCCTTGTACATGGGTCTAAAATGCTTGGCGATATGTTTAACGGCATATGGTACATTGGAGACATCGGTAAACGGCTCCGATAAATGAATATAGGCCAAATCATAGTCGTTAAGCTTATTGATAATGTATTCAAATGTAGGTATTGTTTGTTCGTCCATTTCCATGCCAAACAAACCATGTAGGGAGGGATTAAACCGGGCACCTATTTTTGATGATGGAATCACTTTCTTAATGGCATCCAATACTTCAAAAAAGAATCGTGCTCTATTTTCAATACTTCCTCCATACTTATCTGTCCGTTTATTTGAGGTGGCATTGAAGAATTGATGAAATAAATAGCCATTTGAAGAATGAATTTCTATGCCATCAAAACCAGCTTCTATAGCATTTTTAGCGGCCTGCTTAAAATCGTTGATTGTATTGTCGATGTCTTCTTGGGTCATTTCTTTAGGTATCACCGTTTTCTTAGGGCCTTCCGGTGTATATACGTCTGCATTAGGATTCAAAGCAGACGGCGCTAAAGGTAACTTACCGTTATGAAAATCAGGATGTGAAATTCTTCCAACATGCCATAATTGGATGAATATTTTACCACCCTCGGCGTGAACCTTGTTAACCACTTTTTTCCAGCCATCAATCTGTGCCTGTGTATGAATACCTGCAGTATTAATGTAGCCAACAGCTTCTTTGGATACCTGAGAACCCTCAGTAATAATTAATCCTGCCGAAGCTCTTTGCGCATAATACACGTCATGCAAACCTTCCATGGGTTTATTCTTTGGGTTATCAGCCCTACTTCGCGTCATGGGTGCCATGACAACTCTATTAGCTAAGTTTAAATTTTTATTGTTATATGCTTTTAATACGTGTTTCATTAGTCTATTTTCTGTTAAGGTTTATAAGGATATATGCATCAAGGTACCGTGTTATTTATCTAACTCCATGGCTTTACCTATTAACGTTTCTCCTTCTAAAATTTCAAATGTAGTATTTTTCGGAGCATCGTCATGTAAGGTCCGAACCAAAGTTTGTGCTACATCGTCCCGGCTTATGGCCCCTGAATTTTTTAATGAATTTGCCAATTTAATTTTGCCCGTTCCTTTATCATCTGTTAAACTACCAGGCCTTACGATGGCATACGTTAGTTTGCTTGATTTTAAATACTCATCTGCATTATGTTTTGCTTTTAGGTATTCTTTCAAAACTTCTGCTTCCGAAGGTTTATCCGCTCCCATAGAACTCAGCATTACAAATTTTTTAATATGATTAGAAATAGCATCATCTATCATTTTACAAGCTCCTTTTTGGTCTACTTCTAGCACTTTCTTTCCTCCAGATCCAGCGGCAAAAACTACCTTATCTATATTCTTTAAAGTACCTGCTATATCCTGTTCCAAATCTGCCAATATCGTATCTACATCAATAGAATTAAATTGTGCTATTTGCTCTTCTTTACGAACCATTGCTACCGGCTCAAAATACTGCGATGCTTTTAAAAGGTGGACAATTTTTTTTCCTGTGGAACCATTTGCTCCCGCTATCATTACTCTTTCCATAGTTTCTTAATTTACATACAAAGATGAGACAGAAAAGAGAATCCTATTAGTGCGAACTGAATAATTCTTAACGCGAATACAATCAACGGGGATTTCTTGCAAGAGGAAAAATACAAGATTATGTATTCTTAACCATGTAACTTTCATATGCCTTAGCGTAAAGCTAGTTGAATCTTAGAAGTATTTTCTTAGATTCTTTTTGAAAAAATCAGCGCTATCTGTGATACTTTGCAAGGAGTTTTCAGCAAAATTACCACCTTGTTCCAAATAGTAAAACTCTAAAGCAGACGTATCTAATGTAGGTATCATTTCGCAATAGTCTATTGAACCATTACCCAATTCACTATAATCCCTAGTTATTTTGTCCATGTCCTTTATATGCCACATGACAAAACGTTCAGGTGCCATGGAAATTAACTCTTTTGGGGTTTTATTAGCCGAGTGTACCGCCCAATACAGGTCTAACTGAATTTTAACCAAACTTGGCTCCGTGCCATTGAGTATCATATCAAACCCAGTATGTTCCCCATAAGTATGAAATTCAAAGTCATGATTATGATAAGCAAAACCAAGACCCGCATCGTTCACCTGTTCACCGATAGTATTTAACATATTCGGTAGGCGTTCAAAAGTTTCCAACGTTCTTTGCTCAGGAGCCATCCAAGGCCAGGTAATGTAGCTATGATTTAAAGCCAGCGCGCCCTTAATACATTTATCAACAAACTTCGTTAAATCATCTTTAGGAGCATTTATGTAATCCGAAAAACCATAATGACAACTGGACGAAGAAAGGCCCAAATCTGACAAAATCATTTTAAAATCTTCAGCTGAGTTGTCATAATATGCTATCTTATCTGGGTCGAAACCATACAGTTCTAAATCCTCGTATCCTAATGATTTTACCGTTTTTAAACTACCTAAAAGGTCTTTTGCCATCGCATCACGTATGGTAAAAGCTTGTAACCCCATTTTATATGACTTCTTTTCGTTCATATTAAAAGTAGTAAAGGGAAGAAGACCTGCGGTTGCGGCCAAACCAGAATGTTTTACAAAAGTTCTTCTTTTCATGGGTAGAAATATATGATTTTTTTGTTGGCCATAAAACTAGGAGACAATAGAATCGTTTATCGCATGCAATACAGCATTTGCAGCACGTTCGCCACTGAGCATAGCCGCATTTAAAGATCCGTTCAATAACTGATCACCAGCTAAAAAAGTTTTAGCCGTTAAGCGCGTCTCTGTGGGTGCGATATCGTATTGAATATTTGATAGGTCGGGCAACGCTCGTTTTATCTGATACCGTTTTAAAAAGGTCGTGTCTGAAATTCCACAAATGGAATCCAACTCCTCTTGTACCATTTTTACAAGTTCCGTTTCTCCTAGTTGGTGTGTTTTTACAATGGTTACAGAAAGTAGATTCTCTGCACCGCTGTGTTTCATTGGTAATGAAGAATGATAAAAAATATTGTTGACAAGGACCTCCGCATCCGCAATAAGTCCGATCAATGGTTTTTGAATTATTTCTTTGGTTGTCGTAAAATAGATTGTGTCACATGTTTTCCAAGCTATTTCCTGATTTCTTAAGTTTGGTACCAACTGGGAGGCTTCCGTTGCAATAATGGTATAGTCTATCTCTTTCTCTTTTCCATTGGAAAAAACCAAAACTCCGTCCGTAGAACTTTCAACGGGACTGTTAAACATAAAATTTGTTTTTGTTAAGCCTGCTACCAGTTGCTTTGGTATGGCCTCAATACCGTCTTTGGGCAATACCGCGTTTCCCGTTCCAAACATTTTATACACAAACTGAAACATTCTGGATGAGGTACTTAAATCCGGTTCTAAAAAAATACCACTAAAGAAAGGAACAAAGAAGTCGCTTATGATTTCGTTACTAAAACCTTTTGATTTTAAATAATGTTGCGTTGTCGTTTCTTGTTCATTAAAAATAGTAGCTATGGATTTCTTTTTTAATTCGTTGTTTAGTTTAAATATCTTCCATTTATCTGCCACTGTTCCTATTCCAGAAAAAAGCGTTGGAAACAAGAGCGAGAGGCTTCGTAAAGGATCGCCTAAGGTTACCTGTTTTCCTGTTTTAAATATGGTAGCTCCGGGTAGGAACTTGCCGAGTTCTAAATTATTATAGTCTAAATACTTCTTTGCCATTGGGTAAGCATCTAATAGCACTTGAAAACCATGGTCTAATTGATACCCGTTAACCACATCGGTTTTAACACGACCTCCCACCCTATCCGAGGCTTCATAAACAGTTGGTTCATATCCTTGGGATTCCAATACTTTAGCAGCAATTAATCCACTTACACCAGCACCAACAATGGCAATTTTAAGTTTCTCTTTCATTATCGTAAAAATAAGGAAAGTATGGCTTTTGATATATAAAAGAGAGAAAAGAGATAAATAGTATAAGTCGTATGCGGTAAAAAATTAGAAATTTGAAAAAACGTTGGTAATTTACAATATCCTAAGCCTCACTTAAAAATCTAAAATCGCACAAATTTAAGTTCCTTAACACGTACGTTAATGTAAGCATCAAGTTATTAGTATTGGTATGTTGCTAACAACCCAGTTTTAATTTATTGTTGAGTTTGAACTAGAATTTGACTCTTTATCTTGAACCAAATCCTATCAATCCTCTGGCGGATGTCCGTGAATATCCTCAAAAACGGTATCGAAATTTTCGCGTAAGTAAGCATTTAACTTTTTTTGATAATCTTGTTTAAGCCAGCTAAGAAAGTTGTAGGTGCTCTTACTGATACATTTGGCATACACCTGAATTCGATTATCAATATCCTCCTTTAACAATTTTGCCAAGGCTAAGGCATCATAAACATCCTCACTATTTTCCACGCAAATATGCGCATGCTGTGCAATTGATTTTTCCAAAACTACTTTAGAGGATTCTCCCGAAAAAGTAGCGTCCTTATATGTTGCTTTAATATCAAAATAAGTATTCTCAGACTTAGAGAATTCTTCTTTTATTTCTTCGGAAAGATCATGTTTAAAAGTTCCTTCTATTTCTTCATCATCCTTAATCCTATCCATATAGAAATTAGGTGACTTAAAAATTGCCTGCCAATCCAAGTCGGCTCCCCAAGGACCAAAACGATACATGTTATTCCCTAAATCAATAACCGTGAATTTCGATTTGTTATTTAAAATCCTAGAACCCCTACCGATCATCTGATAGTAAAGTGTTAAGGATTTGGTTGCCCGGTTTAGTATAATCGTATCGATAGTAGGTTCATCAAATCCTGTTGTTAAAATACTTACAGAGGTTAAAATAGCATTCGGGGTTTCCCGAAACCATCTTAATATTTGCTTTCGTTGTTTTTTTGTGGCAGTATTGTCCAAGTGCATTATAGGCAAACCTGCATTCTGAAACGTATGGTAGACTTGTATAGAGGTTTCAATACCATTATTGAAAATTAATGTTTTCTTATCCTTAGAATGTTTGTTGTAAGCCTCCAGTAGCTTATTTAACATGGAAGGACTCGTATACAGATCAGCAGACGATTTGACGGTATAATCTCCATTAGAACCTACTTCTAACGAGGTAAGGCCCATATCATAGTGAAACGTTTCTGCCCTGGCTAAAAATTCGTTCTCAATTAGATTTTCTATAGATTCACCCGTAATAAGTTCGTCATAATTGCCGTTCATGGGCAAATCCTTATTGGAACTTAAAGGTGTTGCCGTTACACCAAGCAGGAAGGAGTTTTCAAAAAATTTAAACAATTTGGTAAAGGAATTGTAATGCGCCTCATCTACGATAACGAGACCAACATCCGAAATATCCAATTTATCATCGTTAAGCCTATTGTTCAAAGTCTCAACCATAGCAACGTAACAACTGTAACGCTCTTGATCGTCCAAGTTGGCCTTGCTATTTACTACCTTATTAACCACGCCAAAGCTGGTAAGCATTTCTGAAGTCTGATTACACAGCTCCACCCTATGGGTCATAACCAGAACCTTTTTGCTATGGTTTTTTAGGTATTGTCTAACGATTTCCGAGAAAATAACCGTTTTTCCACCACCGGTAGGCAGCTGGTATAACAAATGAAAATCATCTCGTTCGTTATCAAATTTTTCAAAAATGTTCTGAAGGGCGCCTTGCTGATAACTATAAAGTTCTTTATCGGTCTTTCGCTCTTGTAATTCAAAAATAGTCTCTTGCATCATATCATTTTCGGAGGTGGGCAAAGATACGATCTTAAGTAGCTTTATACTAATGATTAAGATGAAAAGCAGCTAGCATACGATAAACAAACGCCTACGGGACGTTTAAAGACATACTGAATATTGGAAGGCTGGTTTTTATAAAAGTTCACAAAGATTATTAGGCAAACAACCAGCCTCACTTAATTCATAACAAGGTTCTTACAAGCAGCCCATTTTCGAAGCGCAAATCAAATGAAAAACTACCGTATTTAGACGGCTGTAACATCTAATTTTAAACATCTTCGATATACAATTCATAGCACTTAACTTTTAGGTTTAATGTTTTGATTAACTCGAAATAGATTATTGGGATCATAGGTTTTTTTAATAACAGCTAATCTATCATAATTATGCTTATAGCTGGTTTCTACCCGATTTTGACCTTCATCCATCAAGAAATTAGAGTATCCGCCACCTGCAGAATATGGATGTAATGCTTCATAATACGATTTGCACCACTCCGTTATTTTCGATTCATTTACAGGGTCTGGGTCAACGCCTATGTAAACTCCGCAGTAGTGCGCATCTCTGTAGGCCCAAGGGGTGTCTGTTGCTCCTACTCTACTTGCTGCACCACTTATTGGGTACAAGTGCATTTGTGATAGAGGTGTTGGTATCTTAGAACCGTATTTTAAGTGTTCTGCCCGAATTTCTGGGCCCAACGCATTAAAGAAATCAGCCCTCCAGTACCATTGCATCCCAGATGGAAGCAGTCCGTCAAACATGGTCTGAATAGCGGGATACGGCATTTCTCCTACGTGGGCGAACAACGGATTCATTGCTAAAATAGGTTTAAATGCTTCTTCTGCTTTATCCATATCACCGGTATAACACCAAACAATACCGCAAAACTTCTTATTGTGGAGGTGTTCTGGGAACGGTGATTCAGGAATTACCATGGTGGCTATAAATCCGTTGATATCATCATTTGCATGCTTAATAAAACCGTCAAACCAATCCATTACTTCTTCAACCTGTTCTATGGGCCACAACGTAGGTCCGCCATACACTGTTTTAAGTGGGTGTGCCTGAAATGTGAATTCCGTTACCACACCAAAATTACCTCCTCCACCTCTTATGGCCCAAAACAAGTCTGGATTCTCGTTAGCGTTTACGGTAACTAAGGTCCCATCTGCCAAAACCATTTTCGCTCCTATCAAATTATCTATAGTAAGTCCATGTTTTCTAGATAAATAACCTACGCCACCTCCAAGCGTCAAGCCCCCAACTCCGGTTGTTGAAACCATTCCTGACGGAATTGCCAAGCCAAATTCATGGGTAGCACTATCTACTTCGTTCCAAATATTTCCGCCTCCAACTTTTACAGTATTATGAGAAGCATCAACACTTACGAATTTTATACCAGATAAATCAATGACCAAACCATCATCACAAAGTCCCAATCCACCACCATTATGTCCACCACCGCGTATAGCAACTAACAGATTGTTCACCCTTCCAAAGTTTACGGCAGCGATAACATCTTTTGAAGAAGTACACATAGCGAATAACCCTGGGCGTTTATCTATCATGCCATTGTACACTTTTCTAGTTTCATAATACACGGTATCCGATGGTAAAATCAGTTTACCGGTCATTTGCTTCTTAAAAGCGTCAATTGTTTTTGAATCTAAATCTTTAACGGTTTTCATGTGTATTATTTTTAGGATATGGTGTGGTTATATTTAAATGAATTCGGTATTTTGAATTTACTTACAAGCAATACTAACTTAGTGGGACTGTTAATGGGGAATGATGTTCATGAACCATTTTCCAACCCTTGTCCGTTTTCACAAACAAAAGTGTTATCTGATCATTAACTACCACTAAATCTTTGCCGAATTTTAGATGAAAATCGGAATGAAACGTAAGATTGGCCACCTCACCATACACGGCAATTTTTAAATCATTGGCGTCGAATTTTACGACCTCGGTTACGGAACCGAATACATTGCGTTCATTGGTTTCATTGGCTGTGCTACCATTTCGTAGTTCCCCATTTTTAAATTCTGTAAACTTAGGACTGTATCCATGAAAAGAAATAAGCTTATCCATATCCCCATCCTTAATACTTTGTGCAATGGCACCAAAGGTTTCTAAAACTTCTTGTTTTGCCTCCGGAAACTCGCTATTGATCAAGTCTGTTTTTACTTCATGAGATTCCATTTTTGTTGTGAATGCAGTAAGTGAGATTCCAAGTACTAATACTACTGTTACTATTAATTTTGCCTTCATGATTGAGTGTATTTAATTTGTTCATTACAAAAGTAGAATAGAAGAATTCACTTTAATTCTACATTTAGATCAAATAAATACAATTTTAGACCAAAAGGATACTCGGCAACAACTAGCTGAAAAACAGTGTTTTACTTGTTTTTAACGAAGCTTGAAGGTAATACCTGATATTTTTTATAAAAACATTTTGAAAAATAAGCTGGACTACTAAATCCAGTTTGATATGCTATTTCAGAAATATTGGCACTTTTTGTTTCCAACAATGCCAAGGCTTTTTTTAATCGAAAGTCACGTAGAAAAATATTTGGAGATTTACCTACCAAAGCCATCATGGTTCTATAAAGTTTAGATTTACTCAACCCTAAGTTTCCTTCAAAATCCTTAACATTCACTCTAGACTGAGACCATACACTTTCAGTATACGTCATTAATCGCATCATAAAATCAACTTCCGCTGTATTCACAATGGTAAGTGTGCTGTGTGTTAAAGGTTTATTTTGGTTTTCTCCTTCGTAAAGATCCTTTACTACTGTAGTTATAGACATACCGCCTTTAGCTATGTCACTTAGATACTCAGCACTTTTAATGGTATCTTCAAAAATACCATCTTTGTCCGTTACAGGAGTTCCAGCACTAATACCTATTCTAAATTCCAAGTCGGGCGTAATCACGCTATGATGGGCATCTTGGATTTTCATACCACAATGGATGGCGTCCGACACAGCGTTAAAAGACATCAGAAAGGTATTTTGTTCTTGTTTTACCATACGACCATTGTATTCAGATGTAAACGCATTTATGGTTGAAGTGTAACCTCTAATTGCAGCTTTTAGGGTATTTATTTCCTTGGTCCGTAAGGTTTTATGATTCAGTTTAACGACCATCAGCGTTCTAAAAGCCGGATCATTGATGATGTTAAGACTAACATTTTTCGATTTTTCAGGGTCCTCAATCCGTCCTAAAAAAGATTCTACAATCGTATCATTAACTTCAATAATACGCGTAGGAATAGCACCATGTGCATTTTCGTGTAAATCTATTAGCGCTTGTTTATTGGGTGCATCAATTAAGCAAAAGGCAGTTTTTCTTTTCTCGTCACACCAATAGGTAAGCCCCCTGCAATTATATTTATGTTCAATATCCAAGTCGGCTTGATGCATTTCTGCAACATGTGCTGCTGTAATGCCTTCGGGAAGGTCATGTAAATCCAAAAATAATGGCATACTTCGGTGTTTTAAAAGTTTAGGCTTGAAAAACGGGGGATGCATTTTTTTCGAGTAGCTTAAATGTAGGTATTATAAACCAAACACGCCTCGATAGGACTATTACTTTTTGAACATCAAGTATTGAGAGAAATACAAAACCCAGCTGTTCTGGAAAGAATGTTAGTCCATAGGTTTATTTGTCAATCTATATTTACAAGATGAATAGCTTGATATTGCTATGCTCAAATTCAAGTGAACAATTTGGAGGTATAGGTGCTGATTTTAGAAGTCAACATAGCACTGAGATTTTAGGTATGATGTACAGATGGACACCAACCATTGTATTTTGAATCATAGTTCTAATTATCCACTAGCCATCGCTACTACATGTTTTTTGATGGCCTTTGCAAAATACATTTTTACTTTCCCTCTATTCTTTGCTTCTATCTCTCCGCGATACTCACAATCCACGTCCTCTTTAATGAGCTCGTAAGTGCTATGGGAAATATTGATTTTCCCGGGCTCCGACATAGACTCCATCCTAGAAGCTACGTTCACGGTATCGCCCCAAATATCATAGGCGAACTTTTTG